>ERZ1292632.62-Hain-H43-01um-R2-62-length-102180-cov-9_pt1 | contig 102180 bp, 167 predicted proteins | sample MGYA00564407_ERZ1292632 | MGnify/ENA primary metagenome ERZ1292632 (study PRJEB36523, sample SAMEA6512637) | groundwater metagenome | collected 2019-01-08 | study: AquaDiva: Metagenomics assemblies of 32 groundwater samples | reverse complement strand
TGAGGCGGGTGGTGAGGGCGGACAGGTCGGCGCCCTCCAGGGCCTCGCCATCGGCGTCGTAGAAGGTCACGGTCAGGTGCGAGGCGGTGAGCAGGTCGGTGGTGGCGTCGAAGGGCGTGGCGCCGGCATCGACCACGATCCTGACGTAGCCGACCAGGGCGCGGGAGGCGGGGAGGGCCGGGGGGACGGCGGCGCCGGCGTTCGCGATGGTGCCCTTCAGGATGAAGAGGTCCGTCCCGTCACTGGAGACGAGGTAGATCGCCTCGCGGTCTGCCGTCGCGCTCGCCGCGATGTCGTCGGTCGTGGCGGTGAAGGCCTTCTCCTGGGCCGCGATCTCGGAGAGGACCCCGGAGCGGACCACGGTGATGGGGAACGCCATCTTGACTTCGGCGGCGCTCACCGTGCCGATGGTCAGGCCGGGCCGACTCTGCGGGAGGAGCTGGTCGTCGGCCTGCGTCCCGAGAACGCGGAGCTTGCCGGCGGTCTTCGGCGAGGTCGGGCTGGGAACCCACTCGAAACGCCGGCCGCCGCGGGACTCCGCGAGGACCTGGCGGATGAGGCCGATCCGCATCCCGAGCTGGCGCCCGGTGAGAGGATAGCCGCCCCACGGATAGGTGCTGTCGAGGGTGACGTCATGAAGGGTCTGAATGCCGAGGCCGCGGTCCGCCCGCTCCCGGTTCGCGAGGGTGATGGTCATCTTTACTTCCTCCCGGCGTTTTGAACTGCCCCGACCGTCAAGCGCTGGGCCGGGATGCCACTGGTGCCCCGGGCACCACGCTCGCCGATTATAGCGTATCGGAAGGCGTCGACCGCATGATCGTTTTCCTTGACGGGTTCTTCGATCGGCCGCCCCTTCGAGTCCTCCGCCCAGCGATAACCCGAAAGCTCGCGGATGAGGTTGTGGCAAACAGAGGAAACTCGGACTTCCTCGGATCCGAAGAGGAAGGCGAGGACCTTGATGCCGAGGTTGACGTCGTTGTTTGAGGCCTTGGCATCGACCCCCGCGTGTGAGCGCATATCAGTAATGCGGCCGGGGTCGGATGGGTCACACCACCAGCGCTTCGCTCCGTGCTTCACCTTCAGGATCTTGACTTGCTCCTCCCACCATGATGGCGGGCGGTTGGCCTCGTGGCGCTCCTCAACGACCTCGAGCAGGCCGTCTCGCCGAGTTCGAAGAACAACGGCCGCCCCTGGCTTCGCGAAGCCCCAGTCCAGGCCGCCGAACGCTTCGCCAGGCTGTGCACCAAGCATCCCAGGACGGAAGACGTGGCGGTCTGGATCCCAGGACTCGAAGATCTGCCCGAAGAACGCCTCCCATGATGCCTCATACATCCGGCGGTAAAAGGAGGGCGGCATCTTCTTTCGGAGCGATGCCATCTCTTCCTTGGAGACGGCGGGGTTGTCCTCGGTCTTCCAGAGGAAGCCGGCCCACTCTGGGTCGTAAAGATCGTCGCCCTTTTGAGTGAGGCGCCAGATTTCCTCATGGGCCCAATTCCGGCCTTCTGGTGAGCCGGAGAAGATCGCCCAGCCCCCGGTTGCGGTGAGGCGGGCGCGCAGGCGCTTGCCCCAGACCTCGGGCTTGCACAGGGGAAACTCGTCCATCCATATTCCATGGAGGGTGGCGGCGACGAGTTTCTTGGGGTTCTCGCCTGATCTGAACTTGACCTTGGCGCCGTTGGAGAGGCGCCACACCATGGTTCGGTCGCTTGATTCTTTCGGGGTTGCGATGGCTCCCGGTGGGGCCATTTCAACGAAGCGCTCGCGCATCGTGGCGCCGACGATTGAGTCGGGGGCGATCATCCAGAATTCGCGGCCGGGCTTGCCATCGCGGAGGAGGCGCTGCCAGAAAAGCCATGCGAAGGACGAGGTCTTGCCGCCCTGCAGGCCTGCGGCCCCCACGACGAAGCGCGCGGTGCTTTCCAATGCGGCCCGCTGAGCGGTGTGCGGTGCTTGGCCGACGAACGAGATGAAGCGATCCTCGGCCTCTCCAACGGCCTTGTCCCGCCCCTTGGAGTCGGCGTCCTTGTCGGCGGTGCGGAGACGTTGGCCGATGAAGGCGGCGAGGTTGGCGGATCCGCGGGATGTGCGGGAGAGGATCATGCGGCGGATGAGCCGCGGGCGATGGCGTTCTGGAGTTCGCGGATGGCGGCGTCCCTGGCTTCCTCGGGGACGAAGCGAACAAGGACATCGCCGAAGATGGCGACGAGGTTGTTGGTGGCCTCGGTGACGCGGGCGGCGGTCTTTTCCTCCGATGCGGGGCCGAATAGTTCGGGGAATCGGCGCTCGAGGAGGAAGGCGGCCGGCTTCCAGTTCGGGCGCATCTCGCGAGAGTCGTCGCCGTTGGCGGCCTTGGAGATGATCGAGGTCATTCGGGACCTGTATTGGGCCTCACAGGTCTGGGTGTTGGCGAGGAAGGCATCATAGGGTTCGGTGCCGGCCTGGCCCATGGCGAGGGCCTGGGAGAGGTCGGCGAGGGTGATGCCGGCGGTGAGGGCGGCATCCTCGCGGGTGGCGCCTTGCTTGATGGACTTGTAAAAGGCCCGCTCCTGGGGCGGGTGGAAGAGGAGGTCAGGCTGAGGCGGAGCTGAGGCGGCGGCTTCGGCCGGGGCGGTGGTGGTCATGGGCTGGCCTCCTCGTCGAAGTCTTCATCGGGCGGCGGGATGGATCGTTGGGGTTCCTCGGGTTGTGGCTGGTTGGGGGCCTCAAAATCGGCGGCGAGGGCGGCGAGGGAGTCGGCGGGGAGGGACTCGGCGATTTTGGCCGCTTCGATGGCGGCCTGGTTGACGACGGGCTCTGGGACGGCGTCTTCGGGGGTGTCGTCGGCGGAGATGGCGAGGGCCTCGCGCTCAGCCTTGAAGAGGCGAGGCAGGAGGTTGGCGGTGGACATCGTGAGGTCCTGAAGCTCCTTGATGATCTCGATGGGGACGGGCTGGCCGCCTTTCTTGGCCTTTTCAATGCGGGTCTGGTAGTCGGCGATGGCCTCCTGGGAAGCTCTGAGGCAAAAGGTGGCGGAGGACATCAGAGCGCCGCTGACGATGCGAAGGCCTGATGCGTGGCGGGTCGCGGCCTCGTTCATGGCCCGGTTCTGGGCGTGGCGGCGGGTTCGGTCGACCTCGGCGTCCCAAAGGGTGGCGCGGTAAACCCACTTGCGCTGCCAGCACAGGTCGACCATGAATGCCTGACGTCCGGGGGACCAGATGAATTGCCTTTCTTCAGATGGCGGCGGCCCGATGTGTCCCTGTGGTAGGGGCTTATTTTGATAGAAGGTGAGCGTTACGGCCTTAATGTTTCGCTCATGTGGTGGCATGTCCCGGAAGATTCGGAATGCTTCGAACTGCCGGGTTGTTTCGATGGGTTGCCGCTCCCATGGCGGGATGTTGGGGGCGAGGTTGATGATTGGGTTCGGCCTTTTGGGCATGGCTTGTTCCTTCAGCGGCGATGGGCGGCAGATGTCTCCAGGAGCGCGTGGAAGGCCGCGGCGAAGGTGCGGGGGGAATGGGCGGCGAGGTGACGGTGCGCGGCGTTGCCCATGCGGGTGCGGTTTCCTACGGGGGCGGCGAGGATGGCGGCGAGGTCCGCCGGGGTCTCGTAGCTGAAGGCCTCCTCCCCAGCGATGATGCCGGCCTGGCTGAGGGCGGTGGATGGGGCGACGAGGACGGCCCCCGCGGCGATGGCCTCGAGCATCGCGTAGCGCATACCACCGGGGTTCCGATTGGAGTATACGACCAGAGCGGCCTGGCGGGCGGCGCTGATCCCTGAGGCGCGGGAGGTTGCGGGCATTGGGCCCCGGTAGAAGGTGGGGAAGCGGGGGTTGTCCGCCATGATCTGGTGGACGGCGTCACCGGCGCTGCCGAAGACGAGGCATCGCTGGTGAGGGCGGACGCTTTCGTTGGCGAGGATGATGTCGCCGATGTTGTTCTTGGCGCTGAGGCGAGAGAGGCCGATGGCGTGGTGGTTGCGCTGCGCCTCCGAGGTGGCGCGGGGGGCGGAGAAGGGGAGAGGGAGGTAGACGGCGGGGAGGCCGAGGGAGAGGACCTTGGCGTGGAGGAGGGGGGACGTGCAGACGGCCGGGAAGGCGGCGCGGAGCTTGCCGGCGGCGGTGATGGCGGCCAGGTCGGCTTCGGAGCGGAGGACGAGCATGGAGAGCGGAGAGAGGTCGGGGAGGGATGGGTGTTTGGGGGAAATGGCGAGGATGATGTTGAGGTTGGGGCCGTGGGCAAGCTCGAGGGCCTCGCCATCGGAGATTTCGCGGCCGTTGACGCCCAGGAGTGAGGGCCTCGAGCCAGTGGCCTTTTCGGGGGGCGGGAGGAAAAGGAGGCGAGGTCGGTGGTTCGTGACCTTGAGGGCCTCGAACCAGTGCGCGATGGCCGAAGCGGCGCCACCGTCACGGGGGGCGTCGAGGACGAAGAGGTTGATGGTGGGGCACGGTGTGCTCATGGCGCTGCTCCGGCAAGGGTGAAGAGAGAGGGGTCGCGGCGCCACGCGGTGAGGAGGCCGAGGATGGCCGCGCTGTTGTTTGGGTAGGCTCCGTGGGCGCGGAGGTCGTCGAGGATCTTGGAGGCGCGTTCGAAGTTCTCGAGGTGGTAGTAAATGACGATGGGGCGTTCCTGGTCGAAGGCGGATGTGGAGGGCGGTTGCGGGGCGATGGGCTGCGGCTGAGCGCCTGGCTCCCGGCCGGCGCGGCGGCGCCCGTGACGTGGCTGGCCTTCGCCGGGGTGCTGTTCGGTGCTTGGGGGCGGCGCGGGCGCGGGCGGCGGGGCGAGGGAGCCCGCGGGGAGGAGCGGGGCGCCGAGGGAGGCGGCGGGAGGCGGAGGGGCGGCGGGAGGCGGGGCGGCGTCGAGGTCCTTGAGGAGGCGGCGGATTTCCGCCTCGATGAAGCCGCAGGCCTCGATGGGGACCTCCTGGGCCTTGGCGAGGGCCTCAAGTTCTTCGAGGGCCTCGAGATCCCAGACCGACATCTCGCCGAGGCGATTGTCCGCGGTGGCGTAGGCGGCGAGTTCGGCACCCTTGAGTGTTGTGATCGTGACGGGGATGCGGCCGAATTGAGCGTGCCCCTCGGCGAAGAGTTCGGCCGCGCAAGTGAAGATGCCGTTGCCCTTCCAGATGACGTTTGCCTTGTCGATGGTGATGGGGGTCTGGAAGCCGAAGCGGAGGAGGAGGATCTTGCCGCGCCGAATCTGCTCGAGCGGGTGCCGGCGTGTATTCTCCGGGTTCGGGCGGAGTTCGCCGATGGGGCGGTATTCGACGGAGAGGTCGACGGGTTTCTTCGGCATGGCCTCAGTCGTTGCGGTCCGCGTCTTCGGGGAGGGAGGGGAGGTCATCGGGGCCGGGAACGAGTCCGTTGATGCGCGCGTAGCGCCCCCAGCGCCGGCGGATGACGTCGCAGTAGTATGGCTCCCATTCGATGCCGATGGCCGGCCGATCATGGCAGGCGATGAGGGTCGAGCCCGAGCCGGCGAACGGGTCGTAGACCGGGAAGGCATCGCGCGGGAAGGGCGATAGTAGGTCTCGGAGGAGGGCGACGGGTTTCTCGGTTTCGTGCCAGCCGTTGCGTGTTCGCGGGCATGAAATCACGTTCCCGTGGGCCTTGGTTTGATCGGCGAAGATGTCCTTGTCGCGGATGGCGACCTGGATGATTTCATGCTGAGCCCGGAAGCCGCGACCCATCCCAGGGTGAAGTTTGTCCCAGACCACCATGGATCGGACACCGTATCCCGAGGCCTCAACGGCATCGAACAGGACGGTCCACATCCGCCAGTCCGTGAAGAGGCCAACGGCCCGGGCATCGACGTTCCCGAGGACGGCGCGAATGAGGGCCTGGAAGCCGCGGGTGCTGAGGGTGTCGTTGACGATCGGCCGATGCTTGGTGGTGGTCCCCTTCGAGCCCTTGGAGCGCCCGGCCTCCTGGAAGCCCCCCGAGCAGTAAGGGGGATCCGTCAGGACCAGGCCGACCTTGCGATGGCCCTGGATCTTCAGGATGCTGGACTCCTCGCTCGAGGACCCGCAAAAGAGGATGTGCGGGCCCAGGCGATAGATGCCCCCCTGGCGGGAGACGATCTCAAGGCGATCCTCGGCGTTCGAATGCTCCGATTCGCCGCGATCGCCAGGCCCGTCGTCACCGTCATCATCCTCGTCGGTCTCCTCGTCATCCCTTTCTTCCGTCTCGGGGGGCGGCGTGTAGGGGTCGTAGCCTTCGAGGGCGATGGCCATCTCGCGCGTCTTGAAGAGGTCCGCGACGGCGGTGAGCGCGGCGTCGGACTCGATGCGCCGCAGGTCGTCCCGCAGGACCTCGACATCCCAGAACGAGAGTTCGGACATCCGGTTGTCGGCGTTCGCATAGGCGACGAGCTGATCGCCCTGGAGGTCCGTATAGGTGATGTTGACGATGCCATCCGCGAATTTCGGGTGGTTCTCAGCGACGAGTTCGCGGAGCGCGGCGAGGGTGCCGTTCCCCTTGCGGACGATGTTTTCGCGGTCGACGTTCATCGGCGTTTGCTGGCCGAAGGCGATGAGGATTCTCTTGAGCGCGTCAATCTGAAAACGCGGGTGGGCCCGCGAATTCCTCGGGTTTGGGCGCAAGAGATTGATATGAACGCGCGCCGATTCCATCTCCGCCTCGCATTTCACTTGTGGCGAGGCATGATAACAGAAATTCGCGGGGATGGAAAATCAGGCCTTGAGCTTGGCCTCGATGATCGCCAGCTCATCCTTGGCATTGACGATCTCGAGGAGCTGCGCCCGGCGCGCGAGCAGCGCATCCTTCGCTCGCTTGGCGACGGCATCGGGCGCGACCTTCACGACCCCGGCCTCGATGACCAGCTCGGCTTCTGCCATCGAGCTGGGATCCCACGCGGTCGGGTAGACGAGGTCCGCGCCGGCCTTCAGCGCGTCGGCGATGAGGTCGGGGTTTTTATGGGCGAGGACCCGACCCGCCTTGACCGCGACCGGCCCGAGGGCGAGGGCCGCATTGATCTGCTCCTGGGACTTTTGATAGGCGACGTCGAGGGCGACGAGGCGATCCCTGTTCTTGATGGCGGCGTCGGTCTTGGGGGAAGCCCTGAGGGCCAGCATCTCATCGGCCTTGACGGTGAGCGTGGCCTTGTAGCCTTCGTCGGCCAGGGTGTGCTTTTGGCGGGCCTCCATGAGTTCAAGGAGATGCCTAGCCTGGAGGGCCTCGATGCGACTGGCGGCATCGTTCAGGCGCCGGGCGGCGGCGGCCTGCTCCATCACGAGCTTCGCCTCCGCGGTCGCGAGGGTGTGCAGGACCTCCGCGTCCTTGCCGTGAGTATCGGCGACCTGGTTTCGCTCGTCAGCGATGACCTTGTGGGCGGCCAGTAAACGGATGAAAGTTTCCGAGTCCACTTTTCACGCACCTTCCTGAGCCGCCCGCAGCGCGGCCAATTCGGCTCGAATTTCTTCTGGGCGGCGCGCTTGAGCTTCGAGGAGCGCCTGCTCAGCCTCAAGCTGAGCGATGCGGTCCTTCGCCGCCCACTTGGGGCAGACGGCCACGGCCTCGTCGGAGTATACGAGGTTGCAACCCACGACGAAAGTTTCCGGCCAGGACTTCGGCTGCGCGAAATCGGCCCCGGCGGCAAGCGCCGCGGCAATCTCGGCGGCCGTGCGGTATCCGACCACGCGGCCCTCAAGAACCGCGGCGGGCCTGGCGTCGAAGGCCTGACGCAGCAAGCGGCCCAAGTCGGTGGCCTCGCGATCCGCATCGGCAAGCGCGGCCTTCGACGCCATCAGACTCTCGCGCGTCAGCGTGAGGTAGCGGGCGCTATGCTCCGCTCGCTTCGCGGCGGCACGATCCCTGGCCTCGGTCGCGTTGGTGAACATGGTGAGGAATTCTTCCTTGGTCACGTGGACACCACCGTTCTTGGCTTGAAGGTATCAAGTGTTGTGATTGTCAACTTTGGGTCTTTGGTCGAACCAGCCTCTTCACTTGCATGGAAATAGACCCTGGTCACTTCGTTGTCAACATAAGCGCCCGTGAATGAGGCGTTTAGATCCCATCCGAGAATCATTCCCAGCTTGGTAATTGCGCCAGGAGCAAGTGCTGCGAGACCAGCCGCATTTAATACGAAGTCTTGATCGACATCTCCCGCCATGTCCGAGATGTCTAAAGAGCCGAAAGACACCGACCCAAGTGTCGTGAAGTCGGATGCGGCGATTGCTGAGTCCGAAGCTGGATTGCTTGAAACAATCTCGACAGAAGTGTCACCAAGACCAGTAACCGGACCGGCCACCGCCCATGGCACCAATCGCAGAACACCAGACAAGATAGTTCCGGCCAATGATGTCGTGTTGAATAAAACGATTGACCTCTGTAGGATTCCGAAAAGATTTGAAACTCCGGCATTAAGCCCGACCCTCATAACAGAGTTTCCATTTTGAAAGTGAGTGCCCGGACCACCTCTTAGTGTGTCGAGTGATACGCCGCTCCCAGCACCAAAATTAAATTCTTGGGTTTCTCCATCATTGCTAGGGTAGAAGATGTTTACTGTCATTTCTTCATTGCCGCCTGACTGAAGATGTCATCCCCCACGGTCTCCATCAACGCTGCTTCTGGATCTTCCCTGAGATTTTCGACCACCATCTCTTTCCCGTCAATGATCTCAAGGCGAAAGGTGCCATCTGGAACGCAGAGACGTGGGCCATCCACAAGCATATGACCGTCAATCGCTAGTTTTTCACCGTTTCGCCAGGCTTCGCAATAAACTTCTAAAAGATAGTTATTGTAAACAACACCATTGAAAATATTGGTCCGATTAAATACTTCACGCGACAAGATGGTTATTTCAATGCCTTTGTAATTGAATGGCCGTGGTTTGGGATGCTCACAGACGATTTTTGCCTGCTCGCGCCGCTTGTCATTGGACAGCCTGATACGCGCAGAAATTAGCCCCGCGGGCGGCTTTGGCGCCATGATCCTCTCACCAGCCATTATTCTTTCCTCAAGAACAAAACCGGGATGGCGCCCTTGGCAGGGGTCGTGGTCTGAACCCCGGTGCAGTTGAATGAAATGAGGTCGTAGGCTGCGACCACCTTGTAGGTTGCGTTCACGACCGGCGGGGTCGCGGCGGTGTTGGTTCCGGTCTCCCCGTCGTCAATGGTTGGCGCGGTTGAGAAGATGTTGTTCCCGCCCTTCTCGAATTGATAGGTGCCGACTCCACCGGCCCCTGCTGTGATATTGCGGATGTGGCACCCAACGATGCTGAACCCGTCGAACTCGGGCGGCACCGTGAAATAGGCGATGCCGTTCGCAACCGTAAGGTCGGCGGTGAAATCCCCGCCGATGGTCTGAAGACTGCGGTCGGTGGATTGTTTCCTGATAATTGCCCGGTTCGTCGAGTTGTTGGTGAAGGTTGAAAGCTCCGTGTTTCCCGGTCCATATGAGCCGGTGAACCCGGATGTGATCGTGACGGCCCCCGTGAAGAGGTTGTCGTCGATGGCCGCCGAGCAGGCGCCCGAGTCGAAGGTTTGGGCGCAGGAGTTTCCCTGGAAGCATCCCGTGAATGATGGGTTTAGGGCGACCGTGTTGGAGAAGTGATTGGCGCTGACGTTCGCGGTGGTCGCATTGATCGTGGTGGCCCCGGTCACGAAGCAATTCTGCATTTTGAAATTTGCCGGAGCGGATGAGAAGGTCAGGCCGGCGGTGTAGACACCATCGAGGCGAACCGAGCTGTTGGTGGCGATGACCAGGCCGCCGAGGGTCGCGCTGTAATCTCCCCCGCCGAGCTGCGCGAAGCCCGCGATGGTGAAGACATTGGCCCCCGCGCTGAAAACGCGATGGGATCGGACGTTCGTGCCCGAGCTGAGAGTGATGCCGCACGCCGAACTCGTATAGAGCCACAACAAGCCGATGGTCGTCGTGGTAAACGTGGCCGCCGTGCCCGTCGAGAACTGGCCCGAGAGGGTGACACCAGGGGCGGTGAAGGTGGAGCAGTTGATGACGTTTTCACAGGCCGTCCCGCCGCCGACCATCTCGACAACGCCGCTGGCCGTGATGGTCAAGATGCTCGGGAGAAGGGCGGTGTTATAGGCCTGATTCTTGGCCAAGAACTTCACGGTCCCGCTCATGTTGACCGCGGCGTTCCCAGCAACAACAGAGGAGTTTGTTCCGCCGCCCGTGGTCCCGTCCCAGGTCACGTTGTGCAGGTTGAGCGACCCGGCATCGCTATAGAACGTGTATTGATTGAGGGTGCTGGCGGCAACCGTCCCCGGGCCGACGAAGTGGAGATGCGTCGTGAGGGTCGAGGAGTTGGCCCCGGCTGACCACTTGAAGCCATTGAGGCGAACGACGAGAACCGACTGGAGGCCTGATAGCGGGCTGTCCTCCGGCACATCGCTCTTGAGGTCCAGAACCGTCTTCGCGTTCCCGGCCTGGATGTCCGCGAAGTCTCCGCCCGTGCCAACGGTTGAGGCTGGGCCAGAAGAAACAGCGGTCCAGGTCAGCGTTCCCGAGGTGTTCTTGAGGAAGCCATCCGCGTCCACCAGCGCGGCCAGCTCCGCCAAATTGGCATTGAATGGTTGCGTGTCGGTTCCCAAGATAACGGAGTCGAGGCGCCAAAGCGCGGCGCCGAGCGAGGCGTCGGTGCAGACGTAGCTCTTGCCGGCCACGGTGTCGATCCACCGGGAGTTGACGGAGAAACCATCCGCGGAGTCATCGGTGACGCCGGGCGCCGTGGTGCCATCGGTCTTGTCGAGGGGGATGCCGAGGGCGGCCTTCTGAGCGGCCTGGGTCGAGGCCGCGATGAGGGTCCGCGCCGCCGCGGTGATGGTCCCGAGGGTGGCGACGGCGGTGTCACCATCCTGGGCGAAATAGATGAAGCGATCATCGAGGGGATTCAGAGCGGCGATCTGGTCGAGGATGTCATCGCGGAGCTGAAAGGTGCCGCCCACCGTGCTGAGATTGACCGAGGTGTAGATGCCAACTACGGAAACGGTCCCGGTCGGCACGTTGTCCGCCGACAGAATGACCCGCTTCGTCTCGTCTCCGACGTTCTTGACGATCTCGGTGGTATCAACGACCGGGAGTGAGCTGCCCCCGCCACCGGCGCCACCGCCGCCGACAAACGATCCGTCAAGGAAGGTCATATCATCCGCTCCGCTTCAGATGGCTTTGCCGCCCATTTTCCACGCCCGCAAGGTGGCGTCGAGGGCGCCAACGGCCCGGGCCTTCAGGCGCACGAAATGCGTCTCGCTCACCATGTAGGTCGGAGACCTCACCAGGAGAACCGAGCCGGTCATGAAGTCCGCGTAATCGGCGGCCTTGAAGCTCAGGATCTCGGGGCAGGTTTCCTTGATCCCGGCGACCGTCGTGGACTTGACGGCGGCCTTCGGGCCGAAGGTGTCGCCGTGGTCCTGGCTGATCTCGGGGGCGATCTGCACTTCCGTCGCGGTGCCGAAGTCGATGAGGAACGAGAACTGCGCGGTCTGGTTGTTCTCGGTGCTGACCATGTCGGAGATGAAGCCAGCAAAGGCGGCCGTCAGGGCATAGGCGACGCCGGCCGGGTTGCCCACGGTTGGCATCTCGAGGAGGGCGAAATCAAGGGCGCCGGGCTTGCTGGTCATGATCTGCTTGGTGGTTCCGACCGTCATCATGGCCTCCAAACGCTTCGGAGGATCATAACACGATGGGGACCAGCTTCACCGAACCCGGCCGCCGCGGCGTTTCTTCCAAGACTTGAATGCCCCAGGGCGATGGACGAAGGCGCGGGGCTGACCACGCGTGATCCCCGCCAGCCTGTCCTCGGCCGGCTCATCGACCGGGTCCTTGAGGACGAGGCGCCGAGGAGGCGTCCGGCCGGGATCCGCGGGAGGGGGTGGCGCGGCCTCGGGTTGCCGCGGTTCGACGGGTTGCTCCCACTCCGTTCGAATCCTGTCCTCGATTGCCTGGCCCTCCTCGCGGATGAGGACGAGGTCTCGCTCCGCCGCGATGAAGGACTCCCGCAGGCGCTTCAGCTCCTCGCTCAGCTTTTCGGGGTTCAGCGCTCGCAGGCGCGCCTCGAGCTGCGTGAGGACGGCCACCGCTTCGAGATGCGCCCTTCGCGCGTCATCGGCCTTGACCTGGGCCTGGGCCCGCTGGTCGAGGACCTCCTCCGCGCTCCGCATGGCCTCTTGCAGCGCCGCGAGGCGGCCCTCGCCATTGGCCTTGCGCTGCTCGATTTCCTCGGCCCTCGAGCCAAGATGGCGCCGCCGCGCCTGAAGCCGGCGAAGCTCGCGGCGTGTCATTCGGTTCGTCATCGTGTTCTTCCTCGCTTCATGGCGCGTGGCCGGTCTTCACTCCGCCTTGCCGGCATCCTCGCGGCGCCGCTTTTGGTAGTCGAGGCTGCGCTGCTTCCTGGCCGCGGCCTTGATCTCCGCCGCTTCCTTGCGGGTTGGAGGGGGGGGCGGAACGTTGATGCCCGCGGCCTTGAGGAAGGGGACGATGACGAACTGCTCGATCCAGATGGAATGCGGGAGGCCCGCGGCCTTGGCCAGCTTCTCGACGCCATCCCACGCGCACCGGCGCATGGAGAGGGCGAGGCTGAGTTTCTTGTGGATCGGGTCGACCGCCGGCCGCCCCGTGGAGGGCGGGTGGATTCGCGGCCGGCCTCGAGTCGGGTGACTCGGCCCCGTCCGCTTCGGGCGCGTCCTGGGACGCCCCACCGGCTTCGCCTTTTCGGCGGGGTCCTTCTTCGGGTGCTTGCGAGGGCGCCCGCGCCCCTTCTTCTCCGGGATCTTTTCGGCCATAACTCTTCCCCTTTTTTTTGGATTTTTGTTAGTATTTCACTTTCGGAGAGGCTAGTATAACAGAAATCATGTAAAGGCGAGGAAATTTTATGGAAGGCACCACGATCCTCATCGCGAACAGCGTCGGCCCGCGCCGCGCCTCATTCCTGAGCGGCCTCATCAAAGGCTTCCCGGTCGAGGCCGATGAATGCTCGCCGGTTGCTGTCATCCTCGCGGGATCTTGGCCCCTGCGCTTGCGCTCTATCTGCTTGGCTCCAAACCCACCGACCTGCACTATCGACCTCAACGACCAGCAGTCTCGCCTCAGCCAGGATCCGATGGACCTATTGGCAAAGTTCTTAACTGAGGTCGCCAAACCAGAGGCCGGCATCAAGGTTCTCGTCATCGACAGCATCGAAGGCCTCATGGACAAGTTCGATAGGTGGTCCCCCATCGAGATCCTGAGGGGATTCCTCGACGACTTGGTTGTGAGGGGCATCTCGGTCGTTGCCCTGTCCTATGCTTCGCCTCCTCCGAATCTCATCCTTGGCCTGTTCGCGAACGTCGGAAGCATGAAGGACATCAACCCCGAGCGCGTGACATGGGACACCAACTCGCCATGGATCCGCTGGGAGGACCAGGCCGATGGCCCCGTCAACGAAGATGTGAAGTCCCTGGCCGAGGTGATCTCGCGCATCTTCGATCGGGCGCATCCCAAACCCAACGCCCAGCCCCAAGCTGAAGCCAAGGCCGCCGCGGACGGCGTGGTCCCCGAGGGCTACCGACTCCGCGCTGAGGACATCGGCGTCCAGGCCAAGGACGTCGGCAAGGACCCAAGGTATGAGGGCGTCTGGCAGAACCGGGCGATCGCCAAGGCCCGGCGCCTCGATGAGAACGGGACGCCGGTCACGGACACGTTCCAGCGGGCCCTCCTGAAGATGGCATACCTCATGGCGAGGGCGCGGAAGATCGGCCGCATTCGAGAGGCGACCGAATCATGCTTAGACATCCTTGCGATGGCCATGATCGCCATCGGTAAAGGCGCCGCGGATCCCATCGGGAAACTGACCCCATGGGAGTTGTCCGACCTTGAGCGCACCATCAAGCGCATCATGCGCGGCCCCGTGAAATCGAAGCGCACGGGGCCGCTTCGGAAGCCAACGCCGAAGCCGGAGGGGGCGGCGGAGTTGAATTTCGAACTGGAAGCCAGCATCAAGGATGCACTTCAAGGCCCTCAGGCAGGCCGCCGCATGAAGATCATCGCCACGATGGCCGGCGAGGACCTCGGCGAGATGAGCCGAATTGCCAACGCTTCGCCGCTCTCCATCACACCAGAACGCGCGGCCCGCCTGCATCGCGCCATCGACCTTGCTCGGCAGGACCGAGAGAACAGCGGCCCGGACGGTCAAGCCATCAGGACCATCCTCGAGATCCTGGCCGACATCGAACCGAGTTGCCGAGCCACCACCCTCGGATCATTCCTTGAGTCCTGCGGCCTTCGGCGGCCTGTTTCCCGGGACGACCACACGATCATCACGGACCCGAGTTCAGCGGTTCGGGCCATGAGCCCGGAGCCGCTCATCAAGCTCGCGAAATACATGAAGGAAAAGCTAGTATGATCGTCCCCGACACGAACCCCTTCGACGACATCAACCCATACCCCGATGCTCGTCAGGATTGCATCCAGCTCGCATTCTTGGCGCTCGAGGGCGCCCTGGAGGTCCTGGACTCGAAGCAACACGCCCAGCGTGAGGTGGCGTGGCTCGCGCGCTCCTGCGCCGGCGCCCGCTACCACCTCGAGCAAGCCATCGCCTTCATCGACGCCAGGCTGGCCGGCTCGAGCCCCTTGGCCCCGGCGCTCACGACGGTTGAACCCTACGTTCGGTCCGCCCTCTGGCACCTCGAGATGGGCGCCAAGCTGCGGCGCCTCGCCTGGGGCCTTTACAAGGCCTCCCGGTGCCTCGGCCTTCCCTTCGCCTTCCCCGAGTGTCCGGGATGTGAAGGCGACCCAGAGGGCTGCGAACGCTGCGAGGGGACAGGCGCCATCGCAGGAGTCGGGGATGGCCCGAGCAAAGCCCGCATCGAGTTCTGGGTCGACAACCAAGATGAGATGAAGCGCTTCGCCAGTTGCTTTCGGACGATCCAGAACCGAACCTTCATGGAGGCGATGGCCTTCCCCGAGGCCTTTCAGTGTTCCGCGTGTAAGACCATGTTCAAGCTCGAGGAGCGAGAAGTTGAGGAGGCCATCGCTGGGCATCTCGAGGGTTGCAAGGGCAGCAAGCTCGCATCGGCGGAAGCATGAACCTGGACCACGCCCTGACCCTTGCCATCCCGAAGGCCCCGCGGAGCGGGAACGCAACATTCCACAAGCACTGGCGCGCCACCCACGAAGTCAAGGAGGCCTGGCGGGTTGCCATCAAAGTCGCCATCGAGGATGTCAAGCGCCGAGTCGCGCCATTGCCCGTCCCGACCCAGCACGACCTCGAAAAGTGGTTGGTCATCGTCCACTGGATCTCGCGCTCCCCGCCGACCGACACGCATCCGAATTGTTGCAGCGCGCTGAAGCCCGTGTTCGACCTGCTGACCCGCGGGGATGGCGGCGAGGTGTTCGGCCTTCTGGCCAACGATGACGACGAGCACCTCCTGCAGGACATCCGCAAGCGCAAGCCGGCGCCGGGCGAACCCCAACACCTCGCCCTTGAGTTCTTCCGCATGATCGGGGCGGATGGGAGGCCCGTCCCAGCGCCGCCGCCGCCCAAGCGGACGAAGCCACGGAAGAGGCCAGGGAAGGCCCGCCCCGGCTCCAAGGCGAAGAGTTCTGGACGAAGCAAGGGAAAGAGGCGGGACCGAACCACCGCAGCGTGGGCCGAGGCCATCAAAGGCCTAGATGTCAGGGAGCAGTGATGAAGATTCGATGGGCTGAAAAGTGCAGCGCCTGCGGCGCGCCGCAGGATGAGGTTATGACCATGTTCGCGGTGATGGCGAACCATGAGGGCGCCGCCCTCATCCCATTCATCACCAACTCTCTGAACGGCCACCCGGTCTTCCTTGCCGGCGGCCCCCGCGCAAGTGAAATGAAGGAAGCCTCAAGGGGTTGCACGGTCTGCTCGGAGATGAACGCGGGGACTCCTGAGGCCGAGGACCAAAAGCAAAAGGCCATCGGTCCGCGTGGGTTGGTTGAATGGGCCTGCAGGCCATGTTTCATGAGCATCATCGGAGCCAAGAAAGGCGGCGGCCATCATGGCTGAACCACGAATGACAGCCTTCGAGCTGGAGTTTCTGCGGGACCTCCTGAAGCGCGCGAAGCTCGGGCCCAACTCCGTCGCCAAGACCGGCACGGGGGAAAAGGCCTTCACCCTCGCCATCATGGTCTGCGGCGGGTTCCAGCGCTTCATCGCCATCGACAGCCCCAGCGCTGAGGCCCTGGCCCGCGCCCCCGAGGCCCTGGGCCGCGCCCTCGAGATCATCGCTGACGCCAGGGCCTTGGCGAGGATCGGCGACGTCGGTGCCCTCAAGGCGCTGCTGGACTTCCCGGCTGGCTCGAAGAAAGAGGCCAAGGTCCCCGATGGGTGAGGGTAGGCACGATGGCCGGCGGCCATCACGTTTCAAGCGAGGAGTGAGAGCATGGAGATGTTGACGCAGGATGTCGTGGCCTTCGAGGTTCACGATGGAAATCCGCGCCCCCGAGAGAGAAACGGCGTGGTGGTGTTCGCCCATGACGGTGAAGAGGCTCGAAGGTTGGCGGCGCACTTCCTCGGAAGCGAGGAGGACGCCGAGGCCGTTCGCGCTCCGCGCTGGGACGCTCGGCGCCTTGGGGCCGACAGCGGCGTTCTTCGCCCAGAGGATGACCCTGAGCTGTTCCGAACGATGGGGTGGTCACTCGCGGACGATGAGCGCTGCGTGGCTTGCAACCTGGCCACCTTCGGTGATCTCGAGCCCCTGTGCCGTGTGTGCGAAGAATGCGGCGATTGCCATCCAGATGAGGGATGCGAAGATGTCCATCATGGCCCCGAGCGGGCCTGAAAGTGGTCGTTTCGATGGGGCGGTAGAGCTGCGGAAAGTCCAATGCTCCGCCCCTAAAAAATGACACCCAGGGGGATGACCTGGGTGTTTTTTGGCTTTTGGAAGCCAAGGGGAAAATATGAAGCTGAAAGAGTTTTCGGCGGCCGTTGAGGCTTGTCCTCAGTCTCTGCCGCCGAAGATCAAAAGCAGGATCGAGGTTCTACGCGACATCGTCGCCGAGGTGAGCGACCCAGAGTTCGGCAGTTTTGTCGTCGCCCATGACGGCATCACGATGACCAGTCGCGCCGGCAACGTCTGGACCGCGACCGTCAACCCCAAGACCTCAGCCATCGCCGAGCTTGCCGGGCGCATGAACGAGTTCACCAAGCGGATCGCGGAGAGCCTGCGTAACGGTGCCCGCGCCGAGGTGAACGCCATCGTCAACGAGGTCTCCTGCCTCATCGCCAAGGCCCGCGGCCGGCACCACGGAAACTTCAACATCGAGCCTGTTGGGTGGCCCCCGGCTGGGGACGTGGCCCGTGAGCGCCGGCATCTCGATGAGGCCCCGAACTGGATGGAGGCCATCATCCGCCTGGCCGGGAACGGCGGCGAGCAATGAAGCGCACCCCACTCATCGGCAAATTCGTCCGCGGAAAGCCGCACCCCGAACTGCGCTCGGAGGTCGACCACTCTGGCCCGCTGCTCAGCGTCGATGACCTCGACCCCGAAATCGCCGATCAGAACGTCGCCGAGCGAATCGAGGTTATCAAGAAATTCGTCGGCAAAATCCCTGAAGCCATGGAGGAGCGCCTGAGGAAAGTTCTCAGGAAGCCATCTAGAAAGCGCGGAAACCCAAAGCTGGGACACCGGCGCTCATCCTAGTCCCCAGGCGCACAAGCGAGGGCCGGCGCCGCCGCGGCGCGGTTCCAGAACGCATCCGTCTTGGCCGGCGCGCAAGTCGCGCAAGTCAGGACGATGCGATTGGACCCGGCCGGGACGCCGGTCACGCACCCGTCCAGGTGGACGATCTTCTCATCGCAAAGCGCGCAACGCCCAAACACCATCAACATCTGAGTCCTCCTGCTAAATCAATAGCAGGAGGACTCAAGGCGCGCCATAACATTTCCGTTTTGTCGGCGCTTGTAAACGAAAATCAGTCCTGACGCCGCGCCATATCGAAGATGGATGGCTTCCGCTTTGGTTCCTTTCGGTAGAGGCCCTCGAGACTCTTCCGCAGCCAAACCGTAGCAGGATTGCCGTTCCAGCGGACGGTTGCTGACTCTCTTTCGACATCGATGGAAATGATCTCGACCTTGAAGACCTCGTCTCGCGAAGCCATCGTGTTTCCCATTCGGCGGCGCCTCTTGTCGAAGAGGATGTCCCCGACCTTGATAAGCTCAAACTTGATGGCCATTGGATCGAACCTCAGCAAGAAACGCCCGCCACGCAGCCCGGCGCTTCGCCTTGACCGCCGCCGGGACGAAGCCGACGAAGAATTTATAGGCCCCCCAGCCACCGCTGAGTTCGGCCATGAGACATTGATTGCACAGGACCGTGTCAAGGCCGCCGGGCGTCGAAAGCGGGCCCGCGGTGAGGCCGCAGCGCGAGACCCCAGAGGGGCGCACGACGAGGTGGGCAACGCGCCGGCCGCTGAGGCGCCCCCATTCCCCAGCGTGGCGGATGAGGCGAAGAGTCAGGCGGACGTCTGGCACAGCTCCGCCTTCATTCGTCCCCAAAGTTCAACGAAAGCTGCGGCGGCCTGGGCGGGGACCACCGCGTTCCCCAGAGCGCGCAATCGGTCCAGCCGCATGGGAAGCCCATCAGCCACTCGACGAACCTCGGGTTGAGCCGGAGCAAGGTCGGGGCGGGTGGCGAGGATGGCGGACCAGGCTGCGGAATCCTGAGGACCGGGAGGAAATGGGGCTGGCCATCCCATCTCGGTTCCCGGACCGCAGCATCCGTCAGGGAGGTTCCTTGATGAGCTTGTGTGCCGCTCCGGCCGCCCGAGGCCTTCGAGTCCCCCGCCGTTGGGGTCGGCCAGCTCTCCGTCGCAGCGGACAAGGTCCTCGGCGCCCCGTCCCCGTCCGATGGGACCGGCGCGTGTGTCCTCATCGCATTGAGGCTCGCGCACGGCGTCGGCCATTCCCGCGCCGAGGACTCGAGGTCCTGGCCCCCGCTTCCCCGCGCCGCCCTGGACGCAGCGCTCTCCGGCTCCCCCGAGGCCTTCGGCGTCTGCCACAAGCGCTCCGCCACAACCTCCAGGCGGCCGTCCCCGTTCCCCTCCGTCTGGTAAGAACCCTTCCCCATGGAGGCCCGGCCCGTTGGCCACATCGTCGCCTGCTTGGCGAATTCCCCACCGCCACCCTGCCGGCCCGTCGCCTCCTCCGTCCCGCAGAACCCGTGGGGCGTAAGCCAGGCAGAACCACCGCTCTCGCTTGTGCGAGCTTCCGACGTCTGAGGCTCGAAGACTCGTCCACTCCGCATCGAACCCGAGCGCGGCCAAGGACCCGAGAACGTCTCCGAGGCCTTTGTGTCTGAGCCCTGGGACGTTCTCCAGGAACACGAAGGCCGGTCCAATATCAGCAATAATTTTCGCGATGAGAGGCCACAACCATCGCTCGTCGTCTTGTCCTCGCCGAGCCCCGGCGAGGGAGACGGGCTGGCAGGGGAAGCCGCCAAGGATGAGATCCACTCGGCCGCGCCACGCTCGAGCATCGAAGGTTGCGAGATCAGACCAGATAGGGCACGGAGGAATGGTGAGACGGTCCATAGCCGCCGCCGGGCAACCGGCAGCAAAGGCTTCCCTCTCCACCACGCAGACCGGCTGAACCTCAAGACCGAGATGCGCGGCGGCTCGATGGAGGCCGAGGTCGAGGCCGCCGATGCCTGAGCAGATGGAGAGTGATCGGATGGAACGTGAAGCCACACCAGGCCCTCCTCAGACGCTCTGGAAATCGAAGCCGGCAGGCCATTCGCCGCTGGCCAGGTCCTTCAGGATGCCCTCGATCTTGGCCGTCGCGATAGGGGCAACCTGGCGTCCTACGGTGTAATCCCACGGGGCGGGGTAGACCGGCTGGGAGGCGATCTTCACCCACCGCGGTCCCTCCCCGTTGACGCTGGTGCAGAGTTCGACGGCGGGGCCGTTGATTCGGAATTGCCCGAGTTCTTCACCGTCCCGGCGCGAAACCAGGACCGCCTTGCCATGCCTCAGGGTGCGAAGGACAGCGTTGACGGTTTCGAGTTGGAAAGGTCGGACCATGGGGTGCCTCGTCTTTCGTTGGCTTCAGGATTCGAGAGCTTGGCGGATCTTGGCGATGAGTCCATCAACATCCTGGACCGCGCCGAGCTTCAAAACGGTATAGCCTTCGTCCATCGGCTTGTAGTGTTCGGCCTTGCGGGTCCTGAAATCCACACAGACTCGGCCGCGGACCCCGTTCTTTAAGACGTCCAGATTCCGGCCATCGTCCGCAACATCAACCGTCCATCCCGCCCCGAGCTTTTCGACAAGTTTGGCGGCGAGGTTCTTTGCTGCGGTCTTCATGGTCGGCCCCGTCTTTCGTTGTCGTTGTCCTTCGTTGCTGAGCTGTATTATACACTTTGCGCGAGGCTTCGCAAGTGTAATTGTGGAAATTCTGGAAAATTCTTTTCAGGTGGCCGGTGGCGTTTCCTTCAGGCGATCCACGGAGCAGCGGAAGGTTTCCGGGTCGAAGCCGCGATCCCGCAGGATCTTGACGAAATCGTCTCTGCCGGGCCGCATGGCGACGCCGATCAGGTCGATGAACCAATGCCCGTCCGATTTTTGTTTGTCCCAATCGACCATCAGCCCGTTCTCGCGCTTCGACCACCAGACCCTCAGCGCTGCGCGCTTCCTTGCCATCCATCCTCCTCAGCGCCGCATCTTTGCGCGCAAGCCACGAAGCTCTTGGCGGAGGTCTCCGATTTCCTCAAGAGCACCACGCAGTGCCCGGCACAGGAACGGGACCTCGGACCGAGCGGCTGCACAAAAATCGCGGTCGGCATCTTTGGCGTCGCCAGGAATGACCAGGTATATGGAAACAACACGGGCATCTTGATCGCCATGAGCTGGCGGCCCGTAAGTTGTGACGGCCCCGCCAACCCAAGGTTCCCGCGTAGCAGCTCGCGCCAGGACGTCGATGGCATTGACCCGGCGGATGCCAAACTCTGGAAACTCGAAGCCTGGGAAACCGCGGATAGGATCTTCCATCATCATTTTGACATCACTCCGGAAAGGCGAACCCGAGCTGGTCATCATCGTCCGTCCGAACCCGCGCCTGCCCCATGCTCAGGCCTGACGGGTTGCGGATGGCGTGGCCGATCCTGCGCCGCGCGATGTCCGCGAACACCGGGTCGCGCTCGATCCCGAGGAAGCCGAAGCCCTCGAGCGCCGCCGCCACACCCGTTGACCCTGACCCGGCGAAGGTGTCAAGGATGCGTCCCTTCGGCGGGGTGATGAGGCGCGCCAGCCAGCGCATCAATGCGATGCTCTTGACGGTCGGATGGACGTTGGCGCCCTCGAGCCCGGTGGCCTTTTCGCCGCTCGCCGGCTTCGGAGTGTAAAAGCACGGGAAGAACCTCGACGCCCCGCCCTCATCTTCGTAGAACGACGGCATCGATGTCTTCATCGCGAAATTCGTCGCCTTCGACTCCCGGGGTTTCCCTTCGTAGGTTGGCGATGAGGAAGAGAACCCCGACTGCTTGTCAATCTCTGCGGCGACGCAGCCCTCGACGCAAGGCTTACCCTCCTCGCACCGCTCATCGTGACCGAAGGCGAGGTTCGTCGGCCAGCGCCCCTTCACGGTGGTCCCGCCCTCGGCACCGTTCGCCGAATGGCCCCACCCGGCCGAAGCCTTCCCCTTGAGGGGATTGAAGCGCTCGGTCTCGCCGATCCTGCAGGCGTCGATGTTCAGCGCCCCCGTTCCATGCGCGAGGACGTTCTTCGCCACGGTCCCGATCAGCGGCCGGCGAGCGATCCACCACACCTCATGGGCTGGCTTCGTCGCGGTTCCAAACCCAGCCCACTTCTTGGCCTGGTCCGTCTGGTAGTCATAGCGGTTCCGTTGCCCGAACTTGACGTTCAAGCTGTCCCCGTAGACCGCCCCCGGGACCGGCTCGCCCACCGCCGCCTGCGTGACCACCGAATCGACCCCGAGGTGGGCGTCGACGGCCTTCGCTACGTCGTGACTTTTGGGGAAACCGCTGGAGAATACGTGATGGAAACTTTCCCGAACCTCGAAACCAGCAACGCGCAAGGCGAGGGCCGTCAGGTCCGATGTCCGCGGGAGGGCCCAGACCGCTGCGTAGCCGCCAGGCTTGAGGGCCTTGAGCGCCTCCCCCATGATGTCCGCAAGGAAGGCGATGAACCCCGCCTCCCAGGACTCAAGGCCAAGCAGGCGCCCGCCCTCAAGCACCGCAACACCGCGCGGTGACTTTGGGGCATAGCCCTTGAACCCGTCCCATTCTGCCCCCATGAACGAGATGCCGCTGGGCGGATCCGTCACGATGGAGTCGAACGAGTCGGCCGGCAGGCGCTCGAGGGATTCGAACGCCTCGCCCTCAACGATGATGGCTTCCATCTCGCTCATTGATCATCCTCAGGTGGTCGGCCTTTTCTCGGCGGCATCGGCCGGGGTGAACGTTTAGGCCCAGGACTAGGTCGCGCCAGATGGTGTCCGCCCCGCACCATGAACAGGCAAGTTGGAACGGAAGCGGCCCGAAGGTGCCACCATTGAACTTGAATGGCTCCATTTCGCCCCTCGGGACGTCGTAGGGGAATTCCTGGATCGGGGTGTCGGCCGCGAGGTAAAGGGGATGCTTCGGGTGCCCGTCCTTCGAGCGGCCGAGGTGATGGACGGCCGTGACCGCCCGGAGGGATGGGAGGACCTCCGCTCCCCCGTCAGGCCTGGCGCCCTTCGTCCCCCAGGCGACGACCGTCATGTGGGCCCGCTTCGCCGCGATGACCGTCCACGGGATGCAGCGCGGGTCGCGGATCTCATGTTCCCGCTTGCCCTTCAGCTCCTCCGGGTCCGTCGCCCGCAGGCTGAACAAGTTGGCCACGATGAGGCGGCCGAAGCCCCAATCGCTCGCGAAACCAAGGCATCGGCGAATGGTCGGGTCGTCAACGGCCGCGTCCGCTGTGCTTGGATTGAGCATCACGAACAACACCGTGGGGGCGTGGCGCCCCTCCCAGCGCCGCCAGAGCAGGAGGCGATGGCGCCCGCTCTCGTCGAAGCAGGCCCCCTTCTTCGGATAACTCCGGCCCTCCCGCATGAAAAGCCCGGTCACTCGCCCTCCTTCGCCTCGGCCGGTTCGCCGATCTCCCACCTAAACTTGACCTGATTCGGAGCCGCGTCGATTCGAGGCCTCGAGGCGTGGTTCCATGGGTTTCCGCCGGCATGCTGATTGACCAGGCGGAAGCCAGATGAACGAAGCGAGGAGCCGCCCTCCTCCGGCAGCGTGTAAGTGATGAGGCGGAGATATCCGAGGGCCCGCGCGGCGCGCCAGCAGGCGCTGTAAAGTTTCGAGCAGGCGTTGGGCGTCCCGTCCGTGCAAAGGCGCGTGACCTCGGCGGTAAACCCGTCCTGGAGGTTGCAGCACACCGGGCGCCCGACAATCGCAACGCCCCGCGGTTCTTGATCGTCAGGAGCGATCGCGACGGCCATGGCGAAGAGGCCGCCCTGCGGTGGCTTGTGGTGACGGTGGTGCCGCGCGACGAATATCTTCGCGTCCTGGATCGTGCAGGGGATGATCTCAAGGCGCGGTGTCATCGCTGAAACAGCCCCCCGCCGATGGCCTTGATCTCACCCTCTCGGGCCAGGCCGTGAAGCGTCGAGCGTATCGACGGCATCGGGTCTTGGCCTTCCTGAAACTTGAAGCCCATCTCGCTGAGGTCCGCGCGGATCATGGCCACGGTCGCGGCGGCCGGAGATGTGAGGACCGCACGGAGGCAGGCGAGCTTCAGCGTCAGGTCCTTGGGCTCACCGATTGGCACACGCCCCGGCTCGCGCTCACCGCTCATCTCCTCGAGAGAGACCTCCAGCCGCTTGAGCGTCAAGATGCGTTGATCGCAGGCACCAAGCTCCATCATGAGGTTGATCCGATGGACCATTTCTGCGGCGAGGTCCAAACGAACCTTCGCCAGGCCATCCTTGTAAACCTCTGAGTCAGGCGAAGATGCCGGCTTGATGGTTTGACTTTGGGAATTCACGGACCCTCAATTCCTCAGGCCACTGCTCGAAATTCTCGCCCTTCGGACCGAACGATGCCGGGAGTCCAGAAAATCCCATGGGCCAGTCCCCGAGCTGTTTCATGAAAAGCGGAACGCCGCCGGCCTTCGCCTGGCGCACGATGCCCCGAAGCCAGTCGAGATGGCACGGACGCGCCTTATTCCCGCTCTCCCCGCCAGCGATGATCCATTGGAGGTGCGGGACCTGGCAGTGTTCCTGGTGGTTGCTCTGCGACGTCATGAATCCGCAAAGTCGACAGCCGTTGCCCGTTGCCCAGCCCCCCGGCATCCAGCGCTCGAGGTCGAGAGGCCCCAGGAGCGGCTCGGCGGAGATGAAGTGGACGGCGGCCGGGATCCTCAGGAGCATCGGAATACGACTTTCGGCGTAGGGCTGGCTTTCGACCGAGACGCCCATCCAGACGTTCCTGAGCGGCCAATCCCCAAGGCCGGCGACCTTGTTCGCGGCCTTGTAAAGGACGTCGGCCACATCACGGTGGCCACGCTCCTCGGCCAGGACCGCAGCGTGTTCCGCGAGGGCCGGCCGGATGTGGCGCTTGGGATGGCGCCACTCGTTGAACCAGTTGAACCATGCCACCAAGCGCCCCGCGCGCTTCGTGAGGACCTGGAAGGTGTGTTGCGGCGCCGCCGCCATCACACCGAACACCGCGGCGATTTCCTCGTTCGAGAAGTCATCGAGAAAGAGGTCCGACAGGGAGTTCACGAAGATGCGCCGGCCTTCCCGCCAACGCACCGGGACGGCGAGACGCTCCGCCAAGAAGCGGCCATCCCCGACCCACCGCGGGCCACCGCCCTTACCCTCCATCGGCAGGCGAGTCAGCCCCTTGTTCGCATTGCTGATTTTGACGTTCGGGTTGCCGGCCATGCGATGGACGGAGTTCACGGCATAGCAGTTGGCGCAGCCGGGAGATTCATAGTCGCACCCGAGCGTTGGGTTGAAGGTGGCGTCCGTCCACTGGATATCGCTTTTGGCGCTCATCGCTTGAGAAACTCCCTGCCCTTGTCCGTGACCCTGAATGGATCGCCGACGAGGTATTCGTCCTTGAGGAGTTCGGAAACCAGGGACCTGGTCTCCGCGTAGCTGAGGTTGAGGGACCGACTGAGTTGACCCGTGGTGCGGCGCCCCCTCGCGATGAGGTCGATGGCCGCGCGCTTCATGGCCGAGGCCTTGTCCTGGCCTTCGACCGCCGGAACGGGCGGGATGCCGAGCTGGTTGAGATAGAGCGAGCTGTGGCCGGTGACACGCGCGGCCTTGCAGACCTCGACCATGAGGCCGTCGATGTTGCCACGGGCGCCCATGGCGGCGACGACCAGGTTGAAGGCGGCCGACCCGCCAGAGGGTGGGCGGGTGATGGTGAGGCCGTATCGGGCGCCGAATTCGACGGTGCAGGCGAAGGAAAGCCCCCGGGCCTTACACTTTTCGGCGAGGCCGGCGAGGATCGGCGCGACCTCGGCGTCGTAGAACACCTCATCCGCGCTCGGCGGTTGCGCCGGCGGTTCCTCGATGGTCGGCGTCACATCCGCCATGGGTTCGGCCGCCTGATTTTCTTCGATCACATCTAGCTCCTTCCGAAAAGATGGTTGAGAACGGCACCCTTGACGAGGCCTTGGGCCATCGCGATCTGTTCTTCCGTAAGCTCCTCGCTTTGAGCCCATCGCGCCCCCGCAAAAAAAGCCGCCTGGTGCGAATCGAAAACAGCTTCGGCGCCGGACTCCGGGAGGTAGACGGGGCCTGGCTTGAGGTCGGCCACGGGTTTCTTGAGGACACGGCCAGCCTCGAGCGCGAGGATGCGACGCTCAAGACCGTTGGCGAAGTCGGCCAGGCGCTTGGAGGCGGCGATCATCTCACGGCCAGCTTGGCTCATTTCCTGGTCGCGTCCACCCACCCAGGCATCGCGATCACGCGCATCAGCTTCCAGCTTTTCCATGCGCCGATTGATTTCGTTTATCTGCCGACCATGGCAGCTTACCCCGCGATCATTGGCCAGGAGGTTGATGTGGTCGGACTGGACCATCTCCTGAAGGTCTCGGAGTTGCTTCAAAATCGCGGCGAGTTCCATCGCTAGTCGCCTTTCTTTTCAAGGAAGACGCGCGCTCGCGCCATGGTTTCGACAAAGCGGCACCCGGGGTTGTGGCCCCGTTGATCGCCGTCCCTGCCCTGAAGATCGCAGGATGGGCAATACATCTCCTCGGTGGAGTCACGCACCCATTCGCGATCTTCCGCGATCGTCACAAAGGCTGCGATGATCTCGCGAGCTTCGGCAGCAGCATCACTCATGGACTTGCCTCAGCCCATGAGTTTATAGTTTCCACGGTGCTTGTCAAGTTAAAATAAAAAACCTAACTTATTTCCCGGCGCACTTCTTGATGTCGTATAGTTCGGCCAGCGTCTTTGGTTCCTTGATCTCCCGCGGGATGCCGTGATCGGCCAGCCAGCGCCTCGCCTCCTCGACGGGGAATGCCGGAAACTCGACCTTGGCAAGGCAACGCCCCGGGCGGGTGATGGCGGCGTCGATCTCGGTCATCTTCGCATTCGTCGACAGCAGGAAAACGGCCCGAAGCCCCTGCCCGATGAGTCCATCGGAGAGGTTGAGGAGTCGCCCGAAGCCCCCGTTGTTCCTGGCCTCGGGGGAGAACAGGCGCTCCGAGTCCTCGACGATGATGAGGCGCATCGGCTCTGGACCACTGGCCTCGCTCTCATCCCCGTAGGTTCGGTAAGAGTTGAAGCCGCGCAGCATCAGCTCGAAGAGGTAGCCCGGTTCCCCGAGCAGGCGCTCCGGGTCCAGGACGATTTCGATGGAGGCCTTCCGGGTCCGCGCCCAGGCCCTCGCGAGGGCCCGCACGAAGAACGTCTTGCCCGTGCCCGGCGGACCGCTGAAGACGAGGAGGCGCCCACCAGCAGCAGGGTCAGGCGTGTCCGTCACCGCTTCGAGCCTCATCCGCACGTCGGCGGGGTAGTTCTCGAGGACGTCATCCACGGACGGACACTCGATCCGGCGCGAGTAGCTCTGGGCGCCGTTCCCGGTGAGGAACCAAAAGTCCATCGGGACGATGGCCGGGTTGTCACGGACAACAATCTCGATGGGCTCCGGCTTCGGGATGATCTCCGCACCTTTGTTGATGAGGTCGTCGGCGGTGGCCTGGTCCCGGGCCAGGGCATACATCCCGAAACCGTAGCGCTCGCGGTAGAACACCATCGCGCCGGTGGCCTTGATCGGCTCAGCGCCGACCGGCATGGTGTAGACGACCTCCCCGCCGATGGGCCGACCATCCTCCGCGGTCTCCATCGAGGAGTAAACCCTGACGGCCCTGGCCTTCGACATGACCTGGGCCGCTGCGGCGAAGAACATCACGGGGTCGATGCCGCCATCCCATGTCCGGTTCGCGCCAGCGCTGAAGCCGACCAGGTAGGGGGCGAGGCGCTCGAGGCGGACAGCGTCCGCGGGAGACGCCGCCTTCATGTAAATGTCAGGCATCTTAGAACCCTCCGCCGAGTATTGTAACGCTCCGAGGGCCCGCCCCACGCCGCTCAAACTCGGCTGGGCACGCGATGATGAGATGTGTCAATTACAGGGTGACACCAACACGGTGTCACCCTTGCTGATTTCTGCGGATGGCGAGTTCAACCCCCTTCCTGACACCGTCCGCGATGGCGTGTTGGATGTTCGCCATGTGCTTGGCGGTATCATCGACCCCCGCCCCGTAAAGTAGCTGGCCGGACAGCTCGTCGAGTTGGTGGCCGCGCTCGACCGCCACCAAAGCCGCCGCGGCGATGATGTCCTCCTCGGTGATCTTCGCCATGGTTTGCTCGAGGGCGGCCACCCTGACGAGGAGGCCGGCGATGGCCTCCGGCATGGTCGCGAGTTGAGAGATCTGCTCTCGGAGGTTGCGCGTTCGCTCCGCCTGCTCGTCGAGTTTTCGGCCCATGACCCCGATGGCTCGGTGGACGTTGTTGATCTCTTCACCCATGCAAGACCCCTCCGGCCTGAGCTTGCTGCCGCGCCTTCATCTTCTCGACCACGAAGGCGACGAGGGCCGCGCCGCTGACCTCCTTGGCCTTCCAAGCTCCAGCCGCCGCGAATTCGCGCTGCCAGGTGCGCCGCATGGTCCGATGCGCGCCGGCCCTCTTACTCTTCATGTGGAGCCATTCCGAGCAGGCCTGCAGACCGAATGGGAGGAGGGAGAGGACCGGGGTGATGTCCTCACCCTCGTGGCATCCCAAATACTTCGCGCACCCCTCGAGAAACTCGACGGCGACGTTCTGCTGAGTCGTGAGGCCAGATGTTTCTCGCTCCGTCTTGGGCCAGTTCTCGTCGACCCAGGCCTTGAGCGGTTGATTTCCGATCTTCATTTCTTCCGAACCTTCGGGCGCGGTGCCCCTTCGGTGATGGGCCTGAGCTGCTTCGCGATCTTTTGCCACCAGACCCGGGCGTGGCCCTCCGCGAGGAGGATGTCTCCGAGGCTATACCAATAGCCCCCGAGGGCGGTGCTGTTGGTGGGTCGGCGACCCACCACAAGGCCGGCGTCGCCAACCCCCTCATAAATCTCGGTGCCAGCCGCGAGTTTGACCGCGACGCAAGCAAGCCATCGGCCGTATGCACCATCCGGCTCGGAGCTTTTCTTGGTGAGGACTCGGATGTTCTCGACGCCGAGGATGGAGGACCTGATGATTTCGCCGGAGCGCTTCAGAGCTTCCCGGCCCCACGAAGTCGTTTCACCCTTGCACTCCCAAGTGTCGACCCCGAGGCGGCCGTCCTGGATTCCGCACTTGAGACCGATGAGGCGGAATTTCTTAGCGGCGATACTCTCAAGGCCGACATCGACGTTGATGCGGAAGGTGTCACCGTCCGCGAGGCCTTTGAATTCGCCGCGCCGCCACGGCGTGTCGAATGGCTCGACCTGGGCGTCGGTCATTCCAGAGATGTCGAAATCCGCCGCCGGCACGATTGGCTTTTCCATGCTTCTGTTCCATCCCTCTTCAACCCATGGCAGGGCTTTTATAACTTCTGGATGATGCTCTCCAGGCCTTGCTCCATGCGACTCAGCAGGAAGTCTTCGATCCCCTGGACGGCGCGCTCCGAGCTTGCCAGGGAATCGAAAGCGTGCCCGAACGAACCGGCCATTGACTCGACGCTGCCGTCCTTACTCGCATCGTCGATGAGGAGCGCCGCGAGGGCCATGTGCCGATGGGCCTGGCGAACCTTGGCCCAGACCGCGAGGTTGCCCTGGGCCGCGCGGATCCAAGCAACCATCTTCGGGATGCTTTGGAATTCCTCGACCAGGGGATGAAGGTGGAAGGCGCAGACGCGCTCCTGCTCGAGGACCGGCCGCTCCGAGTAGATATAGACGCGCTTGCCAAGGGCGAGGGCCGCGCCGAGTTCGGTGTGCGTCCCAGCTCCCCCCGGGAGGAGGACGATGATGAAATCGGCGGAGATGACACCGTCCAGCTCGGCCTTCGCGGTCTTCGCGATGACATCCCGGCCGAGCGCCTGGACCGAGCCGTGGGTCGTCCAGTCATAGGTCAGTTCGAAGTCGTCCCCCATGAGGGCGCGGACCTCGCGATGCTTGGCTGCGTTGGGCAGGCCGGTGGCGATGTAATAGGTCGGCTTCACTGATTCGTCTCCTCGGTGGATCATCAAAACCTCGGCAGGAGGAGGCGCTGCCCCTCCTCAACCAGGTCGTTCGGTGTTTCCTCGGGTGGAGGGATGGGAACGATCATGGGGCCATCGCGCGCAACCGCCCCGACGTCGTTTCCCCACGCCGCCCAGCCCGTCCGCCGGCGCCTGGCGAAGACCTCGAGCTTGCGAGCGTCATGGTATGCGGCTTCGAGCCACTCCTGGAAAGCCTCAGGCTTCGCCGAATGCCGGCCGCGGCGCGACCTGATGACCGAGGAACGGCGAAACTCCGGGGCCGGAGGTCTCCATCCTCCTCGGGTGCAGACCAGGACGAGTTCGTGCTGGCCTCTGGCGTGGTAGCCGATGCCCATCACTTCCTTGTCCCAGACGATGTTCGTCACGACCTGGAAGCCCCAGGCCTCAGCAAGCTCGATGGCGAGCTTCAATCTTGGATTGACGGCCCAGAGGTAAAGGCCGGCCGTGTCCGCGAGGGGAAGGCGCAGCGCCTTCAAGTCCACGTCGTTCATCGTCTGGTAGTGCGCTTCGATGCTCCTCGAGCGAGTCGCGGCGAAATCGTAGGACCACGGAGGATCGACCACCGCGATGTCGAAGATCCGACCCGGCTTGCATGGCGGCATCGGCCCAGCCCGCTCGAGGAGGCAGGCGCTCAGGCGCTCCACCTCGAGCATTTGCCTTGCGCCAAACTCCTCGGCCTCCGCCCGGACGATGTCCCGGAGCTGCTCGACGGCCTCCCTCGCCTCGGCGAAACGCCCGGCTGTGATGAAGAGCGTCGCCAAGCGCATAATCTCGGAAGGGTTGTTGACCTGACTCGCGAGACGCTGCGCCGCCTGAATTTCCTGGTCCATGTCCATGCTGTATTTTTACACTTTTCGGGATGCTTCGCAAGCCTTATTTCTGGCGTTCAGAACAACCCTCATCACATCTTCATCGCCGAGTTCGCAGGCAACGCCGAGTTCGCGACCTTGGCCGTCTTGCACCCTGACAGGCTCGCGCCCGGGACCATCCTGGGTGTAGCGGCGAACAAGCCCAACCTCGCCAGCCGTTGGGATGCCCTTCACCCACGCCTTGTGAAAGGCCCGGATGACGGTGAGGATGCGGCGCCTGATGGCCGGCGCGCTCTCGTGGCGTTTAGCGGTGAGACCCACCGCGATGCCGGTTTGATGATGAATGCCGACCGCCCCGAGGACCGCCCCGTAGACTCTGTCCGGCCGGCGCCCACGCACATCCTCCGAGAGAAGCGGCCGGAAGAACCCGAACCCACCGGGGATGCTCGGGGGATGGCCCATCCTCAACCGCATCCACCTCAGTCGGGCGCGCCGGCCGTCATCATCGTCTTCGGCATCATGCTCGAGGCCGCGGATCGTTCCGTCCATCGTCTTCCCCTAACCTATCATGTGACGGTCGTGGCCGTATTCGGTGAGAAACTGCCACAAGACGCCGAGTCGCGAGCTGGCTATATACATGAATTCACGGTGCCAGATGACCCAGCATCCGTCCTCGGAGATTTCCCCAGGCGGGGACCATTGGAGGGACGGCCAGCTCATGGCGGGATGACCATGACCAGGCGGGCCCCGAAGCACTTGACCGATTCCAAACCTAAATCATCCCAAGGGTCAAAATCCATCGTGGGACGAAGGCCAAGTCGGAACGAACATCGAAGGATGGCGTTTCGACCCGGCCCCGAACGAGAGCATGAACCGAGCGGCGATGCGTAGAATCCACGCGGCCCATCCGAGACCATTTCATGCACCTGCGTATAGGTGGCCACAAGGCCGAACGGATTCCAAACCCCGGGGACCTCTGGGCAGCGGAGTTCGTGGTGGTGGTGCGGTTCTCGAGGGCAACCGAGGCCGCCGCCTGCGTGACTCCCGGAGCATCCCATTGACTGCAACCGATCCGCCAAGGACACGCGCCGGCCGCCAAACTGGAGACTTGTAACGATTCCATCTCGAGGTTGGGAGTCGATCATCTCTGGACTACCAGAGTCCATGGGCCCGCGGTTTGGGATACGGTCCGTCTCCCCCGTCCAATAACTGCGGCCCCCGAAATGCTGCATAGGGTTCGCCAAGTATTCCCACTCAAGACGAGTCGGAAGGTGAAAAGGCGTCGCCCGGAAAACATCGACCAGCGTGTTGCGATAGAGTCCGCGGACCGGCATGTTCGGCGCGATGTCCGGGAGCGGTGGACCGCCGAAAATGTCTAGCTGACGCCGCAGCAACGGGTAGCGGCCGACGAGCATTGGCCTCACCGGCAAGGTGTGATGCCCGAAGCACTGCCGGCAGGTCCCTACGTCGGACCCTATCCCATCCTGGATGATGCGGTCATCGCTACAGCTCTCGGAGAGCGAACCGTCCGCCCGCCGATTGTGCCGGAATTTTCGGCCGGGGATGAGGGTCAGATGCATCCCCGAAGGCTGGTGGACGAAGGTGGCCAGGCGCCAAGGCTTCGGATCCGCGCCCGGCCGCGCGAAGCCGGCGTGGTGCCCGAACGCCCATTCCCCCCAGACCTTACACTTGGGGCCGAGGAATTCTGGGCCCAGGCGCTTGGCCACCTCATCGACGACAAGGTCCTGGATCAGGGATGGAGTTTCCGCCCAGGTCGGAAGATGCCGCAGTGGCCAGAAGGGATCAGAGACCGTCGTGCGCCGGCGCTGAAACTCGCCACGCAGGAGGGCATCCTCATCGTCCGGGTCAGCCCTGAGGCGCCGCGCCGCTTGAGCCAGGACGTCGTCCATCTTCATCTCGGGCCTCACTCTTCCGCCGAACCTGAAGGCGGGTCTTTCGTCGGTGACAAGGGGAACAAAGGGTTTGGAGGTTCTCAAGGCCGGCCAGCCCGCCGCCATCGGCGACCGGGATGATGTGATCCGCCTGCCAAAAGAACCCATCCGCCTGGAGGTCGGCCAATCCGTTCGGCGCCCTGTAACCATGCTGGGCGAGGTGAGCCGCGGCCATGGCGGCGACCTTCGGCCACTCCCGGCCGTTGATGGCATCCTTCCCGATGGCTTTCTTGAGGCGCTCCCAGAGGGCGTTCCTGAGGGCGAGAGTATCAAGGCCGCACTGCAGGCAGATCCCGTTGTCCCGCTGAAGGCAAAATGCCCGGGCCCCTCCCGCGCTCGATCGCAGGCACCACATCTCGACGCAGCGCTCAGAGCAGAACGTCATCTTCGGGGGCTTGACCTCCTCGCCGCACATCCGGCAACGCCGATGACCGTTCGGCCCGAACGATTCGGGAGCGCCGGAGATGTAGCGGGGAGGGTGGCCCATTCACGCGGCTCGCCGCTTGCCTCGCCGGGCCTGCTTGTGAAAGCGGTGCAGGGCAGCGACGGTGGTGGGGCGGATGATGATGGCGTAAGCCCGTCGCCGCCGCGGGGCGATGATCCGCTTGCGCTCCAAGCTCTTTACCCTGTCGAAAATCGTCACCCTCGAGACGCCGAAGAAATTCGCGATTTCCTCGAGAGAAGGGCAGCGACCGTTGGCCTCGGTGAAGCCCTGGACGAAGGCGATCGTCTCAACCTCACGGGGGGAGGCGTTCGGTTCCCAGGCCCCGTTAAGAGCCCCGGGCGTCTTGACGTAAAGGTCGGCGGCGCCCCCCTGCTTCTCGAGCTGCGCCGCCATTTTCTTCGTGATGGTCCATTTCTTTTGGGGACCACACTCGACGGCGCCCATGTCCTTCAGTCGCCGGAGGTGTTCCCACGTGGTCCCGATGCTCCGCTTCATGAGGATGGCCAGCTTGGTGAGCTTGACGCTTTTCCGCTTCGCCAGGATGGCGACGAGCTTTGCGAGGACTCGGGTGAGGTGAATCATCGACGTGCCTTGCCTTTCATGAGGAGCTGGATGGCGGCGAAATACGATTTCACGACGTAGAACCCGCGCTGCTTCGGGCCGGGAGAGCAGATGACTTCCTTCCGCTTCAAGCGCTGAAGGTTCTCCCAGGCCGTGACCTTGCTCACCTTGAAGCGACCAGCAACCTCGGTGAGGGTGGGCGGCCGGCACTTGTTCAGAATGAAGCGGACCGCGAACTCAAGGGTTGCGAGCTGGACCTTTGTGAGCTTTGAAAGGTCGGCCGGCGCCCCGGAAAACCCGGCCATCGGGTCTTCAAGCTGCTGTGCCAGCTTCTCGGTGACGCCCCATCCCGTGACCTTGTCAAGCTCAATGGCCCCGCGCTGACTCATGAGCTGGAGGGTTGCCTCGGCGCTGTCCCGAGAGACCCCCATGATTCGCGCGAGGCCCGCGGTTGTGATGGTCTTCCCCTTCCGCCTGTAAATGGCCCACGCGTAGCTGAGCTGCTTTGCGGTCATCACGATCATCGAGGCCTGCTCTTTCCAGTCAACCCGGCCGCCGTCACCTTCAGCAAGCGCTCCGACATTTCAGCGTCGAGGCCGCCAAGGCAGTCCTGGCCATTGATTAATCTCTCAACGATGGTCTCGTGATAGGCCCTCGGGCGCGATGCCATGTCCTTCACGGCCCGATCGAAGATGACGGCAGCGGTCTTATCTTCATGCCCAAGGTCCACGCAGACCTCGCGCTTCATCGGTGACGGAACCACTCCGCCGCGCGCATAACTGCGGTCGAGGATGTGCTGGAGAATTTCGGCCCGCTCTCGGTCGCGCTCAGCCTCAAGGGTGCGCTTCGCAAGCTCGGCGGTGAGCTGCGCGACGGTGAATCGGAAGTCCCGCTCCTGGGTATCCAGGCGCTCCCTCAGGACCTCGACCTGAACCAGGCCGTCAGTCATGATCTGCCGAAGCCATGAGATTAGTCTCATGGCTGGATGGCTGAGACGCCACGCCGCGATGTAAAAGGCGCCCAGAATGGCCACAACGACGATGGCCTGAATCCAAGGGTTGATGATCATGTCGAACATGCGGTCTCTTTCTCGACGGCCAGGCGGGCCCGATTGAGAGCGCGCCTGGCCTTGCTTGTCGGGACCATGGCACACCTGACAGCGGTCGCGGCCTCCTCGACGAATCCCTTGCTCCGCAGGCCTTGCGTGATCGCTCCGACGCGGCCCGCACTCACCATCATGAAGGTGGCGATCTGGCGGTTCGTTGGGGGAACCCCGCGGGCCACGATGCAGTTTGCGATGAAGATCAGGACTTGGTTTTCATCTGGCGTCAGACTCGCAATCCTGACGCTTGCTGGGTTCGTTGCCCGCAAAGTGTTGATCTGACGCTTCATCTCGGTGGTCAAGACGTAGCCGCGCCAGGCCTTTCTTACGCCACCGCACTCCAACAAAACACGGATGTAGTGGCTGACGCGCGAAGATGTCGTGTTCAATAAATTGGCCAACTCCTTAACCGTCGCGCCCCCAACGCCGCGGCGTTGGGAGGCCTCCTGAATGGCGCGGACGACCTCGATCTGGCGTTGCGTCATGGCCTTCACGCTGGCTGACTCTCTTTCGTCGCATCCTTGTCGCCCTGGCGCTCGAGGTCGATGAGGCGCTCCCGGGCGCCGCGGATGACCTTCGCGAGCGGCTCCAGCCGCCCCTCAAAGCCCCCGTCCCCGCCGGCCATCGAGGAGTAGCGGAACACCCGGGCCATCGTCGCCTCGCTCATGAGGAGGAGGGTTTTCTTGGAGATGGCGTCCTTTCGGAGGCCACTCTTGAGGCCGGCCATCAAGGTCTGAAATCCGCCCTCGCCGTTGGACGGCCGCTCGATGAGCGCAAGGATGTCCGGGCTCAGCTCGATGCACAACTCGAATGGGAGCGGCCGGGCATCCATCCCGCCGAAGAGATTCATGGTCACGACTCGACCTCCATCACGATGCGCGGCAGCTCATCACTCTCCACCACGCTGTAACACTCCAGCTTGACCTCGCCCGGGACCTCCTCGAGCGCTTCGACAATTTCTCCGAGTAACCGGATGACCACCACCGCGGCGATGGCCATGAAGGCTTGCACCAGACTCATCTTTTATGACTCACATCGAAATTCCCGCCCGGGTCGCAGGAGTAGACCGCGAAATCAACCCGCCCGGTGAGCCACCAAGGCTTCAGGCCTGCGCCCTCGAGCTTGCCCAGGAAGTCGGCGAGGTGCGGCGTCAGCCCCTTACACCCCTTCGCCAGGGCGCGCTGCTGCTTCTCGCCTGGGCGCTCCGCCTCGCCACGATCTTCGGCGGCCTGCCAGATGTCCTCGAGAATCGAGTAAAGCAGGCCATCCGCCGGGAAGTCCTCCATGTAATCGTCCCAGCGCGCCTGCCGGGCCTTGAAGAGAACCCCGCTGGGGTCGCGGTTCGGACTCGTGTTCTTCACCCCATCAGCCCGGACGGTCCCCTTGAGGTGAGAGATGGCGACTGCCTTGTTCGACCACGGCCCATGAACCGTTCCGTCATCGGCCTCCCAGAACCACTCGATCTTCCGCCGCCCCATCGCCAACTCCTCGGATTATGTTAGCTAACAATTTTCGGAGCATCAAGGCTTTTGTTAGGCGGCAAAAAATCACGGTAGAAATCGACGTCGCGACGCTGCGGCCGGCAAGCGAAACAGAACGCGGCCACCGTTTTCTTGCGGCGCTTCGGGATCTCGTAACGCTGACACTCGAAACAGGTCCGCCGCTTGCACTGGTAACACCTGGCGCAGGAGTTGAGGTGGACGGTGAGTAGGCAGACCTCGCAATGGGCCCGCGCGCTCGAGATGCAGACCGGGCAGACGAGGCGCGGGGACGCGATCTTGTTCCGCCTGAGTCCGTCCGCGCTCCTCAACTCCCCGCAGATGTCGCACGGGAACGCGTCCTCAGGAGCCGCCAGTCGGACGGCCTCAAGTAGCTTGTGGCGCGCCGCAACGCCTGCGGCGAGGCGAGCGCGGAGCGCGCGAAGGATGGCATCCTCCTCGATCTCCGCCTTGTTCGGTTGGATGCGGACCACGGTCACTCCTCGGGATGCGCGAGTTTCGAGGACTCGATGGAGGCCTCCTCATCATTGCAGCGCTTGATGAGGTCCCCGAAGACCCCCATGAGGCGCGATGCCAGCGAGGCCTTGATGAACTCCTTGACGTCTTGAAGGAATGCGGCCCGCCTTCGGATCTCGATGTGGATCTCGGCTTCAAGAACATCGTATTCGGCCTTCGGCTTTGGAAGGGCGAGGTCCGCCATGGTCGCCTTGATCCTGTCGACGATGATGGCGAGGAAGTTGTCGTTGACCACGGAGAGGTCCCGAACGATGGCCTCGAGCGACTCCCTGGCCTTCTCGTTTCGCCGCAGCTCAAGGCCGGCGATGTCGGACGGAGTCTTCCCGTATTTCCGCTGGATGTTGATGACGATGGGGCCGGTGAGCGGGGAGGACAGCTTCCACTCGCAGTAGTTTGTGGCGCCGCTCTTGACGAAAAGCATCCCGAGCATGGAGATGAGGTTCCGGGCTCCAATGCCCTCGAAAACAATCTCCATCCCTTGCTCGTCAACGCTCAGGTCGCGAAGGCCGCAGAAAAGCCCGTCCAGGTAGTTGTAAGCATCGATGAAGGCCTGGACCTCAGGATCGTCCGGGAAGCGCTGGCGCAGCCTGAGCTTGAGGTCCTCGACGGCGTCTTGCTCGAGGGTGGGCGGCAGCTCCAAGTTGGAGGCCTTCATTTCCGCCCTGATGAGGCGGTCGATTTCCGCGGCGATGAGGGCGCCGGCAACGACCAGGCGCCGCTTCGCTCCGTGCTTGTCCCGCTTGTCAAATTCGATGGCCCACGGCCACGCGTCGATGCGGATGGGGATCCCATCCGGCGCGATCTTGCAGACCTTGTAATCCCCGGGAAGGGCGTAACACCCAGCGGCGATGGCAAGCTCGCCATCCGTGTGTTCGTCGTCGTGTTCATCGGTCCAGCCCTCCCGCTGGATCTGGCGCGCCCGCTCCTGGGCGATGAGAGAAGAACCCGTCAACGGCCGGCCGTTGACGCTGTCGGCGCCCGCCTGCTCGAGACGCCGCCGATCCAAGTCCGAACGCACCGCTTTCGCAAGCGCGATGCGCCGGTCGTTCTCAGCTTCGAACGCGGCCAGTTCTCCGGGGGTCATCTCGCTCATTGATTCCTCGCTCGGTGGTTTGTTGGTGGTCTTGTTCATGCGGCCTGGAGGTCCGCGGACGCCGCCTCGACGATGAGGCCGCGCGCTGGCAGGTCGAAGGCCTCGTGGGATTCCCCGATCATCTCGCGGACGTCCGCATCGTTGAGGCGCAAGCGCTCCGCGAGCACCTCGACCGTCTCGAGGACCTCAACGGCCACGTCGAAGCCGCCAGGGCTGAGACCTGGCCAGCGCTTCAGAATGGCGACTTCAAGACCGCGGAATGGGTTGTCCTCGCCGTTGATCTCCGCCGCAACCCACCGCATCTTCGTCAGCTTCGCCATCGTCGTGGCCTCCTTCGTTGAGCTGCATTATACACTTTCGGCGCTGCTCAGCAAGGCGAAAATAAATAAATCATCGTCCGTAAAAACGGTGAGGCCCGGTTCTTCACCGGGCCCCTGACCATCATCCGCGGAGCGCTTACAGAACGCGCGCGAATGACGGCCGCAACGAAAGACAACATGGACGTCCATGTGTTTTTTAGGCGCTCGGTCGGCCCCTCTTCCACGCCTTCGGGAGAGGTGAGCCGGAGCGGATTGAGTAATCGAGTCGAGCGTATAGGCTAACGCTCTGAACGTCATCCTCCGCCATGATCGCATCGACCAGGAGGGCGTCCACCTCCGCCTGGGTGAGGATGCCTGGGTTCGTGGTCGTCTTGAATTCCCCGACCGCTTCCTTGGAAGTTTCGGACTGCTTGATGGCCCCATCCGGCCTGAGGTGTTCCGCGAGGGCGACCAGCGCCATCCACATCGCCGCGAACTCGAACTCGGAGGGCCCCGTGACGTAGACCTGGAGACCTTCATCCGAGGTCTCAAAACTGAAGCGGACGTCCGTCACATCCTCGCCCCGGCGCCTTTCATCCAGGACAGCCCTCAGGCGCCGGCATTCGCGGCACGTCGGATCACTCGCTTGAACGGTCTTGTTCGCCCCTGCCCGCGCCGCAGCGTCCACCGCCTTGGCCAGGATCTTCTCGAGGACCTGGGTTGCTTTCGGTGAGGACCGGCATCTGGTCCACAAAAGAATATCTATGAAGCCGGCCAACGGATCGGAGGCTTCCGCCTGCCGACGCGCTTCCAGCAGGACAACGGCCGCCAAGGAATAGTTTCCATCCGCGCGTTCCTCGTCTGTGAGGCGGACGCGTCCGTTGAGGCGAGAGGTGAGCAGGATGAGCTGCTCATCGCTGAGGTCCTCCCCAGCGCCTTGAAGGCGAACGATTTCGTCATCGTCAACGCTCATGTTCCTGCTCCCTCTCGCCTCAACGGACCACCAGTCTCAGGCCTGCCCCTTGGCTTCCGTCTCGACCACCGCCGTGGCGGCCGGCGCCGTGGCCGGTTCCGGGGCCGCGCCACCGGCGAGGACCTCGTTGACCTTGATGGACTGGGCCTTGGTGAACCCGGGGATGCGGGCGTCCGCAGCCCGCTTCTGGAGGTCCTCGACCTCACGCGCCTTCCGGCTGGCGATCTCGTCGGCCCGGTCCGCATAGTGCCGGGTGATCCACCTGTAGAGTTCCTCGAGATCGTCGAACTTGAGGCGCGCCGCGGTGAGGGCGACCGACTTGGCCCGGCCGCTCAGCTCGTTGACCTTGTGGTCGTTGCGGTCCGTGATGCCCTTGACCCGGGCCTCGACGGACTCCTTTGCTTCCTTCGCCATATTTCCATCGCTTTCTAGTCTAGTAGACAGATGAATACTTTACTGTTTTCGCGATGCTTGTCAACACTTATTTTCTGTGAGCTTCGATGATGTGGCAGACAAAGGTCAGGCGCTGCCACACCATTTCAGAGCGGGTCGCATCGATGAACGGAGAGCCTCGCGTGACGATTCGAACGCAGCCCCTGGCGATCACTCGCAGGAAGTCCTGGGTGCCCCATAACGCCGCGGCTCGGAATGGTTCCAAAATCTCCGCATCAGCCCTCGGGATCTCGCCACCGAGATGGAAGATGTGGTCGGACTGCCTCCTGGCATCCCCAGCGGGCGCCTTGCCACGCTGACTCGACGCCCGCTGACGCAGGAGGGCGAACAGGGCGTGGGCCCTCCCCGCCAGGTGATTCGGGACAAGGGGGAGAACATGCTCGAGGAAGGCCAAGGCCAAGGCGAGGCGCTGATGGACGTTCAGGTATCGGTTGATGAAACTTGGAGCGAAGCCGCGGACCACACCATGGCCATCGAAGAATCGGACGAAGCTGATCTCGTTCCCGCCGCGGGCCTTGATGACATCGAACAAGGCCTCAAGTGAGCTGCCCAGGTCGCTGGCCATCCTCCTGACCTGAACGTCGCTTTCTCCACCATCGGCAATCGCGAGGAGGCGAGCGACTAATGTCCGCGGCCACTCGAGGCCGCGCCGGCGCGCGAGGATGGCCTGCTGTATCTGGTCATGGAAGGGATTTGCGCCGGAGCTGGCGGCCCTGGCGTTCTCCCTGAAGGCTTCGTCAAGTCTCATCTCGAGGACGCCGCCTCGGCATTGAGCGCGGCCAAGTCCTCAGCGGCCAGGAGCTGGACCTTTTCTGTCGCCGCGCGAAAGAGGTCGTTGCCCTGCTGGCGCCGCCACTGGTTCATCTTGGAGAGAATCTTCCCGGCCTTTTCGAGTAATGGAAGGGCGGCATTAAACCGCCGGAGGAAGATGAAGTCCGCAGCATTGGAGATGTGGCTGCGGACCCGGTCGATCGAATCGCAGTCCCGGCGCCGAGCCCGCTGCCTCAAGATGTCGACCTCGAGATAGACATGAAGGGACCGTAGGTATTTCATGATGATGACGGTTTCCTCGAGTCGCTTGTTCCTGCGCTCGCGCGCGGCGCGTTCCTCAGCTCGCTTTGTCACGATCACTCCATCTCGGAAACGACGGCCGCCGCCGCCGCTTTTCCACGGACTCGTTTGATGGTCTTGATGGCGTGGCGGTAACGATCCAGGCCATCCCCCCTCCCCGAGTCGTCGATGAAGGGAGGGCATGCCTTGTCATCGTCGGCGGCCTTGACCTTGATCTTCGCCTCAGCCATCGACATACCTTCGTGACGGCAGACGGCGAGGATCCCTGGCCGGTCGTGGTTGATGTGCGTGAAGTTGTCGACCACGTCGCTGAACCGAGCGTATCTGCCGTTCGGTTGCTTGATGATTCGCCATGCCATCAGAGACTCAATTCCGCCATCAAGAGGCTTGTCACGAACCGCGGGCAGGCCTTCGCTTCGGCGATCATCTCGAGGACGTCATCCACCAGGCCGCATGGAAGACCATAGGGTTGTGCGTAGCTTTTCTGGTGGGTGACGATGTTGCTGACGATGCGGAAACCGGGGATCACTTCAAGGTCCGGTCCCCATTCGCAAGTGGTGCGAATGGAGATTCCGACCAGCGGCCAATCCACACCCTCAGGCGCGAACACGCGATGTTTGAGGCGGCCAGAACCGAAGGGACAGAGCTGCCGTTTTCTTCTGATCGAGAGGGGGTGCTCGCGGACCTCTTTCGTGGTGAGGCGCCGCCATTTTAGGTTCTTCACTTTCCTCTCCGTCCATCGCGGTGGCCCGCGACATCGATGGCGAATGGCACCGTCAGCCCCTCAACGGCGCGAGGATCATTGCGGAGTCGCGCCCGGTAGATGGCGGCCAAACCGTGGTCGGACTCGGCCAAGATTCGGACGACTCCATCGGCCTGGGGGACGCTGGTGATCTCAACTGCCTTGAGGCGCTCGAGGAGGGCCCGCGCGCCCCTCATGGTCTTGCGGTCGAAGACGCGCACGGGGCGCCCCCTTTCCTTGCTGGGGATGGCCCCCGCGCTGTCAGGCGCGGAAGCTGTCCTGGGCCGCGAAGTCGAAGAGGACGTTGGGGTCCTCGGAGCTGTCCGGGCGCCCACCGCTCCCGCCGCGCGGCCTCGGGGAGTCGGCCTCCCGCCCCTGCCGTTCATCCCGCCCCTTCCAGGCGGTCTCAGGGCGCTTCGCCGCGCCGCTCGAGGGCCGGCGCTGGCCGGCCTTGTCCTTCGGGGCGATGTCGCCGAAACAGCAGAGAACACCGTCCGCATCGAATCCGCCCGAAACGGCGGTGATGGTTTCGATGTTGGCCTTGCCATCCTTGGTCACGACCTCAACCTGGCCGACGAATAGTTCGTCAACCGGCCCGAAGGCGCGGAAGGCGCCAGTTTTCTTGTCTTTCCTGTAACCGATGGCCATCTTCATCCTTCTTTCGTTGTGCGAGCCCGCAGGCCCATTGTTGAGGCGGCCAGGATTCGGCCGCCGTGGTGAGCTGTCAGGCGCGGACTCGGTCCGCCATCCCGTCATAGGTGATGGTCCGGCTCTTGGCCTCGCCGTTCTTGCGGCAATCGAGGAGGGCCTCGGCCGCGGGTGTCAGGGCGTAGCAGGTCTGCCACCCGAAAATCCGCGCCTTGATGGCGCCGCTCGCCCGCGCCGCGGGGTCGCTCGAGGCGAGGAGGGCCTTGCGCTCCTCGCAGCCATCGTTGTGCGCGGGAGGGTGCTGAACCCCGCAGGCGCAGTCGCGGGCGTCGGGGTGGCTGTTCCCCATCCCCGCCGCCTCAGCTTTCGAGGCGATGACCCCGAAGGCCATCCCCTTGACTCCCCAATCGGCGCGCCCGATGGGCCGAACCTCGGTGATGTATTCGACCACCACCTGGCCGTTCTTGCGGGTGACGCGGTTCGCGCCGCGCTTCATCTCCGAGGCCGGGCCGAAGATCATCCAGCCGTTCGTCGTCTTGCGGAAGCTCAGCATCGTCGTGTCTCCTTCGTTGTTCCTGAGCTGTATTATACACTTTACGAGCTGCTCCGCAAGGCCAAAATATGGAAATTCTGGAAAATTATTTTCAGGGGGAAAGGCCGAGCATCTTGTTGGCTGCGAGGCCGGCGATGAGGGACCGACGTTCGCGGCGCCGCTGACTCATCAAGGTTAGATTCTCGCCCTCGGAATAGTCCACCAGCTTCGTCCATTGGCCGATGAGGCGGGCCATTGGCCAGTCCCCGTCCTTGCTATGCTTCGACCTCAGCCCCTCGAAGCCCTGGCGGGCCATCTCGAAGGCGGCGTCGAGGTTGTAGAACCACGGCGCCTTGAGGTAAACGAAGGTCGGCCGCCCCCGGAACAGGGTCCGAGTCGAGTCCAGGTCCTCGAAGCGGGGATACCCATCGGAAAAGCTCGCGGACCACACCCCGAGGCGCTCAAGGGCTTCGCAGCCCCCCTTCTCGAGGGCGACGGCACAGCTCTCGATGAAGGCCAGGTCCTCTGCCGCCTTGGAGCAGGCGTCCTCGCCGGGCTTGCAGCAGCTCCCCTGACAACCATCCTTGACCTGGAACCGAACAGCGGCGGCGATGAGGCAGGCGAGGTCTCGCCCCGGCATGTTCGCGAGGATGCCCTCAAGGATGGGGAGGGATGGCCGGCGCGGCACCTTGTCAACGAGCAAGCAGGCATCCACATCGCCGAGGTAGGCCACGACGCCGATGGTGCCATCGGTGAGCAGACCGGCTCGGCGCCGCTGGTTGATGAGGGCGAGGCGTCCACCCTCTTCCCCCGGCCTCACGCTGAGGTCGCGGCGCGCCGCCTCAAGCTGACGGTCCACTCGGTCCCTCCTCCGGCGCCACCAGAATTTCGATGATCTTCGCGAGCTTGCCAGGCGTCACCAGGATGTTTTCTCGCTCATGAGGAGCGATGGACCACTGCTCGCCATCGCGTGCCACCCTGATCTTCGTCCGCCCCAGCAGCGTGACGCTGACATCCCGGCCGCCCCCCGTCAGCCCCCAGCCCTGATAATCGACCCGCATCAACGCTCGGTCAATGTTCGGGACCAGTCCGAAGAACGCATCCCGGATCGCCACGCCCTTTGCCTGCTTCTCTTTCTCGCGGGCCTGCTCATGCTCCTCCGTCTTGAGGACGTCGTCCCAGGCATCGCGGATGAGTCGAGCGATGCGAGTCGATGCGATGTCGTCTTCCTTGACCTGGCGGACCGGCGACTCGCCAAACCTGCCAACGGAACACCGAAGGTGAACCCGCCAAACACCAGCGTTCGGCGGCCATATCCAGGCAATGTCTCGGTGATGGATGGAGCGGACGCAGATGCTATTTTCGATGTCAACAATCAGCCCCTCCATGGCCTTCGCCTTTCGGAGGGCGGCGGTCATCTTCTCCATCTTGACTGTCTCTTCAAAACTTCGCATCAACCCTCCATTCCATTCGGCTTAGCGATGCCATCGATGTCCTGCTCGATGGCGGCCTGCGGGATGACCGCGGATGGGCCCCCGAAACGCGCAGGCGCCATGATGGCCTCAAGACTCTTGCAAGCCCTGAGTTCATCCGCCTTGGGCCTAAGCTCAAGGACCTCAAGGCGCGGGCGCGTTTCTTCGTCACTTCGCATCAAACCTCCAGCCCGGCTCGCTTCGCGATGTCTTCGATGTCCTGCTCGAGAGCGGCCCGGCGAATGAAGGCGCGGAAGCCACCGACGCCGCTGGGCGCATTGAAGGCCGCGCGCTCCTCCGCCTTGAGGTCGTCGACCTGGTGTTGAAGATCCCGCAAGCGGGCCCGGGTTTGTTGATCTTGACTCACCTGGCGCCGCCTCACGCCACGCGGTAGCGGATGAGGGTGGGGCGGCCGTCCTTCTCGACGATGTTGGCCCCAACGTCATCGAGGCGTTCTGTGATGATCATGAGCTGCTCGACCTGGATCTGGATGGCTTCACGGCCTGGGGCGGCCACGCTCCACAACTCAAAGTCGAGGACGTCGATGAAGCTCTGCCCGAAGCAGGCGATGAGCTGGCGGCGGACCATCGCGGCCTTGTTCAACACCGCGAAAAGAATCTCAAGAGCGTCCATGGTTTGTCCTTCTTTCGTTGCTCAAGGTGGTGGGCGCGTTCAGTTCTTCCAATGCTTCGGGATGCTGGAAACCGTCATCCCGTCCGTGATCTTCACCAGCTTCCCGCCGTTGGGGAAATTGGGGCCGGCGATGAGGTGCATGCCCCGGGCCCTCGAGACCGGGCCGTAATATTCGGGGACGCGCACCGAAATCTCGGGGAACCATTCCATCGCGTAGACCGCGTCGGCCCACTCCTGAGCCATGTCCTTTGCGGTTCCAAGGACCGAGAACCGAGCCTCGGCGTTCTTGAAGAGGTCCTGGACCAGGAAGGCCTGGGCGCCCTTGGCATCGCGCTTGATCGTGAAGCGCTCGCAGGTCGACCAGAACTTCTCGCCGTCCGTGTTCCACTCGAGCTTCGCCATGATCCGCCTCGTCTTTCGTCCCGCTTGTCCTTCGTTGCTGAGCTGTATTATACACTTTGGACGAGGCTTGACAAGTGGAAAATCGGAAAATCTTGAAAATTCTTTTCAGGGGGTCTTGAGGACCTCAAGGATGGCCAGGAGCTGGTTGGGCTTGAGGTCGCGGATTGCTTCATAGCCTCGACCGTGATCTCCGAACCAGTTCCCGAGATGCCACAGCATGGGCTCGCCTCCCGCCTTCCGTTGCCCCTGGAGGCGAAGGCTGCGGCCCGCGACCTCGAGCTTGACCGTCGCCGAATCATGCTCGAGGTTGCCCACCTTGAATCGGCCATCTTCCTCAGTCGGGGCAAGGAAGGCATCGATCTTGAGGCCCCGCACCTCGGCCTCGAAAACTTTCTTGAAGGCCGCCACCGAGGCCTTGTAGTTTCGGTCCGATGCGCGCCGGCCTTCCTCGATTTCCCAGCGCTCCCGCACCGCCTTCCAGAGTTTCGGGGCGCAGCCTTGCTCCAGCTTGTAGTTTCGCCGGCCGACCACCCCGGGGATGTAGCCGTTGAAGGTCAGCGTCACCTTCGACGGCGCGTTCCTGCTCAGCACCGGCCCATCGAACATGACCGTGGCCACCCCGTCGAAGCAGATGTCCTTGGGGTTCTGCTTCGTCCCGGCCCTCGAGATGCGGATGTATTTTTGATCCCGCTTGGCGGTCCAACCATCCGGGGCGCCCTTGATGATGGCGTCCCCTACGCTCACCGCGAGCGCTTCCAGCGCCGCCTGGCGTTCTTCGTGAGTTTCCATCGGCAGCTCCCATTGGCGCGCCAGGCGCGCCGCTTATGACCTTGCTGTTTTATACAGTTTCAGGAACGCTCCGAAATCAAAAATCTTTAGCCTGTAAAAATAATCTCAAGATGCTCTGTCAGACCGCACCGACTCGCCTCGTTTCTGAAGCGGCGCCGCTCATGGCGCTCAAGAAACGGAGCGAAGAAAGTGATCTTCAAGAACCTCACCCCTCACCCCATCACCCTCCGCAGCGCGAGCGGTGACATCGTTGTCCCGCCCGAGGCGATCCCCGCGCGAGTCGAGGTCCTGGCGGGCGCGGAGCGGCGCATCGAAGGTTGCCCGCTGCCGATCCTGCCGGCGCCAACCTACGGCCCCGTCACGGCCCTCCCTGAGGCCGTCCCGGGGGTCCTCCTGATCGTCTCGGGCCTGGTCCTCTCGCGGGTCCTGCGCGGGGACGTGTTCGGACCTGGAACCGGACCAAACGACGGTGCCATCCGCAACGAAAAGGGGCACATCGTCGCGGTCACCCGGCTCATTTCCTCGCTTCATTGACGGGGCCATCAGCGCGGAACCCCGAGGGCCTTGGCCTCGACGACGAACTGGCGCCTATGGGCGTTCGCGGCCATGTAGTTCTTGGCCGCGCGGACGCGCTCCTCGTGACGTTCGAAGAGGCGCTCGAGCATCACCGATGCGGGGATGTCCTTTTCGGTGAGTGTCGAGAACGTGGGCCCTCCCGGCGCGCCAATCTCAAGGACCTTCGCGAGGACCACGGGGGCGTTCGCCTCGAGCCATGGGCGCAGCCCGGCGCCTGGCGCATCGCGTTGAGTGTCGAGGACGGGGAAGGCCCACCAGGAGTCTTCGTCGGCCGCGGCCTTCCTCGCCTCGACTTCGGCCCGCTTGGCATCGGCCTCGAGCTTGAGGCGATGCCGATGCTCAAGGCCGGCGTGGATCCACTCGAGGCCGCGGGCCGGCTGAGCCGCGAACTCCTCGAATCGGTCCGCCCGGAATTTCACCGGGTTGTAGAACGCCTCCCCGCGCCGCTGGCATTCTGCCGCGAAGCATTCCATCCGGGCCGCCACGGAAACGGCGGCGAAGGCCAGGAAGCCCTTCACGGTCGTCGGGACGGTGAGGGGGGCCCCCTGGGGGCGCTTCGCAAGCACCGCCCCCCAATCCTCCGGGTGGGGCGGGAGGTCGTTGAGCGGGATGGGGCAAGGCAGGCATCCCGAAACTTCCGGCAATTCTGGCGGCAGCTCGGTTTCGACGCCGGCCAGGTTGTCCTCGAGCGGGGCATCGGGCCGGGCATCGAGCGCGGCATCGGGGACCTCGCCCCCCTCCCCGACCCCGTCGTCGTTTTCATTTTTTGAAGACGGCGGCAGCAGCAGCGCGTCGGATTCGAGACATCGCGATGCCTCTGGGCCCTCGCCTCGCGCGCGAAGGGATGCTGCTGCTGCGTTCTCGTTCTCATCGTGTTCTCTTCTTGATGGGGCGCTACATGGCGCCACATCAGGCGCTAAATAGCGCCCCCCCCCGGCGCTATTTAGCGCCACATCAGGCGCCATGTAGCGCCCCCCCCCGGCGCTATTTAGCGCCCCCCCCATCCTGGCCGGCGAGGGGACGACGGCCTCGAAACCGTTCTCCGATCGAAGGACAAGTCCCTTGACCGCGAGGCCCATCAGGGTTCTTGAAGCGGCGTTTTTGTGGCCTCGACCGCCCCAGACTTTTCGAGCCGCCTCGTTGATGGAACAGGGATGTGGACACTGGCCCAGGCGCCAATACAGGTAACACCAGACGTTCCGCTCGAGCAGGGTGAGCTTGGGGAACCCCCACCGCGCCATGACGTCGGCGCACAGGACGGGGTAGTGCCACTCTGGCCGGCCGTCCGCATCGGCGAAGCGTTCGACGATTCTCATCCCGGTCCCCCCTGGTGACAGGTCAAGGACTCAAGAGATGCGCGGCGAGAGGGACGGATGGTGCCCCGACTTTTCCCCATGGAAAATGAGCGAAAATCGTGCATAATCTTTTTGCTCACCGCGAAGTGAAGCATCTGTTGAGAGCTGACCTGAGGGCGCCTTGCCGGGCGCCCTTCAAGTTTTTTTCAAGACCGCCATCCTACCGCGCCCCCTCAGGCCAAGCAACTCACAAACCGGCTCGGGCAGCGCGCGAACCGAGGCGCGGACTTATAATGCGGTGGTCATCATCATCGGTTCCTTGAGGCGCCCCACTCGGCGCCTCGCCTATTTTATGGGCCGCGTCCCTCAAGGACCTTGATAAGATCCCTCCCATCTCCTCGCTCGAAAGCCGGGCTTGAGGATGTGCTTACCTCAGGCCCGCGGGGCTTTGGGGCGCCTGGGATGGAATGGCCTTCCGTCCCAGCGCTCCGCCCTTTCGAACGCCGGCGCCATGGCCCTGGCCCTCGATCATTTTTTTCTCGAACCACCGCCTTGAGGGCCTTGACCCTCGAGCGCGGCAGCGCTGTCGTCGGCCATTTTCCTAGCCTGGCGGCCCATGAAAAGAATTTTCAAGAATTTCTGTATTTTCACTTGTCAAGCCTCGTCGCAAGTGTATAATACAGCTCAGCAACGAGGAACAACGAACAACGAAAGACGAACGAGGAGCGACGACCATGGCCAAGATGCTGACGATCCTGCGGACCTGGACCTGCGAACACAACGCGGTCAACACCATCCCCGAAGCCGGCGCGGCCGAACTCTGCGGGGAATGCCTCGCGGCCGGCGTGATCGCCGCGACCGAATGCGCCTGCGGACGCGACTCGGTCTACGCCACCGACGTCAACGGCGCGGCGATCCGCGAGGTCTGCGAGGCCTGCGAGGCCGCGACCTTCGCCAAGATCGAGGAAGAGGCCGCGGCGGACGCCCTCGCGGAATGGGCGGCCTGAACCGGCAGCTCTCCCAGCAACCCCTCAACCACCAGGAGCTTCACCATGGACCCCTTCGAACCGACCAACTTCAACCTCCCCGCCGCCCCCCGCGCCGGGATGGCCCCCATCGAGGGGATCCGCTTCACAATTTACGCGGGGCAACCCGCCTCGAGCGCGATGAACTATCCCGTCATCGCCATCACCACCAGCGCTCACAAGCGGACCGCTTTCGTGGACCAAATCCCACCCTCCCAGCGCTACAGGTTCCACCTGGCCATCCTCCTGGACGCCTCGCAGTTTCCTTGCACCGACCACTATTACAGGTTCGAGGGATACGCCGCGACGCGGAAGGACGCCATCAAGGCCATCCGCACCTTCCTCATGGACAGCTTCAACCAGGTCCCCGAGCGGACCACCCTGCGCCTCGAGCGCGGGAAGGACCTCCCCTTCCCCGCTGACCCGGCCCACCCCTTCGCCCGAAAGGCAGCGTGAACCATGGCCGAACCACTCCCCCACCCCGCTTGTTCCTTCTGTTCGGGGAAGCTCAAGAAACTCTGGACCATCCACTCCGAGCGGGTGCGGGGCGAGTCCTGCGACCGCCTCACCTTTCCAGAACCGCGCGTCGGACAGCTCGTCGATGGCCTTCCCATCCTCAGCGTCAGGAAGGCGCGGCGCTCGCAGCATTGGGAACGATGGCTGGGCCAGTTCAAGAATGCCGGGACCTCGGCCGCCCCGTTTTGCAAGACGACATGCCTCCAACTTTTCGGCCTCGCCGCCTTCAAGGCAGGCTTCCGCACGGTCAAAAAATATTGAGAACCGCCATGCTCGAGGGAGGCCGATGGGCTGACTCATCGGCCATTTTCCTAGCCTCAGAGCCAACGAAAAGAATTTTCCAGAATTTCCGATTTTCTACTTGTCAAGCGTCCTGGCAAGTGTATAATACAGCTCAGCAACGAAGGACAACGAACAACGAAAGAAGGACGACCATGAGCCGCACCGCTGAAGAACGCAACGAAGCCCGCCGGGACCTCGCGAAGTGGACCGGCAAGCCCCGGTCCTACATCAACTACACCCAGGAGTCCAAGGCCGCGGCGATCGAAGCGGCCGACCTGGCGGACGACGCCGCGATCGGCGTGGCCTTCACCCTCGCGAAGATGAACATGGGCAAGGTCGGCGACGAGGGCCAGCGCGCCCGCGCCGCGATCCTCGCCGCGAAGGCCCAGCAGCTCGCCGAAGAACTCGCCGCCTTCGCCGCGGAAATGGGCGCCTGAACGCGCCCCGCCCCCAGCCTCGAGTAACGAAAGAGAAGGACAAACCATGGGACCTTGCCTTTGCGGTTCGACCGATTGCCCAGCTTGCGGGCCACTTCTCGGTGGATCATCGGAGCGGCGCTGCGACGTGTGCGGCCGGCGCCGCTGTAAATCCGCGAAGGCCTGCGACAACTCCGCGAAGGCCTGCGACGAGGCCCGCCGCGCCAGCGACCAGGCGATGGTTGAGGAAATCATCGGGGGCGAGCGACTCGCGGCCGAATTCTGGGCCGGTGAGGCGAAGGCGCAGCGCAAGCTCAAGAAAAGCCCCGCCAACCTCTGAGAACGAAAGAAGGATGAAGATGGCCATCAACTACAGCAAGAATCGCGAGACGGGCGGCTGGCGGCTGAAAGGCCCGGCCGCCGCCCTCAAGGCGGGGACGACCGTCACGGTTACGAAGCGTGACGGCAGCACCGCGGAGGTATACGTCGCCAGCGTTGGCGAACCGTTCGCGGACGACGATGGCCAGTCGGTCTTCGCCGAAATCGGGACCGCCCCACTTCCGCCTGGCACGATGATCCTCAACCGGGGATACGACCATCACCCCGGCGAGCTTGCCGGCCTGACCTTTCGGACGAAGCAGCGCGACGTTGGAGTCCCAGCCATCGTCACCGTCATCTCCGCCACCTTCCAATGGATCGCCGAGGACGGGATGAGCTTCGGCCTGAACGATGACCAGGGATACGCGGGCCGCCTCATCTGCCGCCCCGCGACTCCCGAGGAAGCCGCGAAGCTCGAGGCTGACGAGGCGGAGAAGAAAGCCCGGGGCAAGGCCCACGACCGCCGCCTCGAGCTGGCCTGCACCATCATGCAACCCAGCAATTACGTGGACCCCATTGCGGGCCATAGCGTGGACCTTACATCCGCCGAACTCATCCTCTACGCGGACCGAGACGTGATTCTTTACGGTGGCGGCTCCTGGTTCGCCATCACGGCCGATGCCATCTGGTTCATCCACAATAACGGCGCGGACGGTGACGATTGGGTCCGCAACAACGTTCGCACCGGGGGAGCCGGCGCCCTGGGGTGGCGCGTGAGCAAGACCGTCGAACTCGAGGCTGAGGTGCGGCGCCTCGACAGCATCATCGGGGAAAAGCCGGAGGCCTGAAAAGAATTTCCAAGAATTTCGGATTTTCGCCTTGTCAAGCGTTGCGGAAAGTGTATAATACAGCTCAGCAACGAAGGACACGCAGGACGAAAGACGAGGCCGAAGATGAAGCCGACGAACGAGAGTCCCAAGAGGACGATGACAGGCAAGACCCGGGAAATCTCCGCCATCCTCGCAGGCGACACACAGCTTCGCGAAGCTCTTGAGGCCTTCGCGGTGGAACACGGCCGAAACTGGCGGACCCACCTCTGGGACCTCTGGACCTCGGAGAAGGATGAGGGACCGCTCCGAAGGGCGAGGAACGTCATCGGACCATGGGGCTTGCGGCGTATCAAGTTTTGAGCAACCAGAGCAACGAAAGAAGGACCGAACCATGAAAGAGCAACGCACGATGACCGAGGACCTGAACACAAAGGAAGGCCGCGGCGCCTTCATGGACCGAATCATGGAAGGCGGCATCGGCCAGCATCTCACCTATCTCTGGGGGCGCTGGCAGGACGAACGCGGCCTCGAGGACTTCGCCACCTACAAGGCCGCCATGGGCGCGAAGATCAATCAGGAAGCAAGGGCGATGGGCATCGAGATCATCCTCCTCAAGCTCACCCAGCGGCCGTTCGCCGCAACCCTCAGCATCCCAGGCTTCAAGAACCCGGTGACGATTATCAGTCGCGCCACGAACATGGAATGGAAGACGGTCGTCCCGGTCTCCAAGGTGCCCGCGAGCTGAGCCGCGGCGCCGACTCGAGGCCCATGAAAATAATTTTCAAGAATTTCCATATTTTCGCCTTGTCAAGCTGCGTCGCAAGTGTATAATACAGCTCAGCAACGCAGGACATGAGGAGCGAAAACATGGAAGCCACCGCGACGGATGAGGCGAAGATCACGAAGGGTTCGACCTGGGCCCACCATATGATCTCGGTTGTTCGGCCGACACTTTCCAAGACCTGGTATTTCTCCAAGACGAATCCCGGCGCCATCCTTTGCGCCATTGCCCAGAGGGGCCGCCAGTCTATCGGCTACCGGATGGACCAGGTCAGCGTCGAACGCGCCCGCGAAATTTACAGGATGGCCATGAACGATGCGCGGCCTGGTCAGGTCGGAATGGAAATCGACAGCGGCTGGACCCCGTCACCTTTTGGCGGCTGACTCCTCCGGCGCTCGCCCCAAGTCCCGAAGAAAGACGAGGGAAAACCATGGTCGAAATTTTCGAGACCGCCATCAACACGAAGGGCGCCGCGGTGGTTCGGGACAACCAGGGCGTCCGGCACTGGCCCGAGAACCAGGTCCCAGGCCTCAACGGCTGGCGCGGCGGTTCCCCCCCAGGCTTCACCGATGCCGACGTCATTTCCTGGACGCCCAGCACCTTCGGTGGCCGGGCCCTCTGAAGCAAACACCGACAACCCAGCAACGAAAGAGGACCGAACCGATGGCTTACCTAACAATCGACGAAGCCGGCGCCCAGGCCGAAGCCACCGCGGCCCGCGAGGCGAGGACGGCGCGAATCATGGCGGGGATCTCGGTGCAGGCCAAGGTCGAGGAGGTCCAGGCGACCTCCCGGGCCCTGGAGAAGGCCGACGCCCGCGCCGCTGGATCCGCAAACACCGCCAACAACATCGCGCAGCTCCGCCTTGCGGGGGCGCGCCGGGACTATCAATACGCCATCGACAAGGAAGCGCTGGCTCGGGCCGCGTTCGAAAAGGCGATGGGGCGATGAGCGGCATCACGGCCATCAAATTCAACCTCCTCGAAGGCCTCGGAGCTAAGCCCATCGGCTTCCAGGCCGACACCGCGAAGGACCTCATCGCGGCCTTCCCCGAGGCCCCGGGGCCGCTCCTGCTCATCTCGCATCGCTGGTGCGGACGATGGCGTCCACTTGGAGCCGCAACGACGCGGGCCGGCGCGGCGCTGACCATGAAGGCGGTGACCGAACTGCCCCCAACGCAAGAGCTGGCCTTCGGCCCCTACCGCGCCGAGGAGGCATCCCTGTGAGGGACCCAGCCCTGACAGCGGCCGACCTCGAGCGGCGCGCGATGGCCAATCCGTTCGGTCCTGAAGCTCAGGCGCTCGAGGCCGAGCGCCTGAGGAACGCCCGAATCGAGCAGGAGACCTGGGACCGCGCCATCGAGAACGCCATCTTCCCGGTCGTCGGGATGCCAGCGACGTTGATGGTCGGCAGCGACCTGAGGTCGGGCAAGATCACCGAGGTCCTGAGGAACGGCCAGGAGGTTCAATGGCGCCGACCAGGCCTCTTCCGCGCCGACCGCCTTGAGCGCTTCACGCGTCGCCGGGATGGCAGCTATCGCCTCAAAGGCGCTGGGAAATCAAGCACGCAGCGCCTCATCGTCGGGGCCGCTCGCGACCACTATGACCGGATGTTTTGAAACCTAACAAAACATGGGGGACCTAGTTGTGAAAATTTCCGCCCGATCCGTTTTCATGGCCGTCGCCGCCGAGGTCGAACACCTCGAGCGCGCTGTCCTGGCCGATCCATTCCGCCATCGCCTCCAGGCCGCGCTGACCCTTTACGGGGTGGACCTGGCCTCGCTCGATGCCTTGAACCGCTACCTATACGAAGATCCTGGGTCGCCGATCCTGGCGCGCCTCAACGCCCTCGGCGTCCTCGAGAAACCGGCGGTTCGGTTCTCGTTCGTTTTCGCTCCGCAGTTTCCTGGGGTCCTCAAGGTCCGCGCCGAAACACCGCGCCAATTCACGGAGACCTTGCTCGAGCAAAGCAACCCAGGCCTGGCCCGCATCAAGCCCGGCGAGACTCTCGATGAGCTTGACCGGGCGCCATTCCGCGAGATCAAGCGGACCGAGACGAAGCCCATCTGGCATGAGTTCAGCATCGAGTTTCGGGCCCTCCTGGACGCAGTCGATGCCGTGATTCGGCCGGCCCTCGAGCAAGCCCCGGCGCCGCTGAAAGTCGGTGCCGACATCGCCCACCTCCTCGACTCGAGGATCATGGGCTGAGGTCCCGAAGGGATCTTCTCGGGCCCTGGTGACAGCGCAAAAAATTCTTGATGGGCGCCGAGGATGGGATTCCTCGGCCGCTCCCGGACCCGCTTGTTCATTGGGATCAAGGCCCATGAAAAGAATTTTCAAGAATTTCCGATTTTCGACTTGGCAAGCCTGTCCGAAACTGTATAATACAGCTCAGCAACGAAGGACAACGACAACGAACAGGGAACGAAGAAAGAAGGACGACCATGAACAGCGCCGCCATTATCAAGGCCTGCAACCTCCTCAGCAGCATCGGCACCCGCCGCATCACCGACGCCGACATCCTCACCTTCATCCGCTCCGGCGCCTTTGTCCAGAACGGCGATGACAGCATCCTCCGCCTGATCTTTCGCTCCCACAAGGGCGACCTGCTGATCGTCAACACCCTCGGGGACCTCAACCTCAGCATCGACGGCGAGCCCATCGGTGAGGACCTCCTCACCCTGGACCTTGAGGTCCTGGTCCTCGGCTTCCTCGGCTTCCGCCGCAACCTCGAGACCGGGAGCTGGGTCCGCCGCTGATCGGCGGATTCAATAACGCCACCAACAACCACGCAACGAAAGAGGACCGAACCATGAACGCCGGAATGACCATCAACATCCCCGCCCTTCGGGAAATGCTCAAGGAATTGACCGCCGCGGCGTCCGCCTTCGGCCAACGCGGTGGCCCCTGCGATTGCGACGAACTCGATGGGGACCTTTGCAAATGGCACCTCGACCTCGCGGACCTTTATGCCAAGGCTGAGATGGTCGAGGCCCTGGTCAAGGCGCTCGAGGCGGATCAGCACCACCTGATCCCAGGCCTCAAGAAGCGCGCCGACTTCTTCGGCCTTGTCATCCCGATGACCGCCCCGTGGGTCGACCCTATGATCGACGTCCTCGCGGCCTGCCGCAGCCTCCCCGCAGCGCTGCGGGAAAACGTCAAGCGAGATGCCTTCCATGCGAAGCGCAAGGCCATGGCCGGCGCCTACTCCCCGCCCGAAATCCGCGAAGCCATCGAACGCGCCGCCCTTGCGGCGGCCTGGGGCCAGGCTTGAGGTTCTTCCTCGGTTGCCATCGGCCGGCCTTCCTCAGCGTCGAGGGCGGCCCCTTGTTTGTCTCGAGGACGACCATCTCGAGGATGCGGCGCCTCCCTCGAGCAGCGCGGGCCTGGGCGATGGACTCCGGGGGATTCACGGAGCTTTCCCGCAACGGGACCTGGACCGTCAGCCCCGAAGCCTACGTCGACGAGGTCCGCCGCATCTCCGCCGAGGTCGGGAACCTCGAATGGGCGGCTCCCCAGGACTGGATGTGTGAACCTCAGATCCTCAAAAAAACAGGCCTCAGCGTGAAGGAACACCAGCGCCGCACCGTTGAGAACCTCCTGACGCTTCGCAAGCTCGCCCCAGAGCTTCCCTTCATCCCTGTCCTCCAAGGCTGGACGAACGGAGATTATTACGACCACGCGCAAGCCTACCGGTCTGCCGGCCTTGAGCTGGCGCAGGAGCCGCTGGTCGGAATCGGTTCGGTCTGCCGGCGCAAGGCAACGATGGGCCCATCCTTCATGATTCGGTCCCTCAAGGATGACGGCCTCAAGCTGCACGGGTTCGGGTTCTCGGTTGCCGGCCTGCGATTCACATCCGAGGACCTGGCGTCATCCGACTCGATGGCCTGGAGCTTCGCAGCGCGCCGCTCCCGCGAGACTTTGGGATGCACCGACCACCCAGGCGATTGCCGAAACTGTATGCGCTACGCTGAGGCCTGGCGCGGCGAGGTCGAGGCCCGTGTCCGCGTGTTCGAACGCGGGGCGAGGAGCTGACGATGGACCGCCACATCGAGGAGTTGAAGCGGCGCGCCTGGCTCGACCGTGAAGACCTGGCCGCCATTGGAGCCGCTCGAGCGGCCCACGTCCGCCGCCTTGACCCGTTGAAGACGGTGCCGGTATTTCGGTCCATGGCCGGCAAGGTCCACGGGTGGACACTCGAGACCCAGACCCGGAATGGAGGCCTGGTCCTTATGACCTTTCACGGCCGCTTGCTTTACGGGGCTGGGGATGAATTCGGAAGCACCCAGGACATCACTTGCGAGGCCTGCCAGCGCTCCTGGCTGTTCGGATGGCTTTCCGGCCGATCCTGCGAGGGAGAGCTTGTGGGTCGCCTCTCCGCCGCCATGAAGGCCCGATACGGGGTCAAGACTTACATAACCAAGGCGGGGAACGAGCGCTTCGGCCGAGCCTTCTTTCGGCCTCACAAGGTGGACCAGCAGCAGATTTTATTTCCTCCTGAAGCCTGAAGATGGAACCGGCCTTCGGCCGCTGATCGGCCACTTCATTGGGCTCTGTGCCAGCGAAAAGAATTTTCAAGAATTTCGGATTTTGGCCTTGTCGAGCCGCTCCGCAAGTGTATAATACAGCTCAGCAACGAAGGACACGCAACGCGGGAAACCGCGAGAAGGACCAGGAACATGAGCGGCTCGACGACGATCAATGGCGGCAAGGCGAAGCGCGCGAAGACCTTCAACATGGACGCCTGCGGGGGCTGCGGCGCCACCAAGGGAACCAAGGCCGAAGGCACCCCGATCGAGGTCTACACTTGCACGGGCTGCGGCGGCCTGGTCGGGCGCTGCTACAAGGGCGAGTCCTTCGGGATGGTCCTCCCCTACTTCGTGACGGACGCCCGCGCATCGGAGTTGAAGGCGGCCGAGGACCACGGCCGTTACTTCGACCTGACGGTCCTCGGGGGGAACGGGGTCGAGCGCCGCCACGGGTGGTTTGACCAGGCCACCAAGGGAATCATCCAGGTCGGTTGAAGCAAAGGCAGGCCGCGCCCTTCGGGGCGCCTCAGACCAGGAGCAGGACCATGGAAATCACGAACGCCCTCAAGACGCTCGGCAATTTCGGGACGCGGAAGGCCGGCGGCATCGAAGTGATCATCGCCGCGCTCGAAAGCATCGGCGGGGAGAGTCGGATCGATCGGCACGGAGTCCTGCGGGTCAGCTTCAAAAGCCCGGCCGGCGGGATTGCTATTCTTACCCTCACGCGTGGCATCTTCCTGAGCGCGAACGGCGAACCCATCCCCGCGTTCACGAACGACCCCGAAGCGGTCGGCAACTTCCTCGCCGGCTTCCTCGCCGCTCGGGGCCGCTGAACATGGCAGCGCTCAAGCCACGCAAGACGGTCCGCGCTGCGAACCGCGCGGAGCATGCCTACTCCGTCCGGTCCGCCCTCCTCGAGGAGGTCGTGAAAGGCCTGCGCGCCAGGGAAGAGGACCGCCTCAGGGGGCTGGTTCTTGACGCCTTGCCCCGCGAAGACCGGGCCGTCGTCCTCGAGCTGAGGAGGATCATCGACGAACTTGAGGGGCGCCATTGGGAGCTTTGCGACGACGCCTCGCCCTCGAGTTAAAAGCTCAACAAGCGCTGCTCGAGCCATGCCGATGAGCCGGCTCGTCGGCCATTTTCCTAGCCTGGCGGCCCATGAAAAGAATTTTCAAGAATTTATTATTTTGGCCTTGTCAAGCCTCGTCGCAAGTGTATAATACAGCTCGGCAACGAAGGACACGGACGACGAAAGAAGGACGACCATGAAGAAGAACCTGAGCGACAAGATGAGCCGGGCCCTCAAGATGATCGGCAAAGGTTCTAGGGTTCAAGCCGGCACGACCCGTTATTTCGGAGGATGGCGGACGATCCTCGCCGCCGAAAAGCGCGGCCTCATCACTGTAGAAGTCGCGAAGCGTGACGCGGATGGCAAGGCGACGCAATGGAACCTCGCCGTCATCTAAAAAAGACAAGTCAATCCAGGCCGTCTCATCGGCTCATCGGCCATTTTCCTAGCGTTGCTGGCCGGAAAAGAATTTTCCAGAATTTTCTGATTTTCGCATTGTCAAGCCTCGCCTGAAGTGTATAATACAGCTCAGCAACGAAGGACAACCAACAACGAAAGAGGGATGAACATGGCCATCGACTCCAAGCTCCTCCACTCCGCCTTCGGTCCCGGCGGCCCCACCTGCTCCTGCTGCAACCGCGGGAAGGGTGCCCGCGGCAAGGGCGCCCGCCGCGCCTCGCGCAAGGCCTCCCGCGCCGCGCGCCGCTCCGCCAAGGCCTTCGCCCTGAAGGACCAGGGCTGAGAAGTCGAAGGCCCCCCACTCGAGCAACGAAAGAAGGATGACATGGACGCGATGACCCAGGAATTTAACCGGCGCTTGAAGGCCGATGACCAGGACGAAGACACGAAGGTCGCGGCCATCCTCATGGCCATCCGCCGCGGCGAGTTGCCGGTCGGCGCCATCCTCACCCTCGATGCCAAGCTGAACCCGAACAGCGCGCTGCCCAACAAGTTCTCGGGTCAATGGGAGGTGACGAAGATCCGCAAGACCGTCCGCGGCGAACCCCAGAACATCTTCGACCTTCATAAGATCGGACGGAAAGGCCAGCGCTTGTCGGGATGGGTCATGAGGCAATCCGTAACGGAAGCCACCCTCCGCAAGATGCTCATCACGGCCTCACCACCCACCGCCTCGACGGCGCGCATCCCGAAGATCGTCGAGACGCCGGCCAACGCGCCGATGGCGATGAGGTTCTCGATGGCAGGTCCTTGCATCCCGGTCGGCCGAGTTGTCCGCGAAACCGAGCAGTGCTATTTCATCACGGACAAGCACAGCAAGAACCCCAACGAAGCGCGGCGTTTCTCCAAGCACGGCCTTCATCTTGTTGCCTGCCAGCGCTGCCAGCACCACGCCCAGACGCACTATCCGAACGGTTACATGGATTGAGCGAAGGAGGATTTCATGGGAAACAAATACGGCATCCCGCAGGCGCCGCGAGACCGCCACCCCAAACAATTGATGATCGGCGACCGGGTCAGGATCCGACGCCGGGAGCAGGAGACGCAGTGCGGCATCTGCGGACTCCCGCTTGGCATCGGCGACCAGGCCCTCTTCATCAACAACACCCCGACATGCGGTAAGAAATGCGGGCGGACCTTGCTCGATGGCAAGCAGGCCAAGGACTCATGAGTCGGCCACGGGATGAAGGACCGCGCGAGGCGGAAACCGAGATCCGAGAGATACGTGCCCAGGGCGCCCTGAAGCGAAGCCGAATTCTTACGGCCGAGGTTCTTGGTTGGCTCGAGGAGGGCGAGGTCATGGTGGAGCGCGCTGCTGGATTCGACGCCCCGCAAAAAAACGGGAACGATCATCGAGTCCTCCAGGTGAACGGCCTGCGCGTGTTCACCATCGGGACAGAAATTGACGAGGGGACAGTCAGGGGCCGCCGCCTCTCGATCATCGGGATGAGGCCCGTTGCCCAATACCGCGTGAAGCCCAGGAGGCCACGCGACGATGCGAGGTTCAAGATCGCCAGGGCCATCCGCGAGCTGAGGCTGAAGCTCGAGGATGGAAGCCTGACGAAAGAAGAGAGAGAAGCGGCCGATCGGGATGTAAAAATCCTGCTCCTCGATCTTAAGAAAAACGACCTCGGCGCCTGAAACTATTCTTCGTTGCGAGATGTTGTCGGGGCCCGGCCTAAGCGCCGGGCCCAATCTTTATAAGGCCTCATCGCCTTGAAAAGAATTTTCAAGATTTTCTGATTTTCGCCTTGTCAAGCGCCCTGACAAGTGTATAATACAGCTCAGCAACGAAGGACACGCAACGCGGGAAACGAACGAGAGGAAAGCCAGATGCTCATCGCGATCCGATTCAACGAAGGAGTCGCGCCGGCCGCGCAGGAAGCCATCAAGGCCAGGGTCGTCAAGGCGGCCTCCACCGAGGTCGGAGCCGAAGCCCGGCCCGATGGCGTCTTCCTCGAGAGCGTCAACATCTCCGCTGAGCTTGTCGCCGAAATCGACGCCATCTTCGGGGAAGCGCTCGAAGTGAGGTCTTACGGCCTGGCCGAATTCTTCGGACACATCATCGCCACGAACTAATCGCAACGAACGAAAGCAGGACGACCATGGTCGAGTTCACTATCCAGTTCGAAAAGAACATGACCGACCGCGAGGTGCGGCTGGCCATGGACGGCCTTGGGGACGCGATGACGTCCTCACGCGACCTTCGCATCGAGGCCTGTCCGACCCGCGCGAAAGTAACCGTGCCGGGCCCAGACGCCGAAGGCATGGCGGAGATTCTCGAGTCCACCCCACGCGTCGTCAGCTACTCCCCGACGACGGTCTCGGGGCGCGCCTCATCACGCACCAAGCAACGGAAAGGATGAGCAAGATGGGGATCAACATCACGACGCTCTCCCGAATCGCTCGAGAGCGCGGACACCAGGATGAGCGCACCAGGCGCCGCTTGAGCGAGGCCCTCAACCTCATCGACTCCAACGACCCGGTCAAGCTCGCGGACGCCGCCTATCTGCTCCGCCTCGCCGTCGAGCCCGTCGCCATTGATAACCGCTGTCCTCGCGCCGCCCTCAAGGCCCTCGAGTTCGAGGCCCTCAGGCGCGAATCGCTATACCTCGGGGAACCGACCCAGCGCGTCGACGAGCTGGGCGCGGAAGCTGAGCGACTCCAAGACGAGGCCATCACAATGGATCGGAGCAACCCATGATCGAGAATTGGTTCGACCTCATCGACAATAACCCGTCCGACGCAAGCCTGCGCGGCGCCGTTAGCTTCATCGCAGGAAGCCTACTCGATGAGCCTGAAAGCGAGATCACATCAAGCCTCCTCATCTCATGGGGCCTTGTCCAGGCTCGCCTCGGGGTCGCAAGCTGGAACCACGCCATCCTGATCTCGCCTCAACTCGCCAGGCTTGAGTTCTACAAGCCAAGGCGCCTGCTGTCGGCCCGCCAATGGCAGGAGATGTGGAGGGTCCCGCAGGCCGGCGCCAACCGGGTCATCGTCAATGGTAAGAACGGCCCGCTGGCGATCTTCCGGGAGGAGGAAACGGACGGAGCCGGGGAGCTGCCGCCGCACCCAGATGACATCATCGGGGCCCTCGAGCCCGAAAGCATCGATGCCCTGGCCCGGGCGTCCGTCCGCATCGGGGGCGCCGACATCGCCGGCGATGAGATGGCCATCCTCAGGACATCACTCGGCCTCGCCTTTGGTCCGCCATCCTTCGAGGAGCCGGCCGCGCTGGTCCTCCCTCGAGCTTGGCGCCGCGGCCCAGACCTCGAGCTTGGGTTTGCTCGGATGGAGGCGACGATGCGCCTGGCCTCGATCGCCATCTTCATCCTCACCGGGATGGTGGCTGAGGCCCAGGCGCTCGAAGCCAAGACGATGGCTGAAGTGAAGGAGGCCCAGGATGGGCCGTTCACGATCACGGCACCTGGCCAAACCCTCGGCAAGGTTCGGGAAGTCGTCGGGGCGCTTTTCAGCGTCCTCTCGGAAATTCGGTGGACGGGCCCGCAGGATCGTCAGGCCTGAGGCGGTCGTCCGTATTACCTAAGGAACCGCTGAGCGCCGCCCAGGCGCATGGAGAGACGGATGGGTTTTTTGAAGATCAACTCCGAAATCAACTGGCTGATTCGCGGCCTCATCGCCGACCTCGCGGAGATGACACGGGACGTCATCGTCGGCTTTGTCCTCAACCCCAAGGGGAAGGACGAATGCCTCGACCTGATGATGGCCTCGGGGTTCGTGACCTGCGTCAACATCAGCGACAAAAGCCCGAACCGCAAGGCGCTCAAGGCCCTCACGAACGGCCCCGACGCCATCGCCCTCAAGAACGCTGAGCGCGAAATCAGTCGCAACGTCGAGGTCCACGAGAGCGCTGTCGGCCATATCGCCGAGGTCCTCGAGAGCTTCACCCAGGAGGCCGACGAGCTGGAAGAATCGTATTTTTCTCCCGAACCGATGACCGCGCAAGATCGCATCGACACCGCCATCGACTTGATGCAGGTCCTCCTGGCCTGCGACCTCGCCTTCAAGCTGGCGCGGATCAGCGACCCCAACGTGCAGCACGGGGCGCTCGAATGTTGGCCCGAGGCCTTCCAGAAGGCCTTCGCGGCGATCGAGGCCGGCGCGGCGCGGGTGAGGAGCAAGCCATCGACCTTCCTCGCCGCTGCCGCCCAATCCCTCGCGATGCAGCGCCTCCTCGGCCCCAACGCCCCGGACTGGCTCCAGGATATTGTCCTCGCCGTCGACGAGATGAAGAACGCCCTGGACTTCAAGAACCAGAAGCCGGCGCCGGGCCTTCGACTGCCCTGAAAAGAATTTTCCAGAATTTTCGGAATTTCCACTTGTCAAGCCTCGCGACAAGTGTATAATACAACTCAGCAACGAAGGACAACGACAACGAAAGACGAGGCGAAACATGAGCGACGCGACGAACCACGGCGAAACCGAAACCCTCCCCTGCTGTCACGTTTGCGGGGACGACGGCCAGGACTCGACCGTCACGACCTGCGAATGGTGCTGCAAGCCGGTCTGCTTCGGTTGCGCCCTGAGCGGTGGCGACCCCGACGTTGGGCACTTCTCGGTCTGCCCGACCTGCGACAAGGCCGCCGAAGCCGAAGCGATCAAGCTCCGCGACGAGGCGGACCGCGAGGCGGCGGACGAAGCGCGGGCCGCCCGCGCCACCGCGGCGCCCATGATCGCCTTCATCAACGAAGATGACGACTGCCCCTTCTGACCCCCAGCCCCATCAACCAATAACGAAAGACGAGGCCAAGAAACATGAGCGACCAGAGCGTTGAAATCGGGGCCATCACGGTGGCCCTCTCCAAGGCTCAGGCGGCGTTCAAGCCGATCCTGAGGACAAAGACCGTCAAGGTCCCGAACAAATTTTCATACAACTATGCGGACCTGGCGTCGATCCTCGAGAGCGTCCTGCCGATCCTGAGCGCGCAAGGCCTCGCGGTGGTCCAGACCACGGACACCGCGCCCGATGGGGTTGTGGTTGTCACCACCCTCTGTCACTCCTCGGGGCAATGGATCCGCGGGCGCCTGGGCGTCAAGTGCGGGACGGGTGACGCAAAGGCCATCGGCAGCGCCATCACCTATGCGCGGCGCTACGCCCTCAGCGCGATCATCGGCGTGGCCTCGGAGGAGGACGACGACGGCGTGGCTTCCAATCCTCGCGGCGAGGCGCGCGAGTCCCGCGAGGAGCGCCCGGCGCGGCGCCAGCAATCGGAGGGGCGACGGCCGCTGAACTGGCGGGAGATCAGGGCTGACACTCGCATCGACGACTCGCCGGCCTTCGCATTCCTGGGCACTGGCCTGCGCGGCCGGCGTATCGGCGACGCGGCCGAAGACATCGTGAAGGCCGGCATCGCCGCTCATTTCGATGAGATCAGCCGCGAGGAAGCCAAGATCGCGGCCGAAGACCTGAAGGGGCAGTTGGCGGTTTACCACGGGGCCCGGCGCCTGACCTTGGCCGCCGCCAAGCTCGAGGGGGATGCGGCGTGAAGCTCACCGAACGACTCGAGGCGGTCCGCGTGGCCGCCCTCATCCTTTGGACGCGCGAGGCCCAACGCCTGGCCGCCTCACGGATGAGCGAGGCATACGGCCTGGGCGAGGGGACGCGGTGGCTCCAAAAGATGGGGATCGAGGCCGCCCCCGCAGGCGCCATCGAACCGGTCGAACGACAAGCCATCGCCGGCCACCTCGGGCGCCCCTACCTCGAAGGAAAATAATTCCAAGAATTTTCTGATTTTCGCCTTGTCAAGCCTCGCGCAAAGTGTATAATACAGCTCGTCAAAGGAAACCAAGGACAACGAAAGACGAGGCCAAGATGGTGACGAATTGCTGCGCTTGCTCGATCAAGGTCGACGAAGACGAGGCGGTCCGCTGCTCAAACTGCCGCAAGCATTTCTGCCCAGAAAATATCGATTGCGGCTTCACCCACGGAGAGGCCAGCGACGTCTGCCGCCCTTGCCTCAAGGCCGAGGAGGAAGCCCAGGCCGCGAACGACGCCCTCATCGCTGCGGCTCAGGAGGAGGCCCAGGCCAAGCACACCGGGAAGCTGACGGACTGGGACCGTTGCGACAACGAAGCCTGCTGCCCCACCTCCGGCCCCTGCTGCGTGTGCGGCGAAATCGGCCCCAGCGGTATCTGCGAGGGTTGCATCCCCGACCCGGCCGACGCGGTCCCCACCTTCCGCGGGTGCGCCAGCACCTATGGGAGGGACGATGGACGCGGTCCTTTCTGATACCGCGCGGCGCCTCGAAGTCGAGGAAGCGAACCCGAGCGCGCTGTTCGCCCTCGGGCGCGCCGCTCAGCGCGCCGGCCGACCGGACCAGGCCCTGTCCTATTTTTGCCGGGCCATCAGCGCCGAACCGAACGGCGATCTGGCATCCAGTTTGTGGCAGACCATTCTCGAGATCATCCCAAACCCGAACGGTTACATGGTCCCCGCCAACGTCCGCCCTGATGCAAACGACATCGTGACCATCAACTCGAGCGCGGTCCACGAGAACGTCGGCCGGCAGGCCGCGGTCATCTCAACAATGCAGTTCAACCAGGTCCGCGGGGAGAGGTCCCCGGGGCCAATGGTCATCCGAGTCAAGATGCTGAACGGCCCCAATGCCGGGCGCGTTTTTTTGATCGGAGCGGAATCGGCAACGGTCATCCTGGGCGTCGGTCCCAGCGGGAGGAAGAGGCGATGAGGACCGCAAGCTATCGGTCTCAAAGCAAGATCAAGGACGCCGTCGAAGACCTCGCATCCACCGAGCGCGGGCCGTCTCGCCTAAATTTCGCGCTCTGGATCATCGCAGACGGGAACGCCTTCAGCGGGCCGAACACGGCCTGGCTTGCGGCTCAGCAGGCTGAGCGTCAGCAAGGCGAGATCTACCGCCTGGGCCTGATCTTCACGTTCGCCCAGCTCCGCGAGCGGCGCCTCCAGCTCATGCCAGGTTGCGAGGCCATGCACGTCATGAAGCCGAAGAACGCCAGCGGGGCCATGACCTGGGAAACGATCCCGGTTTACTCCGAGGTTCAAACAATCCCAAGCGACAAACGCATCCTCCACTTCACCAAAAAGCTGCGCCGCAACCTCGAGGCCTTCAACAAAGTGGCGAGCGGCCCAGAAGCCGGAGACACCCAGGAAAGACTCGAGGCCTTCCTGGCGGGCAAGGACCCAGATGCCCCCTGTGCTTTCTCGCCGGGGCTTCGGCCGGCGCTAAACGCCCTGTTCCGCCAGGTCGTGACCCTGAGCTTTCACACGATGGCCCCGCCGGTCGCGCTTCCGCAGGAATGGATCGGCAACCCAGGGGTCGTCAAGCAGGACCTCGCGGACCTGGTGTCGGTCTCGCGGAATTTTCGTGAAGTTTTCAACCTCGAGATGGGCCCGAACGGCTCGAAGGAAAAGTGATGGGAACCGAAGGCTCTTTTCACCTGACAATCGGCGGCGGATCGGTCCTGCAGGCCGGCCTGCTTCTTTCAATATTCATCGCCATCGGCGTGTTCGGCGGCCTGTTCGGAGCCGGTTACTTGCTCTCCAGGATGCGAGACGAGTGAATGGACGAGGCCTTCCAGGCGATCATCCGCGCATCTCTCGAGGACCCCGAAAACCAGGGAATCCGAATCAGCGCAGTCGCAGCCGCGCTGAGAACGGACGACCAGGCTTCCGCCATTGGCATCCTCATCATCGAACATCTCTTCGCTCCGCTGCTGGTCCTCGAGAGGCGCCTCAAGGACCGCGGCCTCCAATTCCTGCCGGCCGGGAGGGACTATCAAACACACGCCGAAACTTGGCTGGAGCTGCCAGAACCAGGGCCACGTTGGCTCAGGCGCAGCTTCGAGGACTCATCAAGAACCAAGGGGCCGCGGCGCGTCGTCAAGCAGGAAACGGCGGCCAAGGATGCTCGAGTGAGTCTGTGCCTACTTGAGCATTTCCAGAAATACGTCATCCAAAAGGATTCGGACGCCCGGGCGATCTTCCATCCTTGCCGAACATGCGTCTGCCTCCTTGCCGCCATGGACATCGAGACCTTCAAGAAAGAGAACAGCAGTGGACGCCGAAATCGCGAACCTTCACCGCACATCCACAAGTGACGGCCAAGACGTCAACGCCCGATTCCGCGAGCTGCTCGAGCGGCGACGGGCCCATGGCGGCAAGGTCTTCAAGCAGACCGTGACCGCGCTCATCTATCAGGACGAAGATGGCACCATCCGCGCCGCGGTCCTGGCCGAGGAGACCTTCAAGGGCAAGCCGGCCACTCAACTCGATGAGCTTGTGATGAAGGCCCCGCACAACGCCGTCGTCACCCACACCAAGATGGAAGTTTTCCTTGGAGACAAGGCCCCGCCGCTCGACCTCAAAGACTTTGATCCGCGACACGAACTGCGAATCGGGGTCACGGCCGCACGGCCATGCGAGCGCTGCGGGTGCCTGATCGAAGATTCAATCCGCGAGGGCCTGGGATGGTCCTCTCCAGAGAGCGAGGAAGTGAAGCGTGATGGAAGTCAAGACATTCCGAGGCCGGCCGAAGCAGAACCCGACCAGCGCCCTTGAGGGCCAGAGCCCGGAGCAGGCGTTCCGCGAGCTGGACGGGCAGTTGAAGGCCCACGAAGAATTCAGGTCAACTCCGCCGCGAACCGACGTCTTCAGGATGAGCGAGGACCACGTCCAGTTCATGGACGTTCAATACCTGACGAAAACAAGCCCCGGGATGCTCCATTGGATCTCGATCACCTGGGACAGCGAACGCTGGGAGCGGGCGCATTTCATCGTCCCGTCACCGGGCCTGGCCATCAAACATCCGGCCATGAACTCAGACATCCTCCGGGCCATCGGCTTCGCCAAGGCCTGGGGATACGGTGGCGTCTGGGTGACGTTCCTGCACGACCGAGTCGCTCGGAACCTCGCATCGGGACTCATCTCGAGGACCTGGTCGGCGGAGGGGACGCGGGCGATGGTTGCCTCAGCGGTCATCGCGAAGATCAACGTCGCGGCCTGGGGCGGCCCCGCAGCGCGCCTCAACCTCGAGCGCCACGACCAGGCCCTCGGCATCCTGGCCATCGAAGGCTTTCATTACTTCAACGAGGATGACCCCAACGCCCCGTCCGCGCTCGAGGCCGACCTGGACCTCGAACCGATCATCGGCCACGTCCGCGACGGCGCCTTCCTTAGGCTGGGACGGGATGGGAAGACCCCCATCTTCCGCGCCGACCTGTGCGCCTACACGGCCCGGCCAGAGGTTCCGATCGGCGAAACGAGGCGGCCGTGAGGCTCGAGGAAGCCAGGGGCCTTTGGGTGGCGATGTCCTGCCGCGGGTGCGGCGTTGCCATGGGCTTCGGCCGTTCGTTGATAAACGAACACAACCCGCTTTGCGGGCCCTGTTTCGAGAAGGAGGAGCCGCCCGGAAGCCTCCTCGAAGCCTTCGATAGACTCCGCGCCGCTGGCGTCAAAAGCGACTGGGAGGGGATGACTCCCCAACAGATCCACGACGAAATCGAGGAGATGCGCGGGGGCTGAAAACATTTTCAAGAATTTTCCGATTTTCCTATTGCGAGGCGTCCCCGAAAGTGTATAATACAACTCAGCAACAGGGGACAACCAAGCAACGAAGGAGACGGAACCATGAGCGGGATGACGGTTGAAAAGGTCGGACGCCGGTTTTATGCGAAGGGCGCGCCCTTCGAGATGAAGAACAAGCTCAAGGACCTGGGATGCACCTGGGACGGCGACGTCCGCGCCTGGTGGACCGGCAAGGCCTCGGTCGCCGAGGCCATCAAGGCCCTCGGCGAGAAGATCCAGGCCGGCCTCACCAACGACCCTGTCAGCCTGGATGCCAATGTCATCAACGGCCGCGCCGAATACAAGGGGCGCGTCTATTACATCCTCTTCCACGGCCCCAAGCGGGACGGAAGCGGGATGTGCGCCAAGCTCGCGGCGCGCGACGGGTCCATGGTGTTCTGGGCCTCGAGCATGGCCGAGTTCAAGGTCCTCAAGCTCTACCGCAGCGCGACCTCGATCAACGCGCTGCGGGCCTTCGCCGAGCGGGCCAAGACGCACGGCACCGCGGCCTGCGCTTGCGCCTGTCACCGCGAGGCGAACGCCGGCGCCCCTGGGACCACTCTTTACGACGGTTGCGACCGTTGCGGTTGCGAGGCCTGCTGAATGTTTCAACACGCCGATGAGAATTGCCCGAGAGTCCAATGCTTCCAATGCCTGGCGAAGGAGTCACCGATGAACCTCAAGATGAAGATGGCCAAGATCCTGGAGTGGAGCGCGGACGAGCTGGCCACCCTCGCCGCGATGGAGCGCTTCGGCGAGATCATCCGCAGGCGGGCCGAGGACCTCGACATCAACGCGACGAAGGACCGGCCCGGAGGGGTTGTCGTCCAGGTCGAGGCGAGGGACTCCGACCGGGTCATCGTGTTCGACTACATGGTCCGCGCTGAGCTTGACTGGCGCGGAGCCGAAGCGGCAGCGGAGGGCGTCGAGGACGCGACCGACCACGACGGTTTCTGGAAGGCCATCAACGAAAACGCTCGCCCATGAAACAGGTTCGATACGCTCGAGAGCGGCGCGGCTGGTCAATGGACGAGCTGGCCCGGCGCGCCAGAGTTTCAAAGACGCACCTCTGGAGCGTCGAGAGCGGGGAGTCGGCGCCGAGCGTCCCGGTGTTCCTTCGCCTGGCCGAGGCCCTCGGGCTGACCATGGACCAGCTTTACGGCACCAGGCCCATCGTCCCCTGCCCAACATGCGAGGGCCGAGGGGTCATCTGCGCCGCCAATTATCAGGCGATGGAAAGCCTGACGTCCGTCGAGGTCGGCTTCCTGGACAACGGACTTGATGTGCTTGACCTGACGGTCCGTGCCGCCAATTCACTCGCGATGAATTCGATCAAGACCGTCCGTGACCTGGTCAGCAAGAGCGCGGCGGACGTCATGGGCTTCAGGAACGCGGGCCGGACGACCCTGAGGAACATCAAGGAAAGACTGGCGGCCAACGGCCTGATGCTGAGGGACGAGTGATGGACTGGCTCGAGGAATGGATCAAGGACCACAGCATCTTGGCCTTAATTTTAGGCGCCATTCTGCTGCTTTGCTTCGCCTGGGGGATGACCTTGCTCATCGCTCCCATAACGAAGGACATCTCCTATCGCAAGGCGGAGCGCCGGGACATCGATGAGTTGAAGCAGCAGTTGGATCGCATCGAGGACTTTCTAAAAAACGAGAAGCAAAAATGACCAGCATGGACCGGCGGCCGGTGTCCGGCTGCGTAAAAATCAGGATGAACGACGGCAGCCTCTTGAATTTATGCGGCTCGAAACTTCCGCGGTGCGGATGGTGTGCCCTCTTCGCCGATTTCCTTTGCGATCACAAGGACCACGCCGGGTTGACTTGCGACGCCCACATCTGCCCTGAACACGCCACCAAGCTCAGCGGTGAGGCCTTCGGGAAGGACATCTGCCCAGACCATGCGCCGCCCCCCGAAGACCCCAAGGAAGTCCGCGCCGGCCGCGGGGTCATTCGAGGGGCACGTGGGGCAACAAGCAGGGGCGGCCAGCTCAGGATCATCCCGCACGAATCGAGGAAAGAATGAGGGTTCGCCTTTTCACCATCGGTTATGCCGGCGCCGTTGGAGCGGTCCTCTTCGAACATCTCGAGGCCGCCGAGGTGAAGGCGCTCATCGACGTGCGCCTCAACCCTTGGAGCCAGGTCGAGGCTTTTCAGCGGGACAAAATCAGCATCGCGGCCAAGGCCCGGGGGATGCGATACGAACACTGGCGCGGCCTTGGAAATCCGTTCCGCCCCAAGGACGGCGAGAAGATGGGCGTCGAGGAGTCGATGCGACTTTACCGCGCGGCCCTCCTCAAGGGCGCGGAGCGCGGCCCCCTGGGACTCTTCCTCCTGGCCCTCGAGAGGGGCGGGCTGCGGGACGCCGCCATCTTGTGCGGGTGCGCGAGCGCCGCGCGCTGCCACCGCGGAGTCCTCGCCGAGGAGCTGGTCAACCTCACCAAGGCGCGCGGGGTCATCGAGCTTGAGGTCGCCCACCTCCCCCGCCGCAGAACCTCCGATCAGGCCACGATGTTCGGGTGAAAAGAATTTTCCAGAATTCTTTTATTTTGGCCTTGTCAAGCATCCTGCCAAGTGTATAATACAGCTCAGCAAAGGAGGTGTGAAATGGTGAACCTGAAGCGAGTCGAATCCGGAGAATACCGCGGCGAAATCAACGGTGTGCCGGTCCTCGTGAAGCGCGAAGCCCTGGGGACTCACCGCTTTTATCACACCTTCTCGCACCAGCCCCATTGGGTTGCTCTCCATGCGGTTGAAGGCGGCCAGGTCCTGTCCGATGGAAATGGCACAAAGCACGGAGCTATCGAAGGCGCAAAGGTCGCCATCCAGGTTCGCAAGCTCGCCTGAAATACTGATCAGCAACGAAGGACACGAACAACGAAAGAAGGATGCACATGAACGGCCTCACCCTGATCCCCTCCGCAACCGCAAAGGCGAACAGCATGATCAAGGGCAGCAAGGTCTTCGCCTCGATCATCGGCGGCGTCTGCCTCTTCCAGCGCGCCCCCGGGTCCGATTTCATCCTGGTCGCCCTCAACGAGGTCGACCTCTTCGACAACCTCCACACCTTCCTCCTCGAACACGCCACCCGCCCCGGAGTTTGAGTCATCCGCCTAAGGCCATAGATTTTCCAGTGAGGACGCAATGAACGCAGGAAACCATGTTGAGGACGAAGTAGACGCCGGCGACGAGGACGCCATCGACTATGAAGAACCGTGCTGGCGTTTTCAGCCTGCCAAGGAAGAGCGCTCGAACCTCGAGTGTGCCAATTGCTTCGCCGATCGGCCGGCGCACGATGGCCGCGGCTTCGAGTCCTGGTGCGCTGCCCTCGAGGCCCATGCGAAGGAGATGAACCTGGACCTTCGCAAGGGGGAGAGCGGCGACGAGGCCGACTGGAACGCGCTACTCAAGTGCTTGTGGGAGGACGACATGAGCCCGGTGGATGCGTCCGATCACCTTTCATCGCCTGGGGTCTGCGAGGACGATGAGTAATGGCCGATGGCCTAACACACCACGAACTTGTTGAGCGCGCCGGGAAATGGCTTCGAGGTTCCCAGCGCTGCCGCGCCGTCATTATCGAGCCGACTGGCGGCATTGGCATCGAACAGCCAGATGCCATTGGCTGGCGCGGTGGGATGTTCTCGGTCCTGGTTGAGTGCAAGGCTTCGCGCGGGGATTTCCTCAAGGACAAGCTCAAGCTTTTCAGGCAATACCCGACCATCGGACTTGGCGCAGAGCGTTGGTTCATGACGAACAAGCGCGTGGCCTGTCCCTCTGAATTGCCAGAACACTGGGGGCTATGCGAAGTCGCCGGGAACACGGTCCGCATCATCCACCCGGCAAAAGAAAACGCCTTCCTCGAGCGCCCAATGCATCACGAGGTTCGCCTGCTTGTTTCTGCCTTCCAACGTCAGCAGGATTTATTCAATGAGTTTCTCCAGTGCTATGGCGAGGACGAAGAGTTCAAGGAATGGTCCGCGAGGAGTGAGCGATGAGCCCGTTCGATTGGCAATTCTGGCGCCTGGCCTATCTCGCGCCGGAGCGGTGCGAAGGCCTCACCGTCAGCGGGTGGAGGCGCCTGTGGCCGAGCCGCGGGTGGTGGTGGTGCCAGCGATGAGGGAGGCCGACATCATCCGCGGCGGGGTTTATCAGGGAGGAGCTGGGCAGCAGCGCAAGGTGGTCGCCATCGACGACGGCCTTGTCGCTTGGGGCCACCCAATGGCGGGTCGCGGCTTCAAGGTGCCACGAGGGGTGTGTTCGCTCCAGACCTTCGCGAGTTGGGCCCGGCAAGAGGTCGGGAGTATTCGGTGCCGTGGCTGTCAGCGGATGGTCAAGCGCCGCGGCGACGGAACGCCGGCCTATCACCGGGCCAAGAACAGGGCCGGCGCCATGATCCGATGCGCTGGGTAGTCTCAACGCGCGGAGCAGCTAAAGATCGAGGAAGCGAGATGACCACCGAAGCAAAGCCAATCCTCAGGAAGGCCTGCCTATTTTGCCGATCGGTCAAGACAAGGACTCGGATCGTGGCGAAGAACGGAGGCCTGGACGAGACGGCCTGCGGGCGCCACATCCGCGACCTCGAGCTTCACGCGGACCGAGTGGCCAAGGGCATCGTGAAATGCCACATCTCCTCAAGCGGCATCCTGCTTCGGGGCGATCCTGTCCCGTGCTGGGAATGCGGGTGCGCCGAGGGCGATGCCCGATCAAACTGTGCATGCCTCCCCTGTCATGGGGCGAATGGAGAGACCACCGATGAAGCTCACCGGCAAGGCGAAGGCCCAGAAGCGCGAGGCGCGGCGAGAGGCCAGGAAGCGGGCGAAGCTCGAGGCGAAGAAAGCCCGGCCGCCGGGGAGCAAGCCGAAGCCGGCGCGGCCGTGGGCTGAGTCGGCGCCGGCCTCGAGTCTCTTGGCCCAGCCTCTCTCGGTCATGGCGGCGGTTGCGGATGGGCTGGATGCGACGAAGGAGCGCCCCGAGCATCCCCGGCGCGATGGCCTCATCCTGGGCATCGGTCTCCCGCGTGGCCGTCCGAATCCGTTGTTCGCGCTGATCGCCCTCGCCTGCATCGGCAACGAACCCCTGCCCGGCTCAGGCGTGATGCCTTGGGACCGTCCGATGGGGCCGGGATGAGTCGGAGAAGCGAGGAGCGCCGGAACCGCGCCGATGACGTCTGCCGATCCATGCGCGCCGACATCTCAGCCTTCGGCGGCATTAGCCAGAAGACCATCGATTACTTCTTCCACTGGCTCAAGCTCGAGCTGCGCCAGCGCGGGCCCCCGCGAGCCCTTCATTTCAACGTCCGCGAAATGAGGGACAAGCGTGGCATCAAGCTGAACAACCAAGAGCCCGGCCCCTGCCAATGGTGCCCGGCTGTCAGCGGGAACCGCCGAACCGCGCGGGGCGAGCGTCTGTGTTTTGATTGCCACTCCGCCCGGATTGGCTGTCCGACAGGCGAACACGAAATTGGAGACTGCCCGGAGGATCACGGGAAATGAGCAAGCTGAGATTTGAAAAAACAAAACTGACCATCGAAGACCTCAATGAAATTGAGCGGACCGAGGACAGCACAGAACTCGGGAATCTATGCGCCAATCTCCGGGAATCGTGGACCTCGATTGAGGCCCTCCGCGCCATGAATCAAGAGGCCAGCACAGCTCTCGAGGCGAGTCGTTCCGCCAAGGTTCAGAGCGCGGCGATGATCATGAAACTAAGTCTGCGCCTGGCCCACTGGATGTCGCGCGCCATCGAGGCTGAGGCCTTGCGCGATTCATTGTCGGAAAGGATCAAGTCTCTTGAGAAATAGCGGGGCCGAGGAAGGAGTCTTTGATGGAGGGCCTTGAAACAACCTGCGGAAATTGTCAAGGCGTCCCGTTGTTCTTCTCATCCTGGGGCGACCTTTGGTATTGGACCTGGGAATTGGGCTGGAAGAAAACGTATCGGTGTCCTTGCGGCTGGGGGCGATCATGAAGTGCGATCTTTGCGGGAGTCGCTACAACCTCCGCAAGACGAAGGCGCAGGACGTCTTGTGCCTCGACTGCGTGATGGGCGCGAAGGCCTGCCCGACTGGTGAACACAAGGCCGCGCAATGCCCGGGGGACCATGGAAAATGAAGCCGTTCCACTATGGACGGGACAGGGCCATCAAGACCCCTAGTCGGTCCGCTCCCCGAACATCTTTTCCACCTCGTCGGTGATCTCGGAAAAGCAGGAGTGGCAGGCCCACTCTTTCGACCTTCCCTGGATGTCGAAGCGCTCCCCGGCGTTTACCTCACGGACCGGGCCCGCGACCTTGTCGACGTCTTCGGCTTCACCTTCGTTGGAGAAGGTCACGAACACCGGCTGGCCGTCGACCTCCTCGATCATGGGAAAGAGGACGCCATCCTCGCGCTCCACCATGAAGCAGACCTGACACTCATCGCGCGGCGCCCCGCACCGAACGCATTTTTCATCCATCAATTTTCTCCAATCGGATGACCATCCACGGCCAGCCGGTGAGCCCGGCGCGACTCGGGTGCGGGTCATGGAGTAGCGCCCCACCGCTGAACAAAACAGCGTGCGCCTTACCACGCGGGCCGGCGCCGATCGCCACCACCTCATCCTCAGGATCCACATCCTCGGGAAGATGGCAGACGGCCGACAACCCGAACGAGAGTAGGAAAGCCTCACAGGCCTCCCACATTTCAAGATCCCCGCCGGCATCTATAAAAACCGGGACCACCTCGATCGGCAGCTCCAGGAGGGACGCGATGCAGGCCGTCAAGCAATCGCCTCGCTCGCGGCCATCAACCCGGCGCTGGTCGACCCGGATCATGGAGGACTTGGCTTCGGAGTTCGCCGACCGAAATCTCCCTCTGAGCCATCCGTCCGCCAGGCCGGAGAGTAATAAGGGCGCGAGACGTCGGGCATCATCATGAGGCGGACGTGCTGGCCCTCGGCAAGATAGGCGGGAAAGTCATCGATGAGGATGTCCAGCTCGATGGCCTCGGCCGCCCTGGTCTTGCAAAGCTCGACATGGGTGGCATAGTCCGCAGAGATGATGCGTCCCGCCGGCAGCTCGATGCCGTTGAGGGGGAGCATCTCGACGATCTTTTCGACCGGGTGCATGTCGCTGATGACGAACACCTCGGCGCCACCTCGAGTCAGGGCGTCGATGAGCGGGACGAAAATCTCGGGACGCTTCGAGAGGACGCCCCCAACGTCGAAGGCGATACGAACAGGCCGGGTCACTTGCCACCGCCTGGTTTCGCCATGGAGCGTTGCTGCTGCGCTTCGACGGCCTCCCGAACCTTGGCGGCCCAGAGGCGCCATCCGAGCAGTTCTTTTGAGATGGCCCCGAGGGTCGGGGCGGGGATGAGGAAATAGGTCCCGGCGTTCATCGGCCGGTTTGGGATGGCGACGCCGCCGCCGCCCTCGATGACCACGCTCGGTGGGACTTCTCCGAAGTCCGCCTCAAGCGGAGTGGCCGGGAGGAGGAGCGCCGGGACCGGGGGCGGGAGCGGCGGGCCCTGGTTTCGCTCCGGCCCCGAACAGCATCCCGACAGCGTCAGCGTCAGGAAGATGACCCAGAGCATCAAGCTCGCGGCCAACCTCGGCGCGGACCTTCTCGCTCGCGGCGACGTTCTCGCGCTCGACGGCGATGGTCTGCCGCCCTCGAGCGACTTCAACCTCGGAAGCCTGAAGGCGCCCCTGTGCTTCCCCGAGGGTGCGCCCGCGGTTGAAGGCGAGGCCGATGCCGACGATGACGGACACGACGATGACCGCGAGGGTTCCCGCGGTAACGATGATGGTGATGTTCGAATCCATGTTCTTTTCACGCTCCTATCCTCACTCGCTCTTTTGCGCTCCGTGTTTTGTTGGTGCTTCCTTGTTTAGTTTCTCGATGCAACCCGGGATGATCGCCGCGGCCAGGCCGATGGCCGCCATCCCGACCCATTGGACCCAGCCGATGGATCGTGCCGCCGCCTTTTCTTCCGCGGCTCCGGCCGCCTCGTTTGCATGCAGCTTCGCCTCAAGAACGTTGAGACGTTCCGCGTGACGCTGAACATCCGCGGTGTGACCGTTGAGGCGCTCGGCGTGACGCTGGATGTCGGCCGCGTGAACATCCGCCGGCCGAACCTTGAAGGTGGTCTCCAGGACGGTGAGGCGCTGCTCCGAATCCCGTGCCAGGCGCTTGACGTCGGCCGCCTCTTCCCGCATCCACTTGAGGTCGCCTTTGACTTCCCGGACGTCGAAGCCTATCTCCCCGAGGGCCGCCTCGATCCTGTTCTGCTTTTCCGAAACCATGGTCATGTGCTGGAGGAGTGGCTCAATCCCAATGCGCCTCGTCCCGTCCTCGACGGCCATCGTTGCCTCCTCAGCTCGGCGGATTCACTCTCGGAAGATCCCAGGATGTCCGCATTATAGCGGCGTCTCCTCGAGCCGCCCGGGCTTCGGACGTTAGGTCCCTGGTCAATCTGTAAGAAGAATCGGAGGATCTTTTGAGGCTGGCCATGCACCGATGAACTTCGGCAACCTCCTCCCGGGTTGCCTCGATGACCTCGCCAGCGCAATCCTCGGCGCTGATGACCTCGATCGGATCGAGGCTTCCAGGTAGAGGGGTGACGTTATGGTCCATCGGTGCATGGCCTCCCTGGTATCAGGCCGCCGGCGTGGTGATCGCCTTGGGCTTGTTGGAGAGGTAGCTGAGGCCGCCGCGCGCGGCCTTGACGATGCTGCGGAGGATGTTGGGGACGAGCATCTTCATGATGGGGTCGGAGAGGCTGTCCGGGAGCCACGGGGTGTCCGTGGCGTCGATGAACTCGTTGACCAGTAAGGCGCCGGCCTCGACCAGGTCATCCTCGCCCAGGGCCTCGACCTTCGAGGCGTGGCGGAGGGCGATCTCCGCGCAGGCCACCAGGTCGTAGACCTGGAACCCGTCCGCGAAGGTCCGCTTGAGTTCTTCGCGAGCCTCCCGGATCCACGCCTTGTCGTCCTGCTGGGCGGGACTCGGGGCCGGCGTCGGCGCGCCTTGGTTGGTTTCCTCACTCATGATGGAAGGGTCCTTCCTTTGGCCGTGACCCGATGCTCCGACTCCGTCACGACCATATCGACCTCGAATCGAGAGGCCGAAAACCATCCGAAGGAAAGCGCGAGGAGGTCGAGCAACCCCCGCGCACGACCGTCGTCGAGGGGCTGAACCAAGGATAACTCATCCCACGGATCTTTTCGGCGTTCGAGGATCGAGTCCACCGTGAGCTGAGCCGCAGCCTGCGTCTTCACGAACGCCAGCGCAAGCTCGAGGACGAATTCTCCGAAGGCCGCGATGCTTGGCCCATCAGAATCGGGAAGCGTCCCCTTGAAGTCCTCGCGCTCCGTTCGGTTGAATCGGGCCACGACCTTGTTCACCATTGGCCCGGCCTCGATGTCGATGCCCTGGAGGATGGGGGCCGCGGCAAGCTCCGCGCGGGTGATGGTGGCGCTCACTGCGGGGAGGGCGCTGAGGTCCCGGACGAAATAGGCGCGGAGGAGGCCGAGGTCAAGGAACACACGCAGGCGCGTCTCTTCCGCCAAGTCCAGGATGGCATCCATCAGCTTCGGGCCCCGCAAGACGCCGGCGATGGCCGCCGAAACGTATCCCGCCGCGGCCTGCTCCGCTCCGGCCGTCGTGAACAGGGCGGCGTCGATCGTGCCGGAACTGTTGTTCCCCAGAAGCGAGTTCTGCCAGAGGGTGGAGATGATCGCCGCTGGGGTGCCCTGAAGCGTCGGACAGGCCACGTCGAGGAAGATTGCTTCCGGGGGCTGATGCCGTTGCGGGGTGAAAAGGACGTTGAAGAGGACGTGATAGACCTGGAGTCGGGTGACACCATTGTCCCCGCGCACCTCCACCTCGAGCCCCTGAAGGTCATCCCAGGTTGAGGCGACGGCGGCCGGCACCTCCAGGTCATTCTGAATCGAGCCCGAGTCGAGGACGGGATCCGCGGCGAGGTATTCGATTTCCAGCCAGGCCTCATAAACCGCATAGACCGGGGCCGTCGAACCCATGAAGGAAAGCAGCATCATCGTGAACTGCATGTTGAGGATTTCCGCGTTCGTGTAAGCCAACGCGGAGACGTCCCATTCCACGAAGTCGTCCATCACGACGGGGCTGAGCGGCAGCAATCCGCTGGTCGCCTGGATGTTCGCCGTTGGATCGCCGGGGCCCAGGAATGGCAGGCGCTCAATCTCGAGAAGATAGTTTCCGCTTTGGCCCGATGGGAGGACGTTCGCTTCCGAGTCCGCGCCGTGCCGCACCTTGAGGCGGACCTTTTGGAGTGAGTCCCCGCCTGGAATCGTGGCCGGCAGCGCGGAGACCTGAAACTCGTTGCGGTCATTGTTCGGCGGGGTGGCGTTGGACAAGGCTCGGCCCGGCGGCGCGTTCAAGCTGTGATCGGTGACGCGGGCCTTGTCCGCAGGCGTTATCCAGCCGCTGACCAAACTGTTGAAGCGGGTGTCATTCGTCTGCCTGTGAACGTCGAAGTAGAGCGTGGCCGCGGTTCTGGTCGGGGTGACGGGGACGTCCACTGGCCCGCGGTTGCGCCCTCGCGCGACTGCCTGGAGGTCCGGGTCGAGATCCTCCGTTGGGCTGAGAACCCCAACGGAGGTGCCCCCGACGTAGACCTCGACGTTCCCAAGCTCCGAGGTGTCCGCCCGGTTGCCGCTGTGCATCACGGTGACGAGGATCTTCTCGACGCGGCCCCTGAAGGCCACCGCCGCCGCGCGCTTGACAGCCAGAATCTGGTCGCTGGTGATGTCCGCAAAGTTTCGGCCCTCGAAGCCTGGCGCGTCCCCCGCGGCGTTGAGGGGGTCGGTCGCGGTGTTCGCGGCATCCTCAGCGTCCATCTCGATGCGGTTGATGTCCTTCGGCCCGGTGTCCTCGAGATAGGTCGGGGTTTCCGCATAGGTGACGCGGGAGATGCCGGATGCGATGCCGACCGCTCCGAATGGCAGGCGCACCAGGCGGTCATTCGTGCCGAGGACGCGGATGGCGTTGAGGGTTGTGGTCAGGCCCACCGCGTTGAGGGCGACGGAGAAGTCATCGAGGACGATGACCAGTGACCCGCGGACGTGAGGCTTCCCGGCCGTGCCCCCGGTGCCCCTGGTGAGGCCCGTCAAGCTCGGCGGGATGCTGAGACTCGGATCCCCGGCATCGGTCCCGGTGAAGGCGATGATTTCATCGTCGATCCGCACCGAACCGGAGGTCGGGAATTCCTCCGGCAGCTCCGAAAGCTCAAGCGAAGTGGCCGCCCCGTCCAGGTCCTCGGCGAGGGAGGCGTAGGGGTTCCACTCGGTGATGGCGCCTTCCATGTCCTCCACCACGCCGAGGGGGATTGGAAGCTCGCCGCCAACATCCCGGGGGCGGGCTCGAGGCCACGTGGTCGTGTCGACCACCCTCCCAAGTTTCGGGCTGAGTTGTTTCGACTCGTCGACACACTCGAGGGTGATGATTTCCTGGGTCATGGTTTTTTTGCGAACACGCCCAACGAAAAGCGTCCGCGAGGCCGGCGCGCCAAGGCCAATGGGCCGCTCATAAATCGTGACGGTCTTGCCCTCGATCGGGTCGTCGATGGCATGCTGGCTGACCAGCTTCCCGGCGAAATCGAGATTAAAGAGGCTGACCTGAGCCGATGACCTGGCCCCCCGGATGGCGCTCCGAACGATCTCCGAACCGATGCCGGCAAGGTAGGGGTCATAGCCGTTGAGGCCGAAGGTCGTCGGCCTGCCAGCGGAGCGGCGCGGGCCGGTCCATGTTGGGCCGATCTCGACCAGGCGCTCATAATCGAAGGACGTCATCGGTTCTCAAGGCCCCGGCAGTTCTTGCTCGACATCGAAGGCCACGCTGGCGGCGTTCTTTTGAGCATCGGTGGATCGGTAGGACCCGGGAACGAGGCGGCAACCCGTCAGCGTGATTTGATCCTGCAGGCGATACATCACGCCAGCCTCAAGCAGCGTCCCGGTCGCTTGAGGATTGCACTTGATGACGTCCCCGGCCTGGATCGGCGCCCCATTGAAGGTGTCGCCAGCCTGTATTTCGGCCGGAATGACAGGGGGGATGATGAGGGTGAAGAGGTTGGCGGACTCGAGCAGGACGTTCCAAATGAAGGACTCGAGGATCCCCTGCTCCTCGAGTGAGATCCCATCGATGGCGATGGAGATGGAGAGGCGCGGGATGCGGCGCGTGAACACGCGGGTCGAGCCCAGGTCCGTCTCGAGGATGGACTGCTGGCGCGAGCGGCGGTGACTGGTCCCTAGCGACGGCCGGCGGTTGATGGTGATGCTCTGTCCCGCGGGCTCGAGGGTGAGCGTCATCGTTGCGATGGCCATGCTCACCTCATTTCATCTTGATGATCGCGATGCGGTCCTCGATGGTCGGGGTGGCCGCCTGAGGCCAGCCGCCCGTCAAGCTCGGGACGTAGAAGGTGACGTCGATCGGCGCCGAGCCAACGACGAGGATGTCGAAGCCCATCCCCGGGAAGCTGCCGGCGCCGGAAGTGTTGGCCGGACCATGGGCGAGGATGCAGCAACGCGCTGGGAGAGATGACGGCGTGTTGGCCGGGTTGATGAGTTCGGACGCGACGGCAGCGTTGTTCGAAGCCCCGAGGTTGAGGTATTGGAGAATCAGGTAAACCCCAGCGGTGTTGATGCGGACGATGTGGTTCAGCGTTCCGGCCAGGACGTTGCCGCCGCTCGCCGGCTCGAGGAACACAAGGGAGAGTTCGAAGGCGCTGTAAGAGACGCCGTTGCGGAGGAGGTTTGTGCCGGAGTCGTCCTTCGCGGTGGACCGAGCGGTCGGGTTGAGGATCATAATTTCTTGCATGGCGATGAGGTCTTCGAGGCCCCATTCATCGCCGGCGCCGTTGAGCCGCAGGATCTTCCGGGCGTCCGCCAGGCCCGCCGATTCGATGAAGGACGTGGCGCCGCTTGCCCCCTGAACGAGGGCCGCATCGCTCGGGAATTCCGTTTTCAGCAGGACCTCGGAGACGTCCGGGTAGCCATCGAGCTTCGTCTTGTCCTGGTAGCGCATCGCCCCGTCAACGGAGGTCGTCACCAGGGGGAGGTCGATGATGGGGGCGTTGGCCGTCCCGGTCTGCACCAGGGGGGCGTTGGCGGTGACGGTCAAGACAGGCGATCCGGCAATGCTCGCCGACCACTGGCGCAGGATGTTGTCGATGGAGGTGATGACCGTTGCGTTCGTCACCACGTAGCCCAGGAAGAAAATGTCGTCGGTCGTTGGGGTCGGGAAACTCGTCGTGGAGGACTTGAGCTGCGCCCCGATCGCCTCCGATCCATCGAGCCAAAAATAGCGGGTTTGGCTGGGGCTGAGGTCGAACGTCGCCCCGGGCCATTCGTCGACGCCGGTCCCGTTCACCCAGCTCACGGGGTTGATGCCGAGTCTCAGGGGGAGGACGCTGGATGATCCGAACATCAAGCCGGCAGGCCTGAGCTTGTTCAGGTTCGCGGCGTTGAATGCCGCGTCCGCGCCACCTAAATCGCGCCAGAACTTGCCGCCGATGTCCGCCAGGTTGCCCATCAGGTCCTCCGCCCAAGGGCGCCGAGCTGCCCAAGCTCGCCCAATCGTAACAGGCGGTCAGCCACCGCGGCGCCATCGGCCTGGTTCCCGGCCATCGCGATGTTGACCGAACCGACCCTGACGCTCCCCATCCCGCGCATCCCGGCGAACCCGCTGTTGATCGCCTGCAGGAGGTCGCGGTTCTGGCGCGCCGCTCGCGCGTTGACGATGAATTCACCGCCCTCGAGCAGGGTTGGGACACGATCGCCCCGGGATGGCCCAGGCACCGTGCCGCTCGGAACCGAGCCGCCACTGGAGAATCCCTGGGCGCGCTGCGGTTGCGAGACGCTCGTCGTGCCGCCGAAGGCCGCGAGGACTCGCGCGATCTCGAGGAGGCGGGCCTCAAGAATCGGACCGAGGCCGCCGGCCTGGCGGGACTGAGCGATGAGGCGCTCGCGCTCCGCGAGAAGGGAGGCGACCTGGGTGCGCTGCTGGTCGGTCAGGTCCTTCGTTTGAATGCTCGTCGTCTCGACCAGGCCGTTGAAGCTCTCGAAGGCCGCGGCAAGGCGCCCGCCGCCCCTCTCAATCGTTCTTGCGACCTCCTCGAAGCCTGGCTCCACTTCACCGATGAAGCGATCAGAGGCGCCCCTGACAGCCGCCGCCGATTCGATGAAGACCGTCTTGTAGCGTTCGTTCACGTTCCGAATGCCGACCGACAAGTTTTCGTTGATGAAGCGATCGAAGCCGACGCGCACCCCGCCAAGTTGAGTCGCAACCTCCGCCGCGCTCAAGCCCTGCAGCTCTGGGGAGTCGATGGTGAGTTTCGAGAGCTTGACGCCATCCCTCAATAGTTCGGATAGTTCTTTCGCCGGTGGATCGGCCAGGCGCACCCCCTCGGAGATGAGCTTTCCTGCTTCCTTGGCCGGCGGGGGGGCCTTCGTCAAGTCAACGAAGAACCTGCCGACGAGGGCCGCGAGGTCCCGGGGGTCGATCTTGTCCGCCACCTGACTCGTGAACGTTGAGAATTCGGCCAGCAGTTTCTTCAGCTCATCCTCGGTTAGGCTCCTGGCAACCGATGCAGAATCGCCAAGTTTGAGGAGGCCGCCCTCGAGCTGCTGGATGGCGATGTTGGCTTTATCCGTTGCCCTCGAGTCGCCGATGGTGTCCGCGAGGGCCCGCAGGTCCGCGACGGTGTTCTGCACCCGGGCGCGCAGGTCGTCGAACTGAGTTTCGACCTTGAAGGCGAGGGCCAGTCGAAGATCCTCCCCCGCCAGCAGTTTCGGCGTCCCCTTCGCGATGCCGGCCGCCAGGCCCTCGGCGATGTTCGGCGCCGCCGCGGCAATCCCAGCCGCCGCGCCGTCAGCCACGCCCTTGGCCGTCTGAATCTGAAAGGTGGTCCGGGCGACGGCGGAAGCGTCCCCGAAGGCCGCGGCGAGTTCGGCCGGGTTGAAGAGGTTGCGGACGGCCGGCGCCACGTTGGCGTTGATCGCATCTTCGATGCTCACACCAAACTCGGCGGCCGTTGCCTTGATCTCGTCAACATCAAGGCCGAGCCCCTTTGATAGTTCGCCCTTCAGTCGATCGACCCTGCCCAAGAAGGCCTTTTCAAACTCCTCGAAATTGGCTTTCTCGCGCAGCCCCTTCTCGAATGCCGCGCCCAGCTCTTTCCCCTTAGCAAGCGCTTCGCTTCCCGTTGCCGCCTGCAGGATGGACTCTCCAACAAAGGTCGAATCAAATGCGGCACGAAAGAGCTTGCCGAAATCAAGGCCGACCTTTTCGGCCTGCTCCTTCACCTGGTTGATGTCCTCGAGCCCGAATAGGGAAGCGAACAAACTGCCTGCGCGCGAAGTGGCCGCGCCCTGGGTGAGGTTCGCGAGGGTATCCCCAAGCGCCCGGAAACTTGATGCGGCCTTGTCGGTGTTCCCAGCGATGGTCTCGACGCCGGCCTTGCCAGCTTGGAACGCCGCGGTCGCGCCCTGCGTGATCGTCTTGAACGCGGTCGTGATGACCCCGGCTTGAGTCGTCGAAGTGCCTCCGAGGTTGTTCAAGGTCTGAAGAAATGTCCCCGCAGCCAGGCCGACGTCTGTGAGTTCTTTCTTGGTTGTCTCGAGGGCCACGTCGAGCTGCCCCGAAAAGCTCTCCTTGATTTTGTCGGCGGCCTTGGCGGTTGCGCCGAAGCCCTCAGTCACGGCCTTTTGGGACTCAACCAGCTTGTCGAATTGCGAGCCTGTCAATGATGCAAGGGCGACGATGGCCTTCGGGTCTCCAGCCAGCGTCGCGATGATGTTCGAGGTGTCCGCGCCGCCCTTTCTTAGGTCATCCAACTTTGCTTTCAAGTCACCGATGAAGCCCGTGAAGCCCTTGGCCTGGATCGCCGATGTCGAGAAATTAATCCCCAGCTCTTTCGCCAGAGTGGCGGCCTGACTCGATGGCTTGATGATGTTGTTGAAGAGGGACCGCAGGCCCGTGACGGCCTCGGCCGTTGACAGACCACCGATGGTCAGGCCGGCCAGGGCGCCGCCGAGCTGCGTCAGGTCGATGTTCGCCTGCGCCGCCACGGGCAGGATCTTGCCCAACGATGACGCCAGCTCAGGGATGGTCGTCTTCCCCTTCTCGACGGTCTTGAAGAGGGCGTCCGAAACCAGGCCGGCCTTGTCCGCGCTGATGCCGTAAGCGTTCAGGACGTTCGTCAGCAGGTCCGCCGTTGGCGCCAGGTCAGCGATGCCGGCCTTCGCGAGTTGGGCCGAGGTCTCGACGATCTTGAGGGCCTTGGCCGGTTCCTGCCCCGACGAGATGGCCTCATACAAGGCCTTGATCGAGTCGACCGCCTCGAATCCCGCAGCCGCCGCAATGCCCCGGACCTTGTTCGTGATCTCGTCCACCAGGCGAGCATCGTCCACCAGGGTTGCGATGCTCGCCCGGGCCCGGTCAATCTCGATGGTCTGCTTGGCCAGGTCACGGACGAATTGGGCGCCGAGCTGCAGGCCAGCGACCTGGGCGCCGAATTTCGCCACCCCGAGGAAACTCTTGCCGAGGGCCCCGACAGCGGTCTCCGCCTGCTTGGCCCCCTTGCCGACGCCCTTGAGGTTCTGGATGGTCGTGGCGAGGGAGGCGTTCCCATCCTTGTCGATGCGGATGAGGGAGGCGAGGAGGCCCGAGACGTTCTTATTGGCCCCCGCCGCCGCCGCCCCGGCTCCGGCCAGGTTCGTGTTGAGACTCGTGGCGAGGCTTGCCCCTGCGGATTGGAGGTCGCGGACCGCCGCGCGAGCTTCGGAGAGGGAGCGGATAAAATCCGATGCATCCCCTTTGATCCGCGCGACGATCTCGCTCATGTGCGCTCCGATTCAATCTGAAGGAAGGCCAGGACTAGGAGCTGCTCCTCTCGGTCGAGTTTATCCCAGGCCTCCGGGGTTATCCCCAATTCCTTCCACGCCCTCATTCGCCAGAAGAGGACGGTGGGGTAGGGCCCTTCTTATCTTTACCCTCCAGAAGCGCCCGGGCCTTGAGGATCTCGTCGGAGGTGATGGTCCCGAGGCGCGCGATGGCCGCGTCGACAGCCTCGATGGCCGCCATGTTGAAGCCACCGGCGGTCATTTCCGCGCCGAGTCGAGCGTAAAAATCGGCGGCCTTTTCGTCCTTGCCCTTGACCGCATCGAATTCGACCTGGTGCGGCCCCTTCCCCTTGTCGAGACACTCATAAATCAGGCCGATGGTGATGAGGACGATCCGATCATCCAGGGCCCGAAGGTATCCCGGGTCATCGGGGTTTTCGGTGAGGACGGGGCTTTGATCCGGGTTGCGGACGAAGTCTCCTCCAGGAGTCCTGGCCGGCGGCCCGTTCCGCGGCACCTTGGGTGGGCGGATCTCGGCGCGGATCCGTTCCCGCAGGCCGATCTTGGGAGCGTTGACCTGGAGGAAGGTGGGCACCCCGCCGGAGTGTCCGACCAGCACCAGTTCGAAGCGGGGGTCCAGGCCCTCCGCACCAGCGATTCTCATTGCTTTCTCCTCGCTTGAGACTGAAGAATTGCCGCGACGCCAGGTCGTGCTTCGACCTGATGCCGCGGCGCCTTTTAGTTCACGGGGTCGGCGGCGGCGGCCCGGCCGGAGTGATGGTCGGCCGCTTGATCATCGCAATCCCCGAGAACGCGATGGTGTTCGACACATCGCCCTCGTCGAACTGGACGGACGTCGGGGCGGAAAAATCGAACGCCCAGGTCTCGAGGACGTTGGGAAGGTCGCAGGGGTCATCGAATTCGATGACGACCAGATAGGTCTTCACATCGGAGCAGAGGTCGGGGTCGGTTCGCGAGGTCCCGACAGCACCGTAGAAGATCGCGACGGTGGTGTCGGCCGCGGGCTGGAAGACGTCGAACCCGGTCACGACCAGGACGCCCTCCTCATCCTCGACCCCGACGTTCTCTCGGTATTCCCCGGCAACGGATGGCGCGACCGAGGTGGCCAGCTTGGTGTAGCCGGAGTCCGTCACGAAGAGGGTGCCCTGCTTGTAGCCGAGGCCAAGTGTGGTCGGAACGTTGCTGTTCAGGGCCGAAGCGGTGAGGCCGGTGATGCTCTCGGTCTGGCCGGCCCAGACGAATTCCTCCATGGTTTCGTAAAGGAGCCGGTTCACGAACTTCGCGGTGAAGCTCCATTCGACGGCGCTGTCATCGCCCTTCGTCAACGCAACCAGGTCCCCGCGGTCGAGGACCTGATTGATGTTGCGGGTGATCGTCCACGAGAAATCGCCCTCGGTGAAGGCGACCGTCAGGGACAGCGGGGTGGAGTCCCCGGACTGGATCTTGATCCGCCCTTGGCGCTTGCTGAGAAAAGCCATTTAGCAAACCCCTCCGGCCGCGCCGGCAACCGTCGTCTGTAATTCGAGGGAGAACCGATCAAGACCGTGAACCGGCGTCCCCTTGATCGTCTCGGAGACGCCGAACGCCCGAACGATTCTAACCTCCCCGAAGCCCATCGAGCCAACCTGAACCGGCGGCGCCGCGGCGTTCATGACGCGGATGATGCTCGGTGCCCCCTCAGAAACGTCCACGGCCTCCCGGACGAAGTCGATGAGCGTCTCAAGGGTCAGGAAGCGTCCGCCCTTCTGTTGCGATTTCACGAAGCCGCGGATCCTGAAGCGATACGAGTCGGCCTCCTCACCATTCGGCCGACTCTCGGTGGGATGGATCGACTCGATGCACTGCGGCTCGATCCACCACTTTGGCAGGCGCTGAGGATCAAATTCCTCGCCCTCTCGGTCGACGGCGATACTCGGCCGCTGAGAGCTGGCCGTGCTGGCGGCCAGAAAGGCGTCCAGGTGGTCGAAGAATGAGCGACTCACGTCCACCGACTTCATCGCCGCTCCGCCTCTCGGAAGGCCTCGTCGAGCTTGTCATCGACGTTGGGGCGCACCTGGCGCTCATCGACCTGGGCCAGCGTGGTCTCAACAAACGGGTCCTTGGCATCGACGAAGGATGAGTAATCGACGGAGTTGCGGAAGATGAGATCAGCCCCATCTGTGGTGCGCTCAACCTGGCCGCTCCACCCCGCCTTCAGCCTCCCCGTCTTTGAGGGGCCGGCTCCCCTGAGCATCTCGACGCCGGGCTGATTCGATGTCTCGAGGCCGCGCTCCAGGCCAACGACGACGGCCTCAGCCGCATCCCTGAAAAATTCCTCAAACTCAACTTCGATGACGATGGCCATCTTCAACCTCGGCGGAATCGCAAGGCCCCGGTCTTTTCGGCGATCCTATCGGGCCGGCCAGTTTGTGTGCAGTCGATCATCGGCCGCACGCCCTTGAAAGCCAAGGCCTCCTGGGTCAGCAGGACGTTGACGCGCTGCTGCGCCTCGTCAAGCTCACCACCGCGAATCCGCCGCTCCCAGGCGAAGCGCTGAAACATCGTGACCGCCCACTCGCGATAGTCCCCGGGATTTTGGAGGCCGGTCAATTCGTAGTCGTTCTCGACGTTGAGGGTCCAAAGCCGGATGGATGAAGGGTCCACCTGGCCGAAGATGCCGGCCTGCTGAATTTCATACTCCGGGGCGAATGATAGCGGGTTGCCCTGGAGGGACTCGGGCGGGTAGATGGCGAAGAGGCGGAGATAGAAAGCCCGCAGGACGGAGCGCTGGATGTCCTCAAAATCCGAGACCTCGTTGGGGTCCTCGTCCTTGAATTCGTCGAGGCGGTCCTCCCGACCGCGGGTGTCCTTGGCGCTCGCCAGGCTGACGTAGAGCTGCACGATGGCGCCGGTGGCCGCGCTCGAAAGCCAAACCGAACCTTGGATCGTTGACGCGCCGCGCTCCCTGAGCTGGACCCTCGAGCCCGAGTAACCACGGCCGGCGGCGACGGGAAGCGTCAGGTCCCGGTCCATGAAGAGGGAGATGACGGCGATGTTCGACGGAACCGCAGCCGCGGTGAAAGTTAGGGCCGGAACGACCGGAATGACAAGCGGAGTCCCGAGCGGGTCGATGACGGCGCTCAGCGTCTTGGCCTCGGCGGTGGTCGAGTAGAAATAGGCCCTGGCTTCACCGTTGGCATCGGTGACGGCGATGGCTGGGTCGAGGATGTTTCCCGAGCCCGAGCTGAGGAATTGGACCGGCCAACCCTCGAGCGGGACCTCGTCGGCATCCCGAACGGTTGCCAGGAGTTCGACAAAGCCAACGCCATCGGCCGCCACTGTTGGTGCCGAAACGCTGAAGAGGGAATCGGCGGCCGATGGCGTCGTCGCGGGAGTTGCGGGAAGAGGCGCCGATGACGGAAAGGCCGAGCCGACCGTGATGAAAAGTCGGCCGCGGTTCGTGTTCTCGTCGTCGAGGGTGCGAGTGTTGAGGCGCGAGAACAGCCGCCAGGCCTGGAGTTGCCCAAGGCTGTCCCCGACGCGGATGAATGGATAGTCCCGGGGAATGCTCACGCGCGGCCCTCCGCGCCCTCAGCGGCGCGCCTTCAGCTTACCCCGCCGCAGCTTCCCCGCCCACCGCCGGCACCGCGACCGAAGCCCTGGCGACCTCGGCGCTCAGCCGCGCGACCTCGTCTTCCAGCCGCGTGACCTCGCCGCGCATGGCCGCCGCGACGGTGGCGGCCTCGGAGACCTCCGCCTCGAGTTCGACGACCCGCTTGCGCTCCTCCTGCCGCTCCGCCTCGACCCCCGCGAAGGCGGCCTCGAGTTCGGTGATGCGGATCTGGAGGTCCCGCGACTCCTTCTCCGCGCCAGCGCGGATGAGGGAAAGCTCGCGACTCGTCGCGGTAAGGGCCCCCGACTTTTCGCGAAGCTCGGCGTCGGTCTGCATGATCGAGCGCTCGAACTGCCGGTTCCGCTCCTCGGCCAGGTTCTTGCCCTGGATGGCCTCGGCGAGCAGCTTGTCGTCCCGGGGCATGGCCGTCTCCCCGGTGATCTGCTCGAGCAGGGCGACGGCCTCAGCGCGCTGCTTCCGCGCTTCCGCCAGGACAATGTCCGTGACGTCCCCAACGCCCTTCGCGGCGAGGGCCAGCTTGAGGGTGGCCCCGCGCTCGAGGACGTGGTCGCCGCGGGTCAGGCGCGTCCCGTTGCTGAGCTGGACCGGCCAGGAGGTTCGAATCACTCGCTTCGTCATCTGCTTGTCTCCTCGCGAAAAAAAAGATAGGGGCCTCACTCTGAGGCCCCTATCCTACATCAGCCAGTGCGAAGAATCAGGTCGCGAGGTTCTGAATCAGCGCGTGGCCGCCGTCGTTGGCGTTCTTGATCTCGAGGGTGAACTCACCCACCACCTGGGCCTTGTTCGCGAGGCCCGTCTTGGCGAGGGGCTCGAAGTCCCACGGGGTCCGGCCTTGGCCGAGCTTCTTGATGCTGATCCGGTTCGTGTCGAGGATCAGGAGGCAGTCGCTCGGGATGAAGTTGTCCGGGGCCAAGACGTTGAGGACGTAATAGTCACTCTGGAAGGTGTCGACGATGGCGCCGAGCATCCGGTTCATGGGCTCGAAGCGCTGGCGGGAGCTGAGCAGGTCCGACAGGGCCCGCTTCTGGCGCCCGCTGGCGGCGATGAGGTTCGGGGTGGCGCCACGCTGGAACATCTGCTCGAGCGCGCCGTTGAGGATGCCTTCGTCGAGGGTGGCGTTCCCGGCGTCGACGATGACCGGCGAGATGCTCCCCTTGAGGATGCTCTGGATGATGCCGTCCATCGTGCGCGGGGTGCCGCTGGCGCCCTCGGGGTTCGAGGACTGCATCCGGCCGTTGATGACGGCGTCGGCGAGCTGGCGGGCCAGGTCGCGCTCGACCATGAGGCGCTGGTGTTCCTCCTCGTTGGAGCCCGGGGAGACGCCGATGACGTTGCTCAGCAGCATGGAGCGGCAGACCGTGACCGCCTCCTGGAAGATCTGGGTGTAGTTCTCTTCCCGGGGGCGGAGGGTGGGCTGCGCTTCCGGCGCGTCCGCGCAGTCTTCGGCGGGCCGGAACAGGCGCTTGATGAGGGCCCCGTCCAGGACCGCCTCGGCGGTGGTGCCGCGGATGGCGCGGGTGACGGTGATGTTGTTCGCCGCCACGGCGCCGACCGCCATGAGTTCGCGCGAACCGTCGACCTGGACCGTGTCACCGACGCGGAAGCGCGTCCCGGTGCCGGCCGTCACCTCGATGGTGGTGTCGCCGGAGGTCTGCGCCCCGACCACGCTCGAGGAGTTCGGGTTGAGGCGTTCCTCGACCCACTCGTGGCGCGAGTTCCCGATGTTGTCGAGGGCGTTCGGGTAGCCGACCGCCACCAGCAGGGGGCTGTCCCACTTGCTGAGGAAGCCGATGACGGGGTCCACCGACTCGTAGAGTTCGGGATAGGTGGCCCCCGCGGAATAGACCGTTTTGCTGGGCATGTCCTTTTTCCTTCGGGGGGCCGCCCCCCGCGTGTGTTTTTTCCCCTTTTGCGGGGGAGGACTACAAGTCCAGCCCCCCTAACCCTTTGCTTGCTTTCTTCCCTGAGTGTTCTTGCCGAAGCAGGGGACCACTCATCCCCTGCCCTTCGATCTTGACTTGTTGTTCAGGCTTCGCCAGCGGGCGGGTGGAAGCCGAGGGCCTTGAGCTGGCGCTGGATGACGCGGGCCTCCGCGCCGGCCTTCACGTCCCCCTGCTGCTGGACCTTGTCCATCAGGGAGCAGAACCGGCCGTAGAGCTGGTCGGTGTTGGCCAGGCCGTTGACCGACTCCTGGAAGGTCACGCCCTGGCCGACCGGGGCCGGCTTCGCGACGAGGAGGGGGTGCGCGGCGAGGCACTTGCGGACGGCCTCGACCAGCCCGTTCACCTTGCCATCGCCGGCGGTGTCGATCGTGACGCCGTCGAGGGGGATGATGGACTCGAGGATCTTGAGGTCGGCGACCTTCTCCTGCAGGGCGATCTTCTCCATCTCGCGGCGGAGGATGATGCGCTCGAGGTTCTTCTGGGCCTGGAGGGCGAGGGCCTGGGCCTGGAGGACCTTGGCATCGGCCTCGGCCGCCGCCTGCTTGGTGGCCTCGGTGACGCGGGCGTCCGCGAGGCGCACCTCGGTCATGGCGACCGGGGCCGGGTTGTGGGTGGTGGGCGCGGGCGCGATGGGCGCCTGGGAGATGGGCGCCATCTGGGCCTGCTGCGCGGCCTGCGCGGCGAGCGGGCAGACGGCCTGCTGGATGGCCGGGGCCGGCGCGGGGGCGGCGATGGGGGCGGCGGGGGCGGCCTGGGCGACGATGCCCGGGCAGGTGCCCATCCCCTCGGCGGCATCCTCCAGCTCGACGCTGACCATGCCCATCAGCTCCTGGAGGAAGGCGCGGGCGGCCTCGGGCCACGCCGCCCCATCCCCGGCGAGCTTGGCCTGGATGATCCCGGCGACCTCGCCGAGGACCTCGGCCCCGTCGTTCTTGAGGGCCGCCGCCTTTTCGAGTTGCAGCTTGGCCATCTGCTCCTGGATGGCGGCCAGTTTCCCCTTTTTCATCGTGATTACCTCAGCCCCTTTGGAGGGATTCTCGACCGGGTTCCCGGCCACCACATCTTTCTCCGCCGCCACAACGGCCTTGGAGATGGCATCACTTTTCGGCACGGCCGGCGCCTGGGGCGCGGCCTCTTGCTTCGCCTCAGCCAGGACCTTCTCGAGTTCCTGACGAGCATCCTCTCTGACGCGGGCGGGAAGGTCAACGCCACCGCGAGCGCCGCCGAGCGCGGCGAGGGCGGCCCGGGCCGCGTTGAGGTTGATGACCCCGTTCGGTTCCTTGAAGGGGATCTTCAGGTCCGACTTGCGGACCGCCCGATCCTCATCGTCGGCCTGGCGTTGGGCCCATTGCAGGACCGCGCGCGGGACCGCGACGATGAGCTGCTCGAGCTGGAAGCGGGCCTTGGACCCGTCCCAAGCGGCCTCGGTCGTCTCGAGTTGACGGACTTCGGCGAGCATCCTGTTGAAGCCGCCCCCGGCCGCCGGATAGGTCACGATGTCGACCGAGTTGGCTCGGGTCAGCTTCGTCGCCACGCCATCGACGTGGACGCCATCCGCATCGATGGAGAGGCCGACCATCGTCTTTTTGTCCCGGATCCATTGATTCTTGAGGATGGTGCGGACCCGCTCATCGTCGATGTGAGCCTCGCCGACCAGGGCGCGCTTCTCCGCGTCCCAGCGGACGTTCTTGACCACCCCGACGATGTTCCCCGCATACCCAAGGGGCATCGCCGCCTTGGCCTCGTCCTTGAGGTGGTGGAGGTCCCCCCCGAGGACACCGCCGAACTGGAAGGTGAAGATCGGGACGCCCTCGAAGAGGGGCGCCGACTCCATCAACACTTCGGGCGGGAAGGTGTCGCCGTTGAGGGTCTTGCCGGCCTCGATGATCGTGATGTCCCAGACGGCGCCGGTTTGGTCATCGTCCTGGGCCTTCGGCTGAGGAGCGCCCCCGGCGGGATTCGAGATGAAGTCCAGCAGCGCTGCGTGCTTCGCCATGCGCGCGAACAGCTTCACCTTGAAATTCTCTTCAGTGTTCAGGGCTGGCATAACTCTCACCAGGAAACATGGTATGCCGCTCGGGCCAATTCGGTCAAGGACGGTTCGCCCATCTTACGATGCTTTGGGCGCCGCCAATGGGTCGAAAAAGTCCTCAGGGATGGAAGAGAACGTCCGCTCGACCATCTCAGATGCCAGGCCAGTCGACTCGAGGGCCTCGCGGAAAGCATCCAGCTTGGCCGCCCGCGCCGCGAAATCGACCTCGGTCCAATACTGAAACTCCGCGGGGATGAGCTTGCGGACCGCCTCGGGAAGCATCGACCGTCCATGAGGCGGGACGAAGCCGGCGACTCGCGCCTTATCCGAGAGGACGTAGGGGAGCTGGTCGGCCAGGCGTTCGGCGACGAAGGTCTCGCCCTTGCGCTCGAGGGTGAACCGTCCGCGGAGTTTTCGACCGTCGACGAAAAATTCCCGGAGTTCGGAGTCCTGGCGGCCGAACCAAAGACGGCCAGAATCCGCCGGGACGATGACGTGCTGCTCGCCGAGGACGTCGACAACGCCATCGAGATTCATCCTGGTGATGTCCTTCGGTTCCCGGGCCTCGGCCGTGACCGCGTTCTCGCTCGCTCCATCGGCAACATAGCCGACGCCCCAATAAAAGCCGCTGCCAGGAGGCGGGGACTCGAGGAGGAGACGGGCCTGGGTTGCGGTCATCACGGGTGGGTTCTCGGTCTTGCGCCCCCTCAGGTCGAAACCGTGAGCGAGGCCATCCGGCGCCCGGAAAAGAAACTCGTGGTGCTGGTCCTCGCGCAGCCAATGGGCGAGGACAACGTAATCCGCGGCGCCCTCGGCGAATGGGATGATGGCCCCGTCATCATCAACGACGGTGGGGTCGATCCGCGGCTCCTCGCAAAGGCGGACGGCGGCCTCGATCATCTCGGGCCCCGGCGCGCGGGAGAACAGGGTCGTCGGTGACTCCGCGAGGTCGTAGAGATCCCCGGCGCCCAGGCTTTGCAGGCGCTTGGCTCCCAATCGAAGGACGTGGCGATGGCCGCCATCGAGACTGGTCAGGCGCACCATCGCCTCGTGATCGTGCCGGCCGCCCTCTTCCGTTTCGATGACCGAGCCGCCCGGCAGCGTGACGCGGTGACGGTGGCTGGAACCGTTCGTCCGCGTCTTTTCGGCGCGCTCGGCCATGGTGTGGGAATGCGCTCCATCCTCTTCTGTGTAGAGGAACGTTCCCTCGGTGAAGGTCACGCCGTCGAGGACCAGGTCCGTCTCGAGGCGGAAGAGGTGGCGATGGGCGCCGTCATCGGCCGTCTTGCCCTCGGAGCGGAGGAGGGCGTGGACGTGTTGGCCGCCGTTGAGTTCGCGCGCGAGGCGCTGAGGTTCGGCGGTGAGTTCGCCGCGCCGGGACTCAAGGATGCGGGCCCGCTTGGCGAAGGCCAGGGCGCCGGGATCGCCATAGCCTTCGCGCTCCACCAGGCGCTCGCCCCACTCCATCTTGTAGGGGTTGCCGGGGTTCCTCAGGTTGCCGCGCCGCTTCATGCGCCGCATCAGCTTGTCGAGCGACTCGGGCTTGCGCGGACTGCCCACGATGATCGGACGCAGGCCCTCGAAGCGGAGGGCCTTCACTTCGCCCAGCTCGCTCTCTTCAAGATGGGCCCCCGTCGCCCAGAGGCGGACCGTCGAGCCGATGGCCTGACACTTGGCCGCCAGGGTGCCAAGTGGGAAGAACCCAGCCATCATGACCTTCCCGGCCGTGGGGTGGTCGAGGGTCTCCCCCGTGAAGGCGGCCAGGCCGATGGGGATGGTGAGGACCGCGGCGGTGGCGTTGTTCCGTTGAGCGTCGAGGACCTCGGTGTGTTCGTGGACCTTCGCCGCGATGGCGAGGCCAGCGGGGTAGAACGCGCCAGCCTCGCGGACCGGCTTCATGGAGAGCGGGTAGGGTTGCGCGGCGGACCGAGCCAGCGCGCCGGCCGAACCACGCAGGCTGACCGCATGTTCGAGGGCCGCCTTGAAGGCCGCGCGGTTGCGGACGTAGCGGTGATGGCCCGCGCTCATGAAGGACTCGCGGGGATCCGGCGTGCCCTGACTCTGGAGCCAGCGGAGCGACTTCATCCTCCGCAGGCGCTGCTCGAGCGGGAGGGCGTGGAGGTCCTGAGCGTCGAGGAGCGGGATGTCGAGGACCGAGAACGAGAACACCACGCCCTCCGGCGCCGCCCCGAAGACGCCGCCCTCGAGCGCCGCATCCATCATGGCCTGCTGCATCCCGTGAGTCCCAAGGCTTTCGCCGGTCTCGCGATCATGGGCTCCGAGGACGCCGTCCAGGACGACGGATGTGATGCCGTTCTCGTAAGCCCACTGGCCGACCTCCGAGATGGCGCGCGTTCCGACGAGGCCGCCAAGGTCCCGGCCGAGCTGGTCCCGGATCTTGTGGAAGAAACCGCCCCCGGAGAGGGAAACGTAAAGACTGGCCCGAATCCCTTCCGGGGCCGGCGTGACGACGATTGGAAACTCGTCGCGGCCATGGAGCTGAGCGGCGTATCCCGGAAGCGCGGGCAGGCCAGCGACCTCCGAGCGGTCAAGGTAGGTCGCGAGCGGAAACGCTCGGGCCGCCGCGATGACGTTCTGGTCGATGGACGCCCTCATATCCTGGGCGATGGTGCCGGTGTTCTCGATGGCTCGCGCCGGGCCCTCATCCTCGAGCTGGAATTTCTTGGGCGCCGCGGCGAATGGCCGGAAGGAATCGAGGGTGGCGAAGACCGCGCGGGAGGTGCCGTCCGAATCGGAGAGACTCCCGATGGGCCGGCCGAGGACGACGGTGGCGCCCTTGCTGGCCTCGCGCTGAGCCGCGCTCCGCGCTTCATCAAGCGTCGATTGACTCAAGAGGCGGAAGGCGGTGGGCTTGCCATCGATGGTGATGGCCAGTGCGTGATCATCGCCGACCTCCGCGGCATCAAGCTCCTCGGGGGGGGAGGTCCCGATGGTTTCGACCAGGCCGTCCCGGGCCTGCCAATAGCCGAAGATCCCAGCGGCGAGTTCGCCCATTTTTACCCCGTTGCGCGGCGCGCTCTTTTCTGTTATTGTTGATGCTCCGAAACGAGGAATTATGGAAACTCTCGCGGACGGAGCGTTCCGCACCATTCTAGCCGACCCGCCTTGGCTAAGGACGGAGGATGCCAAACCCTCTCATCTCCAAGAATTTTATCGCGACCTCCTCGAATGCCTCAGCACCCCACTGCTTCAGCGCCATGTTGATGTGGTTTATCACAAACCTAACATTGCCCATGGTGTAGCCAAGCTCTGGAACGATTCTGTCCGTGCTCACCGCCAATCTCCTTTGGTAGCCACCTGGGCCATGTTCTTGTTGTTCCAGTCTTGTGTGGGATTTTGGCAGGCTGGAAAATTCGATTCCTGTGAGAGCACAACGCCACCGAAGCCTCTCAAGCTCGGCGTTTATCCATGCTGGAGTCAGATCGAACGGAAGGCCAAGCCGCTCGGACTTGCTTTTCGCCCTTCGATATATCTCTCTGGCAAAACCCTTCTTTGTCCCGCGCCTATAGTCGACGACCAAAGCCTTTTCGCATTTAACACACCTGTTTGCCATGTAATGTTCTGTGCCTTTCTTCCTCACGCGAAAAGCATCGAATGGCAATCTTTGATGGCAAACCTGACACTCTTTCAGATCAATATTAAAACCTATTCTTTCCGCGACAGACCTTGCCCCGCCATGGTTTCTGATGACCGCTGGCAAGGAGGACAGCCCAGCCTTTTTAAGGGTCGTCCCGCTGGGCCATTGTCCCTTTTCAATCCATGGCCTTAAGGCCTCTCGGACCTTTTCAAAATCGTTCCAGTATCCGTTCTGTTTTCTCATAGTTTTCAGTATAAACTAATAAACGAAGCGGGGCATAAGGTGGATATCGGAACCGGGTGTTTTCGAACAATTTTGGCGGATCCCCCATGGATGTATGGTCAATACTCCGAGGCGCGTCATGGTGCTGCAGCGGCCCACTATGACGGGATGAAGCCCGAGGACATCGCCTCCATCCCGGTCCAGCGGTGGGCCTCCAAGGACTGCGTCTTGCTGATGTGGGTGACGTGGCCGTTCATGGACCACGGCATCGACATTCTCAGAGCTTGGGGTTTCAAGTATGTGACCGGGGTGCCGTGGGTGAAGACCACGCCATCGAGCGGCCTGATTCGAACCGGCGTCGGGATCTGGTGGCAGGGTTGCTCCGAAGCGATGCTGGTCGGTGTCCGCGGCAAGAGCGGCCGAGTGAAGGGGAAGGCGGTCCGCGCCCTCTTGTGCGGCTCCGAGGTCCAGTTCTACTCGCCCAATGCGAAACACTCAGAAAAGCCGGAGGAATTGCGGTGCTGGGCAAACCGCGCCCTCCAAGGTCCGCGCCTTGAGTTGTTCGCGACCAGCGTGTTCCCCGGTTGGACGGGAATCGGCCGGGCCCTCGGTCACGAGTTGGGCCCCAACGGCATCACACCTTGGCCGATTGCAGGCGCTGCGGCGCGGCACGGATTTCGGGAATGATGCGTGAGCGGAACGCCTATCGAGAAAATGATCCATATGTCCGCAAAATGCACCGTATGCGGAGCCGGTTACGGTCTGTGCGATTGCTGGACTAAATGCCATTGCGGATGGTTATTCGAGAAAAACGGGAAGTGTCGCAATCCTGAACACGGGCGCCGAAAGGCAAGCAAGGAACGGCCGAATGGGAAAGCCTAAAGCGCGCTGCCGAAAGTGTGGATTCATGGTCCGAATCCGCGAAGACGGCCTGCCTTTTTCCCACGGTCCAAACAAGCGGTGCGCCCCAATGGAAGAGACCGAATGGCGCAAGCGCGACCAGATAATGAAACAGGCGAAAGAAAGAATAGTGGCGCTTTGGAGTCGCGGCGAATGAACTGGTTCGAAGCCTTTCTGATTTTCTATTTATCTTTTGGCGCTGGCAGCGGCTTAGGCTTCCTGGTCTATCGGGATGACGGAGACCAAAGGGGTCTCCGAGAAAATGAGCGCTTCTACGCATTTCTAGCATTCTTCTTTTTATGGCCCGTTCCATTGTATTACGCTTACAAAGATGAAGGCGAAGACTACAGATGAGTTTCCAAGACTTTTATTCTTATAGCTCATACATCCCAGAGTCAGAGGTGATCATCCCAAGATTGGTTATGAAATTCGTCCCTGGTGTTTCTTATAGAAGTCCATGCATTCCCGTCCAAAGCCTAACCGTTGATTCAGAGCTGCCGACGTTTCAAGAGATTTCAAGATGGTTTGAGGACGGTGGCCGATGAGAAGCGAAACAATAACCTGGGCTGAGCTGGAGGGATTCAAGCGAGATTTAATCTGCGAACTCAACAAGGCTTTCGATGACAAGGCCGAAGAGTTTAAGAATTCTGTCCGCGAGATAATGAACGAATCGATGGATGAATTCAGAGAAGTTATCAAGGATGCGCTTTCGGACCATCGCGTCGGCATTGACGACCAGTCACTCGAATACGTCGAGAAGATCATGGCGAAGGCCGTGAAAGGCATCATCAATGCCAAGGAAAAGCAGGCTCCAAAATCCAAGGAAAAGCCCAAGAAAAGAGCCAGGAAATGAAGCAGCATGAAATCAATGTCGGGCACGTCTATGAAGCGGCGCGCTCGATCCTGACGTCCCCGGTAAGGGTCCAGCGCAAGGTTCTCCGCATCCAGCACACCCACCGCGGCCCCTTGGTGGAATGGAAGCGGGTCCGCGGCCGGAACGCCCCGAAGTCCGGGGCCTGCCTCATCTACGTGTTCGCGGCCTGGGCCGGCGAGCGGGTGAGGCGCCGGCGCACAAAGCGCCCCATCGGAAAGGCCAAGTGCATCGAGACGAAGAACCACGGCCCGCTCTGGTGCGGCCGGGACAGAATCAAGGAAATCGGAAGCCGCGGCGTCTACTGCGGCATCTATAACGCCCTGAATCGCCACCCCCTTGAGAAGGACCCTCCGTGCCGGGAATGCCTCAAGGCGGCGCGGGACGCCATCCAGCGGGCGCTGGTCTGACCTTCAAGCAAGCCATCGAACTGGAGATCATCTAGAATGTCCGAAACTCCCATCGAAAAGATCGACGCCATCGTCGCCGAGTTCGGCCGCAAGATGCGGGTCATCGCGACCGAGCGCGATTCATGGGAGCGGCAATGGTGGGAGAAGGTCAAGGAAAGCGACGACTGGAACGACAAGGCGTGCAAGGAAGAAAAGCGCCGCATCCTGGCTGAGGCCGAGCGGGACCGCCTGGCCGCCCGAGTCGTGAATCTTGAGCGGGCCGCCCTCGGCCTGGCGCGCTGTGAAGACGAACGGACAGGGCCGACCGGGATTGTCCGATGCGTTCGGGCCTTCCACCATCACGACCTTGACCACCTCGGCGAGGACGGGATCCCTTGGTTTCTCGTCTTCAAGCTCCCGACCGCTGCCGCCGGGGCGACCACCACGTTGCCGGGGCCGGCGCCGAGGGGGATCGAGAACCCGTGCGAGCGCGGCTGCGGCCGGCCGGGTGTCATGGCTGTCACCCTCCGCGGCGGCCGAGGCGCCTGGCTTTGCTCCCCATGCGAAAAGGAAGGCCCCTGATGATCGTTCGAAACGAGGAGGACCGGCGCGCCGTGCGCGAGTCGGGACGCATCGCAGCCATCGCCCTCGGCTTCGCCGTCGACCTCATCGAGCGCTCGGGTCGGGAGAAGCGGAAGGACCTCACCACGCTCGAGGTCTCCCGCCAAGTCGCCAAGGTCATCTCCTATTATGGTGCTGGCTCGGCTCCCCATGAAGACTACTGCTTCCCCGAAGCCATCTGCATCTCCATCAACAACTGCATCGCCCATGGCCTCCCAGACGACCTGACAGTCTTGCGCCAAGGCGACCTGGTCAACATCGACGTCTCGGTCGTGAAGGAGGGCGTCTACGCGGACAACGCGGCCACGGTGATCTTCGGGAAGCCAAAAGAGGAAGTCCACGTCGCCCTCATCAAGGCCGCGCGGCAAGCTCGGGACTTGGCCATCGCGGAGATCCGCTCCGGGGCCTGGGTGGCGGACGCGGTTCGGGCCATGCTCGGCGCCGCAACCCAGGCCGGCTTCGGGGTTGTCGACAACCTGTGCAGTCACGGGACCGGCGCTCGCCTTCATGAAGACCCGATCATCTCCGCCTGGCCCGATCCTCAAGACCTCCGCATGTTCTCCGAGGGCCAGGTCCTCGCCATCGAGCCCTTCGTCTCCCTCACCATGAAGCGGGCCGTCGAGAGGAAGGATGGCCCCAGCCGCACCCCCGCCTTTTACCTCGAGCCTGCTTCCGCTCGAGCGGCGCAGTTCGAACACACGGTCATCGTCGGAAAGTTCGGTTCCGAAATCGTCACCGTCCCATCCTGAGCTGGAGGACCCGTGCGCTACCCCGAAAAGATGAAGTTCTTCACCATCTACGAACAGGCGCGCCTCATATGGGGACAGCGGGCCCGGGTTGCGCTCAGCGCCTTCCACCAAGGCCTCCTCGAAGCCGTTGGGGCGGTCAAGGTCGGCACGGTGTCCGACAAGGCCGGACCCTTGCGCTTCGTCTACGTGATGCCCCAGGAGCTTGCCTGATGTCTGAGAACCCATCGAATCCGGTCTGGCGCCCCAGACTGATCATCTCCGGCGGTCAAACCGGCGTCGACCAGGCTGGCCTGCGGGTCGGCCTTGAGCTTGGCATCCCCATCGGGGGAACGGCCCCGCTTGGGTTCAAGACCGAGGACCGAAAGATCCCGCGAGAACTCCGAGTTTTCATGAAGCAGGCAAAGACGGATGACTACCCGGAGCGAACGCGCATCAATGTCGCCGAGTCGGACGCCACCCTGCTCTTCATCGAAACTCCCCGGCGGACGGCCTCTCAGGGCTCGCGCCTGACGATGGACTGCTGCCTTGACCTTGGCCGCCCTTGCTTGGTGCGGACGGTCAACGACCACGCCCTCGACCACCTTGAACAGATCCACGAATGGCTGGCCCACCTCCGCCCAGGAATCCTCAACATCGCGGGCTCTAGGGCCTCCAGGGCGCCGAAGCTCGCAGGCCGGGTGCGCTCAATTCTTCTCGAGGTCTGGGGTTGAGTCCCAAGGCCGTCCGAACAGGTCCCCCCGCGGCGGTTCCACCAGCGAGACGTGTTTGCCGGCCAGTTTATGAGGGCAGTCCCCGCAGTATTCGAGGACCCCACCCCTGAGGAAGAGGTGGCACAGCGTCTTGTTCTCGTGGTCGCGGTAAAGCAGTGAAGGGAAAAAGGTCGGCATCTCCAGATCCCCGTTGAAGGTCCAGACCGGCCCGGCGCCACCCCGCGGGACCTTGGTTCGGAAGCGGTGGAACGAGTCGCATCCCGCGCACCAGAACCAGTAACCCATCCCGAAGGCCTCAGCGGGCACCTCCTCGCCGGGGAATAGGACCTCTGGTTGCTCGCGCATCGGTTGGAGCAGCATCTCGTCAACCCTCCGCAGGATCGTGATGAGGAATGGTGTCCGTCCAGAATCGTCGGATGAGAGAATTGGCTATACAGCTACGGGAAAAGAGGACACCACAAGAGGCCTCAAGACCCGGCGATGCTCAGGACGCGCCTGACGTTGTGGTCCCCCGGAACAGGGGATTCGACCGCGGCCTCGATTCTCTCATCGAGGCGATCCAAGGCGCGGCGCTGGCGCGCGGCCCTCGGTTGCCTCGGAGGAGGGACGGCCGCCTCATCCGCGGCGCCGGTTGCCGGCGTCTCGATGGGGGCGGTGGCGAGGTTGCCGGCGCGGAGGGCCTCAAGGTTCTTGAGCCACTCGGCCTGGGCCTCCTCAACGGTTGGGTAGCGGGCCGGGTCGTTGCGCTGCATGATTTTGGCCGGCGTGGTGATGCCGTAGCTGAGGTCGAGTTCGTCGCGCGCCGTCTGTTCGCCCATCTCGATCGACAGGGGCGGCTCCTCGTATCGAACGCTCATCTCGATGGCGGGTTCGTCGGGCTTGAGCTTGACGTTGAAGGCGCGGTCATGCTCGGCGAGGACGCGCAGCGCGGAGTCGCTGAGGTCGACCTCGGTGGGCGCGAAGGCCATCCCCCTCAGTTTGTTGTCCGCTCGGATGGGTTGCATGAGCTGCTGGATGGCGAAGCCTGACAGGCTGCGGTTCCCCCGGATTCCGCCGAGGGCCTCCTGCGGAACCCCGTGGGCCATCAAGATTCCGGCGATGTCCTCGGCGATGTCCTCGCGCATTTCCTTCAGCGGCGCGGCCGGCCGCTTGAAGTTGATGCCGAACGGTTGCTTGTCATCGTTGGGCCGGAAAACTAGCCCGGTGCGCGGGCCAAGACTCGGAGAATCGCTCTCTGGGTTGACGATCTCGGTCGCGCTGAAGCCCTGAAACTGGATGATTTCGTTGAGGTCGGACAGCTTGTCGTTTAGCGTGGTGTTCGCGATCGCCAGGTCCTTGCCCTCACCCTGGACGAAGAAGCTCGAGAAGCTCTGCTCGGAGCGGAAGAACGTGTGCGGGATCCGCCCCATCCCGTGGATCTGGCCGGTGGCCTCTTGGCCGCAAAGGGTGATGACCGACCGGTTCGTCCAGATGACGAATTGGGGGTTCCCCGAGTAGGGGTTCTGCCGCTCGATGACGGCGAGGGGTTCCCATGGCCGCTCGAGGCCGAGGACGACCCTGAGCTGGTGACTCATGAAAACATGCAGGCGGATCTTGCCCGGCGTCTTGGGGTCATAGAAAGGGCGGACGCTGACGGTCCCGAGGAGGCGAGAGTAACGGTCCGCCTCGAGCAGCGCGAGGTTGTAGAACGGATTGGCGAACATCTTCGCCGCTGCGTCGGCGATCTCGGGCTTGACGTTCTTCGCAATGCTCCGCACGGGCGGCGCGGTGTAAAGCTGACTCTTCAGGTTGATGATGCGGCGCGTGAGGTTGAGGGTCGTCTTGCGCGGCCGGTCGATGAACTGCTCGGGAGTTTCATCTGGGTGACGGTCGAGGAACCGAAGCTGGTGCCCCTGATACATGAGTTGGCAAAATCGGGAGTATTCCTCCCGGACCTCATCGGGGGCCTCGCCGAACGCAAGCTCCCGGGCGGTCATCGCGAAGTCGTGATGCGTGATGACGTGGGCGGCGCGGAACGCGGAGCCGAGGTTGCCGTCGCTCGAGAGGTTCGAGGCAACGCGCCAATACGGGGAGAAGTCGAGGCCGAGGCCGGAACCGCGGGCGCTGCGCGCTCGGTTCACGGCCTCGACCAGGACTCGGGTTTCAGCGTCGATCACATCCGAGGTGGCGCAGCCTGACTCCGATAAGAGGCGGGCGATTTTCGTGATGGCGTTGGCGCACGCCAGGGGGATTCCTCGAAGATCGAGGCTTCTTTTTCCCGGCGCGACCATCGTCCATCTCCCTCATCGTGAGTAACGCCCGACCTTCAGCGGCCCTCGGTGATGAGGCGGGTGGTGAGGGCGGACAGGTCGGCGCCCTCCAGGGCCTCGCCATCGGC
>ERZ1292632.61-Hain-H43-01um-R2-61-length-103010-cov-7_pt1 | contig 103010 bp, 128 predicted proteins | sample MGYA00564407_ERZ1292632 | MGnify/ENA primary metagenome ERZ1292632 (study PRJEB36523, sample SAMEA6512637) | groundwater metagenome | collected 2019-01-08 | study: AquaDiva: Metagenomics assemblies of 32 groundwater samples | reverse complement strand
ATCCGCATTCGCCTCAAGGCGTTCGATCATCGCGTGCTCGATCAGGCGACCGGCGACATCGCCGACACCGCCCGCCGCACCGGCGCCCTTATCCGCGGTCCCATTCCTTTGCCGACGCGCATCGAGAAGTTCACGGTCAACCGTGGCCCGCACATCGACAAGAAGTCGCGCGAGCAGTTCGAGGTCCGCACCTACAAGCGTATGCTTGACATTGTGCAGCCGACGCCGCAGACGGTCGACGCGCTGATGAAGCTGGACTTGGCTGCCGGCGTGAACGTGGAAATTAAGTTGGCCTAAAGCCGACAAGTCCCTGCCACTCGCAACGAGGGCAGGGTATCGGGCATTCCATCGCTGATGGAAGCTCAAACGACACAAGGGATACCGCATGGATCATCCGGTGAACCGGAAAGTCCATGGTTTCTGGTCCCCCGTCGCCTTTCCCGAGAGGGATCGGCATCCAACCCTGACGGGGTGATCGCTATATTTCGGGTTGGACCGCACAGGAGTTATCCTGCGCGGTTTTTTCGTTGGATACGCCCGCTGCTACGGTGGGCCTCTATGGGAGTAATCAGTGATGCGCACAGGCGTGATCGCTAAGAAAGTCGGGATGACCCGTCTGTTCCAGGAGGACGGACGTCATATACCGGTTACGGTTCTGGCCCTTGAGGGCAATCAGGTCGTGGCCCGCAAGGAGACCGATCGTGACGGCTATGTCGCGGTTCAGCTCGGCGCGGGCGTCGCGAAGGTCAAGAATGTCGCCAAGCCGCAGCGCGGCCACTTCGCCAAGGCGGAAGTGGAGCCGAAGGCGCGCCTGGTCGAATTCCGCGTCGCCGAGGATGCGCTCCTCGATGTCGGCGCCGAGATCGCGGCCGACCATTTCATCGCCGGCCAGCTGGTCGACGTCGCAGGCCACACCCAGGGTAAGGGTTTCGCCGGCGCCATGAAGCGCTGGGGCTTCGGCGGTATGCGCGCCACCCACGGCGTGTCCATCAGCCATCGTGCCCATGGTTCGACCGGCAACCGCCAGGATCCCGGCCGCGTCTTCAAGAACAAGAAGATGGCCGGTCACATGGGCGACCGCGAGCGCACGCAGCAGAACCTCGAGATCGTGCGCACCGACGTCGAGCGCGGCCTGCTGTTCGTCAAGGGCTCGGTCCCCGGCGCCAAGGGCACCTGGCTCACCGTCTGTGACGCCGTCAAGGTCAAGCGCCCGGCCGATGTGCCCTATCCGGCCAGCTTGAAGCAGGCTGCCAACAGCAACAATGCTCCGGCCGAGACGCCTGCTGAAGATGCAGCCGCTCCCGAAGCGACCGAAGGCCAGGAGGGCTAAACCATGAAGGTCAATGTACAGACCCTCGACGCCGCAGCCGCCGGTGAGCTGGAGCTGAACGATGCCGTGTTCGGCGTCGAGCCCCGCACCGACATTCTGCACCGCGTCGTCACCTGGCAGCTGGAAAAGCGCCGCGCCCCCGCCCGCGCCACCCGCGAGCGGTCGGACGTCGCCCGCACCGGCAAGAAGTTCGGCCGCCAGAAGGGCGGCGGCACCGCTCGTCACGGCGACCGCAAGGCGCCCGTGTTCATCGGCGGTGGTAAGGCGCACGGCGCTCGTGCCCGCGACTTCGGCCACGACCTGAACAAGAAGATCCGGGCGCTGGGCCTGAAGATGGCGTTGTCGGCGAAGGCGAAGGACGGTTCGCTGATCGTCCTCGACAATCTCGACGTGGCGGAAGGCAAGACCAAGGCTCTGGTCGCGCACCTCGCCAAGCTGAACCTCAACAAGGCTTTGTTCATCGACGGCGACGCCGTGAACGTCAGCTTTGCCAAGGCATCGGCCAACATCGTCGGCGTGGACCTGCTGCCCGCCGTCGGCGCCAATGTCTACGACATCCTTAAGGCGGATTCGCTGGTGCTGACGCGCGCCGCGGTCGAAAAGCTGGAGGCGCGTTTCAATGGCTAAGAAGGACGCCGCGACCGTGGACAACCGTCATTACGACGTCGTTGTCGCGCCGGTCATCACCGAGAAGTCGACGCTTCTCTCCGAAAATAACGCCGTGGTCTTCAAGGTCGCCAACACCGCCTCGAAGCCCGAAATCAAGGCCGCCGTCGAGGCGATCTGGGGCGTCACCGTCAAGAGCGTGAACACGCTGGTCGCCAAGGGCAAGACCAAGAAGTGGAAGGGCAAGCCCTACACGCGCTCGGACGTGAAGAAGGCGATCGTTCGCCTGGCTGATGGCCAGTCGATCGACATCACCGAAGGAGTGCGCTGACCATGGCGCTTAAGAGCTATAACCCGACGAGCCCGGCCCAGCGCGGCCTGATCCTCGTTGACAAGTCGAGCCTGCACAAGGGCAAGCCCGTCAAGGCGCTGACCGAAGGCAAGCGCAAGACCGGCGGTCGCAACAACAAGGGCCATGTGACCTCGCGCGGCATCGCCGGCGGTCATAAGCAGAAGTACCGCATCATCGACTTCAAACGTCGCCTCTGGGACGTCGAAGGCACGGTGGAGCGTTTGGAATATGACCCCAACCGCACCGCCTTCATCGCGCTGGTCAACTATCCCGACGGCACCCAGACCTATGTGCTGGCGCCGCAGCGTCTCGCTCCCGGTGACAAGATCATCGCGGGCAAGAAGACCGACGTGAAGCCGGGCAATGCGATGGAACTGGGCCAGATGCCGGTCGGCACCATCATCCACAATATCGAGATGAAGCCGGGCAAGGGCGGTCAGCTCTGCCGTTCGGCGGGCACCTATGCCCAGCTCGTCGGTCGCGATCGCGGCATGGTGATGGTCCGCCTGTCCTCGGGCGAACAGCGCTACATCCGCTCGGACTGCATGGGCACGGTGGGCGCGGTGTCGAACCCCGACAACGCCAACACCAACCTCGCCAAGGCCGGCCGCAACCGCTGGCTCGGCAAGCGCCCGCTGACGCGCGGCGTGGCGAAGAACCCGGTCGATCACCCGCATGGCGGTGGTGAAGGCCGGACCTCGGGCGGCCGTCATCCGGTCACGCCCTGGGGCAAGCCGACCAAGGGTGCGCGCACCCGCCACAACAAGGCGACGGACAAGTTCATCATCCGTAGCCGCCACGCGAAGAAGAAGAGGTAAGCGAGATGGCTCGTTCCGTCTGGAAAGGTCCGTTCGTGGACCTCAGCCTTCTGAAGAAGGCGGAAGCCGCGCAGGACAGCAACGGTCGTTCCGGTCCCATCAAGACCTGGTCGCGCCGTTCGACGATCCTGCCGCAGTTCGTCGGCCTGACGTTCAACGTCTATAATGGCCGCAAGCATGTTCCGGTGTCCGTCAACGAGGATATGGTGGGTCACAAGCTGGGCGAATTCGCCCCGACCCGCTATTTCCCCGGCCACGCCGCCGACAAGAAGGGCAAGCGCTGATGAGCAAGGAAAAGGCTCCCCGTCGCGTCGCCGACAATGAAGCGCTCGCCGTCGGCACGCAGATCCGGGGTTCGGCCCAGAAGCTGAACCTGGTCGCGGCGCTGATCCGCGGCCGCAAGGTCGAGGACGCGCTGAACGTGCTCGCCTTCTCCAAGAAGGCGATGGCGGTCGACGTGCGCAAGGTGCTGGCTTCGGCCATCGCCAATGCGGAAAACAACCACAATCTGGATGTCGACGCGCTGGTCGTCGCGGAAGCGTCGGTGGGCAAGAGCTTCACCATGAAGCGCTTCCACGCTCGCGGCCGCGGCAAGTCGACCCGGATTCTCAAGCCCTTCAGCCGCGTGCGCATCGTCGTGCGCGAGCAGGCCGAAGCGGAGGCGTAAGCATATGGGTCACAAGAGCAATCCGATCGGTCTGCGGCTTCAGATCAACCGCACCTGGGACAGCCGCTGGTTCGCGGAAGGCCAGGATTATGGCCGGCTTCTGCTGGAGGATCTCAAGATCCGCCAGTATATCATGAAGAACCTGCCCCAGGCCGCGATCAGCAAGGTCGTGATCGAGCGTCCGGCCAAGCTGTGCCGCGTATCGATCTACGCCGCCCGCCCCGGTGTCATCATCGGCAAGAAGGGCGCGGACATCGAAAAGCTGCGCAAGAAGCTGGGCAGCCTGACTTCTTCGGACGTCAGCCTGAACATCGTCGAAATCCGCAAGCCGGAAATCGACTCCAAGCTCGTCGCGCAGGGCATCGCCGACCAGCTGGAACGCCGTGTCGCCTTCCGTCGCGCCATGAAGCGCGCGGTGCAGAGCGCTCTGCGTCTCGGCGCTGAAGGCATCAAGATCACCTGCGGCGGCCGTCTGGGCGGCGCGGAGATCGCGCGCGTCGAATGGTATCGCGAAGGCCGCGTTCCGCTGCACACGCTGCGCGCGAACGTCGACTATGCCGAAGCCGAAGCGCACACCGCTTATGGCGTCTGCGGCATCAAGGTCTGGATCTTCAAGGGCGAAATCCTTGGCCATGATCCGATGGCCACCGACCGGCTGATGCTGGAGGCTCAGACCTCCGGCGTGCGCCCGGCGCGCTGATTATAAGGTAGGTATAGCGTCATGCTGCAACCGAAAAAGATGAAGTTCCGCAAGGCTTTCAAGGGCCGGATCAAGGGCGACGCCAAGGGCGGCTCGGCCTTGAACTTCGGCGCCTATGGCCTCAAGGCCCTGGAACCCGAGCGCGTCACCGCCCGCCAGATCGAGGCGGCCCGCCGCGCGATCCAGCGTCACCTTCGCCGTCAGGGCCGTCTGTGGATCCGCGTGTTCCCCGACGTGCCGGTGTCGAAGAAGCCGGCCGAAGTCCGTCAGGGCAAGGGCAAGGGTTCGGTCGAATATTGGGCGGCGCGGGTGAAGCCCGGCCGCATCCTGTTCGAACTGGACGGCGTGCCCGGCCCGCTCGCAGCAGAGGCTTTCTCGCGCGCCGCGATGAAGCTGCCGATCAAGACGAAGGTTGTCGCTCGCCTCGGCGACACCTCCCACCTGGAGGGTTAAGCCGTGGGCAATGTAGCCGACCTCAAGACCAAGACGGACGACGAACTGTCGACCGAACTCAACAATCTGAAGCGCGAGCAGTTCAACCTGCGCTTCCAGGCCGCCACCAACCAGCTGGAAAAGCCCAGCCGGGTGCGGGAAGTCCGCCGGACGATCGCGCAGATCAAGACCCTCCAGTCCGAGCGTTCGCGCTCGGCTGCGAAGTAAGAAGGAATCACACGATGCCCAAGCGCGTGCTGACGGGAACGGTGGTTTCCGACAAGACCGACAAGACGGTGGTCGTCCGCGTGGAGCGCAAGGTGAAACATGCGCTCTACGGCAAGATCATCCGCCGCTCGAAGAAATATCATGCCCATGACGAGGGCAACGCCTACAAGGAAGGCGAGACGGTCCGCATCGAGGAGACCGCCCCGATTTCCAAGCTCAAGACCTGGAAGGTCATCGAGCGGGTGGACACGCACAAGTCGCCCGAAACGGCGGCCTGAGGCCAGTCACCGCCGGAAGGCGCGAAAATTCGGACGCGGGGCTGGCCTTTTCATGAGGAAGAGGTTACAGGCCCGCGCTTCGTGTTTCGTATCTTCCGGTCGATTCACGAATTCGGAACCGCCGGGACAGTCTCGGTAGGCCAGACAAGAAGGAACCGGATCCATGATCCAGATGCAATCCAATCTTGACGTCGCTGACAATAGCGGCGCCAAGCGCGTCCAGTGCATCAAGGTGCTGGGCGGGTCGAAGCGTCGTTTCGCCGGCGTGGGCGACATCATCGTCGTGTCCATCAAGGAAGCCCAGCCGCGCGGCAAGGTGAAGAAGGGTGACGTGCACCGCGCCGTCATCGTGCGCACCGCCAAGGACATCCGCCGTCCCGACGGGTCGGTGATCCGCTTCGACGGCAACGCCGCTGTGCTCATTAACAAGAATCAGGAGCCGATCGGCACCCGTATCTTCGGCCCCGTGGTCCGTGAGCTGCGCGCGAAGCAGCACATGAAGATCATCAGCCTTGCGCCCGAGGTGCTGTAATGAGCGCTGCACGTATCAAGAAGGGCGACAAGGTCGTCGTCCTGGCCGGCAAGGACAAGGGCCGCACCGGCTCGGTCCTCCAGGTCATGCCGAAGGATGACAAGGTGCTCGTCGAGGGCATCAACGTCCATGCGCGCCACCGCAAGCCCGACCAGTCGAACCCGCAGGGCGGCATCGATCGCAAGCCCGCGCCGCTCCACATTTCCAACGTGGCCGTGGCCGACAAGGACGGCAAGCCGACCCGCGTCCGTTTCGAGGAGCGCGACGGCAAGAAGGTCCGCGTCGCCGTCAAGTCCGGTGAGGTGCTGTAATGGCCGACAAATATATTCCGCGCTCCAAAGCGCTCTATGACGCCGAGATCGCCAAGGCGATGACCGAGAAGTTCGGTTACAAGAACGTCATGGAAGTCCCCAAGATCGAGAAGATCACGCTCAACATGGGCGTGGGCGAAGCGACCCAGGACAAGAAGAAGGTCACCTCGGCCGCCGAGGAAATGGAACTGATCGCCGGCCAGAAGCCGGTCATCACCAAGGCCCGCAAGTCGATCGCGCAGTTCAAGCTGCGTGAAGGCATGCCGATCGGCGCCAAGGTGACGCTGCGCCGCGAGCGCATGTACGAGTTCCTCGATCGCCTGATTAACATCGCGCTCCCCCGCGTGCGCGACTTCCGGGGTCTTAATCCCAAGAGCTTCGATGGCCGTGGCAACTACGCCTTCGGCATCAAGGAGCAGATCATCTTCCCGGAGATCAACTATGACCGCATCGACAAGGTGCGCGGCATGGACATCATCGTGACCACCACGGCGAAGACGGACGATGAAGCGCGCGAACTGCTGCGCCTCTTTGGTTTCCCCTTCCCGATCGAAGAGAAGCAGGCGGCCTAATCTCCTAACGGAGCACAGGCCCCGCTTCTCTTTCCAGAGGCTAAGCTAGGAAAGAGAACTTAAGTCATGGCGAAACTGAGTTCGATCAACAAGAATGAGCGTCGCAAGAAGCTGGTGAAGAAATATGCCGGCCGCTATGCGAAGCTCAAGGCGATCGCGAACGACAAGACCGCGGACGACACCGATCGTCTGATCGCGCGTCTGAAGATGGCGGAAGTGCCCCGCAACGGCAACCCGACCCGCATCCGCAACCGGTGCGAGCTGACGGGCCGTCCCCGGGCCTATTACCGCAAATTCCGTCTCTGCCGCGTGCAGCTGCGCGATCTGGCCAACAAGGGCCTGATCCCCGGCGTCACCAAGTCGAGCTGGTAAGGATCATTTGAGATGGCATTGACCGATCCCCTGGGTGACATGCTCACCCGCATCCGCAACGGGCAGCAGGCGAAGAAGGACAGCGTGGTCTCTCCCGCGTCCAAGCTGCGCGCCCGCGTGCTCGACGTGCTCCAGCGCGAAGGCTATATCCGCGGCTATTCCGAGGAAGTTCTGGGCAACCACCCGGGCCTGCGCATCGAGCTCAAATATTTCGAGGGCCAGCCCGCGATCAAGCATGTCGCGCGCGTGTCCAAGCCCGGCCGCCGCGTTTATTCGGGTTCCAAGGAACTCCCCGTAGTACGCAATGGCCTTGGCATTACGATCGTCTCGACGCCCAAGGGCGTTCTGTCCGACGCCGAAGCGCGCGAGCAGAATGTCGGCGGCGAAGTGCTGGCGGAGGTGTTCTGATGAGCCGCATCGGTAAAAAGCCGGTCGCGATCCCCGCCGGGGTCACCGCGACCATCGAGGGCGGGCAGCTGTCGGTGAAGGGGCCTAAGGGCACGCTCGCCATGGCTCTGCGCGACGAGATCAGCTACACGGTCGAAAATGACGGCATCTCCGTCCAGCCCGCGAACAAGACCAAGCAGGCGCGCGCCTTCTGGGGTATGCAGCGGACGCTGGTGCAGAACCTCATCACCGGCGTGACCGAGGGCTTCTCGAAGAAGCTGCTCATCACCGGTGTCGGCTATCGCGCCAACTCGCAGGGCCGGAACCTGAAGCTGCAGCTTGGCTACAGCCATGACGTCGATTTCGCGATCCCGGAAGGGATCGAGATCAAGACCCCGGATAATACCACGGTCGAAATCAGCGGCATCGACAAGCAGCAGGTCGGCCAGGTCGCCGCCGAGATCCGTCGCTGGCGCAAGCCCGAACCCTATAAGGGCAAGGGCATCAAATATGACGGCGAGTTCATCTTCCGCAAGGAAGGGAAGAAGAAGTAAGATGGCAAAGCTTTCCCTCTTCGAGCGGCGTCGCCGCCGTGTCCGCACCGCGCTCAAGGCGCGCTCGGGCGACAAGCCCCGCCTCAGCGTTCATCGTTCGGGCCGGCACATCTACGCCCAGGTCATCGACGACGCCGCCGGCAAGACCGTCGCTTCGGCTTCGACCCTGGACAAGGATGTGCGCGGGTCGACCGGCGCGACCGCTGAAGCCGCTGCCGATGTCGGCAAGCGCGTCGCCGCCGCGGCGACCGCTGCCGGCGTCACCCGCGTCGTGTTCGACCGTGGTGGCTTCCTGTTCCATGGCCGCGTCAAGGCGCTGGCCGATGCCGCCCGCGAAGGCGGGCTGGAGTTCTGATGATGGCTGACGAAAACGATATCCAGGCCCAGCCGGGCGCGCCCGCCGCCGTCGAAGGCGGCGAGGCTCAGACCGAAGGTCGCGGCCCCGGCCGTGGCCGTGGCAACCGTGGCGGTGGCGATCGCAACCGCGGCGATCGCGGTGGCCGTGGCCGTCGCGATGACCGCCGTGGCGGCAACCGCGACGAGGAGCAGGGCGAGGAGCTGATCGAGAAGCTGGTCCACATCAACCGCGTCTCGAAGACGGTGAAGGGCGGCAAGCGCTTCGGCTTCGCGGCTCTGGTCGTCGTGGGCGACGGCAAGGGCCGTGCGGGCTTCGGCCATGGCAAGGCGCGCGAAGTGCCCGAAGCCATCAGCAAGGCGACCGCCGCCGCCAAGAAGGCGATGGTCCGCGTTCCGCTGAAGGAAGGCCGCACCCTGCACCATGACGGCCTCGGCCATTTCGGCGCTGGCAAGGTGACCGTGCGTTCGGCCCCGGCCGGTACGGGCATCATCGCGGGCGGCCCGATGCGCGCCGTGTTCGAAAGCCTCGGCGTCGCGGACGTCGTGACCAAGTCGAACGGCACGTCCAACCCGTATAACATGATCCGTGCGACCTTCGCGGCGCTGGGCGAGCAGACCAGCCCCAAGTCGGTGGCGCAGCGTCGTGGCAAGAAGGTCGCCGACCTTCTGCGTCGCGGCGGCGCCTCGGCCGAAGTCGCGCAGGCTGACGCCGAAGCGATTGCGGAGTAACTGGCATGGCCCAAGAGAAAAAGACCATCAAGATCAAGCAGATCGGTTCGCCGATCCGCCGCCCTGCCGACCAGAAGAAGATTCTGATCGGCCTCGGCCTTGGCAAGATGCACCGCGTGGTGGAGCTGGAAGACACGGCCGAAGTTCGTGGCGCGATCCGCAAGCTGCCCCACATGGTGGAAGTGGTCGATTGACAAAGACTGCCTTTCCCGCAAGCGGGAGAGGCAACGAGACTTAGGTCCGCGCAGCGGGCCTTAGTCGCAGTGGTGAGGGTCTGGCCCTCACCAACTTCGCCTAGCGAGCAAGCTCGCAAGGCTCCGTATCCTCTCCCGCCTGCGGGAGGGGATAGTTTTTTCAGCGCGACAAAAGCGAAAGCGAGTGCACATCATGACTTTCAAACTGAACGAACTCACCGACAATGACGGCGCCCGCAAGGGTCGGATGCGCGTGGGACGCGGCATCGGCTCGGGCAAGGGCAAGACGGCCGGGCGTGGCCAGAAGGGCGCCAAGGCGCGCTCGGGCGTCGCCATCAACGGCTTCGAGGGCGGCCAGATGCCGCTCCACATGCGCCTGCCGAAGCGCGGCTTCAACAATATCTTCGCCAAGGATTACGCGATCGTGAACCTGGGCGCGCTCCAGAAGGCGATCGACGCCGGCAAGCTGGACGTCGGCGCGACCATCGATCATGCGGCGCTCAAGGCCGCTGCCCTGGCCCGTGGCGGCAAGGACGGCGTTCGCCTGCTCGGCAAGGGTGAGCTGACCGCCAAGGTCAACCTGCTGGTCGCCGGCGCGTCGAAGGGCGCGATCGAGGCGGTCGAGAAGGCCGGCGGCAAAGTCGAGGTGATCGAAGTCGTGCCCGCGGCTGAAAAGGCGAAGGCCAAGAAGGGCAGCGCGCTCGCCGCCGCCAAGGCCGCCCGGCAGGGCTGATCGCCCGCCTGCATCTTGCAAGCCTGACCCCGCTGCCCGATATGGGTCGGCGGGGTCATGTGTTTCGGGGTTCCCGAACGCTTCTCCTCCCCCCGTTCGTTTCGAGCGCAGTCGAGAAACGCAAGGCTGACCTCTCCGTGTCTCGACTTCGCTCGACACGAACGGAGTTGGATGCTTAAGGGGATAGCGATTCCGGTCGGGCTTGCGCCCGGCAAAGAGTGATTTGAAGGGCAGCCACCATGGCATCGAGAGCCGACCAGCTCGCATCCAATCTCAGCCTGGCGAAGTTCAGCCAGGCGACCGACCTCAAGAAGCGCCTGTGGTTCACGCTGGGCGCGCTGATCGTCTTCCGTTTCTTAAGCTTCGTGCCGCTGCCCGGCGTCGATCCGACCGCCCTGTCGCAGCTTTACAGCCAGACCAACGGCGGCATCCTCGACATTTTCAACACCTTCTCGGGCGGGTCGCTCTCGCGCATGAGCCTGATCGCGCTCGGCGTCATGCCCTATATCACCGCGTCCATCGTGGTGCAGCTGGGCGCCAGCCTCTCGCCGCAGCTTGCCGCGATCAAGAAGGAAGGCGAGAGCGGGCGCAAGAAGCTCAACCAATATACCCGCTACGGCACCGTCGGCCTCACCGCCGTGCAGGGCTATTTCATCGCAGTCGGCCTCGAAGGCTTCGGCGCGCAGCAGGGGATGCAGGCGGTGGTCGATCCCGGCCTGCTGTTCCGCCTGACCGCTGTCGTCTCGCTGATCGGCGGCACGATGTTCCTGATGTGGCTGGGTGAGCAGATCACCTCGCGCGGCATCGGCAACGGCACCTCGCTCATCATCATGGCGGGCATTGTCGCGCAGCTGCCGGTGACGCTCAGCAACCTGTTCAAGTCGGGCAGCGAAGGCTCGATCTCGGGCCTGCTGATCTTCGTCATCGTCGTGGCGCTGATGGGCCTTGTCCTTCTGATCTGCTTCATGGAGCGTGCCCAGCGCCGCGTCCTCATCCAATATCCCAAGCGCCAGACCCGCCAGGGGCTGATGCAGGCGGACCGCAGCCACTTGCCGCTCAAGGTCAACACCGCCGGCGTCATCCCGCCGATCTTCGCCAGCTCGCTGCTGCTGATGCCGCTCACCATCTCGCAATTCGCGGGGCAGACGGTGGCGGGCGAAAGCCGCTGGGGCGATTTCGTGCTGACGCTGAACCAGTATCTGTCGCACGGCAGCCCGGTCTATATGGCGCTCTATGGCCTCGGCATCGTGTTCTTCTGCTTCTTCTACACCGCTGTGGTGTTCAACCCGGAAGAGACGGCCGATAACCTCAAGCGGAATGGCGGCTTCATTCCCGGCATTCGTCCGGGCAAGAACACCGAAAATTATCTCGATTATGTGCTGACGCGCATCACCGTCATCGGCGCGGCCTATCTGGCTTTCATCTGCCTGGTGCCGGAATTCGCGATCGCACGCGCGGGCATTCCCTTCTACCTGGGTGGGACTAGCCTGCTGATCGTGGTCAATGTAACGGTCGACACCGTGACCCAGATCCAGAGTCACCTGCTCGCCCATCAATATGGCGATCTGATCAAGAAGGCGAAGCTGAAGGGCCGTCTGCGCTAAGCGGCGTCCCTTCACACAGCGCACGAACAGGGGAGTATGCGCGCGATGAACATCATTTTGCTTGGTCCTCCCGGCGCAGGGAAGGGCACGCAGGCGACCCGCCTGGTCGAGAGCCGGGGCATGGTTCAGCTGTCCACCGGCGACATGCTGCGCGCGGCCGTGAAGGCGGGCACGCCGATCGGCCTCAAGGCGAAAGCCGTGATGGAAGCGGGCGAACTGGTCTCCGACGAGATCGTCTCGGGCATCATCGGCGAGGCGCTCGACGCGCTGTCGCCCGACACCGGCGTCATTTTCGACGGCTATCCCCGCACGCAAGCGCAGGCCCATTCGCTCGACACCATCCTGTCGGATCGGGGTCGCACGCTCGACCATGTGATCGAACTGGAGGTGGACGAGGACGCGCTGGTCGAGCGCATCACCGGCCGTTTCACCTGCGCCACTTGCGGCGCGGGCTATCATGACAGCTTTCACCAGCCCAAAGTCGAGGGCGAGTGCGACAAGTGCCACGGCCATGAATTCAAGCGCCGTCCCGACGACAATGAGGATACGGTCCGCACTCGCATGGCCGAATATCGCGCCAAGACCGCGCCGATCCTGCCGCTGTACGAGAGCCGCGGCATCGTGTCGCGCGTCGACGGCATGGCCGACATGGACGATGTGACGATCGCCATCGCCGCCATCTTGGACGGCGACGCGGCCTGAGCTAGGCTGCCCCCTGAAAAGAGGGGGACAGGTCATGCGCAAATGGGGATTTCTGGCATGGGCCGGGGTGGCGATGGCCGTTCCGGCCCATGCGGCCGTCACGGCCAGCAGCGATGCCGGCTTCGTCAGCGAGAACAAGGTGGAGATCGCGGCCGACCCGGCGGCCGTCTATGCGTTGATTACCGCGCCGGGGCGCTGGTGGAACGACGCGCATACGTATAGCGGCGATTCGGCGAACATGACCATCGACGCGCGCGCCGGCGGCTGCTTCTGCGAAGCTATTCCCGCCAAATCCGGCGCGGCCGGCTCGGTCGAGCATGGCCGCGTCGTCTACGCCGTGCCGGGCAAGCAATTGCGCCTTTCCGCCGCGCTCGGCCCGCTCCAGTCTGAAGCGGTCGTCGGCACGCTCGATCTGACGATCACGCCGTCAGGCAACGGCGTCAAGGTGGTGATGACCTATGTCGTGGGCGGCTATGTGCGCGGCGGCACGGCAAAGCTCGCGCCGATCGTCGATCAGGTCCTGGCCGAGCAGCTCGCGGGCCTCAAACGCGCGGGCGAAGCGCCTGCGCGCTGAGAATACCGACTTACGCGGCCACAGTGAATGTGAGCTTCTCGTCACCCCGGGCTTGACCCGGGGTCCCGCTTCTCCGCTGCCGTCGCAAAGAAAGCGGGACCCCGGATCAAGTCCGGGGTGACGATGTGGTAATGATGCGCAAGCGTGAGGTATCCGCTCGCCCAGCAAAAATCCAGCAAAGAAAAAGCGCGCCGGTGCCGCGATTAACCACGATCTTAACAGATTCGTTGCTGCCTTGTTGCTATGGGACGGCATGGCTGGACCGACCCTTGCCCGTGGCCGCTTGACGGAACTGGACGCGTTGCGCGGCATTGGCGCGCTATGCGTGCTGGTGTTTCATTATTCCACGCGCTTCCATGAGCTGTTCCCGCAGGCGGCGCATGTGCCCTTCAGCTTTCCCGGCGGCAATTATCGGGTGCTGCTGTTCTTCACCATTTCGGGCTTCGCCATCTTCTTCACGCTGGATCGGATCGCGACGGTGGCGGACTTCATCGTCAACCGCTTCGCGCGCCTCTATCCGGCCTATCTCGTCGCGATGCTGATGACGCTCGGCATCGAATATCTGGCGCAGGCGACCCAGCTGCTGGTCGGTCCCTTCGCCATCCTCGCCAACCTCACCATGTTGCAGGGTTTCGCCTTCATCCCAGAAGTCGACGGCGCTTACTGGACGCTGACGGTCGAGATCGCCTTCTATGTCTGCATGATCGCGATCTGGAAATTCGCGGGGCTGAAGCGGCTGGAGCCGGTGCTGGCCGCATGGCTGATGATCCGCTGGCTTTACTGGGCCCGGCCCGACATGCCGGAGCGGATCATCATGCTGCTGGTGCTGCGCTACACGCCCTTCTTCGTCTTAGGAATGCTCGCTTATCGGCTTTGGCGCGGGCAGCGCACCCTGCGGCAGCAGGCGCCCTATGCGGCACTGGCTCTGCTCTCGGTCGCGACGATCGAGACCTGGGACGTGGCCCTGGTCGCCTGTGTGCTGCTGGCAGCGTTTCTGGCGCTGATCCACGGCCATCTGCGCTTCATCGCCATCCGCCCGCTCGTCTGGCTGGGGGGCATCAGCTACAGCTTCTACCTCATCCACCAGCATGTCGGCTTCGTCGTGATGCTGGAATGCGCGCGCGCCGGCTACAGCCCCTGGATCGGCTTCGCCGCCGCCTTCCTCGTGGCGTTGACCCTGGGCACCGCGATCAATCGCGTAGTCGAGCAGCCGGCGGGCGAGGCGATATTGGCGTGGTGGAAAAGGCGGCGGGAAGGCCGCCGCCTTGTGCCCGCGCCGGCCACGACCCAAGGTTGAGGCGAAGGGCGCTCGCCTAAGGCAGCGCCCTTCGCCCTTCCTTACTGTGCGACTGGCGCTGCGGCCGCCGCATTTTCCGGCAGGCCGCCAAGCTGCGTCACCAGCTTGGTGTAGGCGTCAAGATAGGCGAGCACGATCACCTGCCCGATCTCGGTATTCTGGTAGCCGCTGCCACCCGCCGCCGCGAAGCCCCCCCACCAGCCGCCGCCCGCGCCGCCGCCGAAGCCGATGTCGGTCTTGCGCGCATAGCCTTCGGTCAGCGCTTCTTCCTCGGTCGTGCGCGCGTTGACGATGGACAGCGTGACATTCGCTTCCTTCTTCTTGATGTTAAGGCCGCCGATGATTGCGCCGCCAAAGCCGCCCATCAGCCCGCCCAGCGCGCCGCCGATGCCGCCGCCGCCCGAATTGCGGTTGGACGATACGATGTCCGGCTCCAGATAATAGTCGGCGGTCTTCACCTGACCGCGCCCCAGGTTGGAGCCCGCCTGAAGCTCGCCTGAATCGGCCATGGCGCGCTCCATCGCCCGGCTCTGCATGGCGCGGCCTCGGTTGACGATGCCGAAACAGCCGGACTGCTGGATGAAGACCTTCAGGATCGCTTCCGGGCTGCCCAGGCTCAGTTCGCGCCACCATTGATTGTCCGGTTCGACAATCGCGACCGTGCCGATGCGGCGGGTGCAGCGCGGAATCTCGCGCGTCGCACGCTCCTGCGCGCGGCGGCCGGATGACGCCCCTTTGGTGGTCCCGTCCTTGTAGGTCTGGCCCGACGAGCTCATATTCGTTTGCGCGGCCGCCATGGTCGGCGTCGCGATCATTGCCGCCGATGCGATCAGCGCGGAAACCTGCTTTAACATTGCCCCAAAATCCTTTGATGCGGTAACAGAAAGCCGTTTCTTGTTATGGCGCGACCCGTCAAAGGCGGCTCCGCTCTATCATAAGCGCACTGCCTTGCCTACTGACGGCGCAAAGGCCGCGCTACCGTGCTGACACACGTCAAAACCCCTGCTATCGGGCACCGATGACCGACCTCAGCCATATCCGCAATTTCTCGATCATCGCCCATATCGACCATGGCAAATCCACCCTGGCCGACCGCCTGATCCAGCGCACCGGGGGCCTCACCGACCGCGAGATGAGCGCGCAGGTTCTCGACAATATGGATATCGAGAAGGAACGCGGCATCACCATCAAGGCGCAGACCGTGCGCCTCGATTATGTCGCGAAAAATGGCGAGACCTATGAGCTCAATCTCATGGACACGCCGGGCCATGTCGACTTCGCCTATGAAGTCTCGCGCAGCCTCGCCGCCTGCGAAGGCGCGCTGCTGGTGGTGGACGCGGCGCAGGGGGTGGAGGCGCAGACGCTCGCCAACGTCTACCAGTCGATCGAGCATGACCATGAGATCGTGCCCGTCCTCAACAAGATCGACCTGCCCGCCGCCGAACCGGAAAAGGTGCGCGCCGAGATCGAGGAGGTGATCGGCCTGGACGCTTCGGAAGCGGTGCTGGCGTCGGCCAAGTCGGGCATCGGCATCGACGAAGTGCTCGAAGCCATCGTCGCCAAGATCCCGCCGCCCAAGGGCGATCGCGACGCGCCGCTGGAGGCGATGCTGGTCGATAGCTGGTACGACCCCTATCTGGGCGTCGTCATTCTGGTGCGCGTCGTCAACGGCGTCATCAGGAAGGGCCAGAACATCAAGTTCATGATCGGCGGCACCGAGCATCTGATCGACCGCGTCGGCTGTATGCGCCCCAAGATCGAGGCGCTGCCCGAGCTTGGCCCCGGCGAAATCGGCTTCATCACCGCGCAGATCAAGGACATCAGCCAGACCCGCGTCGGCGACACCATCACCACGGTCAAGAACCCCGCGAAAGCGCCGCTGCCCGGCTTTAAGGAAGTGCAGCCGGTCGTCTTCTGCGGCCTCTTCCCGGTCGATGCCAATGACTTCGAGAAGCTGCGCGACAGCATCAGCAAGCTGCGCCTCAACGACGCCAGCTTCTCCTTCGAGATGGAGACCAGCGCCGCACTGGGCTTCGGCTTCCGCTGCGGGTTCCTCGGCCTCCTTCATCTGGAGATCATTCAGGAGCGGCTGACCCGCGAGTACGACCTCGATCTCATCACCACCGCGCCCTCGGTGGTCTATGACATGCACATGAAGGATGGGACCGTGCGCCATCTGCACAATCCCGCCGACATGCCCGATCCCAACCATATCGAGATGATCGAGGAGCCGTGGATCGAGGCGGTGATCTACTGCCCGGACGAATATCTCGGCTCGATCCTGAAGCTCTGCCAGGACAGGCGCGGCATCCAGAAGAATCTGACCTATGTCGGCGGCCGCGCGCAGGTGACCTATGAACTGCCGCTCAACGAAGTGGTGTTCGATTTCTACGATCGCCTGAAGTCGATCAGCCGCGGCTATGCCAGCTTCGACTATCACCAGATCGGCACGCGCGAGGGCGACCTCGTCAAGATGAGCATCCTCGTCAACAACGAGCCGGTCGATGCGCTCTCCATGATCGTCCACCGCTCCGCCGCCGAAGCGCGTGGCCGGCACATGTGCGAGCGGCTGAAGGACTTGATCCCCCGCCACCTGTTCAAAATCCCGATCCAGGCGGCGATCGGCGGCAAGGTGATCGCGCGCGAGACGATCGCGGCGATGCGCAAGGACGTGACCGCCAAATGCTATGGCGGCGACATCACCCGCAAGAAGAAGCTGCTGGAGAAGCAGAAGGAAGGCAAGAAGCGCATGCGCGAATATGGCAGCGTGCAAATCCCGCAGGAAGCCTTCATCGCCGCGCTCCGCATGGGGGACGAAAGCTAGGGATTGAGCGCCGAGCGTTTGATCTCACCCACCTCCGTTCGGTTCGAGTAGACTTCGAGCGAAGTCGAGAAGGGGTATCGAGAATGCGTGCGCGGACTTCTCGACGGACGGTTCTCGACTGCACTCGAACCTGCTCGAAGCGAACGGGTCAGTTTGAAAGCTCAATGCCCTGGGGGTTGAGCGCCGCCAAGATCGCCCGCCCATAAGCCGTCTTGGCGAACAGCTCGCCCCGCGCCTGCGCCGCCGCCCGGCCGATGAACCCCTGCTGATAGGCGATCTCCTCCAGGCAGGCGATCTGGATGCCCTGCCGGTGCTGGATCGTGCGCACGAACTCCGACGCTTCGATCAGGCTGTCATGCGTCCCTGTATCGAGCCAGGCATAGCCGCGCCCCATCTGCTCGACATGCAGGTCGCCCGCGTCCATGTAGAGGCGGTTGAGATCGGTGATCTCCAGCTCGCCGCGCGGCGAGGGAACGAGCGTGCGGGCCAGACCGACCGCCCGCGCATCGTAGAAATAAAGGCCCGTGACGGCAAGGTTCGATTTGGGCGCGGCCGGCTTCTCCTCCAGCCCCATCGCGCGCCCGTCCGCCCCCAGTTCGACCACGCCGTATCGCGCCGGATCATCGACCCGGTAGGCGAACACCGTCGCGCCCTCCGTCCGTTCGACTGCGCGCCGCAGCAGCGCCGGCAGATGCGCGCCGAAAAAGATATTGTCCCCCAGGATCAGCGCCACCGGCCCGCCCTCGATGAAGTCCGCCCCGATCAGCAGCGCCTGCGCCAGCCCCTCCGGCCGCGGCTGGAGCGCGTAGGACATCGAAAGCCCCAGCGGCGTCCCGTCGCCGAACAGCCGGCGATAGCTGTCCAGATAGTCCGGGCTGGAGATGATGAGGATGTCGCGTATCCCCGCCAGCATCAGCACCGAGAGCGGATAATAGATCATCGGCTTGTCATAGACCGGCAGCAACTGCTTGTTCACCGCCAGCGTCGCAGGGTGCAGCCGCGTGCCGGCCCCGCCGGCCAGGATGATGCCCTTCATCGTGGGTCTCCGATCAGCATGTCGAGCAACGCAGGCAACCCGTCGCGCCATGGCCGGGGGGTGATGCCGAAGCCGTCGGTCAGGCTCTGTGTGGACAAGCGGCTGTTCGCCGGCCGCCGCGCCGGGGTGGGCCAGTCGGCGGACCCGATCGGCTCCACCGCCGCGCTCGGCCCGCCGCGCGCGCAGCTCTGCGCAAAGAGCGCGCGCGCAAGCTCCGCCCAACTCGCCGCGCCCGCATTGGCGAAATGATAGATGCTGCTCGGCGCGGTCGGATCGTCGGCCAGGCGAATGGCGATCGCGACGGCCGCCTGCGCCAGATCGCCCGCCAGCGTCGGGTTGCCGATCTGGTCGGCGACGACGCGGACGCTGCGCCGCTCGGCCGCAAGCCGCATCATCGTCGTCGCGAAATTGTGGCCATAAGGCGAAATCAGCCAGGCGGTGCGCAGGATCACATGCCGCGCCCCGCTCGCCGCAACCGCGATCTCGCCGCCTAGTTTCGATGCGCCGTAGATGTTGCAAGGTGCGGGTCGGTCGCCAGGCTCATAAGGCGCCGGCTTGCGCCCGTCGAACACATAGTCGGTGGAGATATGGACGATCGGGACGCCATGCGCGGCGCAGGCCGCTGCCAGCCCGGCCGGGGCAAGGGCGTTCATCCGCCATGCTTCCACTGCATCCCGCTTCGCCCGATCGACATCGGTATAGGCGGCAGCGTTGATGACCGCCGCATAGCCGCCGCTGCCGATCGCCTTCGCCACCGCGCCAGCATCGGCGACGTCCAGCGCGCCGCGCCCTGCGGCCTTCACGCGCCACCCCGCCGGCGGAACCAGCGCGCCAAGCGCCCGGCCAAGCTGCCCGTCGCCCCCCGTGACCAGCATCGTCCGCATCAGGCCGCCAGTCCCCGCCGCGCCGCCGCCGAACGGTCGGAAAGCAGCGGCGCCCACCAGCCTTCATTCTCCAGATACCAGCCGACCGTCTTCGCCAGCCCGCTCTCGAACGTCTCGGCCGGCGCCCAGCCCAGTTCGCGACGGATGCGGCTTGCATCGATGGCGTAGCGCGCGTCATGCCCCGGCCGGTCGGCGACATGGGTGATCTGCGCGGCATAGCAGCGCCCATCCCCCAGCGGCCGCAGGTCATCGAGGATGGCGCATACCGCCCGCACCACGTCGATATTGCGCCGCTCCGCCGACCCGCCGATAGTATAGCTCCGCCCCGGCTCGCCGCGCTCGAACACGGCGCGCAGCGCGCGGGCATGATCCTCGACATACAGCCAGTCGCGTACCTGGTCCCCCGCGCCATAGACGGGCAGGCTCTCGCCCCGCAGCGCGCGGACGATGATGAGCGGGATCAGCTTTTCGGGAAAATGATAGGGGCCGTAATTGTTGGAACAGTTGGTGACGAGCACCGGCAGGCCATAGCTATGCCCCCAGGCGCGGACCAGATGGTCGGCCGCCGCCTTCGACGCCGAATAGGGCGATCGCGGGTCATAGGGCGTGTCCTCGCTGAACAGTCCCTCCGCGCCCAGCGATCCGAATACCTCGTCGGTCGAGATGTGGTGGAAGCGAAAGCGCGCTTTCGCGTCGCCCTCCAGCCCTGCCCAATAAGCCCGCGCCGCGCTCAGCAGGATGAAAGTCCCCTCGATATTGGTGCGGATGAAGGCGTCCGGCCTGTCGATCGAGCGATCGACATGGCTCTCCGCCGCCAGATGGGTGATGATGTCGGGGCGGAAATCGGCCAGCGCCGCCGCCACCGCCGCCCGGTCGCAAATATCACCCCGCACGAAGCCATAGCGCGGATGGTCCGCGACGCTCTCCACCGATCCTTCGGTAGCGGCATAGGTGAGCTTGTCGAAATTGAGCAAATCATGCGTGCTGTCGGCGATCAGGTGGCGGATCAGCGCCGACCCGATGAACCCCGCGCCGCCGGTAACGAGAATGCGCATCAGTCCGTCCCCTCCTGGCTAGGAAAGGGCTGCGCGATGTCGGCCAGCCGGGGCAGAGCGGCATCCTTGGCCGACAGGACCGGCGCGACGCCGCGCGGCAGCGGCCAGTCTATGCCGATCGCAGGGTCATCCCAGAGCAGCCCGGCATCGCTCGCCGGCGCATAAGGGGCCGAAACCTTGTAAAACACCTCGCAATCCGGCTCCAGCGTCAGGAAGCCATGGGCGAACCCGATCGGCACGAAGAAGGCCGCGCCCCCCTCCGCGCTCAATTCCACCCCGGTCCAGCGCCCGAACCCCGGCGACCCCGCGCGCAAATCCACCGCAACATCGAAAATCCGCCCGCGCAGGCATCGCACCAGCTTCGCCTGCGTGTGCGGCGGCCGCTGATAATGCAGACCGCGCAGCGTGAAGGCCGCGCGCGAGAGCGAATGATTGTCCTGCACGAAGGCGCAGCCGATGCCGATCCGCGCGTAAGCGTCGATCGACCAGCTTTCGGCAAACCATCCCCGCGCGTCCCTGTGCCGCGTCGCGGGCACCAGCGTCGGGTTCGTCGGGCAAGAAGGGGCACTGTCCATGCGCCCGGTGAATAAGGGTAAATTCCCTATCAAGGATGAGCGGACGCTCCATAATGGAGCCAATTGTCACACCGCCCCGCTGCTGCCCCGCGCGATCAGGGTGAAGAGAAATTCGGGCGCGTCGCTCCCGCCGCCCGCCAGCGCATCGACCACCGATCGCCCCATATCCTCCAGCGGCTGGCGCACGGTGGTGAGCGGCGGCCAGGAGGTGAGGCTGGCGCTGGTATCGTCGAAGCCCACGACAGACAGGTCTTCGGGCACCCGGAGCCCCATCCGGTGCGCCAGCGTCAGCACGCCCAGCGCCATCTCGTCATTGGTGGCGAAGATCGCGCTCGGCCGTTCGGGCAGCGCCAGCAACGCCTCGCCCGCTGTGATGCCCGAGGCGAAATCGAACCGGCCGGGCAGAAACAGCGCATCCTCGACCGGCAGCCCGGCTGCCTCCAGCCCGTCGCGGAACCCCTCGACCCGGCGGGATGCGGCGCGGTGGCCGGGGGGTGGGGTGATGACCCCGATCCGCCGGTGGCCAAGGCCGATCAGATGGTCCGCGACCATGCGCCCGCCCGCGCGCTCGGGCGTGTGGATGGTGAAATCGGGCGCGCTCAGCGATCCGGCGATCCGCGCGCAGGGCAGCCCCATCTCGGTCAGCCGCGCCAGCAGCCCAGCATCGTCGGCCAGCGGCGGCACCAGCAGCACGCCGTCGGGGCGCAGCGCCGCGACCAGCCGGTCGAGCACCTCGAACCGCTCGTTCGCTTCGGGGGACAGCGGTTCGACCACCAGATGATAGCCAAGGTCGCGGCACCGCCACGCCGCCCCCATCTGGATGCGGCTGACATAGCCGGGCGCGGGGTTGTTGTAGAGGAAGGCCAGCATGAAGGACTTGCCCCCCGCCAGCCGCCGCGCCGACTGGTTGGGCCGATAGCCGAGCCGATCGATCGCCGCCTCCACCCGGTCGCGCAGCTCCGCGCTGACGTTTGGCGCTTTGTTGACGACGCGCGACACGGTCTTGATCGACACCTGCGCGAGCGCGGCGACATCGTGGATGCTGGGCATGGCCATGGCGCAACCATGGCGGCTCGCGGGCCGGATTGGCAAGAGGCAGCAGCGCAGGCTAGAAACCGGGCCATGAGCAACGTCATCAACCTGCGCCAGGCCCGCAAGGCCAAGGTCCGCGCCGACAAGGCCCGCGCCGCAGAAGCGAACCGCGCGAAATTCGGCCGGACCAAGGCGGAACGCACGGCGCAACAGGCGGAGGAGGCGCGCCGAGAAGCGGTGATTGAAGGCGCTAGGTTGGAAGCTGTTGCGCCCATAATCAGGGAAAGCAAGAGCGACGAGGAAGAATAAGCCGCAAGCGCCTAAATCTTGTTCCCCGGCGAAGGCCGGGGTCCAGTTCCGCCCTCTGAACCAAAGTCCGACCTTCGCGGAAGAACAGATCATATTATTTATATCTAGGCCAGATAAATGGCGTCGTCGGTAACTATCATTCCGTAAACATGCCGTTCATCTTGCATATGAACATCTGTTCATATGAGCGACTTGTCTTCAACAACACTCGTCCTGTCGCGATTTCGACCTCCCGCCGGGGATGAATTGCACGGTGGGTCGTTGACCTTCCGCTATGACTGACACCATCCGCTCAACCCGCCCCGCCAGGGCCGCGATTGCCGCTGTTCTGGCCTTCAGTGCAACCCCGTTGCTCGCCCAGGAAATTGTCGCGCCCCCGCCGGTCGCGCCGACGGTGACGCCGGCGGCTCCCGCTGCGACGCCGCCGGCCGCCGCAGCCCCCCTGTTCACGGCGAGCCAGCCCGTCGTGCAGCAGACCCCGCCGGTCGAAGAACGCATCGCTGAAGCGACCGCTGCCGTGGAAGCAGAACGCGCCGCGCCGCAGCCGGCCGCTCCCACCGCGCGCGAAGCGCCTCGTCCCGAGCGCGTGACGGCTTCGCCGCCCGTCGCCGCGCCTGTCGCTCAGCCTGAACCCGCGCCCGCCGCGACCCCGCAGTCGTCCGCCGATGTCGCGCCGCCCGCGCCGGCTGTCGCACCCGCCGCGACCGCGGCGGAAGCTGCCCGCACCGACGACGCGCTGCTCTGGGCGCTTGGCGGTGGCGCGCTTCTGCTTCTGGGCATCGGCGGCACCGCGCTGATGCGCCGCCGCCGCAGCGACGCGCTGACGCAGGATGCATATGAGGATGAGCCGGTCGCCGCACCCCGCGTGCCGGAAATGGCCGTTGCGCCCATGCCCGCCGCTCCGGCCCGCCCGATCCTTGCCCGCACCAGCGCCGACGCCGATCTCGACGCGATGGTCGCTGCCCCGCCAAGCGCCGACAATCCCTTCACCACCCGCGCCAAGCGCGTGCGCCGCGCCAAATTCCTGCTCGCGCAGCGTGAGGCGGCGGCCATGCCGCGCCCCGCGCCCCAGACGATCGACGCCGAGCCGGCTCCGGTCGCCGCGCGGGAGAATCGCAGCCAGACCGTCTATCGCTTCGGTGGCGAACCCGTCCGCCCCGGCACGCTGCGTCCCAGCCGCCGCTGATCGTCGGACCATCCAATCGGGGAGCCGGGCCATCCGCCCGGCTCCTCTTTGGCTGTCCGGTTGCGCTTTGGCGGCGTGCCTGATACCGGCGCGCGCATCGTTACCGCGCCGTTCCATCAGAAAGAGTCGCCGCCGCCCATGTCTGATTCCATCGACAAGATCGTCCTCGCCTTCTCCGGGGGCCTCGACACCAGCGTGATCCTGAAATGGCTGCAACAGACCTATGGGTGCGACGTCGTGACCTTCACCGCCGACCTGGGGCAGGGCGAGGAACTGGAACCCGCGCGCGCCAAGGCGCGCCTGATGGGCGTCAAGGAAGAGCATATCTTCATCGACGATCTGCGCGAGGAATTCGTGCGCGACTATGTCTTCCCGATGATGCGCTCGAACGCGCTCTATGAAGGACTGTACCTGCTCGGCACCTCGATCGCCCGGCCGCTGATCGCCAAGCGCCAGATCGAGATCGCCAGACAAGTCGGCGCCGACGCGGTCAGCCACGGCGCGACCGGCAAGGGCAATGACCAGGTCCGCTTCGAACTCGGCTATTACGGCCTCGCCCCCGACATCAAGGTGATCGCCCCCTGGCGCGAATGGGATTTGACCAGCCGCACCAAGCTGATCGAATTCGCCGAACAGCACCAGATCCCGATCCCGCGCGACAAGCGCGGCGAAAGCCCCTTCTCGACCGACGCGAACATGCTGCACACCTCGTCGGAGGGGAAGGTGCTCGAAGACCCGTGGGAAGAAACCCCGGACTATGTCTATTCGCGCACGGTCAACCCGGAGGACGCGCCCGACGCGCCCGAATATATCACCATCGACTTCGAGCGCGGCGACGGCGTCGCGATCAACGGCGTCGGCCTGTCGCCCGCGACCCTGCTCGAAACCCTCAACGACTATGGCCGCAAACATGGCATCGGCCGGCTGGACCTCGTTGAAAACCGTTTCGTCGGCATGAAGTCGCGCGGCATGTACGAGACGCCGGGCGGCACCATCTATCATCTCGCCCATCGGGGCATCGAGCAGCTGACGCTCGATCGCGGCGCAGCGCACCTCAAGGATGAACTCGCCCCCCGCTATGCCGAGCTGATCTACAACGGCTTCTGGTTCTCGCCCGAGCGCGAGATGCTCCAGGCCGCGATCGACCACAGCCAGGAGAAGGTGACCGGCACGGTTCGCCTCAAGCTCTACAAGGGCGGCGTCTATGTCGTCGGCCGCAAGTCGCCTTACTCGCTCTACAGCGAAAAGGTCGTGACCTTTGAGGACGACGCCGGCGCCTACGACCAGCGCGATGCGGCCGGCTTCATCAAGCTCAACGCGCTGCGGCTTCGGTTGCTAGGACGGCGCGACCGCTGACCTATTCCCCTCCCGCAAGCGTTCAAACGAGGCACGTGACTCGTTTGAAGGGCAGCGAGACTTAATGAGCGAAGCGAATTTAGTCGCAGCGGGGTGGGCCTTCGCACCGCCCGTAAATTCTTCGTCATCCCCGCGAAAAGAAATACCAAAAATAAATCGTTGTTATTAAACAAATAAATTACTTTAAATCCGCCTGTGCAGAAACTGTGCAGGCTGAATATCTCTTTTTGTGCAGGTTGTGGCGTTTTTATCACGGCATGAGGCGGTGTCCAGCGAAACCGCGATGCTCTCCACAACCGCGCACGTCACGCGAAAAGATCGCCCTGCCTGCCCGCCTCGACATGCGCCCGCCACGCGGGCTTAGCCGCTTCCTCGTCCAGCCATGCGATGACCTGTGCAACGACATCGCCGCCATGGGCTTCGATGGTGCCGGGTTGCATGAAGTGGGATCGGTAGCCGGTGTTGGTGATGGGCAGCGGCGCGCCCTCCGGTTTGATGCTGCGGATTTCCAGATGGTCGATGACCGTCCAGCGGCGGGGCGTGTAGATCACCGCGATCTCGATGCCCTGCCATGTGAAACAGTAGGCTTGCTGCGGCTGGTCCATCTTATGCCCCCGCGAACACATGAAAAGCATCCCATGCCGTCTGCACGGTAAACAGGTCGCCGCTGATTTCGGCATCGCGCGCCATGGCCTGATAGTCGATATAATAGCGCAGCGATGCGGGCACCTCGGTGGTTTCCTCCGTCACCTCCTGCATGTAGTCGGCAAGGCTGGCGTGCTGGCCAAGGTAGCGCCCGTCCATCGCTTCGCGTGCTTCATCCAAATCACCGCTGCAATGATCGAGGATCGCCGCCCCAAGTTCTCCATGCTCGGCGATGAACGCGGCCAGCGCGGCCACATGGTCAAGGCTGGCACATTCTCCGAGCCGAACCCCGAACCCTTCATGGTCATGGATGGCCCATTCCTCGGCCCCGGTGATGGGCGATCCCGCCAGCATGGCGCTCACCACATCCCACAGCGCCCAAGGCTCCTGCGCTGCGTCGATCCACGCTCCATGCAGGATACCGTTATTATAGGCCGCAAGGCACGCCACATAGATGCGGGGCTGTTTGGTTTGATTGGTGATGGTTGCTCCCATGGTTTTCTCCGTTAGGCTTGGGTTTCAGTGCTGATCTGAAACCTTGCCTCGTGGCGAACAGCGGGGGGCAAGCGGAGCAAGCGCCTTCACGGGGAACCGGCTGCACGGAGCGTAGCGCAGGAAGCTGGGCGGAAGGCGCTTCGCAGTGCGCGAGGGGCAGCGCCCCAGCCCTTGCGTTTGCGATCGAAACCGAAGGCGGAGACTACAGGCTCCGGGCGCGCAGCGCCGAGAGCGCGGGCCGTAGGCAACGCCGAAAATCGCTGTGGTACTTAACCCACCTGCCACCTGTGTTAAGCGGGTGTCGTGTTAAATCCGCTAATTGGAACCATCAACGAAGCCATGCTTGCTCAGCTCGCCGCATTTCAGGTCGCGGGACGCCGCGATTTGGAGTTCAAGCGCAGCATGCAGTGGCTCAATGACGGACGGGAAAAAGCATTTTCGATCGATGTCACATCTATCGTCCACGCCGGGCGGTGAGCGGATCACGACAGCTGAGTCTCTACAAACTCCATTTCGGATCATTGGACAGTGCAATTGGCTGAGGTTTAAGAATATGTCTGCTTAATGGGTGTAACCGGCATGAAAGAACAGGGTTACATCTGTCATAAAATATTAACACATAATTTAGCTTGCAATGTAGGATTTTGCATGAGACCACTCACCACCGAGTGGGGTTATGCATCATTGTGAAAGGTCGTCTGTGCATGCTTCTTGCGCGGGACGGATTGCTTTGTCTCGTGCCAACGGCGGCATTTTGGAAGAAAATTCCGCCTTTCATTTCTTTGGTAAAATCGATGCCCTGATGTCCGAACTCCCAAACCGAAGGACAACGACGACACCATCGGGCAGCAAGCGACAGAAACCTGCGTTACAGGGGTATTGTTATGAACCGAAAAATTTTACCCGCCCTCATTTTATCCATGGCCTTAGTCGCTGTGACTCCGGCTCGGGCTAGCCAGGCCGGATCGGGGACGGTCAGCCAGATACTTACCATTGCAGAAACGAATTCCGTGCTGTTCATTCAGACCGGTACAAGGACAACGGTGCCGACATGTGGTCAGGCAAATCCTTCACGATGGGCCATTGCTGCTGGAACGCCGTTCGGACAAGCTCAACTTGCTGTATTGCTTACCGCTTATGCACAGCGAAAGCAGGTGACCATTGTTGGCATGAATAGCTGTTATCGCCAATCAGACACCGAATCGGTGCAATATATCGTGATTAACGACTGATTGGAGATGAACATGAAATCGATAAAAACTGCGATAACAATCAAATGTCTCGCGATAGCTCTTGCTGCATCTGCGTTTCCGGCCGGCGCGCTCGCCGTAGGCGCCACACGTGGCCCGGTAGTCTCTGTCCGTCTGGACGCCGGTACGAACAAACTCTTCGTGAAGTTAGCGTTTCCTCTCGGTGGCACGCCGCCCAGTTGCGCTACAAGCCCCGACTACACCGGTGTTCTCGCGATCACGAGCGAGGCCGATAAAATGATCGCTTCGTTGCTGATAAGCGCAAGGCAAGACGGATCGATAGTTTATATTCGGGGAAAAGGCGTTTGTACAGGGGCGGCGACGGTGGAGGACATTGATTACATTGATGCGACTATAGGGTGAGACCTAGCGATTGATCCTGTGCAGCCCGGGGGCTGCGTCAACTCCTCTGCAAGTCTATTCACTCCGCGACCATACCGCCATCATGGGCCAAGGCGCGTCTGGGAATCGGCGGCAACGGGACAGCGAATTTCTTTCATATGGGGGCTAAGGCAATGAGATTTTTCATGGCAGGTGGAGGCTTCGTTGCCCTTGCGATCGCATGTGCTCCCGATGTTGTGCTAGCGTCGAGTACGACCACTTACACCTACGATCCGCTGGGGCGATTGGTGCAGACCAGCACTACTGGAACCGTCAATAACGGCGCGCAGACTGTCACGACCTACGATGATGCGGACAACCGAACAACGCATCGCGTCAGCGGCGTCAGTTCGCGCGTCGTGGTCGTGCCGCTCAACGGGCTTACCGTCATTGCTCTTCCCGGCGACTGAGAAGCGCAGGCGAGTTATTCTCTTTTGAGTGAGGGCACAAAATGCGCCTTTTCGACATACCCGTTTCACGTCGCAATCAGACGCAAGGGGGCGGCTGCGGAACGCGGTCGGCAATCCCGGTGGATTTTGTGCGCTCCTTGGAGCGATCGGGCGTGCGTCTCTGGTCGCGCGCATTCTGCAGCTTGTTGCTGTTCTGCATGGCAGCTGTGGCAGTGAAAGTCTGCGCTCAAACCAATGCGCCGACGCCAGCGCCTTACAATACGCTGGACGAAAACAGCGTCGATCTGGCGAGTGGCCGGGTCAAAGTCACCATTCCGGGCGTCTCGATCGGTCCCAGCGGAAATAGAGGACTGCGCTTTGATGTCATCTTCGACGGACAACGCCTCAGTCACAGTTTGATGGGTGGTACCGAAAGCGAAACCATCACCGGCAAGTTTTACAGCGGAGGCATAGCGGTAGTCCAACCCATCCGTACCATCTACACGGTCGTCAACGGGAATCAGAATGATACCTTTGATGCGTCCGATGGGACGCCGATACCTGTTTTGGGGAATGGGTCAAATCTCAATGGATTAATCTACAAAGACCGCGACGGGGCGATTATGACACAGCAAAGTGTTGGATCGCAAATCGCACCGTTTTATTGGGGAAAATCCTATCCGCTCTATCGGGTAACTAAGGTGAACTACCCGGATGGAACCGAAGTTAAATATTTTTACGACGTGTCCATGTTCAGTGACTGTACACCGTCTCCTATAAATCCTTGTAAGTACGCATATCGCCTCCGGGCGGTGACCAATAATTTCGGCTATCAGATTCGCCTCCAATATGAATCTGATATTTTGACCAATGAAACTGTGCTCACCTCGTGGCGGTCCATTGTAAAGGCGGTCGCGATTAACAACGCTGTCGAGTATTGCGATCCGCAAGCTTCTTGTCCAAATCTCAGCCCATCATGGCCTAGTGTCAACATCGTAAAGACCGTATCCGGCAATGAAACCGATATGGCTATTACCAATCCCGATGGAGGGACGACGCACGTCAAATATCTGAAGATAAACCAGCAGGGCTATGGGATAATCGAGCGGGTTCAATCGATCCGTCGTCCCACAAGTTCGACCGACAACATCATCTACAGCTACTCAAGCGATACAGCCGACGCGCGGGTGACGTCGGTTGTCCGTGACGGGCGGACCTGGACCTATGCCGCTAGTGGAGACACGATCACAGTTACCGATCCGTTGTCGCATACAACGACGCTGGTGATGGCTACGAACGCCAAGCGCCCGGCGTCCGTGACCAACGGCGAAAACAAAACGACCGCCTATGTTTATGACGATTATGGTCGTACGATCAAAGTCACCGCTCCTGAGGGAAATTACGTCGAATACAAGTACGACAAAGACAGCAACGATGATACGCGCGGTAATGTTATTGAGATCAAGGAGACAGCCAAACCGGGGGCGACGCCTGTTCCGACCCGCATTTGGAAGACCGAGTATCCAGCGAGTTCGACCTGTGGCGCAACACCGGCAAAATGCAACAAGCCGATCTGGACGAAAGGTCCGCTCGAAATCGATACCGGGCGGCAGACGGATTATGAGTATTTCGACACAGGTTTGTTGAAGACGGTCACACTGCCTGCGCCCAGTTCGAGTTCGTCACGCCCGCAAACGCGCTACACATATGTCTACCGGCAGGCCTATGTGAAGGATGTAAACGGGGCGCCCGTGACGGCGGGGCCAATGGTCTATCTGCTCGATACCGTCAAAAGCTGCAAAACGGGGTCGAGTTGCGCAGGCACAGCCGAGGAGATGGTCAGTAGCGTCGAATACGACTCGACGGCGGTCCCGACGAACCTCCTGCCGCTTGCGGCCAATTCTGGTGACGGTAGCGGGGCAAATCGCCGCGTGGCGTTCACCTATGACGACATCGGCAATCGCGAGACAGTCGATGGCCCGATCGAAGGAACGCTGGAGAAGGTCTATTATCGGTTCACGGCCAACCGCCAGCTTGAGGGGCAGATCGGTCCCGATCCCGATGGCAGCGGCCCCCTCAAGCGGCCCGCCATCCGCTACAGCTATAATGACAACGGCCAGCCGCTAACGGTCGAACGGGGAACCGTCGAAGGCGTGTCGAACTCGCAATGGCAAGCCTTTGATAGTCTTCAACAGACGGATTTTGTTTACGATAGCGCAGCTCGCAAAATCAGGGAGCGGCTGCGCGCAGGCGGCCAGTCCTACAGCTACACGCACTTCCGTTACGATGAGGCCGACAGACTGATTTGCACGGCTGTGCGAATGAATCCCGATCTGTTCGTCAGCGGGCTGCCTTCGTCGGGATGCAGCCAGTCCGATCCTTCCGGCCAATATGGTCCTGACCGGATCGTGCGCACCTATTACGACAACGCTGATCGGCCCGTTGAGGAACGTGGCGGCGTTGGTACGTCGAGCGAACAAGTGATCGCCAAATATGGCTATACGGATAATGGCCTTCTCGCCACGGTCGAAAATGGCCGAGGCTACAAAGCTGAATATCATTATGATCGCTTCGATCGCCGGGACCAGTGGCGGTTTCCGTCGGCGACGCCGGGCCAGCCCAGCAGCACCGATCGGATCGTGAAGACGTTCGACCTCAATGATAATGTCCTAACCGTGCAAAACCGTCGTGGGCAGACAACAAGCTATGCCTATGATGATCTGAACCGCGTGAAGACGGTTACTCGGCCTGCAGGCGAGGCCACGAGTCAGTTCGCCTATGACAATGTAGGACGCTTGTTGAGCGTGACCGAGGGTTCCGCCGTGACCAGCTTCACATACAACCCGTGGAACCAGCCGCTCAGCGAGACGGGCGCATTGGGCACGGTGTCATGGGAATATGACCTCGCTGGTCGCCGCACCAGGCTGATCTACCCAGACGGCCAGTATTTACGCTATGATTATGACCGCGTCGATCGGGTCAAATATGTTCGCGAGAATGGCAGCGTCGCGACGACCGCGCGGATAGCGGCGTTCACCTACGATGATCTCGGCCGCAGGACCGAGCTTCAGCGCGGCGTTGGAACAGGATCGACGGTCACCAGCTACGGTTATGATCCCGCCTCGCGTCTGACGTCGCTGGGCATCGATCTGACCGGGACCGCCGACGATCTGGACCTGGGATTCACCTACAGCCCTGCGAGCGAAATCGCTACGCGCAGCCTGTCCAACGATGCCTATGCCAAATATGGTATCGCGAGTGAATCGACTTATACGCCGAACCATCTGGATGAATATACCAACATCACGGCCAATGGAGTGCCAACCCCTCTTGAATCCGATCTGGACGGCAATCTCTCACGTAATGGTGCGACATATTACACTCACGATTCCCGCAACCGGTTGACCGGCGCTACGGGCGGAGCTTCGGCTTCGCTCTTCTACGACCCGGTGGGGCGCCTTTCGCGATCGGTGAGCGGCGGCACGGCTACCCGTTATCTTTACGACGGCCCCCGCATCATCGCTGAATATAGCGACGGTGGGACTTTGTTGCGTCGCTATGCGCCCGGCGCGGTGATGGACGAATGGTTAGCATATTACGAGGGCGGTGCACTAGACTTGGCATCGCGGCGCTTTATGCATGGTGACGAGCGCGGGTCGACCGTAGCGATAACTGACATGAGCGGCGCAACACAGGCACGCAACGCTTACGACCCATCTGGCGTACCGGGCCAGGATAATCGTGGCCTATTTCAATTCGCAGGGCAGGCCTTTCTGTCGTCGCTCAGGCTGTATTACAACAAGGCGCGCTTCTACGATGCGCATATGGGCCGATTTATCGAGACCGATCCGATTGGGTATGAGGGAGGAAGTAACCTTTATGCCTACGCGGCTAATGACCCTGTGAACCTTTCCGACCCAATGGGAACTGATCCTATCATCGTGACCGGCCGCCCCACGACGCCGGCGTTTATCACCAACCCCAGCGTTAAGCTCCCCCCGTGTGCGTATGGATGCCTAAGCTACAGGAACGGGCTACTGACGCTTGGAGCGCTCAATCTTAACTCTCAATCGGCAGTGTTTGAAGCAGACGAATACTATGACGGTAATGAGTTGACAGAAGATATCGGCTTTCTGGACATTTTTAGACCGCCATCCGGTCCAATTGTAGGCGCACCATTTCAGTTCTATAAATCATATAGTGGTAGTAATGGGGTATATAGATTTGACACGTATAGCCTAACAAAATCACAGGCCCTGGCTTCAGCGAAATTTGTAAACGGAGTATACGCATCTTCTCAACCGCTAGTTACGTTTAAACCAGGAACGCCTGAGGGAGCGGATATAGGGTTGGATAGTCGTAATAAGGTGTATTTTCTATACTCTAATAGTAAGGGATTAAAGGTTGGCATTCGTTTTGATAGTGGGTCATACTTTCAGTCTCCCCATTATAACTCGGGAATAGTAAGAAATGGCTCATACCAGAATCTTCCAAATCACCATTACTATGGTATAGATCCATGAAGATAAATAGAGCTGCGATCTGTCATTATCGCCTTCGAGCCGGTATTCCGTTTCGTGAAATAGGATGGAACGAAGCTGAATGGGTCGGAAAGTTTAAATTGGATGGACTAAGATGTTTACGTTTCGTAACTTCTCTCAGCGTCGAGAACGATTTATCACCGGCTGAAGTGCTGGTAAAAACTGTGGAGGATATGATATTACCAATCTTGTCCGGAAAATTATACGTAAAGTTTGGCGAAGATGAAATGACTGATCTTCAGATTAAACTATCCTTAAAAAGCTTAGAGCGAATGATAAGTCTAGATATGGATGAAGTTTCTTATCCTAATATTAGAGGCTTTGCACAATCATCTTGGCTTGATAGTAGAGAGATTTTTCGTATCCTGAGCATAGCAGCACAAAATAATTTCCCCTATTTCGTAATTCTTTCACGTAAGGGACATAAAGAAAATTCGGTCCCGATGTTTGATATTGATGCAGCTTTTAGCGACAATCTAAACAAGGTGGCGTCTATAGTAGGTAATATAGATGAATGTCTTACTAATGGCCGCGGATTTGATCAAAATATAATGGATATTTTATACCTATCTGTCTAGCGTGACGCTCATATTCAACACAGGTTTTTCTGACATTTTTCAGCTTTGATTTATTCCATCGCCGGGGGCCTCTCATTCGGTAGATAGCGTGGATCAGGGATTTCTATCCTCTCTCGTGATTTGGCCAACAAAACCATTTCCCTCCACCAGTGATGCCATCGTGACCCGGTTTTCCTTCCAAGTCACGAGGTCACGGCCATTTTCATCCGTGAACCCATCCCATGCGGTTTCGTCCTGCTCGTTGAGATTGAACAAGCGGGCGCCGTTGAAGTCGGCTGCAAACATATCAGTGCTGCTGCCCTTCGCCTCGCGGGACTGGAACAGGAAGCGCGATGAAAGCGGTTCCGGGCCTGACCAGACAGGCGAGCCCGTCGCCGGGTTGATCCACACGTCATCGGGATAGCGGATGCCTTTGCGGATCATCAGGCAATAGGGTGTGCGATAGCGCGGTCGCCGATGGACATAGGCCACAGCAACAAGCGCGACGACGCAGCCCAGCCCTTTGCCCATTTCTCCTGCGGAGCGCTCGCGCAGCGAGCCGTCGCGATTGACGAAGGCGGCGATGCCGCCCAGCCCAAGAAGCGCCTCGCTCTCAAACTGTTCGGGATCGTCGCGATAATCCTCGTTGACATAGGGTTGGTCAGTGCAAGCATAGAGCCGGACCACGGCATCACGCCGTTTCATCCCGTGAACAACGATGCGGCGCGGAAAGAAAAGATGGTGCTGCAGCGATAGCGCGTCCAAGGCATCGGATTCTGCGGGAAAGAAGTCGGTCAGCGCGCGTCGTTCACCATTTGCGTCGGTCAGCTGTTCGGCGGAAGGCAGCCAAAATAGGCTCCGGCCCGGAACAGCTATCTTCTGCACGCCCTCACCATAATGCGCCTCATCGAACCGCCAGTCGGGATCGACCGGCAAGGCGTCGATGTCGCGGTAGGTCAGCACAGCGAAGTCGGCTGTGGGATCACTGTAGATGACGGGCGCGACCAGCGCGGACCGGCTTTCGGGCAGCGGCTCCTTCTCGTCACGCCGATAGCGGCAGCGGGTCACCACATCGCGCAATTCATCGACCTGCTTCTTGAACGGCGTAAGGTCATCGCCAAATAGCACCCGCTCGATGGTGTCGATGTCCTCCGGTATGCGTTCGCCTTTTAACCACATCCTGACGACGCGGGCGGAATAGCCGACCGCCAGCGCGAATGTCTCGGTCGTCCATCGTGGTAACGCCCGGTCATTCTTTGGGGGTGGAACGGGCGGATGGTCGAAATGACGCTTGAGCAGCACGCCTAATTCAAGGCCCGGTGTCCGCTTCGGTTGCTTTGCCATCCTGTTCCCCCGTTCCGGTCAGCATTGTGCCAACGGAGCGGCAAGGCAAGTCCACGTGCGGCGGGACCGCCACATATTCAACCAAAATGGATGCTCAAAAGCCCTGAAGCGTCGTCACAGTTGCGAGCGCGCCGGTCACGTGGGCGAATGGATGACGATGAGCAAGATCGGACATTTTGAAGTTGCCGTAATGATGAAGGTCAATGAACTCGCCCAGCGCCACGGCCTGGAATCATGGGAGTTCGATGCCGAATACGACACCGAAACCGGCGAGTTATCCTTCCCATCCGCGCCGGGCGGTGCCGACCGCTATGATCGCTTCTGCAAAATGAAAGAGGCCCTGGGCTGCGACGAGAAAGGCAAGCTGCTGCTGGACAGCGATGCCGCCTTGCTCGATGCGCTTAATGAAGCGCTGCGCACTGCGCCGCGCACATGGGCGCGCTAGCTGTTCCATCGCTTGCCTAGGCTGTTCCGCGCCGTTCCGCTTTTCTGACGCTGTTCCCACGGCAAGGAGAAAAGCCCACGATCCATAGCCATACCCTCAATGGCACAGGCCATGCCTGACCCGCGGCTTCGCCGCCATTTTCACCATCACGAGCAATTTCTTCAACGGCGCGTCCCGCCGAACGGCGAACTGCGTCCAGCAAACGGGAGACGACCCATGTTCATGCCAAAATGTCCCGAGTGCGGCGGTGCCGCCAAGTCCATCGAACCCGATGGCATCGACGCGCTCAACAACGGTATCGGTGGCGCGTTGCGTTTCGAGAATATGCGGCACCATCCGCATCCGCACATGCAGCTTGCCCATCTCGGCATCAAGTTCGGCCGCGAAATCTACAAGCGGATACCGGGCGGCGGCCTCAAGCGATGCACCAAATGCGGCCATGAGTTCCGCTGATCCCATCTATCAGGAGAAAAACCATGACTGCAGGATGTCCTCGCTGCGGCAGCACGGATTGTGCGTCCAACGCCTTTCCGAACATGCCGATCGTCAAGATCGCCAACGGCGTTATCGCCGAGCGTCCGCCCAACTGGCTGCGCGATACGCTCAGCCAGTTGATGCTGTGGCTGGCGATCACTGCCGCGAACAAGGTGCGCCCGCCGATTAAGTGTAACTATTGCGGCAATGTCTTCGGATGAGCCGCGACTGGTTTACCGACGCCTTCGGCGCGACAGTCGATGACATATGGGCCAAGCTCATCAATGAGGGCTGGTATGCGCGACGGTCGCCCGAACCTTGGAGCCGGGGCGATCTGGGTTGGACGCATGGCGAGCAACCCAGATCCTCCGCGCCCGAAAATCCCGACATCGAACGCGGCATCGACCGCTAGCAGGAGGCAATCATGGCCCTTCGCACCGGAGACCTCGACACCCCTTTATTCAAACTCGACAGCAATAGCGCCTATACCGTACGCGACGCCTGCCAAGGCACCTTGATCCTCGGCGGTGTCGGCAGCGGCAAGACCAGTGGCAGCGGCGCGACCATGGCGGCCGCCTTCCTCAAGGCAGGCATGGGAGGCCTCGTGCTGTGTGCCAAGCCGGAGGAAGCTGATTTATGGCGCGCCTATTGCGCCAAGCATGGCCGCAGCGGCTCGCTGATCGAATGCGACGGCACCAACGCCCATATCAATATGCTGGCCTATGAACTGGCGCGACAAGGCGGCGACGGCCTGAACTCGGTCGTGGAACTACTGATGCGCGTGCTGGAGATCGCGCGCCTAGCCAGCCCCTCGCCGGGCCGGGCAGGTGAACATTTCTGGGACGATACGCTGCGGCAGATATTGCGCAACGCCATTCCTCCCCTGTTCGCGGCGACCGGCACGGTCAAGATTTCGGACCTGCTCCGTTTCGTCCGCAGCGCCCCGTCCAGCCCGGACGAGATGGCCAATCCCGATTGGCAAAAGCAAAGCTATTTCTGCCATGTGTTCCTGACGGCGGCGGAACGGCTGCGCGCCGGGCCGGTTGCGGGATTCGATGACAGGGCGGGCGAGCGCGCCACCAGCTATTGGCGCAACGACTATGCGAAGCTCGACCCCAAGACGCGCGCGTCGGTCCAGCTCTCCCTGACCACTGCGCTCGACCGCTTCAACCATGGCTGGCTCGAACAGATGTTCTGTACCACCACGGACATCGTGCCGGAGCTGAGTCTGCACGGCGTCATCCTGCTGATGAACATGCCTGCCCTCACAAAGAACGAGGATGGCATCATCGCCCAGCAGATCGTCAAATATCTCTGGCAGCGGGCCGTGCTGGCGCGTAATGCACTGGCAGCGCCGCACCAGCAGCGCCCGACCTTCCTGTGGGCCGACGAAGCGCAATATTTCGTCAACAGCTATGACGCGGAGTTCCTGTCGACCTGCCGGGGATCGCGCATCTGCACCGTGTTCCTCTCGCAGAGCCTGCCGACCTTCTACGCCAAGATCGGCGGCGACAACGCGCATGACCGCACCCACCATTTGCTAGGCAATTTCGGCACCAAGGTCTTCCATAACCCCGGAGGGTGCAGCGAAACGGCGGACTGGGCCGCGCGGATCATCGGCAAAGGCATTCAGTGGCGGCGCAACGAAAGCCGCTCTCAGGGCACCAGCAGCCAGTTCGGCCTCAATATGGGCGAGAATACGAACTGGGGCACCAACAGCAGCGGCGGCGGGAGCAGCAGCTACAATAACGGCGCGGGCGGTAGCAGCTATGGCGGCGGTAGTTCATGGAGCAGCGGCACGTCCAGCGGTGGCGGCGACCAGTGGGGCCGCAACCGCAGTTCCGGCAGCAACAGCGGTCAGAGCTGGGGCGGCAGCGAGGTCAGCGACTGGCTGATCGAGCCGGGCCAGTTTAGCCGGATGCTCAAGACGGGCGGCCCGCCCAACGGCAATATCGTGTCCGCCGTCTGGTACCAGGCCGGGCGCATCTTCCCGTCCAGCGGCGGCAATGCCCTTTATTGCGAGTTCGTCCAATGAGGGCGCCGGGCATCAAAACGCGGATCATGGGCCATCCGCTAGTCGTCTGGCCGACCATCGGCTTCTTCCTGTGGTCGGGCTACATGCTGCTGGTTCAGCCGGACACATGGATCATGGCGGCAGCCGCCTTCATGATCGGCGCGCCGGTCATGCGCGCCTACGAGCAATGCGAGGCCTATCGCATCTGGCGCGGGACATGGAACGCCATGGCGGGGCAGACGCGAAAGCGGCGCAACGTCCTCCGTCCGTTGACTGGTGCGGTGGCGCTTGCCGCCATCGGCCTCTACCTCGTTGCCACGCTCGACCGCACCGATACACAGAACGCCATCGGAGTGATGCTGGTATGGCTGATCGGCGTCGGCGTGTTCTTTGCCGGGCGAAGCCTCTGGCGAAAGAAGCGGGCAGCGAAACAGGCCAAGGACGATCCCGTCACCGTCTGCGTCCGCACGCCCCTGTTGCCGGTCCCGACCCTGCAACAGGCCTACGCCGCCCTCCCGGCCCATTGCTGGGTAGTGCTGGGCGGACGCTGACATGACCGCCCATGCCTTCGTCGCCCGTGAGGCACTCGGCTCCCAAAGGGACCATGGCGGCACTGCCGCCATGCAACCGCCGATTGCCCTTTGCGGGTGGTTGGGTCGCTGCCCGACCACCCGGAAGGCGACCGACGCCGCCGCCCTAATGTTCTCGGGAAACAGTCTGTTGCACCACCACATTAGGGAATCGTTAACCACGTTCTCCTCCATACTGACCTTCAAAAGGCCTCCCGCAGGGGTGCACGTTGTCCGCAACCTTAGCGGGCAACGTATCTGTGCACACTTAGGCCTTTTTACTGACTTGGGGGAACGGGGAGCGATGATTACGGGGGCGATATAGCATGGCGATCTTCTCCATGCGGATGCAGGTCATTAAGCGCAGCGCCGGGCGCAGTTCGGTGGCTGCCGCCGCCTATCGGGCGGGCGAGAAGCTGGTCGATGAACGGCAGGGCATCACCCATGACTACTCCAACCGAACGGGGGTGGAGCATACGGAAATCCTGATCCCGGAAAACTCTCCCGCATGGGTCAGGGACATTGATCGGCAAGGATTGTGGTGTGCGGTCGAGTCCGGGGAAAAGAGAAAGGACAGCCAGACTGCCCGTGAGTTGCGTCTGACCCTGCCACGGGAGATACCCGCCGACCAACGCATCGCGCTGGTGCGCGATTATGTGATCCGCAACTTCGTGTCCAAAGGAATGATCGCAGACATCGCGATCCACAACAAGGTCGCCAGCGACGGGCTGGAACAGCCCCACGCCCATGTCATGCTGACCATGCGCCCGGCGGTGGAGCCGGGCGGGTTCGGCCAGAAGGTGCGGCACGACTGGGTGCCTGATCCCACAGGCCGAACCCAGCCGGACGGCAGGCCGGTCATGGTCGAGTCCAACGCCCATAGCTGGAACTCGGCGGACTATTATGAGCGCTGCCGGGAAGATTGGGAGAACACGGCCAACGCCGCGCTGGCGCGGGCCGGATCGATGGAGCGCATCGACCGGCGCAGCCTGCTGGAGCGCGGCTTGGCGCGGATGCCCGAACCGGCCTTACGGCTGGCTTACCACCTCAAGGATTTGCGCGGGGCGCTCAAAGAGCGGTTTGGCCAGTTCCAGATGGCGAAGCATTACCAGGCGGTCGAAGCTCGTGCCAAGGCGGCCTTCGCACGGCTGGAGCAAGCCCCGACGCGGGCGGGCGATACCGTCCGCAACTTCCAGCGCTTCCACGACTGGATCGACCGCCAGCTCGACCGACTCAGCTCGCCACGCGAAGGACCGGATCGCGATCGACCCCTATCACCCGACATTTCCATGGAGCGTTAAATGAGCGATTCCTATTCAAACAGCTGGGAACCCCAAGGCCTCGGCAAAAACTGGACCGCCATGTTCGAGCAACAGTCCCGCGATGGTAAGCCTCCGGGCGGGTCTTTCCAAACGTCCCCGCCACAGGACGATGCGCCTGAGGAAGACACGTCGGCACTGGATCTCACGGACTACAAGCCGTGGATTATCCAGCGGGTGCGCTCGCGTCCCGCGCTGATGTTGGAACTGCGCCGCTACGAGCCGCGCTCCGGCTTATGGCAGGGCTGGGCCATGCCTTACCATGGCCTGTATGCGGTCGAATATATAGGCGAACGGATGCTGTCGCTGGATTTCGGCGCGCGGCAGTTCGTCATCGAAGGAAGGGGCCTCGATGCGCTCGCCCGCCATATCCAGCAGGGCAAGGTGGAAACTATACTGGAATATGCCCCGTCGGTGTGGGCGGCGCAGCCCGTGAGACCGTTGGTTACAGCTATAAGGGAAACGAAAGTGCAAGATATGACTGCCCGATGAAGCAAAGGAGTTGCAACGCCGTAACCGTGTGAGCAAAATTGACTTAGATTGGTTGGAGGTGATTCGTGGAACAACATCATGAACGTCAGTTACGGCACCATCTAAGCAGCATGCCTGCCCATGAATCTGACAACTGGAGAGCGGCAGGCAGTCATGCTCTGAAGAATCAGCATGACCCCGATCATCCAGCGTGGGATCAGATTAAGCAGGCAGCAAAGTGGTTGGGGATTCCTTTGGGTGTCATAACATTAGGTGGCGGGAGTTTTCTAGCGTTAAAGCGCATTGCTCAAGTAATGGCTTCCCATTAATGGCCGATGCATGCCCAAGGTGTGGATCGGGCAAACACAAGCCTTTTGTAGATCAGGCTGAAGCTTTTAGCCTGCATACCATTGGAGCCATTACTAGCCTAATTCGATCAGCTCGGTCTGCGCTCGGTCCACCGACGGTGGATGTTATGCAATGCGATTATTCTCAGTGTAATGTATTTGGTTATAAGTGCTATCATTGCTCAACCATTAATATCAATGATCGTCAATATAGCGATGGCACTACAGCTATATGCACGAAATGCCATAAGGGGAATTATGTCAGAAATCCGTCTAGAATCACTACAATGAAGTAGGAATTCAAGTTTTGTTTTTGGCTTTCGGACGCAAATTCAATGAGTGAACGAGAGCCACGGCGCATGTAACAGCTCCTATGGTGACGTTATTTACGTTCAAGTATGTTAGGGCTTTGCAACTGCGTTCCTTATGCAAAAATTGTGTTGAGGTTCCTATAACTCCAGCACAGAATAAGCCTGCCCCAACGCCGATTCCGGTGCTTGAAGATATTTCCCGTTTGCATTCACTATTCTGTTCGTGTTTATCGGTCATACTTCGATGATACATTCATCGCGAGGATTGTTTGTGACAATTTGGTGAAGATTTAATCGAACAGTCATAGGATGTTAGTTGTTTCGCCACATACGCGCGGCCAGCGCTCGTTCTTCGGCATCCATGACATAGGTGTAGATGCGGGTGGATTTACCGCCTTCGGCATGGCCGAGCAGGCGGCCCACCAGTGATTCCGGCAGACCGGAGCCGATACCATGACAACCGAACCCATGCCGGAAGCCCTTGGGCGAGGCTTGGGGGCCTTCGATCCCGGCGCACTGCATCAGCGCGCGGATATGCCGCCATGCGGTCTGCCGGCACCACGGGAATAGCAGCGAATCCGGTGCCAAGCCCTGCGTTTCAGCAAACTCCGCCAGCTCGCGCAGGAACGGGCGCGGCACTGGCACGGCGCGGAAGACCGTGCGACGGCGTTTGAGGGTGCGGAAGATGACGCGCCCGGTTTCTATATCAAGCCGCCGCCGCGTGACTTGTAAGCCCTCCGACAGGCGGCAGCCGGTATAATAGAGCAGGCGGCAGAACAGCCGCGTGCGGACATCGGCCTTGCGAGCGGCGCGAAGCAGGGCCTTGGCTTCGCCATTGGTGAGGTATTTGCGCTGCCCGTTCCCATCAAATAAATCGAACCACGAGCCTGTGCCCGCGCTGCCGTTCACGCTCACCACCTTGCTCCCTGCCTGCCCCGTGCAACACTACTGTCTGTAGTGTTGCAACCTGGAGGGCGATAAAAATTAGGCGCAGAGTGGGTTCGCGCGGAATATCGTGCGTCGTCGAAATGCAATACTGTGGGGGTTGGAAACACCGGAACATTAAGCGTTCCGGGCACTCACCCCGCAACACTACAGACAGTAATGTAGCGTCCTCTCCATCGGTTCCTTGGTGGGTGAGGGATTTTTGCCATGGCCTATGTTTATTCGGTGCAGACGAGCAAGGGCACCTATGACGTTACCGTCCAGAAGCATCACGAACATATGTCGAAAGCGGATTTTGAGCGGGCCTTGCTTTCGGCCTTGTTGACGCTCGGGGCGAATGTTGCCCTCCATCATTACACCTTCAAGCGTGTGGCCTAAACCGTGTGGCATGTGAAAGGCGGCGCGGGCCTATGGCCCGCCGCTCTGTCGATGCTCGCGATAGGGTGCCTATGCGTGGCGGCTCCAGCAATAGCAGGGGAATCGCAACTCCAATTCGACCGCGACAGTGTTCTCCATGACCTGTCTGCTGATAAAATCGCCCAGCGGCGAGCATCCTGCGCAGCGGGGAATATTCCGGCATGGCTGGTGCGGCTGCGCGCCAGCGGCTTTCAGACACTTTCGGCGGGAGCCTATTGCGTGACGGCACTGACCCGCGCAGGTCGGGACGGCACATTGGGTTACGTCACGCTCGGAAGTAACGAAACCACGCCCGCCGTTGCTTTCGATACCGGGTTTGTGAACGGCTATCTGAAGCATGAATCGTTGCCCGCCGATGCGCCCAGCATGGCGATGTTGCTGCCTATCGCTGACCGCTGCCTTGACCAGAAAGAAGAGAAGTTGCGACTATGCGGCTTGGTGGGCCAAGTGCTGGGCGCTCGCGCCGCACATGGCGAAGTTGTGCCTGTTTCGTAGCGCGGTTCGTTACGAAAGAGCGGCGGTTTTGTTGTCGCCTTTAGCAACGTGGGCCGCCACGCCATGGGTGGGGGCTACATTGCTATCGTGTTCGGCAATGCCGACACCGAGCGCTTTCAGTTCCGCGCCAACGTCCCCTAACGACGCCGCCAGTATATCCGATGAGGATAGAGGTAAGGCAGATTGCGGCTTGATGTCTTGGGCGGCGGTGGGTGCTGCATTTTCTTTCATTTTGTTTTCCAGCGTTGCCACGTCCTTTGCCGTAACGGTGCCAGCCTGATCGGCAACAAACGCCTTCATCGCGTCGATGGGATTATCGGGATGGGCGGCGAGCAGCGCGTCGATCTCGGCGTCCGTCTTGCCCTTGGACTTCATGATCGCGCGGAGGTCGGCGCACATGTCGGCGTCGAACCTCGATACGTCCTTGCCGTCGCGGATCATTCTAGCGCGCAGCGCTGCGGTGCTGGCGGCCAGCTCGTCCACGCGACGCATCAAGGCCGGGTCGGCGCTGCCGCCATGGGCGGCAAGATCGACCGCCTGCGCGTAGGCCGCGCCACTGGCCTGTAGCGCGCCCTCGGGCGTGCCTTGCGCCATGCCCGCCTCGTAGCGCTTGCGATAGTCTTCCCCGCGCTGGCGGTAGGCGCGTTCCTGCTCGGCGTTGTCAAATTGCAGGAGGCCATCATACTGGTGCAGGTCGCGCATGAAGCTGGTAGCCTGCACCTGCGCACGGCTGGAGAGGCTCGCCAGCGCCGCGTCATCGGTCGCATCCGGCCCCTGGGCGGCACGGCCCTGTTCGATGACGGCATGGGTCTGCGTCACGGCGGCGGCAATCTCGCCGCGCATGGCGGCCAGGTCAGCAAGGCTGGCGCTGCCGATGTTGCGTTGAAGCTGGGCCAGTGCCTGCGCCTGGTTCTGCACTCCGGCGACGTTGCCGCCGCTGCGCGCCAGTTCGGTAAGCGCTGCCTCTAATGCAAAACGCGCACCGACGATTTGCCCCAGCAATTCGGCGCGCAAGCTCGCTTGCGGATCATCCGGTGAAGCCGGATGATCGGTCGGGGAAACTGTGATGCGGGCGTCTATAGATTACCTGTGCCGTGCTTCGTGCGCGCGTGAACCTTCCGAGAGGATACACGCGAAACCGCTAAAAATTGGTTAATATTTGCCTAACGGCGCAAGGACAGGCGGATGAACCGTGCTTGCCGCTATTCGGCCACGGGTGCTGATGGAACCTCGTTCCGCCGAATGCGCGTCGCGATTTCCTTGCCGGGCTTGAAATGCACGGCATGCTTGGCGGGAACCTCCACCTGATCCCCGGTGCGGGGATTCCGGCCCGTTCGTGCTTGGCGGGCGCGGACGCTGAAGGCACCAAAGCCGCGCAGTTCAACCCGGCCCCCGTCTTTCAATCGGGCGGCAATCTCGTCGAAGAATAGCTGCACGATCCGCTCGACCTCCAAGGAGGTCAGGGCCGGATTGTCTTCAAGCAGCTTTGCCACCAAGTCCGACCGAACCATCATGCCGCCTCCACAATGGAGAACCAGCCATAAATGGGCTGCAAGGCCCTCACAACATGTTTGATTTTGGATCGTGCGGGGGCGAACCGAATTTGCTGGGCGCTTCCGCACGGCCCAAGGCGGATGCCTTGGGCCGTCGCGCTCGCTACTCGGCACGGGGGCGTTCCTTGATCTCACGCATGACGATGCGGCCTTGCAGTGGGATCGCGGTGGCGCTGATACCGTAGCCCTTGCCGTCGCTGTGCGGCCATGCGGCGGCAATCTCGGTCCATTTGGCTTTCTTGCCCTCGCCAACGACGATGTAAATGCGGTGGGTCGGTTTGCTGGTGGTGGTTGCTTGTTCGGTCATGATCGGCTCCTTGGTGGTGCCACCGGCCTATCCGGTGGCTTCGTGGGGAGCCTTCGCGGCAGGCCATCGAGCCGCCGGTCAAGGCCGCGCCAGCGCCCGACAGGGGCGAACCTGCACAAGCGTAGCGCGGAAGGGAGCGCCTTGACCGGCGGCGGGACTGCCGCATCGCTCACCCAATCGAAGCCCACCGATAGGGAGGGTGGTGCGGCCAAGGGGCTATGGCTTGGACACGTCGCCACGCTCGGTAATCCGCTCGGCCATGTCGTTGATGGTGAGGGCTGGCCATAGGGTCGCCGTGATTTCACCCCGGCGTGGCCCTCACGGAAAGGCGTGGGTTACGGGCGGTATCGCCGACCGCGCACCCCGGAAAAGACCCCTCGCTTCCTTCGTGCAGCAGCGGCCCGCTGGCGCGGCGCTGATGGCGGTCACTCATCCGCGTAGCATGTTACGCCAGCGATGATCCGATATGTCCGCACGATCGGCTGCAAACTGCAATAGAGCTATTTAGAGAATACTCATATCACGCTTCATAGACGAATTGATCTAGCAGTATGGAAGGTCGGCAACAGGATCAGGTGATATCGCAGATGCTAAATCTTTGTTTGTATCAGATTTCTGCGGAGGATTACGAAACGCGGTGAGTGCCTGGATGGGTGCGATAAAATGAGTGCGGTGTAGCCAAGGGCGGTTGACGGATTCGACCTCTTGGCCTAGGGCCAAGACGCCAGAGATGTGGAAAATCTCCACATTCGGGAAAGGGGAAGCCTCGTGCTTCCCCTTTCCTGATTCTTACGATAACCACACTCAGAGCGCCGTAATATTACTGCAATATTACGTCTAAAAACGTCATATTTCTCCGTTATGCGAATCCTGGAAGAGACGGAGATTTCCTACATCTCTGGCGATTTGACGGACCTCCTTCTCTCCACCTGACGCCCGACTTGGCGTCAGGCCTCACAACGAAGGAGTTCGTCATGAATCGGATACGCACCTTTATTCTGATAGCTGCCGTGATCTTGGCAGCCAGTCTTGCGAGCATGATGATCCCGGCTTTTGGGGCCGGGACATCGATTTTCCCTTTTAGCTCGCCTTTTCTAATTGCGCATGTCGCTATCGCCGCTGCGTTGCTGATCGAAGCCGTACTGCATTGGAAACAAGCAAAATATGCGGATAACCGGAGATCTCACAAAGCGATTGCCATGCTTTGCATGACCGCTGCGCTGTTGACGATAACTGCCACCGGCCCGGAGATGCTGGTGGTGCCAGAAGTCACCTCTGCCTGAACGAGGCGAATCAACAGGGAGGCCTGCCATACCCGTGGCAGGCCTTTTCTGTGTCGATGGTCATCTTCACACAACTGTCACACACAGAAGCGCCATACACCAGTAGAACACCGGTCGAGTTTTGTTCTCCGTTACGTCACCCGTCTTAGATTGGTTGCGCGCGGAGTTCAGACCGGCCGGAAGAAGCTGGTCTGTGGCCTGCTATCTGTTTACGAACTCCAGATAGCGCCGCAACTGGTGCCTCGTCACGCCAGAGCTGTGTAAGCACACAGGGCGAGGCACCTTTCCGAACTGAGTTCGTCCATTAAGGGACTCCCGCCTGCAAGTTTGGCAGCAAATCTTCTTACCGTTGCGCCAGGTTCAGAGCATGGCTGGGATGCATGTCACGGGTTCGCCCCCCATCCGGTCCCGTTTAGAATGGCGTGGGTTGTGGGCGGTATCGGCAACCGCGCACCCCGGAAAAGGCTCCTCGCTTCCTTCGTGCAGCAGCGGTCCGCTGGCGCGGCGCATCCATGCGGTCTGTGTCCGTGGTGCTCATGCGGTCGGCGGTTCAGCCCTGTCCACGCGCAATCCCGCGCGGGGCGCAAACGGGGAGGAACCCATGACGACCACCATCATCTTGCTGACCATCAACAGCATCGCCCAGCTGATTGCGGCGGTAGCGCAGTTGATCGCCGCCCTGCGGCGATGACCGTGGCGGTTTTTCCTCCGCTGCGACGCAGCAGTACGCCATTTAATCTCTGTCGATTTTCGCGGCTGGCAATTCTTCTTCCTTGTCCATGCGCGACGATGAGGCATGATGGCGGCATCAGGAATGGAGGTCGCAATGAACAACGAACGCAAACGCGGTCGCCCGATTGGCAGCGAAAAGCCCGGTGACGATATTCTTCTGGCTAAGGTCGCCGACCTTCTTCTAGCCGAGCCGCATTTGAAATGCGCCACCGCCATTAAGCGTGTCGTGGCAAAATATGACGACACCATCATTCGCCGCCTTCGCGACAAGTTCAATCGCAGGAAAGGGCAATTGATGGCTGACGCCCAGGAACGGCGCATCAGGCGGCAGCCACGTGACGTAGACGCACGAGCCTACGGACGCTTTGCCTTGCAGCAGGCACGGCAATGGCCGGACAGTCAGTGGTGGGCGGCACTGAAAGTCAGCGCAGTGATTGGCAACAGCGCAGCGGATAGCCCAGCCGCCACGCGCCTCAAGGCGATGTGCGATCATCAGGCGGTTCAGATGCTCCGCAATCAGTATGTGGCCCTTTCGCCGCTGAAGGCGGCGCTAGAGTATTTGAGCAAGCCTGAGGTTCAGGCCGGTATCGAACTGGCAAAACGCATGAAGGCGGTTGTTCTTCCAACCGGATAGATACTGTGGCCCATCGTTGCTCCCTCTTCATGGCCAGCGGCCAGAGGAAGCGACGATGGGAAGAACGCAGGCATAGGGACGCTACGGGCCGGGCGCGTCTTTTACCCATGCCCGCTTGGCCGTCACCTGACCGGGGAGCGCCAGCGGCGCGTCAGGCAATGGCTTTTGATCCCGCCGGGGAGCCCGAGCCGGGCGCGGGGTCGGGTTAGCAGCGCTAACCGGCGCGAGGTCGACGACCCCGTTGGGGCTTAGCGGGCCGCTTCGCCTTGTCGCGCGTGGCGGCAGCCTTGGTGGCTTTGGCCTTTGTTTCCAGTTCCACATCATCCGGCTTGGCGGCGTTCCAACCGCCCGCGCCTTGCAGCAGGCGGTCGGCGTGCCGGATGCTGTTCACATGGCCATAGTGATCTTCGATCATCTTGACGGATGTGCCCATCTGCTCGGCGAGAAGATACACGTCCACGCCTTCGCTCAAGCGCATGGTCGCATAGGTGTGGCGGAAGCTGTAGGTCGAGCGCACCGTGCCGCCCGGCCCGTCGCGCAACTCGGCTTTGTTCAGCAGGTCGTCGATCAGGTGCTTGTAGAGCGATGAAGCGGGCGTCCCATCGATGGTGGTGAACACCGGATCGTCGGGCCGTGGCTCGATGGCATGGTCGGGGACGTTCTTCTTGCCCTCGGCCTCCGCCCGTTTGCGGGCGGCGTCGCGGGCGCAGGCGCGGATGCGGTCGAGATATTTGCCGACGCTGGGCACCGCTACCAGCTTGCGCGACTTGCCCTTGCCCTGCACGGCAAGCACGACGATTTCGTTGCCGTCCCGGTCCTTGGCGGTCGTTACATCCTTCCAGCGCAGGTTCTTCGCCTCACCGGGCCGCATCCCGGTGTTGCACATCACCAGCACGAAATTATGCGTCACCGTGCGATACCAGCGGCTGATGGGCGATAGCTTGCGCTCTTTCTTTTCCGTCTCTTCGGTCTCGGCCTTGTCCTTGGGCTTTTCCTTGCCCTTTACCCAATAGTCGCGAGAGTAGGTGTAAAGCGCCGTATACTCCTCGTTGGTAAACTCGTCGCGGCGCATGACCTTGAGTTTGGGGCGGCTTTCGTAGCGCTGACTGACGGGCGCATAGCGCTTCTTCATGGCGAAGCCCATCACTGAGGCGAACACCGACATTTCAAAGCGGATGGTGCTGTCGCTGATCTGCTTGGTGCCTTTCATCCGTTCCGCAATGGCGGCTTCGCGCGCCGCGATGGCTTCGTCACTCGCCGACACGCCGCGCCGGTTGCGATCACCCGGAAGCGGGCGCGCGCGCAGGCCGCGTGCCGCACGGCCCTTCTCGCGGGCCGCCAGTTCCTGATCGACCAGCTTGGCCGCCAGCGCTTCCGACACGGTCCGCATCCCGTTACGCGCGGCGCGTCCTTCACCGTTAGCGCGCCGCCATGTCGGATAGTTTTTCCATGTGTCGTCGCCAATGAGGTGCACCTGCGTCGAACCCATATAGTCGGTCAGCGGGCCTTCGATCACCGCGCGCAGCTTCTTCGGGCGCTGGGCGCTGATTTCGCCATGCTCCGCGCGCTTCTCCTGCTCGATCAAAAACTCCTGCGCCACCTTGGCAAAGGAGCGATTGAACAACGGAATGTTCTGCTCAAGGCTGTGCTCGACCTTGGCATCGTGCCGCCACGCCATGCTGCGAGCGGTGTTGATGTCCTCGGTTTTGAGGGAGAAGGTCTTATAGCGGTCCACGTTCGGCACCTTTACCCGGCAATACCAGTTGCCGTGCTGCACGTCCGACCGGCGAAAGAGGATCAAGCCGGGCTTCAACTCGACTTTGTCCTTGATGAAGGTCCCTTTGCCTGCGACCGTAGCCATGCGATACCTCACTCTCTGTGCAGTTTCTGTGCAGAACGGCGACCTAAGTGATTGATATGCCGTTGCTGTGCAGTGCTTGTGTAGAGAATGATACCAAAAAATATTGTTTATTACGAGTAATTTAAGATATAACGGTCATCCCCGCGAAAGCGGGGATCCATCTCCCGAGCGTCCCGCCTGGCGCAAGGTCGGGAGATGGGCTCCCGCCTACGCGGGAATGACGGGGTAGCCCTGATACACTTTGCGACATATCCCCACCGCCTCTGACAAAGTTGCGGGACACTCTTCCTTCAAAACCGGTTTCAAGGGGCGGCGAGAGCGCCGTTCCAAGCCAACCCGAATGAAGGACAAGCCATGCTCCGCAACTATTTCCTGACCGTCGCCGCCGGTTCGCTGTTCGTCGGCGGCCTTGCCGCCACCCATCTCGCTTTCGCCCAGCCCGGCCAAGAAGACGGCCCGCGCGGGCGCGGCGGCATGATGGCGATGGCCGACGCCGACAAGGACGGCAAGATCAGCAAGGCCGAAGCCACCGCCGCCGCGCAGGCCCGCTTTGCCAGGATGGACGCCGACAAGGACGGCCAACTGACCCTCAAGGATCGCGAGATCAAGCGTGACCAGCGCCTCGAAGACCGCTTCGCCGCGCTCGACACCGACCGCAACGGCCAGATCAGCAAGGCGGAGTTCACCGCCGGGCATGAAGCGCGCGCCGACCGCCGTGGCGGTCTCGGCGGCAAGCGCTGGGGCGGGCGGCGTCATGGCGGCCCCGGCCCGATGGCCGAAGCGCGCAAGGACGGCGTCGTGACCCAGGCCGAATTCCTCGCGGGCGCGACCCAGCGCTTCGACAAGGCCGACGCCAACGGGGACGGCTTCGTCACCACCGAGGAGATGAAGGCGGCGCGCGACGCGATGCGCGGCCAGTGGCGCGCGCGCCAGGCGCCCCAGGGCTGACGGCTCGGCCGGCGGGATGGCGGCGCGGGGTTCCTCTCCCCCCTTGTCCCCGCGCATCGCCACCGTCGGCGGTGAAGGGCGAAGGCACTCCCCAAAAAGGGGACGCCTTCGCCCTTCCAACCTCTCCCAAGCCATGACAGACAGGCATCATGAGCGATCGTCCCCATCTCCTCCTCGTCGATGACGAGCGGTCCATCCGCGAGCCGCTGGCGCAATATCTCTCCCGCAACGGCTTTCGCGTCACCGCCGTCGACAGCGCCGCCGAAGCGCGCGTCCGCCTCAACGCCAACGCCATCGACCTCGTCATCCTCGACATCATGATGCCCGGCGAGGACGGCCTGTCGCTCTGCCGCCACATCCGCGCAACCAGCGAAATTCCGGTCATCCTCCTGACCGCCAAGTCGGAAGAGACCGACCGCATCGTCGGGCTTGAAATGGGCGCGGACGACTATGTGCTGAAGCCCTTTTCCCCGCGCGAGCTGGTCGCCCGGATCAAGGTGATCTTCCGCCGCGTCGCTACCGGCGGCCAGCGCGTCACCGCGCCCGATGGCGCGACCTACGCCTTTGCCGGCTGGCTGCTGAAATCGCAGGAGCGCACTTTGGTCGATGCCGAGGGCGTGTCGCTGCCGCTCTCGACCGCCGAATATAATCTGATGCTCGCCTTCGCCACCCGGCCCAATCAAGTGCTGAGCCGCGACCAGCTGCTCGACATTACCCAGGGTCGCGAGGCCAATGCCTTCGACCGCGCGATCGACAACCAGATCAGCCGCCTCCGCAAGAAGATCGAGCCAGACCCCAAAAACCCGACGCTCATCAAGACGGTGTGGGGCGGCGGCTACACCTTGTCCGCCGAGGTCCGCAAACTGTGAAGAGACTGCGCCTCTGGCCGCAGAGCCTGGTCGGCCAGATCATCCTGCTGGTCGCGATCGGCCTGTTCGTCGCCCAGGCGATCAATTTCGGACTGCTGCTGCGCGAGCGCAGCCGGCTGGCGCTGACCGGCCAGACCGCGCCCGCCGTCTACCGCATCATCAACGCGCTCGACGCCCGCGCCGACCGCTGGTCGGGGCAGGGCGAAGCGCGGCCGCAGGGCCGGAACCGGCGCGACTGGCGCGCCGTCCGCTTCGTTGAGGGCCGCCCTGTGCTTCCGGGCAATCCACGCCCCGACATAGAGCGGCGCGCGGCCGACATGTTCGCCGACATCGGCGTTACCGTCCGCTCGCTCGCGGCGGCGGAAGAGGCGCGGCCCACGCCCATGCGCCGCTGGGACCGCATCCGCGCGCGCGCCAATGGCGAACCGCCGGAGGCTCGCCCGGCGACGCGCCTTACCCTCGCGGTCGAATATGAACCCGGCCGCTGGGTGGTCGCGCAGGCACGCGGCGGCGATCGGTCGCCGCGTTTCCTCCCCTGGCTGATCGGCCAGACGCTGATCCTCTACATCATCGTCCTCGCCCCGCTCGTCTGGATCGGCCGGCGGATGGCGCGGCCGATGCGCCAGCTCACCGGCTCGGCCCAGCAATTCGCCCGCCCCGGCGCGGCCGATCCGGTGGACGAGCGCGGCCCCGGCGACGTGCGCGATCTCACCATGGCGTTCAACGCCATGCGCGCGCGCATCATCGCCATGCTGGACGAGAAGGACCGGATGCTGGGCGCGATCGGCCATGACCTGCGCACCCCGCTCGCGTCGCTGCGCGTCCGCGCCGAGTCGGTCGAGGACGAGGGCGAGCGCGCCCGCATGTCGCAAACTATCGACGAGATGAACCGGATGCTGGAGGATATCCTCTCGCTCGCCCGTGCCGGCCGCAGCACCGAAAGCGCGCAGAAGGTCGATCTCGCCTCTCTGGCCGACGCCGTCGTGGAAGATTTCATCGAACTCGGATCGCCGGTCGATCTCGCCGATAGCGATCGCGCCGTCGCTTTCGTGCGCCCCCAGCAGATCCGCCGGGCGCTGCGCAACCTCATCGAGAACGCGATCGTCTATGGCGATCGCGCCCATGTGTCTGTCAGCCGCGAGGGCGGCACGATCCGCATCGCCGTCGCCGATGACGGCCCCGGCATCGCGCAGGACCGCATGGCCGAAATGCTGGAGCCCTTCACCCGCCTGGAAGGATCGCGCAACCGGGAGACCGGCGGCGCTGGCCTCGGCCTCGCCCTCGTCCGCGCGATCATGGCCGAACATCAGGGCGAACTGCGCCTCGCCAACCGGCCCCAGGGCGGGCTGGAGGCCAGCCTCATCCTGCCCGCCTGACGGCCTGGCCTTTCCACATCCGCGCTTTCGCGATAGGGCGGCGCGATGACCAATATGTTTCTCGTGATGGGCGGCGGCGCGGTGGGCGCGGCGCTGCGCTATCAGCTCGGGCGCTATGCCGGCCAGATCGCGCCTGGCGCGGCCTGGCCCTGGGGCACCTTCGCGGCCAATCTGATCGGCGGCTTCGCCATGGGCCTGCTCGCCGGCTGGCTGGCGCGCGGCGGGCAGGGCGGGGGCGAGCCGATACGCCTGCTGCTGGGCGTCGGTCTGCTCGGCGGCTTCACCACTTTCTCTGCCTTCAGCCTCGAGACGATGCTGATGATCGAGCGCGGGCAGGGGATGCTGGCGCTCGGCTACGCGCTTGCCTCGGTGACCGGCGCGGTCGCGGCGCTTGGCCTTGGCCTCACCCTGATGCGGAGCGTCGCGGCATGAAGGGCCGTCCTCCCGCAAAGGGCCCCGGCCCCCGCAAGCCGGCCGCTGACCGCAAACCCGCCGGCCCGCGCAAGAACAACAAGCCTGCCTTCAAGCCCCGCGCTCCCGCCGCGACCAAATCCGCCGCGAAACCCGCGCCAGCCAAGCCCGCGCCAGCCAAAGCAACCCCCCCCACAGGTGTCTCACTCGCTGTTCGCCAATTCCGCGTCGCCGCCGACGATGATGGCATCCGGCTCGATCGCTGGTTCCAGCGGCACCTCCCCGACGTCGGCTTCAACCTCGTCTCGCGCTGGTCGCGCACCGGCCAGCTCCGCGTCGATGGCGCGCGCGCCGCGCCGGGCGACCGCGTGACTGAAGGCCAGACGATCCGCGTCCCTCCCGCCGACCAGAAGCCCGAAGCCCCCGACAAGCCCAAGCGCGTCCGCGTCATCGACCTCACCCCCGAGGAGATCGCCTATGCGCAGGAGATGGTGATCCATCGCGACGCACAGGCCATCGTCATCAACAAGCCCCCCGGCCTCGCGACGCAAGGCGGGACCAAGACCGACGCGCATGTCGACAAGCTGCTCGACGGCCTGCTCTACGACCTCGAAACCCGCCCGAAGCTCGTCCACCGGCTCGACAAGGACACGTCGGGCGCGCTGCTGCTCGCCCGCACCGCCCGCTCTGCCGCCCATTTCGCCAAGGCCTTTTCCAGCCGCACCGCGCGCAAAGTCTATTGGGCCTTGGTGATGGGCGTCCCCAGCATCGAGGATGGCATGATCGAGCTGCCCCTTGCCAAGCAGCCCGGCACCGGCGGCGAGAAGATGCACGTCGATGAAGCGGAGGGGCTGCCCGCCCGCACTCGCTACCGCGTGATCGAGCGCGCCGGCAACCGCGCCGCCTGGGTCGAGCTGCAACCCTATACCGGCCGCACCCACCAGCTGCGCGTTCATCTTGCGGCGATCGGCCATCCGATCGTCGGCGACGGCAAATATGGCGGCAAGGAAGCGTTTCTCTCCGGCACGATCAGCCGCAAGATGCACCTCCACGCCCGCCGCATCCGCGTCGATCATCCCGATGGTGGCCGCGTCGACGTGACCGCACAGCTCCCCTCGCACTTCGCCAACAGCCTCGCCGACCTCGGCTTCGACATCAGCCTCGGCGACCTGCCGCTCGACGACGAGATCGACCGCACCCCCACCCGCGAGGACGAGAAGAAGGCCGCCCGCCAGCACGCCAAGCAGATCCGCAAGGGCCGTAAGGGCGAACGTCGCGCACGGGGCGCCGCGCGCAAGGGATGACGCCGGGCGCGCCCTATCGCTGGACCGACGAGGCGGCGATGCGCGCCTTCGTGCGCGATGTCGGCTTCGGCCTGCTCTGCGCCGCGGGGCCGGACCGGCTCCATGCCGTGCATCTGCCGCTCATCTGGCTCGACGAGGCGCGGATCGGCCTCCATCTGCACCGCGCCAACCCGATCGTCCGGCATCTGGAGGACCGCCAGGCGCTGATCGTCGTCACCGGCCCCGATGCCTATGTCAGCCCGGACTGGTATGGCGATCCCGACCGCGTGCCGACCTGGAACTATGTCGCGGTGGAACTGCGTGGGCCGATGACCCGGCTGGACCATGACGCGACCGTCGCGCAGGTCGATGCGCTCAGCGCCGAGCAGGAGCGGCGGCTTGCCCCCAAGCCCGCCTGGACCCGCGAAAAGATGAGCCCCGGCCTGTTCGACCGCACCCTTACCGGCCTCATCGGCTTCGCCATGCAGGTGGAGGCGATGCACGGCACCGCCAAGCTCGGGCAGGACAAGCCCGAAGCCGCGCGCAACGCCGTCGCCGATGCGCTCGCGGCGCAGGGCAAGGCGGACATGGCCGACCTGATGCGGGGTACGACCGGCGCATGACCAATCGTCTCGTGGTGTTCGATTGCGACGGCACGCTGGTCGACAGCCAGCACAGCATCTGCGCCGCCATGACCCGCGCCTTCGAGGAAGCGCGGCTGTCCCCGCCCGATCGGCCCGCCATCCTCTCGGTCGTGGGCCTCTCGCTCCCTCACGCCATGGCGCGCCTGCTTCCTGAGGCCCACAGCGATTTCCACGATCATCTCGCCGAACGCTACAAGCTGGCCTTTCAGGCGCTGCGCCGGGCCGAGGGCGTGCAGGAGCCGCTCTATCCCGGCATCGTTGACCTCCTCGTCGCGCTGGAAGAGTCCGGCTGGCTGCTCGGCGTCGCCACCGGCAAGTCCGATCGCGGGCTTGATCTCTGCCTCGCCCATCATGGCGTGCGCGACCGCTTCGTCACCCTCCAGACCGCCGATCGCCACCCCTCCAAGCCGCACCCTTCCATGCTGCTCACCGCCATGGCGGAAGCAGGAGCCGCGCCCGAAACGACGGTGATGATCGGCGACACCAGCTTCGACATCGACATGGCCGCCGCTGCCGGGGTGCGCGCGATCGGCGTCGGCTGGGGCTATCATCCCCCCGACATGCTGATCGCGGCCGGCGCACACGCCGTCGCCATGGACAGCGCGGAGCTGCGCGCCCATATCGACGCCGCATGACCGATCCTCTTCCGCCCTCCGACCCCGAAAAGGTCGCGCGCCAGCGCCATTTCGCCCTTTCGCTCTTCCGCCTGTCGGGCGCATTCCTGGTGATGTTCGGCTTCCTTGCCATCGCGCAGCGTTTCTCCTGGGTTCAGGGCGGCAAGGCCAAGGCGTTCGGCACGATCATGGTGCTCGCCGGCCTGTTCCAGTTCGTCCTCGTGCCGCGCCTGCTGCTGGCGCTGTTCCGCAAGGGGCCGCCGCAATGAAGCGCTTCTACACGGATGTCGCGGTCGTCCCGTCGGACGGCGGCTGGACCATCCAGCTCGACGGCCGCCCCATCCGCACCCCCGCCCGCGCGCAGCTGGCGCTGCCGACCCCTACGCTGGCCGAGGCGGTGGCGGCGGAATGGCGCAGGCAGGGCGAGACCGTCGATCCCGCCACCATGCCCATGACCGGCCTCGCCAACGCGGCGCTCGATCATGTCGCGCCCAACCCCGCCGATTTCGCCGCGGGCGTCGCTCGCTATGCCCAGTCCGACCTGCTCTGCTACCGCGCCGATGGTCCCGAAGCGCTGGTGGCGCGGCAGGCCGCCGCCTGGAACCCGCTGCTCGACTGGGCGCGGGCGCGCTACGATGTCGCCTTCGCCGTGACGCAGGGGATCATCCCCGTGCCCCAGCCCGAAGAGACGCTCGCCCGGCTCGGCGCGGCGGTGGCGGCGCTCGATCCTTTCCGCCTCACCGGCATGTCGACGCTGGTGACGCTCAGCGGATCGCTGGTCTGCGGCCTCGCGGTGGTCGAGGGCGGCCATGATCCCGTCGCCGTCTGGCAGGCGGCCGAAATCGACGAAGCATGGCAGGTCGAGCAATGGGGCGAGGACGCCGAAGCCGCCGCCCGCAGCTCCCGCCGCGCGGCCGAGTTCGCGACCGCTGCGGATTTCATCGCCCTGTCGCGCGCCTGACACGGCGGAACCGTAGCGCTTCTTCGTTCATTCTTGGGCCAGCAGAGATGGGCTAGGTCCGCCTGCGACCCCCTTTTATCGACGTAAGGAGACCCGAAGCCATGGCCTCGACGTTCGCGAAATCCGCCCTGACCGCCCTGCTGGCGCTCGCCGCGCCCGCCTTTGCCCAGCAGGCCCCTGACGCGCCGCCGCCCGAAGTCGCCGCACCGGAAGAGGCGCCCGCGCCCGAGGCCGCTCCGGTCGAACCCCGCGAGCTGACGCCCAAGGAAATCGCCGCCTTCAACCAGGCGGTCAGCGACTTCACCGCCGGCCAGACCGCCCAGCAGGCCGGCGACAATCAGGGTGCGGTCGCGAAATATGACGCGGCGCTCCCCGCGATCCGCGTCGCGGTCGAAGCGGACCCGAGCAACATCGACAATGTCAATTTTCTCGCCAACGCCCTTTTCGCGGACGCCGCCGCCTATGGCGCGCTGGGCCAGATGGGCAAGCTGATCCCGCTGTACGAGGAAGCGCTCCCGCACTGGCGCAGGATGGTCGAAGCGAAGCCTGAGGATGCCACCGGCCGCAACATCCTCGCCGGCATATTGATCCAGCTCGGCAACCAGAAGCTAGCGGTGCAGGACACGAGCGGCGCCGACCCCTATTATCAGGAGGCGCTGACGCTGGGCCGCAAGGCGGTCGAGACCCAGCCCGACGACAAGGTCGCCAAGAATATCCTGCTCTCGGCCCTCATCGGCGCGAGCCAGACCTCGATGGAGGAAGGGCTGCGGGACGAGACGCTGAATCTCGGCAAAGCGATGATGGCCGACGGCAGCATCGACGCCGCCAACCGCCCCTCGATCGAGATACTGACCGGCGCGAGTGCGGGGTGATAGCGGACGCGCAATTTTAATCGTCACCCCCGCGAAAGCGGGGGCCCATCTCCCACCCTATCGTCCAGGCGCAAGGCCAGGAGATGGGTTCCCGCCTTCGCGGGAATGACGAGAAACTGGGGGAGCCCGCCCCCTCACCCCCGCCCGATCTTGTCGGCATAGAGCATCCGCCCCGGCCCCATCATCCCCAGCACCTGCGGCACGATATGCGGCGCGACCGCGAAGCAGCCTTCGCTCCGCCCGCATTTGCCCCAGGTCGCCACATGATCCTCGCTCACATAGTCCGCGCCATGGATCACGATCGCGCGCGCCTCGGCGTTGCTGTTCGCCGGGTCGAGGCCATGGAGCCGCATCGATCGCCCATGCTGGCCGAAATACATCTCGCCCGTCTTGAACGCGCCCTGGCTGCTGGCGAGCGAATTGGGTTCGTTGGAGAAGCTGTGCAGCCAGCCCGAATGGGCCGGGTCCGATCCGCGCCCGTGCGAGACCAGATAGCTGCTCGTCTGCCCGCCGATCAGGTCGACGATATGCATCCGCATATCCTTCGACGGCGCATCGAAATCGACGATCGCCACCCGGTCGCGCAACTCGAAATGATGGGCATGGGCATCGAGCGCCGCGCGGGCGCGTTCCAGCAGCGCGGCATAGGGCTTTTGCGCCACCGCGCGCGGCGTCGCCGGCACGGCCGGAACCGGAACCGGCGCTGCGGGTTCAGCAGGCACCGGCAATGCGGCTCTGCCCATGCTGTCGGAAAGAAACGAAAAGGCGAGTCCGCTTAGCGCGAACTTCGTGAAGTTGCGACGATCCATCGCCGCAATATAGCAAAACCGCCGCCCCGGTTGAAGTCCGGGGCGGGCGCCTTCACTCGTTCGTCGTGCTCGATTCGTCCGCAGGCTGGCTCTGTTCGCCGCCTTCGGGCAGGCGGGAGGTCATGCCGGTCGCCTCGGCATCGTCCAATATCTGCTGCTGTTCGGACACGGACGGCGGCGGCGCGGCCGGAGTCGCCACGGCATTGTTCTGCGGCTCGGGCAGCGGCGCGTCGGGTTCTTCCACCACGACATTCTCGACCGGCGGCTCGACCAGATTGTTGGTCGCGGCCGGCTCTTCCGGCTTTTTCCCGCAGGCGGCGAGGATCAACGTGCCGGCGAGCGCGGCGAGGGCGATTTTACGCATGGGATCAGTCCTTGAGAGCGATGGCGGGGGAGGGGGCGGCGGTGGGATCGACGCGGCTGCTCGATGCCTCGATCTTGGACGCCAGCAGCTTGTCCCAGCCATAGGGATCGCTGCGGAAGCTGACCACGCCGTCATTATTGGCGAAAGCGGTCCAGTAGAGCAGATAGACCGCGACCTGGTTGGGCAGCGACACGCGCTGAGTCTTCCCCTCGTCGATCAACGTCTGGATCTGCCCGTTCAGGTTCGGGTCGGCGGCGACCATCCGTTCGGCGAGCGCCACCGGCTTTTCCAGCCGGACGCAGCCATGGCTGGCAAGCCGGTCGTAGCTCGAAAATTTCCCGCGCGACGGCGTATCGTGCAGATAGACGGCGAAGGGATTGTTGAAGTCGAACTTCAGCCGCCCGAGCGCGCTGTTCGGCCCGGCCGGCTGCACGATCCGCTCGCCGCCTTCGGGCGTCTTGACGATCTTGTAGCCCTGCCGGATGAGCGCCGCCCGCCCCTTGGGGAACAGCTCGCGCTTGGCGATCGACATCGGCACGTTCCAGGGCGGATTGACGACGATCGAATGGATGCTGGACGTCAGCATCGGCGTCTGATTGTCCGGGCTGCCGGTCACCGCGCGCATCGAGGTGACGGGCTGGTCGCCCTCGAACACGGTCAGCACTGCGGCGGCGATGTTCACCTGCACCCGGTTGACCGGCAGGCTGCGCGGCATCCAGCGCCACCGCTCCATATTCGCCATGATCGCGGCGATGCGCTCGTCGACCCCGACATTGAGCGCCTCCAGCGTGCGCGCGCCGAGCTGGCCAGTCGGCTCCAGCCCATAGCGGCGCTGCGCCCGCTGGATCACCTGCACCAGCGGCTCGTCGCGCGTGACAGCGGGGTCTTCCAGCGCGATTCGCGCGCGCACGACATCGGCGGGGGAACCGGCCGTCAGCGTCGGCCAGCCGCCCTTGTCGCGGATCGCCTCATATTTGGCGAGGCCGCGGCGCAGCGTCTCATAGCCCGACCAGGGCGGGGTCAGCCCCTTGGCCCATTGCGCCAGCGTGTCGTTGCTGACCGCCTGGGCAAGGCCAGGGCGCGGATCGAACGGGGCAGGGCGCAACGCCCAGACTTGCAGGAAGTCGGCGGTATCCACCCGCCCGGTCGACAGCGCCTTGGCGCGATCGAGCAGCGCGCTCACCAGCGCCTCGCCCTTCAGCGGCCCGGCTGCCTTCTGCCGCGCCATCAGCCCCTGCGCCGCGCCATTTTTCAGCCATTCGTTCGCCCATGCCTCCTGCGCGGGTGACAGCGCCGGGATCGGCACCGGCGGGGGTGGCGCAGGCAGCGGCTGCACCGTGGGCGGGGCGATGGTAGGCGCGACGGCCGGGGGCGGCGTCTGCGCGAAACTGGCGGTAGCGCCGAGCGCAACGAGCGCCAGCAACGGAAAACGGATCATATCGGGACGGTTCATGCTGGACCAGATAGCGCAAAGCCCCCTAGGTTGGAATCGCGATAGCGGGAAAAGATGATGCTGCACCTCGTTCACCATCCCGCCTATGTCTCCCCTGCAACACCTGGTAGCGCGTATCGTTTCGACAAATATGGGCTGGTGATGCTGGCGCTGGAGGAAATCGGCGCGATCTATGTGCGCCATACGCCGGAGCCCATGCCCCGCGCCTGGATCGAGGCCGTGCATGACCCCGACTATGTCGAACAGGTGATGACCCTCACCGTCCCCCCGGAAAAGGAACGGCGCATCGGCTTTGCGGTGACGGAACGGGTGATGCGCCGGTCGCTGCTCTCGCCCGGCGGCACTTGGGCTGCGGCGAAGCTCGCGATGATCCATGGCTATGCCGCCAACGCGGCCGGCGGCAGCCACCATGCGCTCGCTGATACGGGCGCCGGCTATTGCGTGTTCAACGATCTCGCCATCGCCGCCAACCGGCTGATCGCGGAAGGGGACGCCGCGCGCATCCTGATCCTCGATTTGGACGTGCATCAGGGCGACGGCACCGCGTCGCTGCTGGCGGGGCGCAGCGACATCTTCACCCTCTCGATCCACGCCGAAAAGAATTTCCCGGTGCGAAAGGCGCGATCGACGCTCGACATCGGCCTGCCCGACAAGACGGGTGACGATGCCTATCTCGCCATTCTGGCCGAAACGCTCCCCCCTGTGCTCGCCGATTTCGCGCCCGACCTCATCCTCTACCAGGCCGGCGTCGATCCCCATGGCGACGACCGGCTCGGCCGCCTCGCTCTCACCGACGCGGGGCTGGACGCGCGCGACCGCTATGTCATGCGCCAGGCGCGCGCGCGCGGCATTCCGGTCGCCAGCACCATGGGCGGCGGCTATGGCGCCGACCGCATGGCGGTTGCCCACCGCCACGCCGCCTGCATGATAAGGATGGCGGAGGAGATCGCCTAGCGCGCCAGATCCGCATCGATGGCGGGGACCGCCTTGCTCTCCATCAGCTTCGCCGCGATCAGCCCGGCGGCGGCGAGCGCCAGGAAATCGCTGAAGCCGAGATAGAGAATATAGCCCCAGGGCGCATGGTTGAACACCGCCTGCCCGACATGCATCCACAGCGCCGCCGCCACGGCGAAGATCACCGACACCCGCGCGCGGCTGTTGAAATCGGGGAGAGCGAAGCGCAGCGCCAGCGCGATCAGCAGCCCGACCACCACGGCCAGAATCGCGCCGCCGATCAGCGCCGCGCCATCGGTCACCGGAAAGCCGCTGCTGTTGTAGAAGATCTGCGCCACCGGTCCCTTGCCATAGAGAATGGTGCCCTGCGCGGTAGCCGGATCGGGGATGATATAGACGCCGGTGCCGCCGCTGTTGAGGCCCTGCGCCAGCGCTGCCTGAAGATTGGCGCTCGCCTGATCGTCGGCGCGGCTCAGCGCCAGCGCCGACAGCGGCGTGCCCCAGAAGAGGAAGCCGATGATGAACATCGCAAGGCCGCCGAGCAGCCCGCCGATAAAGATGCGGATCATGATGCCTCCCCTGACGCTATGGCGCGGAAAACCTGCGCTCCCAACGCGGAAGGTTCAACTTCTATCCCTCAGTCGGCGGGCCGCGACGCCTTTTCCGCGATGCCCGACACGCCTTCGCGCCGCTCCAGTTCGTCCAGCACGGCGTCGAACGACACGCCCGCATCGGCCAGCAGCAGCATCAGGTGGAAGATGAGGTCGGCGCTTTCGCCCACCAGCCCGTCGCGATCGTCCCCCATCGCGGCGATCACCGCCTCGACCGCTTCCTCGCCCACTTTCTGCGCGATCTTCGCCCGGCCGCGCGCCGTCAGCCTGGCGACATAGGAAGCCGACGGATCAGCGCTCCGCCGCTGCAGGATCGTCTGTTCGAGGGTATGAAGGGTCGCGCGCATGGCGGCATCAAGCGCCCCGCGCGCGACCCGTCAAGCCTTACTTGCGCTTGCGGCGCGCGAAGAAGACGCGGCCGGCGAGCACCGCCGCGCCCATGCCGAACAGCGCCATCTGCTCGGGCTCGGGCACCGGAGTCGGATTGCCGCCCGAGCTGCCGCCACCTGAAGAGCTGCTGCTGCTGCCGCCCGAAGAGCCGCCGCACTTGCCGAACCAGCAACCCCAGAAGGTCGCCTGCGCTGGCGAGGGCAGCGCCGCAGCCATCAGGCCGGCGGCGCCCATCGTCAGGATCATCTTGCTCATAGTCATGAATGTCACCCCTTGTTCACGCGAAAACCGATGGTCGTTCGCGACCCGACAAGGGTTAATGCAGGAGCCGTGCCGTTGCATGGCGGCCAGCGGAAATCCGTCGATCCGCTGGTTAACGCCAGCAGCGCTATCCTGCCCTTTGTAAGATATGCCGACTCTTGCAGCGCGGTCAGGCGCGACGCACCGCAACGCCCGCCGCCGCCAGCGCGCGATGCGCGTCCGCTACGCTGTGCTGGCCGAAATGGAAGATGGAGGCGGCCAGCACCGCGCTCGCATGGCCCTTCGTCACGCCCTCGACCAGATGGTCGAGCGTGCCGACGCCGCCGCTGGCGATCACCGGCACCGACACCGCATCGGCGATCGCGCGGGTCAAGGCCAGGTCATAGCCCGCGCGCGTCCCGTCCCCGTCCATCGACGTGACCAGCAGTTCGCCCGCGCCCAGCTCCGCCAGCCGCACCCCATGCGCCACCGCGTCGATCCCGGTCGGCTTGCGCCCGCCATGGGTGAAGATTTCCCAACGATCCTCGCCGACCCGCCGGGCATCGACCGATCCGACGATGCACTGGCTGCCGAAGCGATCGGCGATGTCGGCCACGACCTCCGGCCGCGCGACCGCCGCGCTGTTCACCGCCACCTTGTCCGCGCCCGCGAGCAGCAGCGCGCGCGCATCCTCGGCGCTCCGCACCCCGCCGCCCACGGTCAGCGGCATGAAGCATACCTCCGCCGTGCGCCGCACCACGTCCAATATGGTGCCGCGCGCCTCATGGCTGGCGGTGATGTCCAGGAAGCACAGCTCGTCCGCCCCCGCCGCGTCATAGAGCCGCGCCTGCTCCACCGGATCGCCGGCATCGCGCAGATCGACGAAATTGACGCCCTTGACCACGCGCCCATCGGCAACGTCGAGGCAGGGAATGACGCGGGTTCGGACGGTCATTATTCCTCCCCTGCAAGGGGAGGGGGACCGCCGGCGTAGCCGGTGGTGGAGGGGGGCAGTCCCATAGCGACGTGCGAGAGGCCGGCCCCCTCCACCATGCTTCGCATGGTCCCCCTCCCCGTACCGGGGAGGAATAGGTCCGCGTGCATCACGCCGCCGCCTGCGCCACCGCCAGCGCGGTCTTGAGGTCCAGCCGGCCGTCATAGAGCGCCCGCCCGGTAATGACGCCCTCTATCCCCTCGTCGGCATGAAGGCTCAGCACGCGAATGTCGGCGATCCCCGCCACGCCGCCGCTCGCGATCACCGGAATGTCGGTGGCGCGGGCAAGGTCCACGGTCGCGTCGATGTTGCAGCCTTTGAGCAGCCCGTCGCGCCCGACATCGGTGAAGAGCAGGCTCGCGACGCCCGCATCCTCGAACCGGCGGGCGAGGTCGATCACCGGCATGTCGCTCTTTTCCGCCCAGCCGTCGGTCGCGACGAAGCCGTCGCGGGCGTCCACCGCTACGACGATCCCGCCAGGGAAGTCACGCGCCGCCGCCTTGACGAAGGCAGGGTCTTTCAGCGCCGCCGTGCCAATCACGATGCGCGCGACGCCCAGGTCGAACCAGCGTTCCACCGCCTCCCGGTTACGGATGCCGCCGCCCAGCTGGACATAGCCGGGAAAGGCGTCGACGATCGCCTCGACCGCCGACGCATTCACGGCATGGCCGGCGAAGCTGCCGTCGAGATCGACCACATGCAGATGCTGCGCGCCGGCCTCGGCGAACAGCAGCGCTTGGCGTGCCGGGTCGTCGCCATAGACGGTCGCGCGGTCCATATCGCCCTCGGCCAGACGTACGACCTGGCCGCCTTTCAGGTCGATGGCGGGAAAGACGATCAGGGACATGATGCTGACACCCGTTCAGTTCGAGCTTGTCGAGAACCCGCGCGCTTGGTTCTCGACAAGCTCGAACCGAACGGGTGGGGCAGATAATTCACGGCTTCCACGCTAGAAATCGCGCAAGGAAAGACAGCCCATAGCGCTGGCTCTTTTCCGGGTGGAACTGGCAGCCGATGATGCTGTCCCGCGCCACCGCCGCGACCAGCGGCCCGCCATGGTCGGTGACCGCCGCCACATGAGCCGGGTCGGCCGCGTCGAAATGATAGCTGTGCAGGAAATAGGCCTCGCCGCCCTCCAGCAGCGCCGGCGCAGCCGCCGTCAACGTCACGTCGTTCCAGCCCATATGCGGTACCTTGATTGCCGAGTCGCCCGGCTCGATCAGCCGCACCGTGCCCGGCACCCAGCCCAGCCCCTCATGCCGCCCGAACTCCTCGCCGGCATCGGCCAGCAACTGCATCCCCACGCACACGCCCAGGAACGGTACGCCGCGCTCCCGAACCGCAGCGCCCATCGCCTCCACCATCCCGTCGATCCCGACCAGCGCGTCGCGGCAGGCACGGAACGCGCCCACGCCCGGCAGCACGATCCGGTCCGCCTTCGCCACGACATCGGCGTCGGCGGTGATGACGACATCCGTCGCGCCCGCCTTACGCAGCGCATTATGCACCGAATGGAGGTTGCCCGCGCCATAGTCGATGAGGGCGATGGTCACGCCAGCAGGCTCTCCAATGTGACGCCCGGCGCGGCCTTCACCGGCACGAACTCGATCAGTTCGAACGTCGCCACATTGTTGATGAAGAAGGGATCGCCCGCCGCCTTTTCCTGCAACGCCGCCCGCGTGCCGCGCGCCAGCAGCACGCCGCCCTCGCGCGGTTCCAGCGGGCCGGCCAGCAACAGCCAGCCTTCGGCAATGCCCTGGTCCAGCCATTCGCGATGCGCCGCCCGATAGCCGTCCAGAACATCGAGCGCCGCGGTATAGGTGATGGAAATCAGGAACATCGCCACGATTCCTTATAGAATGCCCTTGGTGGACGGGATCGCGTCCGCCTTGCGCGGGTCGATCTCGACCGCCTGCCGCAGCGCGCGGGCCAGCCCCTTGAACGCGCTCTCGACGATATGGTGGTTGTTGCCGCCATAGAGATTTTCGATGTGCAGCGTGATGCCCGCCGCCTGCGCGAAGCTGTGGAAGAAATGCTCCACCATCTCCGCGTCCCACTCGCCGATCTTGCTCACGGTGAAGGGCAGCTTGCACACCAGCCAGGGCCGGCCCGAAATGTCGAGCGCCACCCGCGTCAGCGTCTCGTCCATAGGCGAATAGACGCTGCCGTAGCGGCTGATGCCGCGCTTGTCGCCCAGCGCCTTGGCCACCGCCTCGCCGATCGCGATCGCCGTGTCCTCGGTTGTGTGATGCTGGTCGACATGCAGGTCGCCCACCGTTTTCACGTCCATGTCGATCAGCGAATGGCGGGAAAGCTGCTCGATCATATGGTCGAAAAAGCCGATCCCGGTCGATACGGTGTAAAGCCCGGTGCCGTCCAGATTGACGGTCACGTTGATCTGCGTTTCCGCAGTGTTGCGGTGAATCTCGGCCGTGCGCATGGCCGCGCTATAGCGGCTTGCGCCCATCATGCAATGACGCGCGCGGGGTTGACCCCGCCTTTCCCGCCGCTAGGACAGGGGGCCATGAGCGACGACCTGCCCGACAGCCTGATTCCCTATGACGAGATCGTGCAGGAGGCGCTGCGCGCCGTGGTCGGCCGGGTGCTGGGCGAAGTGCAGACGACCGGCGGGCTGCCGGGCGCGCATCATTTCTACATCACCTTCAAGACGCAGGCGCTCGGCGTCGACATTCCCCGCCATCTGATCGAGCGCTTCCCCGACGAAATGACCATCGTCCTCCAGAATAAATTCTGGGATTTGAAGGTCAGCGACGTGCATTTCGAGGTCAGCCTGACCTTCAGTCAGGTCGCCGCCCACCTCGTCATCCCGTTCAGCGCGATCACCGCTTTCGTCGATCCGGCGGTCAATTTCGCGCTCCAGTTCCAGGTCCAGGGCGACGAAGCCCCCGAACCGCATGAAGCGGCCGAAAATGACGCGCCCCAGGCGGTTGCGGAGGACGGATCGAACGTCGTCACGGTGGACTTCGGCAAGAAGAAATAGGGGCTCTCGCCCTCTCGCTCATACCAGCGCGCCTCAATCGAAACCTGAAGCTCTTGTTCCCCGGCGCAGGCCGGGGTCCAGCTGGGAGCGCGGAACTAGGCCCCGGCCTCCGCCGGGGAACGCCCCCAACGCCCGTTGAATCACCCGTTCAGATACTCCCATATTTTCGAGATCACGACCGATCCCTCGCCCACCGAGGACGCGACGCGCTTGACCGACCCCGCGCGCACGTCGCCCACCGCGAAGATGCCGGGCTGCGAGGTCGCATAGGTCGAATCGCCCCCCGCCGCGTCGCCGGTCAGCACGAAGCCCTTGTCGTCCAGCGACACCAGTCCTGACAGCCACTCCGTATTGGGAGCCGCGCCCACCATGATGAACAGGCCGCAGGTCCGCACCTCGCGCGTCTCGCCGCTCTGGATGTCGCGCACCGTCACCGCTTCCAGGCTGTTCTCCCCGTGCAGCGCGACGACTTCGCTATGATAGTCGATGCTGATCGCCGGGTCCGCCTCCAGCCGGCTCGACAAATAGCTCGACATGGAGGCGGCGAGCGATCCGCCCCGCACCAGCAGCCGGACATGATCGGCCGTGCGGCTGAGGTACATCGCCGCCTGTCCCGCCGAATTGCCGCCGCCGATGACGATCGCCTCCGCCCCGGTGCAATAGCGCGCCTCATTCTCGGTCGCGGCATAATAGACGCCCGCGCCCTCGAACTGCGCCAATTTTTCGATCGGCAGCCGGCGATATTGCACGCCGGTCGCCACCACCACCGCCCCGGCGCGGATGCTGTGCCCATTGTCCAGCCGGGCGCAGAAAGAGTCGTCCGCCATCCGCTCCAGCGCGGTCGCGCGGCAGGGGATGACGAAGCGGGTGCCGAACTTCATCGCCTGCACCTCGCCGCGCCACAGCAGGTCCGCGCCCGAAATGCCGGTCGGAAAGCCCATATAATTTTCGATCCGGCTCGACGTGCCCGCCTGCCCGCCGATGGCGATATCTTCGACCACCAGCGCGCGCAGCCCCTCCGCCCCGGCATAGACCGCCGCCGCCACGCCCGCCGGCCCGCCGCCCACGATCAGCACGTCGAACGCCTCGCATTCGCCGATGTCGCGGTTGAGGCCCAGCAGCTGCGCCACCTTGTGCGGGGTCGGTTCCTCGATCACCTGGTCGCGGCCGAAGATGACCGCCGGCCGATCGTCAGGCACCGCGCAGCTCTGCGCAACCCGGCGCGCATCGTCGCTGCCGAGCGGGTAGGAGGCGAAGGGCAGGCGGTTGCGGCTGGCGAATTCGGCGATGCAGCGCACGTCGCGATCGACTTCTTCGCCGATCAGCACCAGCGCGCCGTCCTGCATGTCGAGCTGCCGCCGCCGCCGCGCGGCGATCACGGTGATGATGATGTCGGACATTTCCGGGATTTGCGACATCAGCCGCAGCATCGCCGCGCGCGGCACCTCGATCACCTGCGTGTCGCGCGCGGCGCGCATCGGCATGGTCCACACCCCGCCGGACAGAAAGCCGATCTCCGCCATGAACTGGGCCGGGCCAAGGGTGGAGGCGACATGGCGTTCGTCACCGAACGGATTGACGACCTCTATCTCGCCATCCTCGACATAGACGAAGCGGTCGGCCGGATCGCCCGGTCGCGCCAGGAACGCGCCGGCGGGATAATGCGCCGGCGTGCCCGCCGCGCGCAGCGCCTCGACATGCGCGGCGGCCAGCGGCACCCGCTGCATCTCGCGCAGATCACGACCGATCGTTTCCATGGGCTCGCCTCCTCTGGCCCGTTCTGCCGCATCCGCACGACGCCGCCTACCGCAAATTCAGCCGCCGATGATATGGTCCACGCTGCGATCGGCGCGAAGGAAGATGGTCAGCGTCGCGCGGCCCGGCATCTGCTCAAGCATATGCCGGGTCAGCCGCTCATAATGCTGGATGAAGCGGGCAAGCTGGCCCACGTCCATCACCCCATCGGCATCGCCGACCCGTGCCCGCAGCGCCGCTTCCTGCTCGCCCCGCCACTGCGCCACCATCTCGAAGCCCGGCGCGGCGAGAAGCGCCAGCGCATCCAATCGCCCGAAGAGCGCTTGATACTCTCCCGCCAGCGCCGCGTTCACATAAGCGCGCCAGCGCCCCTCGGCGTCCTCTTCCGCCTCCAGCCGGTTGACCGGCGCGACCAGCGCCGCGTCCGGCTGCGGCGCCGCGCCGACGCACCAGCCCTCCAGGATCAGCAGCCGCGTGCCCGCCGCCGCGATCGGCCATTCCGCCTCCGGCGCGCGATCGTCGCGCCCTTTGTCGAACCGGGGCAGCGCCGCTGCTTCGCCTCGCTCCAGCGCCGCGATCACCGAAAGGCCAACCGCCACGTCATGCGTGCCCGGCACGCCCCGCGTCCGCAGCAGCGGATGCACCTGCGCCGCCAGCCGCTCGCGCTCGGCCTTGGTACGATACAGATCGTCGATCGAGAGAAGCGCGCAGGCAACGCCGCGCGCCTCCATCCGCGCCTTCAGACCCCCCGCCAATGTAGATTTTCCGCTGCCCTGCGCGCCAGCGATGCCCAGCACCACCAGCCCGTCGCGCGCCGCCAGCAACCGATCGGCCAGCGCGGCGACAGGCTCCAGCGGCGTCATCGCCTTATTGCGCCGCGACCAGCAGCTTGTCGATCTTGCGCCCGTCCATATCGACGATCTCGAACCGCCAGCCCTGATCGTCGATATAGTCGCCGACTTCGGGCAGGCGGCGCATCAGCCACAGCACATGGCCCGCGACGGTCGCATAGTCGCGGTCCTCCGACAGGCTGATGTCGATTCGTTCGGCCAGCTGGTCGATCGCCATCTGCCCCGACACCAGCAGGCTGCCATCCTCGCGCTCGACCAGATCCGGCTCGTCATAGGCGTCGCGGTCGGACGCGAAATGGCCGGCGATGGCGGACAGAAGATCGGCGGGCGTCACGATCCCCTCGAAATGCCCATATTCGTCATGCACCATGACCATCGGCACGTCGGACCGGCGCAGCACTTCCAGCGCGTCCATCGCATCCACCTGATCGGGCACGACCTCCGCCCGGCGCATCAGCGATTCCAGGTTCAGCGGCTCGCCCCGGAACAGCGCAGTCATGATGTCGCGCGCCTGGACGATGCCGATAATATCCTCCACCGACCCCCGGCCGATCGGCAGGCGCGTGTGCGGCGTGTCGAGCAGCCGCGCGCGGATCGTCGCCTCATCGGCGGCGATGTCGATCCAGTCGACGTCCATCCGCTGCGTCATCACCTCGCGCACCGGCCGGTCGGCGAGCCGCACCACGCCGGAGATGATCGCCCGCTCGCTTTCCTCGATCACGCCCGACTTGCTCGCTTCGGCGACGATCAGGTGCAGTTCCTCGGCGGTCACATGGCTTTCGGATTCGCGGTCGAGGCGCAGCGCCTTGAAGATGAGGATGCTCGATATGTCGAGCACCCAGACGATCGGCGCGGTGATCCGGGCGAGCCACATCATCGGCGTCGCCACCACCACCGCGATCGGCTCGGGCGCGCGCAGCGCGAACTGCTTGGGCACCAGCTCGCCCACGATCAGCGAGGCATAGGTGGTGAGGCCGATCACGATGGCGAAGCCCAGATTTTCGGCAAGATTGGGCGAAAGGCCGAGCGCCGCCAGCCGCTCGCCCACCGGCCCGCCCAGGCTCGCGCCCGAATAGGCGCCGGTGCCGATGCCGATGAGGGTGATGCCGATCTGGACGGTGGACAGGAACTTGCCGGGATCGGCGGCAAGGCCCAGCGCGGCGCGCGCGCCCTTGCGCCCGGCCTTCTCCATCGCCTGCAACCGGGGGCGGCGCGCCGACACCACGGCCAGCTCCGACATGGCGAAGACGCCGTTCAGCGCCACCAGCACCAGGATGATGACAAGATCGACCCACGGAAAGGGAGTCGGATTGTGAGGGGGGATCGGGGCCATAGCGGTCAGCGAATCGCTATAACCTTGATTCTTTCATTTTCACAACCTTGCCATCATTGGCTGTTCAGTTCGCTTGTGGAACAAAGTTGATCGCTCGGTGATTGGGGAGGTCACCCGCGGTTGATTGACACCAAGACAAGGGACATTGGATCATGAGGATTTCGCATCGCATCTTGGGCGCGGCCGGCCTGGCCGCCATGCTCGCCACCACCGCCTGCACCACCGACCCGACCACCGGCGAGCGCCGCGTGTCGAAGGCCGCGATCGGCGGCATCGGCGGCGCGCTGGGCGGCTATCTGCTCGGCGATCTGGTCGGCGGCCGGCGCGACCGCACCGAAAAGATCGTGGGCGCAGGGATCGGCGCGATCGCGGGCGCGGGCATCGGCGCCTATATGGACGCGCAGGAGCGCAAGCTGCGCGAGCAGACCGCCGGCACCGGCGTGGACGTGATCCGCGACGGCGACAATCTGCTGCTGCGTATGCCCTCGGGCATCACCTTCGCCTATGATCGAGCGGACGTGCAGCCGCAGTTCCAGCCGACGCTGAACGATGTCGCGTCGGTTTTGGCGCAATATCCCAAAACCTATGTCGACGTTCTCGGTCACACCGACAGCGACGGCACCGACGCCTATAACCAGACGCTTTCGGAGCGCCGGGCGCAGGCGGTTGCGAGCTATCTGGTGAGCCGCGGCGTCCAGTCGGCGCGCATCGCGACGCGCGGCTATGGCGAAACCCAGCCGATCGCGTCCAACGCGACCGAAGAAGGCAAGGCGTCCAACCGCCGCGTCGAAATCAAGATCGCGCCCGTCACCGAAAACGACGTGCGGAGCTGATCGCCAGCATCAGGCGCGGACGCTGAGCGCCCGCGCCATCAATTCCAGCGCCGCCCGTTCCGCAGCCGGATCGGGCGGCAGCCTGCCATCGAGCGCCAGCGTGGCAAGGCCATGCACCAGCCCCCAGCAGGCGAGCGCGCCCGCTTCGGCGCGGTCCGGCGCCAACTGCGCCACGCGCCGCGCCATTCGCCCATAGGCGTCCAGACATTCTTCCTGCGGCAATGTCAGCCCGGCATGGTCCGCGAACATCAGCCGGAACAGCGCCGGATGGGTCCGCGCGAAGGCGATGTAGGACAGCCCTTGCGCCGTTAATGCGACCGCCGCGTCATCGCCGCCATCCGCCTCCGCCGCCTCCGCCTCCAGCATCGCAAAGCCGCGCAGCGCCACCGCCGCCATCAGCGCGCTCTTGTCCGCGAAATGGCGATAGGGGGCCATGGCCGACACGCCCGCCGCCCGCGCCACCGCGCGCAGGCTGACCTCCGCCTCGCCTTGTTCCAGCAGCGCCAGCGCGCAATCGACCAGCCGATCGTGGAGCGGCGCGGCGGGGGAGAGGGCATCACTTTGGGGCACGTTTACACTGTAATCATTGCTGGTATGTTTACAGCATAAACAGCAAGGAGCGAGTCGATGCAATCCCGCACTTCCGTGGACCTTTCCGCCTATCCCGACCTCATTGTCATCATGCTGGGCTTTCGCGTGTCGAACTGGCGCGGCTTCCTGTCGCTGATCGGCATCGGCAAGGGGCTGCGGTCCATCCAGGATGCGCCGCCCGACGGGCTGCTGGCGCACGAACAATGCCTGTTCGCGCTCAACCATGTCGGCATCCGCCAATATTGGCGCGACCTCGAAAGCCTCGAACGCTTCACCCGCTCCGCCCCCCATTCGCACTGGTGGCGCGATTTCGCGAAGCTCAGCAACGGCGCGGGCTTCTGGCACGAAACCTACGCGCGGAACGGGGCGATGGAAGCGCTCTACGCCAACCTGCCAGGCCCAATGGGCTTCGCCCGCTTCGCCCCGCCCCTGGATCCGGTCGGGCCGTTCCTCACGGCGCGGGCGCGGATGGAGCGGCGGGTGGGGTGAGGGAGATTTGGGCGGTTTGAGGAATGTTCGCTTTCAGCGTATTTTGTCAGATGGCTGTCGCTTTGTCCTTATGAGAGAAGCATGATCTTTATCGCAATCACCGCAGCATTACCCGTTGATGTGCCGGCGCCACTGCAACATGGAATCCAGGCCGCAATTCAGTTCGAGTTACATCGCGATCGACTGGACGGGCAAGGCAACGCAGTAGCGCTAAAATTGGCATTCTGCGCGTAAAGACAAGTCTAGCCGACCCAATGTCAGAAACATTAAGTGCAGCGAAAGGCTCTCGACACTTACATGCTTTTTTTCACTGTACCGTTCGGAGGTGACGTTTCACCTCGATCAACGTCTTCCCAGTACTTTGCTTTGCCACGCGAATTTTTCAAAGGCTGAAGATGGGCGCTGGGTTGTTGAGTATGTATCGCCTCGCGGAGGCCCACCCATGCAATCGACGATGCGGTGCGAAGCGCCTGCGTGAACGGCAGTTAAATAGCGACGCCTTGCCATTTTGAAGAAAACAACTGGTCGTTTCCAACCACCCCTCTCCCTTGAGGGTCGGCCAGAGGCAAGTGACTCTGGCTGAGGATGCGCAGACTTGGCAGCTTGCTGCCCAGTCGTAGCTGGGTGAGGAGGCTGAAAACTCTCGACAGCGCGCATCCCCCTCATCCAACTCCGCCTAGCCGCTGCGCGGCAAGGCGTCCTATCCTTCTCCCCCGTGGGGAGAAGGAAGGTTCGCCCCCACATCATCCTCCCCTGCAAGGGGAGGTGGATGGCCGAAGGCCAGACGGAGGGGTGTCACCCTATCGATAGGCTGACACCCCTCGCTCACGCGCTCCGCGCGCGCCACCTCCCCTTTCAGGGGAGGAAGACTTGCCCCCGCTAAAAACTCGCCTTCAGCCCGTCGATCACGAATTGCGCCGCCAGCGCCGCCAGCAGCACGCCGAGCAGCCGGGTGATGACCGCCTCGATCTTCGCGCCCAAGAGCGCCATGATCGGCCCCGCCGCCAGCAGCGACCCCAGCATCAGCACCAACGTCAGCACCACCGCGCCCAGCACCACGCCGCGCTCCGCCAGCCCGTCCGCCCGCGACATCAGCAGCATCACCGTCGCGATCGATCCCGGCCCGGCGATCATCGGCATCGCCATGGGAAAGACCGAGACATCCTCGACTTCCGGCGTCTCGGCGATCTTCTGCGCCCGGTCCTCGCGCCTCTGGGTGCGTTTCTCGAACACCATGTCCATGGCGATGATGAACAGCATGATGCCGCCCGCGATCCGAAAACTGTCGAGCTGGATGCCGAGCACGCCGAGCAGTTGCTTGCCCCAGAGCGCGAACACCAGCAGGATCGCCGCCGCGATGCCCGTCGCGCGGACCGCCATCGCGCGCCGCTGCGCCGCGCTCGCCCCGGTGGTCAGGCTGGCATAGATGGGCGCGCAGCCCGGCGGGTCGATCACGACGAACAGCGTCACGAAGGCGGAGAGGAACAAAGCGATCATGACGCGGCGACCCGGTCGTCGATCACTGTCTCATAAGCGTCGCCCGTCCACATCTTCACCGTCACGCGGCGGCTGTTGTCGGGTGCGACCTCGGCGGTCCAGAGCAGGCTCTCGTCGGGCGGCGGCGCGGGGCGCTCGCCCTTCACCGGCATCGGCGGCGGCCCCTCCGGGCGCTGCCCGCGCTTGCAGGTGGCGACCTTGCCCGTCAGGAACTCCGGCGCGGGGCGCGGCGCGGTCAGCCGGTCCCCATGGTCCAGCACCCATTTCCACGCGCCCTTCCTGTCGCGCCGCCAGATCGTCGTGAAATAGCCCACCGATCCATCCGGCCGTGTCCAGTTGCCCGTGCTCGCCGCGACATTGCCGTCGCACGCGACATAGACGATCGAGGGCGACCAGACGACCGATTTTGGCGGATCCGCCTGCTTCTTCAGCCACTCCTTCGCCACCACCTTCTGCGGCACGAACAGCACCGCATCCTCGGCCGCAGTCTCGCGGAAGGCGGTCCATTGCCCCTTTTTCTGCGCCAGCCGGTTGAAGGCGATCTCGGCCGCGATCACGCTGCTGGGGTCGGGCTGGAACCGCATCGGCGGCCGGGCGGCGATCAGCAGCCCCGCCGCGACCGCGATTAGCGCGATCCGTTTCACAGCCCCTCCGGCTTCGCCAGCCCCGCCCGCGCGCACGCCGCGACCAGCGTATTGCGCAGCAGCACCGCGATCGTCATCGGCCCGACCCCGCCGGGGACAGGCGTGATCGCCCGCACATGGGCCAGCGCCTCGGCGGTGGCGACATCGCCCACCAGCCGCGTCTTGCCCTCTTCCTCATCGTCCGCCACGCGGTTGATGCCGACGTCGATCACGGTCGCACCGGGCTTGATCCATTCGCCTTTCACCATTTCGGGCCGGCCCACCGCCGCCACGACGACATCCGCGCGATGGACCACGCTGGCAAGGTCGCGGGTGCGGCTGTGCGCGATCGTGACGGTCGCGCTTTCCGCCAGCAGCAGCTGCGCCATCGGCTTGCCGACGATGTTGGATCGCCCGATCACCACCGCCTCAAGCCCGCTCAGGTCGCCCAGCTCGTCCTTCAGCAGCATGATGCAGCCCATCGGCGTGCAGGGGACCAGCGCCTCCTGCCCGGTCGCCAGCCGCCCCGCATTGACGACATGGAAGCCATCGACATCCTTGGCCGGATCGATCGCGCCGATCACCGCCGCCTCGTCGATGTGCGCCGGCAACGGCAGCTGCACGAGTATGCCGTCGACCCGATCGTCGTGATTCAGCTCCTCGATCAGGTCGAGCAGATCCTCCTCGCCGATGCTGTCGGGCCGCTTGAATTCAAAGCTCTCCATGCCGACCGCGACGGTCATCTTGCCCTTGGAGCGGACATAGACGCTGCTCGCCGGGTCTTCGCCCACCAGCACGACCGCCAGGCCAGGCTTGCGCCCCGCTTGGCTCACGAACGCCGCGACTCCCTCGGCCACCCGGTCGCGCAGGCCGGCCGCGAAGGCCTTGCCGTCGATGATCTTGCCGATGGTCATGATGGGCGCGTCCCTATTCTCTATTGCAGCGGCTACCGCCCGCCGAACATGCCCCCCGCCTTAGCCGCTTCTTGCCCTTCGACTCCAGCGAAATGGGCGCCCGCTCACACCATCCCGAACAAGGGCGGCAATATCGCCTGCCGGATGATGAGGATCGCGAGCAGCACGACCATCGGCGACAGGTCGAGCGCGCCGAGATCAGGCAATACCCGCCGGATGGGATTGTAGATCGGCGCGGTCATCCGGTCGAGCGCCACCATCGCGGTGCGGACGAAATCATTGCCCATGTTGACGACGTTGAAGGCGATCAGCCAGCTCATGATCGCCTGGATGATGATGATCCACCACAGGACGTCCAGAAGGATGACGATGATCTGATAGAGCGCGTAGGCCACATGGGTCTCCGTTGGATGCGTCGCGCCGCTCTAGCCGACCCTGCCCCCCCGCCACAAGCGGGGAGCGCGGCTTCTTCCACCAGCGACATGGGAAATCGGCGAGCGGGGATGGCGCTGGCGCGGCGTGTCGCTATAGCGCGGTCATGGACTTCCGGGACGCCACCGCCGCCGACGCGCCGCTCGTCGCCGCCATGCATGTCGAAAGCTGGCGGCGCGCCTACGCCCATATCCTTGACCCCGCCTGGCTCGCCGGCCCGATCGAGGCCGAACGGCTGGGGCTCTGGACCGAGCGGCTGGCGACCCCAGTCCCTGACCGCCGCATCGTCATAGCGGAGCGGGACGGCGCGCCGCTTGGCTTCGTCTGCGTCGCGGGCGGCGACGATCCGCGCTGGGGCACGCTGGTCGACAATCTCCACGCCCTTCCGGCCGCGCGCGGCGCCGGCATCGGCTCGGCGCTGCTGGCGCGTGCGGCACAGTGGGCGCTGGAAGGCTGGCCGGGGCAGGGCCTCTATCTCTGGTGCTACACCGAAAACCTCGCCGCGCGCGGCTTCTACGCGCATCGCGGCGGCGTGGAGGTGGAGGATGTGGAGAAAGCCGGCCCGGATGGCCGCGCCTATCCCGAAAAGCGGATCGCCTGGCCCGACCCGGCTACGTTGCTGCGCTGACTCGGCCGAGCGCGGCCTATTTCCGCACCAAAGTCCCCGCGCCGCGATCGGTGAAGACTTCCAGCAGCATCGCGTGCGGCACCCGGCCGTCCAGGATGACGGCGGCGTCCACCCCGCCCTCGACCGCGCGCACGCAGGTTTCCAGCTTCGGGATCATGCCCCCGCTGATCGTCCCGTCCGCCTCCAGCGCATGGATCGCTTGCGGATCGAGGTCGCTCAGCAGCTGCCCCTGCTTGTCGAGCACCCCCGGCACGTCGGTCAAAAGGAAGAAGCGCGACGCCTTCACCTCCGCCGCGATCGCGCCCGCCATCGTGTCGGCGTTGACATTGTAGGTGTTGCCGTCCGCGCCGATGCCGACCGGGGCGACGACGGGGATGATGCCGCTCTGGCTCAGCGTGTCGAGAATAGACCGATCGACCGAGACCGGATCGCCGACAAAGCCCAGATCGACATTGCGCTCGATTCCCGAATTGGGGTCCGCTTCGCGCTTGCCCAGCACCTTTTCGCAGAGGACGAGGCCGCCATCCTTGCCCGAAATGCCGACCGCCCGGCCGCCCGCGCCCGCGATCCAGCCCACGATCTCCTTGTTGATGGAGCCGGCCAGCACCATCTCGGCGATCTGCGCCGTTTCCCGATCGGTGACGCGCAAGCCCCCGACGAACTGCGATTCGACGCCCAGCTTCTTCAGCATCGCGCCGATCTGCGGCCCGCCGCCATGGACGACGATGACGTTGATCCCGACCGCCTTCATGAGGACGACATCCTCGGCGAAGTCGCGCGCGGCTTCGGGGTCGCCCATCGCATGGCCGCCATATTTGACGACGAAGGTCTTCCCTGCATAGCGCTGCATATAGGGCAGCGCCTCGACAAGGACTTCCGCCTTGGCGAGCAGCGCGGGATCGGGGGCGTAATTGCTGGTCATGCGCGGGCGCATAGGGCCAAAGGGCGGGGGGAGCAAGTTTCGCCGCCGCCCCGCCCGTGGCGCGCGTCAATCGACGTAGATCGCCTGGAAGACGATCTTGTCGTTCCGCACGATGAAGGCGTCCTTGCCCGACACCTGGTTCGGCTGGCCCTTGTTCTGGACCCAGTGCAGGATCACGCTGTCGGGACCGGACGGCTCGATCACCGTCTCCATCGCCTTGATGCCGGGATGATGATCCTTGTCGGTCAGCGTCGCGAACACGCGCTGCGCCTGCGCCTGGCCGGAGAAGATGCCCGGTCCCTTGGCGGGCGCCTGGTCGGCGACCAGCCCTTGCGGCGTCACTACCACCGTGTCGGCCGAATAATCGTCCATGATCGGCTGGAGCGTGCCGACCTTCATGCTTTCGACATGGCGGGCGACGACTTCGGCCGGTGTTGCGGCGATCGCCGATCCGGCGACGCCAATGCTCAACAGTGCCAGGGCAAGGCGGAGAGTCATTGGGAATGTCCTTTCTTGATATCAGCCTTCGTAAGGGATGCCGGCTGCATGATCGCGGATGATCTGATCGACGCCCTCGGGCTTCACCGGCAGCTTCGTCCGGTTGGCCTCAAGCCAGGCGAAGAAATCCGCCTCGATCGCGTCGGTCCATTTGGTGTCGATCTGCCCGGCGGTATAGGTGCCCTCGCGCAGCCGCATATGGCCGAACATGTCGCGCAGCCGGGTGTTTTCGGAGAGCTTCACGACCTTCTCGGCGAGCTGCGGCGGGATGAACAGCACCCCGCCGTCGCGGCCCAGCACGACATCGCCCGGCATCGCCGTCGCCTTGCCGATGCGGACCGGGCCGTTGATCCCGACCATGGTCGAATTGAGCCGCGCCCCGGTCGCCATCGCGCCGAAATGGTGCGACGGATCGTAGGATCGGACGAAGGACACGAAATTGGGCAGCTCTTTCAGCCCGTTGATGTCCCGCACCGCGCCGTCATAGACGATGCCGTTGCCGCTGCGCGCATAGATGGCGTTGCCGACATTGTCACCGATCGACGGGCCGTCCTGCTTGAGGCCAAAATGGTCGCTGACATAGACGTCGCCCTTTTGCAGCATGTCCACCGGCCAGGCGTTCATCGCGCCCTTGCGCTTGTCCGCCACGCCCTGCTTCTCCAGCACCGTCTGGATATCGGGCCGGCCCGGCAGCCATTGCGATGTCAGCGCGCGGCCTACCAGCACCTTATCGGGGAAGATCGACAGCCAGCCATCCTCATATTGATGATTATACCCTGCGCTCCGCAGCGTCGCCCAGGCTTCCTCCAGCGTCACGTCGCGCATCCGCTCCAGGATCGCGTCGGGCACCTTGGGCCGCCCGTCCGGGAAGCGTTCGCCCGTCCATTCGGGCGTATGGCGGATCACCTGATCGCGCGAGAAGAAGCCGTCGCCGGCCAGCGCCGCGTTCGGCAGCAGCAGCGCGGCAATGGCGAAAGCGGCGGCCTTCCATTTCATGGTCTTGCCCATCCTCAATATTCCGGCGGCATCTGGTCGTTCGCGCCGCCGCGCGGCACCTCCACCCCGGCCGCCCAGAGGATGCCGTTCACCAGAAAGCGGCGCTGCTGCGGGAAGAGGTGCATATTGTCGTGAAAGTCGTTGCCGCCCCACACCATCGACCGCCCGCCATCGGGCCGCTGATAGGCCCAGGCGACCGGCCCGCCGCTCCCGTTCGCGGCGCTCGCGGGCTTCGCCGTCAGCAGCAATGTGCGCCCCGGATTGTCGGGCAGGAAATAGCGGGCATACATCTCCTCGCGCGGGGTCCAGGGCTTCACGCCATTCAGGATCGGATGCTTCGCCCCGCTCGGCCGGATCGCCCATGTGTCGACCGGATTGTGCGACACATAGGGTATCCACGCCCCACCCAGCCAGTTGCTGAGCCAGATGCGCCCGGCGCGATTGTCCACGAACATCGTGTAGTGATAGACCACCAGCCCCGTCTTGCGCCGCTTCAGCAGCGCGTCGAACGCGGTGAGCGCCGCCGTCGTCTCGGCATCGTAATTCAGCCCGTCCGTCTGCGCATATTGCGGGAACAGCGCGCCCGTCTCGCGCTTCAGCCAGTCGCCATTGCCGTCGATGACGATCGCGTCGGCCTGCTCCAGCAGCGCCAGATCGCGCGGCTTTTCGCCGACGATCACCTGCGCCCGCACCATCCGGTTCGCGCCGCTATGCTCCAGCATCCAGGCAATCTCGCGCAGATCCTTCTCATATTCGTGCCGGCCCGGCGGCCCATGCTGCTTGGGACCGGCGAACAGCAGGATGCGGACCGGTGGCAAAGGGGCGGTACCGGCGGGCAGGGGCAGCGCCGCCAGCAGCATCGCCGCGCCGGCCAATATCCGCCCGATCCACTTCACCTTATCCTCCCCGGACGCCATGCGCCTCATTTGCTATCATATATGATCTGACACAAAGCGCGGCCGGCTCCAACCCCTTATTTACGGGTGGACAATGACGAGGGGGGCTCAGTCCGGCAGGGCGATCATCGATATCTGCCGGCCATAGTCCGCCTCGCCCCGATGGCAGGCGCGGCGATAGCTGAAGAAGCGATCCGGCTGGCTGTAGGTATCCTCGTCCAGCATCGCGATCCGCCCGATCCCCGCGCCGGCGAGCCGCGCGGCGACATAGGCGGCGATGTCGAACTGCTGATGACCCGCCCGCCCCGGCGTGAAGAAGCGCTCATTGGCCGCATCCTCGCCCTCGAAGCGCGCGGCGAATTCGTCGCTTACCTCATAGGAGGCGCGGCCGATGCACGGCCCGATCGCGCAGGCGATTCGCTCGACCCGCGCGCTGAGCGCCACCATCGCCGCGATCGTCGCGTCGGTGACGCCGCCAATCGCGCCCTTCCACCCCGCATGGGCCGCGCCCACGACGCCCGCCTCGGCATCGGCGAACAGCACCGGCACGCAGTCGGCGGTCAATATGCCCAGCACCAGCCCCGCCCGATCGGTCACCATTGCATCGGCCGGCGGCCGCGCCTCCTCGGCGATCGGCGCGCGCACCGTCACGACATCGGCCGAATGCACCTGCCGCACCGTCACCAGCGCCGCGCCGGGCAGCAGCGCATCGCGCGCGAGGTCGCGGTTGCGCAGCACCGCCGCCCGGTCGTCCGCCGACCCCAGCCCGACATTCAGCCCGCCATGCACCCCCTCCGACACCCCGCCGCGCCGCCCGGCAAAGCCATGGGGCACATCGGCCAGCAGCGGCGTGCGCAGCAATTCGAGCATGGGCATGGCTCCTTCTTGTCGACCCACCCCATGGACCGGCATGTCACGCCCGCGCAATATACTTGCGCGGCACGGATTAGGCGATAGTCTCGGCGTCCATAAGCAAAAGAGGCGCGCCGCACAGGCGGCGCGTCCGGCATAGGGATACATCTGCATGATCTTCGGGCGGGTAAAGCCTTTGGACGCCATTTTGGCGACAGCGGAAAAGAAATCGCTGCACCGGTCGCTGGGGGCGTTCCAGCTCACCATGCTGGGCATCGGCGCGGTCATCGGCACCGGCATCTTCGTGCTGACGGCGGAGGCCGCGCAGAAGGCCGGGCCGGGCATGATGCTCTCCTTCGTCATCGCCGGCTTCGTCTGCGCGGTGGCCGCGCTCTGCTACGCCGAAATGGCGGCGATGGTGCCGGTGTCCGGCTCCGCCTATACTTATAGCTATGCCGTGATGGGCGAACTCATCGCCTGGATGGTCGGCTGGGCGCTGATCCTGGAATATGCCGTCGCGGCGGGCGCGGTCTCGGTCGGCTGGTCGGGCTATGTCGTTGGCCTCATCGAACATACATTCCATATGGACATACCCGATCTCCTGACGCGCGGGCCGTTCGACGGCGGCATGGTGAACCTGCCCGCGATGCTGATCGCCAGCCTCGTCACCTGGCTGCTGGTCATCGGCACCAAGGAAAGCGCCACCGTCAATGCGATCCTCGTCGCGATCAAGGTGTCGGCGCTGACGCTCTTCATCGTCCTGTCGATCCCGGTCATGAACATGGACGGCTTCACCCCCTTCGCCCCGCTCGGTTTCTCGGGCATTTCGGCGGCGGCGGCCTCGATCTTCTTCGCCTATGTCGGCTTCGACGCGGTCTCGACCGCCGCCGAGGAAACCAAGAACCCGCAGCGCAACATGCCGATCGGCCTCATCGGCTCGCTCGGCATCTGCACCATCTTCTACATGCTGGTCGCGGCCGGCGTGATCGGCACGGTCGGCGCGCAGCCCGTCTATGGTCCCGGCGGCGAAGCGCTAGCGCCCGGATCGGCTGCCCTGTCGCAGCAATGCGCGGCGCTCGCCGCGGCCGGCACCGAAGCCGTCACCTGCTCGAAGGAAGCGCTCGCCTGGACCTTGCGCGAAATCGGCTGGCCCCAGATCGGCAATCTGCTCGGCCTCGCCGCCGGCCTCGCTCTGCCCTCGGTCATCCTGATGATGATGTTCGGCCAGACCCGCATCTTCTTCGTCATGAGCCGGGACGGCCTGCTCCCGGCGATGTTCTCGAAGGTCCACCCGACCTACAAGACGCCGCATGTCATCACCATCCTGACCGGCATCTTCGTGGCGCTCTTCGCCGCCTTCTTCCCGGTCGGCATCCTGGCGGACATCTCCAACTCCGGCACGCTCTTCGCTTTCGCCGCCGTGTCGATCGCGGTGATGGTGCTGCGCCGGACCGATGCGAACCGCGCGCGCCCCTTCCGCACCCCGGCGATCAACATCACCGCGCCGATCGCTATCCTCGGCTGCCTCTATCTGTTCATCAGCCTCGGCACCGAAACCAAGCTGATGTTCGTCGGCTGGGCGGCGGTCGGCCTCATCGTCTATTTCGCCTACAGCCGCAACCGCAGCCATGTCGGGCGCGGCGTAGTGGACGTGCCGGAGGATGACGCCGGCATCCCGCCCCTGCCGGTGCCGCCGCTCCCCGGCGCGCATACGCCGGGCGGACAGGACGCATAAGGAAAGGTACGGGGCGGGAAACCGCCCCGTACCTTTTGGCGATCATGTCTTTTAAAGACCTAGAACGAAAATCCTCCCCTGTAAGGGCAGGGCAATCGCATATGGAATTTGCCTTTGGTGTGAAAAAGGATTTGGCCAAGTCTCCGTTCGCCCTGAGCCTGTCGAAGGGCCGTTTTTTTCTTTGTTCCGAGTGTCTGCGCCAAGAAAAGGATAGTCCTTCGACAGGCTCAGGACGAACGGCATTTTCATACGCGATAGCCCTGCCTGCCAGGGGAGGATGCCTTGCTCGGCACACGACAGCAGGTTTGCGATGCACATCATCGCCTTCCTTTTGCTGTCAGTGAAACTCGATTTCCGCCTCGCGCAGATCATTATGGCCGGGCCGGGTGAACAGCCTGCCCCGCTCCGCCCAGGCGACGATCGCCAGCGCCAGCATGCCATAACCCAGCAGCCCCAGCGTGAAGGGCAGGGGCGTGCCGTTGAACGCCTGCCCCACGATGCTGCCCAGCACGCTCGACACCGCCGTCGTCAGAAACGCCTGGAAAGACGACGCCGCGCCTGCCCCGCGATGAAACGGCTCCATCGAAATCGCGCTGAAATTCGATCCGGTAAAGGCGAAGGTCAGCATCGAAAGCGCCTGCAGGACCATGAACGTCGTCAGCGTCTCGCGTCCAGCCAATATCACCCCGACATGCACCGCCGCGATCAGGATGAACAGGATCAGCGCGCTCTGGCTCATCCGCCGCGCGCCGAAGCGGGAGACCAGCCGGCTGTTGACCAGGCTGCCCACCCCCATGCAGCCGGCAACCAGCGCGAAGCCGATCGGGAAGAAGCGGCCCGCGTCGAACACGTCGAAGAAAATCTGCTGGATCGACAGGATGAAACCGACCAGCGCGCCGACCATCGCGCCGCTCGCCATCATATAGCCGATCGAACTGCGCGTGCGGAAAATGACCCCTGCCGTATGCAGCAGCGCGCGGGGGGTTATGCGCACGCGATTGTCGGGATGCAGCGTCTCGGGCATCCGCACCAGCATCCATATCAGCACCAATGCCGCGATGATGCCCAGCGCCCAGAAGATCCAGCGCCATGGCGCCACCCACAATATCGCCTGGCCAAAGCTCGGCGCGACCACCGGGATCAGCATGAACACCGCGAAGATCAGCGACATCACCCGCGCCATCGCGTCGCCCTTGAACCGGTCGCGCACGATGCCGACGGTAACGACGCGGCTCGCCCCGGCGAAGAAGCCGGCGCTCATCCGCGCGACCAGCAACATGGTGAAGCTCTGCGCGGCGGCGCAGGCGACGGTCGACAGGATGAAGAGAGCCATCGCCCCGCCCAGCACCCGCTTGCGCCCATAGCGGTCGGACAGCACGCCGAACAGCAGCGCGCCCACGCCCAGCCCCAGAAAATAGAGGCTGATGATGAGCTGCCGGTCGTTCGGCCGCGGGATCGCCAGATCGCGGCTGATGTCGGGCATCGCCGGCAGCATCGGATCGGTCGATAGCGCGTTCATCGCCATCAGGCACGCGCACAGGATCACGAACTCACGGAACGGAATGTCGCGGCGGATCGCGGGAGCGGGGGGAGGCATCGCACGCATGCGCTCGCCTATGGGCGCAAAGCCCCGCCGTTGCCAGTCCTAATCCGCTACGGATCGGCCCAAAGCGGCCCACATCCTTTCTCGTTCCCCGGCGAAGGCCGGGGCAGTCCTGCCCTCCCGAAGGGCTACTCGACAAGCGTGATGCCCCTCAGTCGCCTCATCCCAACCCCTTATAAAACAGGCAAATATCGCGTTAACCATTTTTTATCGCTTCCCGGTCCAACCTGCCTTCCGTGGAAAAGGGGGTCCAATCCATTGAGCTAGGGCAAAGGGAACAGGGGAAGTCGTCATGGGTAACAGCATCAAGAGCGCGCAATTTCTGATGGAGGCCCGCCTGTCGCGGGCGGCATATGGGTCTGCGGAAGAGTGTTTCGACCTCGGCGTCGCCTATAGCTGCGGCACCGGCGGCCTGCCGATCGACCTTGTCGAAGCGCATAAATGGTTCAACCTGGCTGCCGCGCGCGGCAGCGAAGCCGGCCAGACCATGCGCGCCGAAATCGCCGAGGAAATGACCGCGCGCGAAATCGCCGAAGCCCAGCGCCAGGCCCGCGCCGTCATCGCCTCCACCCAGATGCGCGCCGCCTGAACTCAGTCTTCCTTCCTCCGTCATCCCGGACTTGATCCGGGATTCCGCTTGCTTGGCGGAGGCAGAAGAAGCGGAAGCCCGGGTCAGGCCCGGGATGACGATATAGTGAGCTTGAACTAACCATCCTTCCTGAAGGGCGTCCGCGCCTTCAGCCACAGCCGGTCCTGCCGCACGCCCGCACGCTCGCGCTCCAGAAATTCGGCGACGGCGCTGCGGAAGCTCGGATGCGGGATATAGTGCGCCGACCAGGTCGGCTCGGGCGCATAGCCGCGCGCCAGCTTGTGCCCGCCCTGCGCCCCGGCCTCGACACGGGCCAGCCCGCGCGCGATGGCGACGTCGATCGCCTGATAATAGCATAGCTCGAAATGCAGGTTGGGCACCTCCTCGACGCAGCCCCAATAGCGCCCATAGAGCGCATCGCCGCCGATCAGGTTCAGCGCGCCCGCGATCGCCCGCTTATTGCGCAGCGCCAGGATCAGCAGCGTGCGATCCCCCATCATCTCGCCCAGCAGCGAGAAGAAGGCGCGGGTCAGATAAGGCCGCCCCCATTTGCGCGCGCCGGTATCCTGATAAAATTCCCAGAATATGTCCCAATGCGCTTCGGTCAGGTCGCGACCGGTCAGGTGGACGATCTCCAGCCCCTCGACCGCGCGCCGCCTTTCCTTGCGGATATTCTTGCGCTTCTCGCTCGACAGCTCGCCCAGAAAATCCTCGAAGCTGCCATAGCCGCGATTGGTCCAGTGAAACTGGCTGTCCTCCCGGATCAGCCAGCCCGCCGCCTCGAACAACGGCACCTGCTCGGGGTCGATGAAGGTCGCGTGGGCGGAGGACAGGCCGTTGCGCTCGACCAGAGTCTCGATCCCCGCGATCAGCGCCGGCGCTGCGTCGGCATCGCGCAGCAACAGGCGCGGCCCAGGCACCGGGGAGAAGGGCGCGGCGACCTGGATCTTGGGATAGTATCGCCCGCCCGCCCGCACCCAGGCGTCGGCCCAGCCATGGTCGAACACATATTCGCCCTGGCTGTGGCTCTTGCCATAGGCCGGCGCGGCGGCGGCGATTCGGCCGTCCCGCCCCTCGATGACGATCGGCAAAGGCTGCCAGCCGCTGTCGCCTCCGACGCTGCCGGATCGCTCCAGCGCGACAAGAAAGTCCCATGATATGAATGGGTTAGAATATCCCGCGCAGGCGTCCCACTCGGCCTTGGGCAGGTCCGCCACCCCTTTCCCGATCCGTGCGACCACCTCGGTCACGCGGCGCCCTCACGGATGATCTGGTCGGCATAGGCCGCCGCCCGCGCCCGCTCGGCCGCGCTCCGCACCGTCCATGTCAGCACGGGCATAGCCCTCCGACGAGCGCGGGCGGACAGGCGGGATGGCAGGTCGCATATGTCACAGGCCAGAAAGTCGGGTCTCGCAATCCAAAGCGCAAGCCTTCTCTCGATCGCGCCGCGCAGCCGCCCCTTGCCCCGCTGGGTCACGACAAGGCCAAACAGCTGTCCCACTCGCTGTTCTCTTAAGCGCCAAATCGCCCAAGGATTGAAGGACATAAGCCCGATTTTTGCGTCTTTCCAGCCGATCAGCTCCTCAGCGACCGCGCGGCACGTCGGCCCGACAGTCCAGCCCCGCGCCTTCACCTCGATCAGCAGCGGCACCCGCCCGCCGCACAGCGCCAGCAGCGCCGACAGCCGGGGGATCGAACCACCATCGGGCAAGCGCATCCGGTCGAGCGCCGCCGCCTCCATGGCCTCGATCGAACTGGGGTGTCCGGTCATGCGGCCAAGGTCCGCGTCGTGAAAGACGAAGGCGATCCCATCCCGGCTCACCCGCACATCGCATTCGATGCCATCGCCCGCGTCGATCGCCGCCGCGAACGCGGCCATGCCATTCTCGCTGACGCCCGGCCCATGCAGCCCGCGATGGGCGAAGGGGCGCGCGGTCAGCCAGCCCGCATCAGGCCGCCGGCCTGACAAGCACCACCGCGTCGATCTCGACCACAGCGCCCAGCGGCAGCGCCGGCACGCCCACCGCGCTGCGGGCGTGCCTGCCCGCCTCGCCGAACACCTCGACCATCAGCTCCGACGCGCCATTGGCGACCTTGGGCTGGTCGGTGAAGCTCGGCGCGCTGGTGACGAACGCACCCAGCTTGACGATCCGCTCGACCCGGTCGAGGCTGCCCAGCGCCGCCTTCATCTGCGCGATGAGATTGAGGCCGCACACCCGCGCGGCAGCGACGCCATATTCAAGGTCGCGATCCTCGCCCAGCCGTCCCGTCATCAGGCCATCGGGCGCGAGCGCGATCTGCCCGCTGATATGCAGCAGGCCGTTGACCTCCACCGTCGGCACATAGGCGGCGACCGGCGCGGCCGGCTGGGGCAGGGTGATGCCGAGTTCGGCGAGGCGGGCGTCTATGCTCATGCGATGGCTCCATCGGTTGCTGGCATGTCGTCGGGGGCCGGCCCTTGCGCCAGCCGGTCCATGATCCATTGTTCCGCCGCTGCCCACTGGTCGATGCGCGCATGGGCGCAGGGGGCGGGCGGGGTGTAGCGGGCGATCTCGGGCTCGCCCACCAGATGCAGCCGCCACACCCCCGGCGCATGGGTAGCGACGCTGTGATGATGCTCGGCGAGATCGTCGATGAAGAGCGCGACGCTCGGGGCGCGCTCCGCCACGATGGCGGCGAGCGGCCGGCCCTTGCCGCCCTGGTTCCAGTGGACGGGCAGGGTCAGGCCATGCGACATGAGCTGCCGGGCGCGCGGTTCCCGGTGCCGCTCGGTGATGTTGGTCAGCACCTCGATATCGGCGATCGCCGACAGCCGGCGCAGCGCCTCGACCGCGCCGGCGATCGGCGTCTGGCGGTGCATCTCCGTCTCGAAAAAGCCGAGCAGCAATTCCCACACCAGCGCCCGCTCGACCGGCTCCCCGCTGTCCTTGTGGCGCAGCGCCTCGGCAAAGCCGCGCTCGCTCATGTCGAAATGCACGTCATGCGTCTCGTCCAGCCAGGCGCGGAACGGCACCACCATGTGCAGCAGCACCTCGTCGCAATCGGTGATGATGAGGGGACGGGTCATCGGCTCAATTGCTCCTGCGCTGCGATCAGCGCGGCGGGCGTACTGCCGATCGCCTCGGCGCAGGCGATGAGGTCCGGCTCATGATCGGCGAGGAAAGCGAGCAGCGCCGCCAGGATCGCGGGATTGTCCACGCCCGCCCGCAGCGCGTCGGCGTCAAGCCCGGTCAGCGCCAGCAGCCGGTCCGCCCGCCCCACATCGCTCAGCGTCCAGCCCAGCGCCATCAGCGCCAGCGTCATGCTGTCGTCGCCGCCATCCGGCTTGCCATTCGGGGTCTCGGGGCGCATGATCGGGTCTCGGGGCAGGGGCGGCCGGACGGCGCGCCGATGGTTTCTTCTGGTGCGGGTGACTGGTGGCAAAGCGCGTGCTCGTTGTCGAGGACAACGAACTCAACCTCAAACTTTTTTGCGACCTGCTGCGCGCGCACGGCCATGAAGTGCTGGCCTGCCGCGACGGGCGCGACGTGCTGGCCCAGGCGCGGGAGTTCCTGCCCGATCTCGTCATCACCGACATCCATCTGCCCCATGTCAGCGGCCTCGACCTCATCGTGTCCTTGAAGGCCGACGACCGGCTGAGCGCGGTGCCGATCATGGCGGTCACCGCCTATGCCGGGCAGGGCGACGAGGAGCGGATACGCGCCGCCGGCGCGCAGGCCTATGTGTCGAAGCCCATCTCGGTCCTGCGCTTCGTCGAGCAGGTGAACGCGCTTCTGTAACGCGGCCGCCCTCTTCGTCTTTGATTTGTCACGCAGAATTCATCGCTCTGCCATGGATCAGCAGCGATTGCGTCACCCCACTCTGCCTCCCCGCCGTGCGCCAAGGCGCGGCCTCCCGCCGACAGCCTGAACCATAGGGGTATAATATGTCTCATCTGACCGACGAGGCGCGTGCGTCCTCCCGCGACGCGCTGCCGACCATCGACATGGGCGACAACAGTCTGGAAGCGATCGTCGCGGCTAACCCGGCCCGCCGCACCGTGCTGAAGAACGGGCTTCTCGGCCTGTCGATCCTGCCGATGCTCGGCACGCTGGCCGCCTGCGACGATGATGACGATTCGAGCAGCCCGACGCCGACCCCCACGCCAACGCCGACCCCGACTCCGAGCTACACGATCAGCTTCGCGCCGGTCGCCGCCAACCTCAACGACACGGTCACCGTGCCGACCGGCTATACCGTCGACGTGCTGCTGAAGGCCGGCGATTCGATCGAACCGGGCACGCCCTATTCGGGCAGCTTCCCGACCCCTGCCGAGGCCGAGAAATGGGCTGGCGGCAACCATGACGGCATGGAGTTTTTCGAACTGTCCGGCACCGATCCCAACAGCGGCGGCCTGCTGGCGATCAACTTTGAATATCCCGACTTCAACATCCTGATGTCCGGCACCTACAATCCGGCGACCGCGACGGCCGACCAGAAGGCGATTGCCCTGTCGGCGGTCGGCATCGGCGTGGTTGAGGTCGCCAAGGCGTCGGACGGCAAATGGTCGGTCAAATCGGGCTCGCGCTTCAACAAGCGCTACACCGGCAACAGCAGCTACAAGGCGAGCGGCCCGGCGTCGGGCCTGCTGTCGCCGACCATCAAGGGGATGCTGAACAATTGCGCCTCGGGCACGACCCCCTGGGGCACCTATCTCACCTGCGAGGAGTCGACCGACAATTATCTCGATCCGACCCAGCCCGACGAAGATTATGGCTGGGTGGTCGAAATCGACCCCTATCAGGAACTCGACGTGCCGACCAAGCGCACCGCGCTCGGCCGCTTCGACCATGAAAACACCGCCTATATGGCCGACAGCAACAGCCGCGTCGCCTTCTACATGGGCCATGACGGCACGCCGGGCTGCATCTACAAATTCGTGTGCGATCGCGCCTTCAGCAGCACCAACCGCGCCGCCAACCGCGACATGCTGGACCGCGGCACTCTCTATGTCGCCCGCTTCAACGGCGACGGCACCGGCGAATGGCGCGCGCTCGTTCAGGGCCAGAACGGCCTGACGCTCGGCGCGACCGACCCCGGCAATGTCAGCCAGGGGCCGCAGACGCCCGCGACCGTCAACTTCAACAACCAGGCGGACGTCGTCATCAACTGCATCTCGGCGGCCCGCGTCGCCGGCGGCACCGTCATGGATCGGCCGGAATGGATCACGGTCGCGCCCGACAACAGCGCGATCTTCGTGACCCTCACCAACAATAGCGGCCGCCGCGTCACCGACGCCGCCAACCCGCGCACCACCAACCGCCACGGCCACATCATCAAGTTCAAGGAAGAGGGGAATTCGCCGCTCGCGACGAAATTCACCTGGGAAATCTTCCTGCTGGCGGGCGATCCCAGCCTGGCGAGCTTCGGCGCGGCGACCGACGATCTGGAAGGCAATATCAACGGCGACACCTTCTCCAGCCCCGACGGCATCCGCATCGATCCCAAGGGGCGCCTGTGGGTCCAGACCGACCACTCGATCCCCGGCAATTCGGGCGATCCGGCGCGGTCGATCGAGCAGATTTTCGGCCATAATGCGATGTTCTACATCGACCAGACGACCAAGAAGTCGATGCGCTTCCTGGTTGGCCCGGAAGGCTGCGAGATCACCGGCCTCACCTATACGCCGGACCTCACCAACTTCTTCATCAACATCCAGCATCCGACCGCAAACTGGCCGATCGCGGGGCAGCAGCCGCGCTCCTCGACCATCGTCGTGCGCCGCACCGACGCCAAGCCGGTCGGCGCCTAAGTTCACCGATCCAGAAAGCCCCTCCCGGTTGGGAGGGGCTTTCGTCAGCGGTGCCCCTCCTTTGTCCGGCTAGCCCATCCGCAACGGCAAAAGGCCCGCTCCCTCATCGGGGCGGGCCTTTTGCGTATCGGTTGCCTATCAGGCGCGCGGGCGCGTAGCCCGCATCGGCTTACTTGATCTTGGCTTCCTTGAACTCGACATGCTTGCGCGCGACCGGGTCGTACTTGCGGAAGCTCAGCTTCTCGGTCTTGGTGCGCGGATTCTTCTTGGTGACGTAGAAGAAGCCAGTGTCAGCCGTGCTGACGAGACGGATCTTGACGGTTGCCGGCTTGGCCATGGCCCTATTCCCTGGTCTTTGACTTGCGAAAAAAGAAGAGCGGCCCAACCCGGACCGCCCCGTTTCAGCCGCCGCCCATGGGCCAGATTCGCGGCCCTGTCAAGGCGGAGCGACCAGCAGGCTAGGCTTTACGCGCTCTTAACCTCCTTTGGCTTAGGATCAAGGCTTACGGGAATGGAGGCTTTCCCATGCGACATGACCCAAGACTGGCGATATTGGCGGACCTGCTGCGCCGCGTCGATGGGCTCGCCGGGGAGCGGGGCCATGTCTCCGTCGCGCGCCTCCATGACGAAGTCGACCAGATCCGCCACATCGCCCGCGCTTTCCGGCTGCACGATGTCGAAGGGCTGGCCGGCACGCTCGAATCGGCGCTGTCGCTCCATGGCCTGGGCGCGGTCGTCCTCTCCTATCTCGACCGGATGCGCGACGCGATCGCCGCCGACATGCCCGCTGCCTCGATCCTGCCCCTGATCCCGCGTTCGGCCCCGGTCGTCTCGCTCCGCGCCTGATCGGCGCTGGCATGGACGCTCTGCTGATCGCGCTGCTCGGCTGCCTGCTCGGCGAAGTGGGAGACAAGAGCCAGCTTCTCGTGCTGGCGCTTGCCGCCCGCTATGAGCGCGACGGCGCGATTATCGCCGGGATCATCGTCGCCGCCATCGCCAATGCCGCCATCTCCGCCGTCGCCGGCGCGTGGATCGGGCCGATGATGGGGTCTGACGCGCGGCTATTGTTCATGGCGCTCTCCATCCTGTTCCTCGGCGCTGGCCTGCTCTGGCGCGTGTCGCCGCCCGATACGCTCGATGGCTGGCCGACCGGCGCTTTCCTCACCACCGCGCTCGGCCTCTTCATCCTGGGATTTGGCGACGGACCGCAGTTTCTGATCCTGGGCATCGCCACCCGCACCGCCGATCCGGCGCTGGCCGGCATTGGCGGCGCGATCGGCGTCATCGTCGCGCTGGTGCCTGTCGTGCTGCTCCGGCAGCAACTCCTCGCCATGCTCCCGCTCCGCGCGATCCGCTGGGGCAGCGGCGCTCTCATGCTGCTGGCGGGTGCCATCATGGCGCTCAGCGCAACGGGTCTCGTCTGATCGACCGGCTGGATCAGGCTGATCGCTAATCTCGGCAAAAAAATCGGGCACCGATTGCGGTGACGATCATTATATGTGCGAAACCAGTTTCCCCAAGCCGGAGGATTCCATGACCGCTCCCGATCTCAAAACGCCCACTGACCTCAAGAGTAACGCCACTCGCACCGTCGCCGAGGCGCTGAACGGCGCGCTGGCGGACAGTTACGCGCTGTACCTCAAGACCAAGAATTTCCACTGGCACGTCTCCGGCCCGCATTTCCGCGACTATCATCTGATGTTCGACGAGCAGGCGACCGAGATACTCGCGACCACCGACCTGATAGCCGAGCGCGTCCGCAAGACCGGCAACACCACGCTGCGCTCGATCGGCGACATCGCCCGGCGCCAGAGCGTCAAGGACAATGACGCCGATTTCGTCAGCCCGGCCGATATGCTGAAGGAACTGCGCGACGATAATCTGGCGCTGGTCGAAACCTTCCGCGCGGTAAAGGCCGCCGCGACCGAAGCCGGCGACAACGCGACCGAGGGCATTGTGGACGACTGGACCGACCAGGCCGAACAGCGCGCCTGGTTCCTGTTCGAGGCCGCGCGCGGGGCGTAAAAGCACAACCTCCGTTCGGTTCGAGCAGCTTCGAGCAAAGTCGAGAAGCGTCGGTCGAGAACCGTTCTCGACAAGCTCGAACCGAACGGAGGAGGATTAGTTTTCGTCCACCGCCTCGATCCCGACGATCTCCACCGCCTCAGCCTTCCCGCCAAAATCCACCCGTTCGCCAGGCTCCGCATCCATCATCGCGCGCGCGAGCGGCGAGGTGAAGCTGATCCGCCCGTCATGCGGGTCCGCCTCGTCGTCGCCGACGATCGTCACGGCCTTCTCCTGCCCGTTCGGTCGATAGGTCACCCGCGTCCCGAACGCCACCGCCTCACCATCGGGCGCCGGCCGCAACTCGGCCGTAGCCAGCCGCGTGCGCCAGTAGCGCAGCAGCCGCTTATGCTTCTTCGCCGCCTCGTCTTCCATCGCTGCGGCGTCGATCGCCTCCAGCGCTTCAACCTGTTCGCGCGTCAGCCGCAAACCCCGCGCCGTCACCCAGTTCGGGCCGGGCGGAATCGGCAGCTCGAACTTCGGCTCCATATGCTCATCGTCGCTCTCACGACGAAAGGCGACGCTCACTTCGCATCCTCATCGAACAGCCCAGCCAGCTGCTCGACCATCGTGCCGCCAAGCTGTTCCGCGTCCATGATCGTCACGGCGCGACGATAGTATCGCGTCACATCATGGCCGATGCCGATCGCCACCAACTGCACCGGCGACCGGTTCTCGATCCATTCGATCACCTGCCGCAAATGCCGCTCCAGATAGGTGCCGCTATTGACGGAGAGCGTCGAGTCATCCACCGGCGCGCCGTCGGAAATGACCATCAGGATGCGCCGCTCCTCCGGCCGCGCGATCAGCCGCGCGTGCGCCCACAGCAGCGCCTCGCCGTCGATATTCTCCTTGAGCAGCCCCTCGCGCATCATGAGGCCCAGATTCTTGCGCGCCCGCCGCCATGGATCGTCGGCCTTCTTGTAGACGATGTGGCGCAGGTCGTTCAAACGCCCCGGCATCGGCGGCCGCCCGGCGGCGAGCCATTCCTCGCGCGCTTGGCCCCCCTTCCACGCCCGCGTGGTGAAGCCCAAAATTTCGGTCTTGACGCCGCAGCGCTCCAGCGTGCGCGCCATGATGTCGGCGCTGATCGCCGCAATGCTGATCGGCCGCCCGCGCATCGAGCCCGAATTGTCGATAAGCAGCGTCACGACCGTATCGCGAAACTCGGTGTCCCGCTCGATCTTGTAAGACAGCGACCGCGTGGGATCGATCACGATCCGCGCCAGCCGCGCAGCGTCGAGCAGCCCTTCCTCCTGATCGAAGTCCCAGGATCGCGACTGCTGCGCCATCAGCCGGCGCTGGAGCCGGTTGGCGAGCTTCGTCACCGCGCCCTGAAGGCTGACGAGTTGCTGGTCAAGAAAACCGCGCAGCCGCGCCAGCTCATCCTCGTCGCAAAGTTCATCCGGGCTGACCACTTCGTCGAACTTGGTCGTATAGGCCTTATAGTCGAAGCCGGGCGGCAGGTCGGACATGGGGCGATTGGGGCGGACCGGCATCATGCCTTCCTCGCCCATATCGTCCGCGCCTTCGTCGCTGTCGGCGTCAAACTCGTCGCTATACTCGGTCTCGCCCTCCTCGGTGTCGCCGCCTTGGTCCTCGGCGCGCGTTTCGGCGTTCATGTCGCTGTCGCCGGTTTCGTCCTGGCCGCTTTCGCCCTCTTCTTGGCTGTCCTCCTCGTCCTCGCCCTCATCCTGCGACTCCGGCTCGTCGGTGTCGGGCGGCAGGTCGGCATCGATCAGCTGGAGATGCTCCAGCATCGCGGTGGTGAGCTTCTGGAAGGCGCGCTGGTCGTCGATGGCGAGCATTAGCGAGTCGAGGTCGCCGCCCGCCTTGTCCTCGATCCACTGATCGACCATGGCGACCCCCGCCGCCGCGTCCTTCGGAATCGCCTGCCCGGTCAGCCGCTCGCGCACCTTGAGCGCCAGCGCGGTGGACAGCGGCACCTCGTCCGCAGCACGGGCGCGGCGGATCGCGTCGGACTTCAGCCGCAGGTCGAGCGCATGGTTGAGGTTGGCACGGACGCCCGCCATTGATCGCGACCCGATCGCTTCCACCCGCGCCTGCTCGACCGCGTCGAACACCGCGCGCGCCACGGCCTCGCCGGGCGCGGAGGCGGCATGGACCTTCGCATTATGGTGCCGCAGCTTCAGCGCCGAAGCATCCGCGAAGCCGCGCGCCAGCGCCACCTGATCGGCGGGCAGCGCGCGGCCGGGCGTCGGCACCTTGATCGCCTTGCCCGCGGCGTGCGGCGTGTCGGCGGTGAAGCCCACCTCCACCTCCGCGTCGCGGGTGATCGCGCGCGCCGCCCCGGACAGCACATCCTTGAACGCATCGAGGGGAGAGCGTTCGTTCATGCGCGCCCCTCCAGCGCGGCCGCGCAGGCGGCGCGAAGCAGAGGCAATCTCTCCACAATCGTGTTGTAGATGATGCGCAGGTCGATCACATCATATTCATGCCGCAAGGCGTTCCCCATGCCTCGCACGGAGTTGGCGTCCAAGGCTGGCATAATTTGCGCCATGCGCTCCTTGCCGATTTTGATGACAGCTTCGGTGATGCGTTGCAGACACCGTTCGGACGCATCGATGGTCTTGCGATCTGCACAAAACGCCTCATAGTTTATGCCATCAATATAGCTGGCGACCGCGTCGGCATTTTCGATGATGTCCATCAGCCGCAGCAGTTCCTTTCTAGAAGACATGGACGCGATCCCTGTCTATTTCTGCCTGGAACCGCGCCTTGCGAGCGGGTTCGCTGACAATATCGACCGGCACGGCCATCCAGTCCTTGAGCCAAGAAGACATGGCGGCGAAACGGAAGAGGTCCATTTTAGCGGCCTCGTCAAAGCGCACCGCCACATCCACGTCCGAATCCGGCCGCTGGTCGCCGCGCGCGGTCGATCCGAACAGCGACAGGCTTACCACGCCCATCGCGCGCAGTTCGGCTTCCTTGGCCTTGAGGCGGGCGATGGCGGTGTCTTTGTCCATGGCCTCCGGTATAAGGCAATCGCTCCGGCCGGGCCAGAGCGTCACCGGCCCTCCGGGTCCGCAACGCGCGGCACGGCGATGGTTTCGATCTGCGTCTCGACCTCGCTCATCAGCTTGTGGACCGGGCATTTGGCGGCGACGGCGATCAGTTTCTCATGCTGTTCGTCGGTCAGCGGGCCACTGACGGCGATCCGCGTCGTCAGCTTGTAGATGCCCTGCCGCTCCCGGCTGGCGTCGCGCACCACGCCTACATGGATGTCCTCCACCGGAATGGCGTTGCGCTGCGCATACCAGAGCATTGTCATCGCCTTGCACGCCCCCAGCGCCGAATCGTAGAGATCGTGCGGGTCCGGCCCGGCGTCATGCCCATCGGGCGCGGACATGTCCGCGACGATCTCATGCCCCCGGATGCTGATCCGGTGCGCTGTGCCGCCGGTGGGATCAATCCGCTCGACGACGATCATCACGCGACCCTGTGCGCTACGCTCTCGGGCAAATCCTTCCCGAACACGCGCTGATAATATTCGGCGACCAGCGCCCGTTCCGCCTCGTCGCATTTGTTGAGGAAGGACAAGCGGAAGGCGAAGCCGACATTCTTGAAGATGAGCGCATTCTGCGCCCAGCTGATGACCGTACGGGGGCTCATGACCGTCGAAATGTCGCCATTGACGAAGCCCTGCCGCGTCAGTTCGGCGACCTTAATCATATTCTCGACTTCCTTGCGGCCGCCCTCATGATCGTACTCGCCGGACTTCGCCAGCACCACCTGCGCCTCGGTCGCGGCAGGGAGGTAATTGAGCGCCACAACGAGGTTCCACCGGTCCATCTGGCCCTGGTTGATCTGCTGGGTGCCATGATAGAGGCCGGTCGTATCGCCCAGGCCCACGGTATTGGCGGTCGCAAACAGGCGAAAATAGGGATTGGGGCGGATCACCCGGTTCTGATCGAGCAAAGTCATCTTGCCGTCTGTTTCCAGCACGCGCTGGATCACGAACATGACATCGGGCCGCCCCGCATCATATTCGTCGAACACCAAAGCGACCGGGCGCTGGAGCGACCAGGGCAGCAGCCCCTCGCGGAACTCGGTCACCTGCTGCCCGTCCTTGAGCACGATGGCGTCGCGGCCGACCAGGTCGATGCGGCTGATATGCGCGTCCAGGTTGATGCGGATGCACGGCCATTTGAGGCGCGCGGCGACCTGCTCGATATGGCTCGACTTGCCGGTGCCGTGATAGCCCTGCACCATGACGCGCCGGTTGAAGGCGAAGCCCGCAAGGATCGCGAGCGTCGTGTCGGGATCGAACACATAGGCAGGATCGATGTCCGGCACCCGCTCGTCCGCCTGGGAAAAGGCCGGGATCTTCATATCGACATCGACGCCGAACACGTCGCGCGCGTCCACCTCGCGGTCGGGCGCGTCGAGCAGCGTGTCGGCGCGGGCGTCAGGCTGGACGTTGGAAATGTCGGTCATCAGGCGGTCATCTTTCTGCGAGTCTTCTCAATGCCCCTATCCGATCCTTTCAGGGACTGTCGATAGAGTGGGGCCTTCGCGCCGGGGGATCAAGCCGCCCGTTGGGACGAATTGGCCTGCTCGTCAGGCGAAGGCCGCTGCCTTGCGGAGGTGTCCATAGGCCTCGATCACATCCTGCAACGCGCCCTCATGGCTGCGGTCGCCGCCATTATGATCGGGGTGATAGCGGCGCAGCAATTCGGTGTAGCGGGTCCGCAGCGCCTTGCGGTCGGCGTCGATGGTGAGGCCCATGACGGCAAGCTGCTTGCGGTCCTCGCCCGACAGGAATTTGCCGTCCTGCCGCATCTGGTTCGCCTCGCGCGCCTTCGCCACCCGCTCGCGGAACTTCGCGCCGATCGCGTCGAGCGGATCGGCAAAGTCCGACCATTTGGGCGGCGGGCTGGTCGCGTTGGAGGAGAAGGCGCGCGTTTCCCGCTCCCAGCCGGCATAGGGGCGCTGGGCGGCGGCGATCTCCTCCGGGCTCATGCCGGTGAAGAAATTATAGCCCTGATTGAATTCGCGCACATGGTCGAGGCAGAGCCAGCGCCAGCGTGGACCTTCCTGATGGGCGGGGCCGCCCTCCAGCGGCGGAGCGCGAAACTCGCCCGGCTCGGGACAGCCCTCCACCGCGCAGGGGCGGTCGCTTTCCACGCGGCCATGGAAGCGGTTGAAGCGGCGGGTCGAAAAAGGGTCGGTGGACAAGACGGGCCTGATGCAAGAAACGGTAAAGCGCCTATATAGGGGCCATGACCGCAGACCTCAAAGGCCCAAAGGCGGGGCCAATCGCCACTGAAATCGAAGCCCGCCTGCGCGCGGCCCTGTCGCCCGAACAGCTCGCCGTCATCGACGACAGCGAGAAGCATCGCGGCCATGCCGGCCATGATGGATCGGGCGAAAGCCATTTCACCGTGGACATCACATCCAGCCGCTTCATCGGCCAGAGCCGCGTCGCGCGGCAGCGGATGGTGAACGCCGCGCTTGCCGACCTGCTGCGCGAGAAGGTCCACGCCCTCGCCATCAAGGCGCGCGCGCCCGGCGAGGCATGAGGGCTTGCAGCCCGACACGAATTGCATGACGATCTGACCAGCCATTGGCGGCCGCCCGTCGCCGAACAGGCACCATCCCGAACTGGACGCGCCATGACCCTCGACGACCTCATCATCCAGACCGTCACGCCCACCACCCACGACCTGGGCGACTTCAAGGTGCATCGCTCGCTCCCGGTGAAGGGCCGCACCATGGTCGGCCCGTTCATCTTCTTCGACCAGGCCGGGCCGGCGCAGATCGGGCCGGGGCAGGGGATCGACGTGCGCCCGCACCCGCATATCAACCTCTCCACCGTCACCTATATGTATGAGGGCGCGTTCCTGCACCGGGACTCGCTCGGCACGCAGCAGCTGATCGAGCCGGGCGCAGTCAACCTGATGACCGCCGGCAAGGGCATCGTCCATTCGGAGCGCTCGCCCGACGAAGACCGGGTGAAGGCGTCGAAGCTCTCGGCGATCCAGACCTGGCTGGCGCTGCCCGACGCCATCGAGGAGATGGACCCCGCCTTCGAGCATGTCGCGGCCAACGCGCTGCCGGAGATCGAGGGTGGCGGCGCGCGGGCGCGGGTCATCATGGGATCGCTCTGGGGTGAGACATCGCCGGTCACGACCTACGCCCACACCATCTATGCCGACATCCAAATGACGCCTGGCGGTCGCATCGCCATCGACGCCTCGGCAGACGAGCGCGCGCTCTATGTCTCGGGCGGCGACGCGATGCTGGACGGGCTGATGCTGACCCCGCAGACGCTCTACGTCCTGCGCCCCGGCACGTCAGCGACGCTGTCGAGCCTGGACGGCGGGCGGATCGTGCTGTGCGGCGGCGAGGCCTTTACCTCGCCGCGCCATGTCTGGTGGAATTTCGTCTCCTCCCGTCCCGACCGGCTGATGCAGGCGCGCGAGGATTGGGAAGCGCTGCGCTTTCCGCTGATCCCCGGCGACGATCAGGAATATATCCCGATCCCGCAAGGCCGGCCCAAGACCGTCAGCTACCCCTGACGGACAAGAGGGAAACTCCCACATCCGTTCGGTTCGAGCCCTTCGGCTGGCTGCCTGCAGCAGCCGCTCAGGACAGGCACGTCGAGAACCTCAAACGTCGCGCTTGCTGCTTCTCGACAGGCTCGAAGCGGACGGAGGTTCCGCTACTGGACGAAGGTCAGCGAAAGATTTTCGGCATTCCTGGGGATGTCGATCCGGCTCTCGTTGATCGACGCTTCCTCGCCGGGCTTCAGCCGGCTCTTGTCGGCCTTCGTCGTCCAGCTGAAGACCAGCCGGTTCTGCCGGTCGCGCAGTTGCACCAGCACCGGCGGCACCGGCAGCGCCTGCGCCCCGCTGTTCACGATGCGCGCGCCAAAGGCGAAATATTCCTCGCCGGTCGGTAGCTTGCGGCGTTCGGCGGGCTTGGAGAGGTAGAAGAGCAGGTCGGGATCGCCTTCTTCCGGCACAATCCCCATCGCCACCATCCAGTTCGGCGCGCCGAAATAATAGAGCGCGCCACCGGCCGCCGCGACGACCAGGAAAAAGGCCGCCGCCGCATAGGTCCATAGCTTGAGCGGATTGCGGCGCGGCTTCGTGGCTGGAGCCGGGGCAAAGTCGTCCACCTCCGCATCGCTTGCCGGAGCACCGGCATAGATATCGTCGAACCGGTTGTCGTCGGAAGCGGCGGCGACCGCGGGTTCCGCTTCCGCTGCCGGCGCATCCGCGAAAGGTGCGGGCGCTGGCGCAACCGGCTCGACCGGTGGAGGCGGGGACGGCGCGATGGGCGGCGCCGGTTCGGCGGCAACGGTCGCCAGCGCTGGCGCTGTGGCCACGTCGCGGGGCGGCAAGATCGGGGGCTCCTGGAACCAGCTATGCCGGCAGGCGGCGCAGCGGACCTGGCGGCCATTCTGGCCTACGGCGCTGTCCGGGACGACATAGCGCGTCGCGCAGTTTGGGCACACCAGGATCATGACGCTTCATAGGCACGGCATGGACTCGCGCGCAAGCGGCAACAATCGTCCTTGCGACGCGGCGCGACTCGCGGGATCGCGCGGCGCGGGCTTTACGGCGGCACGCCGCCTGTGCCATGGCTGGCGGATCGGGGATGCAGGGAGCGCGGAGGCGCCATTTTCCAACCTATGTCGGCCATCGTCCAGTTCGAAAATGTCGGCCTGCGCTATGGTCTGGACAGCGAGACTCTCTCGGACGTCAGCTTCTCGCTGGCGAGCGGCGGCTTTTACTTCCTGACCGGCGCGTCGGGCGCGGGCAAGACCTCGCTGCTCAAGCTCCTCTACCTCGCCCAGCGTCCCAGCCGGGGCGTCATCCGGCTGTTCGGGGAGGATGTCGTGACACTTCCTCGCAAACGGCTTCCGGGCTTTCGCCGCCGCATCGGCGTCGTGTTTCAGGATTTCCGGCTGGTGCCGCACCTGTCCGCCTATGACAATATCGCGCTGCCGCTGCGGGTCGCGGGCATCCAGGAGGGGGAGATCGACGCGCCGGTCGCGGAGATGCTCGACTGGGTGGGGCTGGGCGATCGCGGCCAGGCGCGTCCCGCGACTCTTTCGGGCGGGGAGCAGCAGCGCGTCGCCATCGCGCGCGCGGTGATCGGCCGGCCGGAAATATTGGTGGCCGACGAGCCGACCGGCAATGTCGACGCCGACATGGCGCGCCGGCTGATGACTCTGTTCGAGGCGCTCAATCGGCTGGGCACCACCATCGTGGTCGCCACGCACGACCTGCCGCTGATCGGCCAGGTGAAGAGCGCGCAGATGATGCGGCTGGACAAGGGGCGGCTTGCCGACCCCACCGGATCGCTACGCTTCCCGCCCCGTCCGCAGGAACGGACCTGATGGCCGGCCGCATCGATCGCAAGGCGGCGGGCGCGGCGCGCAACCGGCTGTTGCCCGGCGGACGCTTCGCCGGGCCGATGCCGTGGATCATCGCGATCATGATGTTCCTGACGGTGCTCGCGGCGGCGGCAGGCTTGGGCCTGGGCGCGGCGGTCCGATCGATGAGCGCCGACCTTGCCGGTCGGGCGAGCGTACAGGTGGTGGAGGCGGACCCGGAAACGCGGGTGCGGCTGGCGGCCGACGCTCTGGCGCTGCTGCGCCGCACGGATGGGGTGACCGCCGCCGTGCCGGTCGATCCGGCTGCGCTGACGGAGCAGCTGCGCCCCTGGCTGGGCGATGCCGCGACCAATGGCGACCTGCCGATCCCGGCGCTGATCGACGTAGCGCTGACGCCCGGCGACAGCGACATGAAGCTCGCACGGGTCGGGCGCGCGCTCGCGCGCTTGTCGCCCAAGCTGCGGGTCGAGCCGCACGCTGCCTTCCTGCTGCCGCTTGCCGGGTTGCTGACCGCGCTCGGCTGGCTTGCGGCAGCGATAGTGGCGCTGATGGCGCTGGCGACCGGCGCGGTGGTGGTTCTGGCGGCGCGCGGCGCGCATGACAGCCATCGCGGCACGATCGAGGTGCTGCACCTCATGGGATCGACCGACGTGCAGATCGCTCGCCTGTTCCAGCGCCGCATCGGCCTCGACGCGCTCGCCGGCGCGGCGCTGGGCTTCGCCTTCGCCGTGCTGGTCATCCTGCTGATCGGACTGCGGCTCTCGGCCGCTGGATCGGACATGCTGGGCGCCGTGACGCTGGATGGACGCGGCTGGGCGCTGCTGGCGCTTCTGCCAGTGCTGGGCGTGCTGCTCGCCACGCTGACGGCGCGCTGGACGGTGCTGCGGGCGCTGGGGCGGGCGCTGTGATCGTCCGCCTTGCCGCCGTGACGTTGCTCGCCTGGCTGGCGGGCTTCGTCTGGTTCGCCATATTCCTGCCGCAGCCGCTCGACGGGCGGCCGACCGATGCCATCGTCGTGCTGACCGGCGGAGCGGGGCGGATCGACCGGGGGCTTGCGCTGCTGGAGCAGGGGGCGGCCAAGCGGATGCTGATTTCCGGGGTCGATCGCTCGGTCCGTCCGGTGGAACTGGCGGCGCAATATAAAGCGCCGGAGCGGCTGTTCGCTTGCTGCATTACGCTGGGGCGGGAGGCGATCGATACGCGGTCCAATGCGCTGGAGACGGCGCGCTGGCTGGAGCGGCGGGACTATCAGACGGTGCGCCTCATCACCACCGATTGGCATATGCGCCGCGCCGCGCTGGAACTGCATCAGGCGCTGCCGGGGCGGGTCAGCATCGTCTATGACGCGGTGCCGAGCCGGCCGAGCCTGACGATGCTGTTGCGGGAATATAATAAATATCTGCTGCGGCGGATAGCGGCGCTGATCGGGATTTGAGCCATGGGGACGGCCGTTCGATCCTTGCTGTTCATGCTGGTCTTCTATGGCGGGAGCCTTTTCTTCGTTCTCTGGGCGCTGCTGATGGCCTGGATCGTCCCTAGTAGGGTCAAGGATGTGGCGACGGGGTGGAGCCGGTTCCATCGCGCCTGCGCGCATGTCATCCTCAGCCAGCGGGTGGTGGTGGAGGGGGATTTGCCGCAGGGGCCGTATCTCTACATCCTCAAGCATGAATCCATGTTCGAGACGATCGACCTGCTCTGCCTGCTCGACAAGCCGGCGATCGGGGCGAAGCGGGAGCTGCTCGACATTCCGCTCTGGGGGCGAATCGCCCGGCTCTATGGCCTCATCCCCATCGAGCGCAGCGCCGGGGCGTCGGCGCTGCGGGCGCTGCGGGCGGCGGCCAGGGCGGCGACGGCGCAGGGCCGGGCGGTCTGCCTCTTCCCCGAAGGCACCCGCGTGCCCCATGGCGAGCGCCCGCCGCTCAAGGCCGGGTTCGCTGGACTTTACAGCCTGCTCGGCCTGCCGGTCGTCCCGGTCGCGGTGGACAGCGGGCGGGTCTCGCCGCGCGGGCGGTTCCTCAAGCGCGCCGGCACCATCACCTACAAGGTGGGCGAGACGATCCCGCCGGGCCTCGACCGCAAACTCGCCGAGGCGCAGGTCCATGCGGCGATTAACGCCCTCAACCCGCCATCAATGTGACCGGCCAAAGTCGGGCTTAGCGTCGTCCTGCCCCTGTTCGATGATCGAGCGGCGGATGGCGCGGGTGCGGGTGAAAAGCGAGAAGAGCGCGTCGCCGTCATTCCAGCGGATCGCCCGCTGAAGCGCTGACAGATCTTCCGAAAAGCGCTGGAGCATGTCGAGCACCGCGTCCTTGTTTGCCAGGAACACGTCGCGCCACATGGTCGGGTCGGACGCGGCGATACGGGTGAAATCGCGAAAGCCGCCGGCCGAATATTTGATGACCTCGCTTTGGGTCACATTCTCCAGGTCGCTCGCGGTGCCGACGATGGTGTAGGCGATGAGGTGCGGGAGGTGGCTCGTCACCGCCAGCACCAGATCATGATGCGCCGGGTCCATGACATCGACCTGAGCGCCGACGCGCCGCCACAGTTCGGCGACGCGCTCGACGGCGGCGGGGTCGGCGCCCTCGGGCGGGGTGATGATCGACCAGCGGCCCTTGAACAAGGAGGCGAAGCCGGCTTCGGGGCCGCTATTCTCGGTGCCGGCGACGGGGTGCGCCGGGACGATCGTGCGGCCGGGCAGCGCGGCGTTGAGTTGCGCCAGCACGTCCGCCTTGCACGATCCGACATCGCTGATGATCGCGTCGGCCGGCAGGTCGTCGGCGATCTCTGCCGCCGCCGCGCCCATGGCGCGGACGGGGACGCAGAGGATGACGAGATCGGCGTCGGTGACCGATGCGCCCGCGGTATCGGTGATGTCGTCGCAAAGGTCGATGCGGCGCGCCGTTTCGCGCACCGCCGGGTCGGCGTCATGCCCAGTGACTCGCACCGTCGGCATCTCCGCCCTTATGGCGCGGCAGAGCGAGGAGCCGATGAGGCCGAGGCCGATGATGGTGACACGGGCGAAGGGGAGCATGGGGTTCAGGCCGCTTCCGCCATGGCGCGGAGCTTCGCCGCGACAGCGCGGGTCTGTTCCTCGGTGCCGATGGTGATGCGAAGGCCGTTTGGCAAGCCTTGCCCCGGCAGCCAGCGAGTGGCGAAGCCTTCGTCCCAGAGGCCCTTCATCGCGGCTTCGGCGGTCAGCGCGCCGTCGAACAGGATCAGGAGAAAGTTGGTGCGGCTGGGTACGGCGCGCAGGCCGTGGTTGGAGAGGGATGCGACTTCGCCCGCCAGCCATTCGCGCCACCGCGCATTGTGGCTGCGGCTTCGATCGACCCAGTCGGTATCGGCGATGGCCGCGATCGCCGCCGCCTGGCCCGCCGTGGTGACGTTGAACGGGGCGCGGATGCGGTGGAGAATGTCGATCACGTCCGAAGAAGCATAGCCCCAGCCGATCCGTTCGGCGGCGAGGCCGTAAATCTTGGAAAATGTGCGGGTGACGAAGACGTTCGACGCGGTTTTTGCTAGCTCCAGACCGCCATCATCCTCGTCCGCGTCCAGATATTCGGCATAGGCCTGGTCGAGCACGAACAG
>ERZ1292632.57-Hain-H43-01um-R2-57-length-103873-cov-11_pt1 | contig 103873 bp, 168 predicted proteins | sample MGYA00564407_ERZ1292632 | MGnify/ENA primary metagenome ERZ1292632 (study PRJEB36523, sample SAMEA6512637) | groundwater metagenome | collected 2019-01-08 | study: AquaDiva: Metagenomics assemblies of 32 groundwater samples | reverse complement strand
AGGCTATTACTACTACCCTGACCATCACCACTCGCACCACCAGTCCCATCACTATCACCGCTACCGCTAAATGCCAAAGAAGCCCAAAAGCACAGTGAAGGTTAGCCCTAACAATGACCTGCGCTGTATTGCGCACGAGATCATAATCATCCTCCTAAAGGCGAAGGATAGAACAGCGATCAATCTTCTCAGGATGCACTGCGACAAGGCACTCAAGACTCTCCCAGACCCACTGTGAAGGAAGCACGACTCATCCACTACAAAGGCTGCGAGAACTGCGGGTGCCGTGTTTACAGTCTAGGTTGTGTGAACTGCGATGAGATACACTACATTCAGCAGCAGGAAATGTTCGATCAAATGAATGATGATGAGCAACCACACTCCCGCCCTGAGTCGTCCAGAAAGGCGTAGGCAGGAAATGGCACGCCGAAAGGCAGCGAAGAGGAAGCAGCCCCTAGTACAGCCCAGGAGAAGCGCTTTGTTATCGAGACTGAAGCCAAAGGAACCCGAACTGCTTCTGATTCCCTTGTTTTTTCTTAGCATCCCATTGATTATCGTTTGGCTGTTACTTTGGTCTTTCCTCGTATCTGCGTATTACCAAGTCGTATGGTTCCTGAGAATTCCAGTCAAGCGTCCCATAGGAATCATTTGTGGACCACCCAGAATGCAGCGCTATCTTATCTTCAATAAGGAATACCTTCTAGCAGCCAATAAGCTCCTATGACGACACCTGGTGATGTACAAACGATCTATCTACAACATGTGGCGTAAGGAATTAGGGCTTGTGAGAGCCATGTATCTCTATATTATGTACCTGTTATGACAGACGACGAAACACTACAGGCGCTGATTGAGTACATCGTAAAACAGGTGCCAGACATCCGTGAGCACCACAATCGCTGTATGAACTGTGGGTACGGCTTCGAGTACTGCAAACAACTGCCTGCAACAGAGTGGGGCAGACCCGCCTGTAAGCCCAATGAGTCCTACGAAGACCGCTCTATCGTGCTAGAGGACATCCTGAGAGCGTTCCCACAGCGTCTATTCGCTAAGGCAGACAGCAACAGGACTATTGAGCTGTTCCCCAAGGAAGACCTCTTTGCTAAGAAGTCCAAGAACATCTATGTGCAGTGGGAAGCAGGAGTCTCGCTACACAACCAACCTTCTGCTGTCTGGAAATTCCTTCTTGCTTTCACTATATGAACGAAGTTAAATGCCCTGACTGTGGCGAGTACCAAGGTTCTCTTGCAGACAAGCACTACGCAGTCCTCTTTGGGACAGGCTGGTGTTGTGACGTAAAGCGCTGGAGAGAAGGCAAACTATCCCTAGATGAGTTTGAGAGCAGGGAGAATGCTGCCTCAGAAGCTGCTGTTTCCGAGATGCGTCGATAATGCGCCGCTACAGGAAAGTCCTGACGGCACCAGGATACGAACGCTCCTTCTGGGCGAAAGCTTTTGCCAACTGCATCATCAGGGGCAAGAAGTACAAGGCGAACATGAATGTGTTTTTGCGGTACGAAGAGGGTGTTCAGGACACAACTGATTGGGAAGACGGCCTGGAGCAGCAGTGCAACGTGGCTGAGCTGCGGCAGAAGAAGATGCAGTCACTTAGAATTGTTCCTAGCCCACCCAAGGATGTGAAGAAGATCATTGAAGACTTCTTTAGGGAGGAAATAGATGATTGTGTGTATCAGTTCTTTCGATGGGATGGAGGGACGATTGACCAAGAGATTCAAAGGCTCATAGAGGGTTTCTTTGCTACTTACGCGTCTGAGTACCCAGACTACGACCCTACTGAGAAAGAGAAAACACCTCTGCACAAACTGGTATGATGTCTCTAATCATATGAGAGACTTGTCACAGCTTCACGACTACATCAACGGCGCACGCCCTGAAGTTAGGGACTACTGCCTGAAGCACATCGACCTCTACACCAAGGGCAGAAAGAGAACCCACCCAGGCATTCAGAAGAAGGAAGGGGGATTTGGGCAGCACATCTTGCAAGTGATTGAGAGAGTGCTTGAGCTGAACCAGGAGTGTGACCAACGTGAGCTAGTGGAGTGTGTGCTTGTGCATGACCTGCCACACTGCGACAGACTGCCCTTCCTGAGTGAGGCACAGATGCTGGCAATTGCAGCCACGAAAGGGAAGGCAACGTACAGCGATTGGAGACACACGCCGCACTATAAGTTTGTGGTGCTGATTCTCATTGCTGACATGTGGAGCGCATTCATAAATGAAAAGAATTTGTGAGTGGTTGTCAATAGGAAAAACTGTTTCAGGATAGTAAAGTTTGGTGGTTATGAAGACTATCTTGCTCTCAGTTGTTGGCTCCCGTTTGCACGGCACTGCAACTCCAAACTCTGATACTGACCTCAGAGGCGTGTTCCTTGCTCCTATTGAGGAAATTCTTTCTCCGTTCGCAACCATCAAAGAAACGAATTGGATCGAAAACGATGTCGATAATGTTTCCTACGAGCTGCGGCACTTCTGTCGTTTGGCTTCCACAGGCAACCCTTCCGCATTGGAGGTACTTGTTGGCACGCCACACGAGGAAACACCTGAGGGCACGGCACTCAAAGTGCTGCTCCCTAAGTTCCTCTCTGAGCGTTGTTATGATGCCTTCATGGGCTACTCGAACAACCAAGAGAAGAAGTTCCGTCAGGACAAGGACAAGCGTAAGCACAAGTACGCCATGGCTCACACGCGCACGCTGTACCAGCTCCTGCATCTCCTGAAGACAGGCGAACTCATTGGCTCGTACTCAGGAGGCGTTGTGGCAGAGCTGAATGCTATCCGCGAGAACATGCGCTCGGACACAGAGATCATGTCCCGCATCTTCCAGCTTGAAGGCGAGTGCAAGACGGCAAGGGAATTGAAGATGCTTCCGTCTGAACCTGACCACAAAGCTATTGAGGCATTCGTTCTCAGTTGCTATGGTTACGGCACAACTACCCCACGTATCGAATGAGAATCATCCAATGCAAACTGGCCTCCAAAGACAGCACCATGATTGCATGGCTGGACTCACGCCCTGATCTTGCAGTGGGCAAGTGGGTGACACTCAAGGACTCAGAAGACCCTGCGCGAAGGTGGGAAGTGCTGAGCGTGGGCATTACGGAGATGGACAAAGATGAAGTGTCACAGAAGACACGCGGTGCTTTCTTTGGGCGCGACATGCACAGGAGAGGCAATTCCTGGGTGGAGTGCAAATGATCGAGCGCGTCATTCATGCGCTGCGTACTATGTACTGCTACGAAGCTCTGCTGATAACGAACGCAGACGATATGTTTGTCTTTGTGCCCTATCCTATGAAAGACCCAGCGCCTCTCTTTTGGACTGTAGGCGAAGGGGAGTAGTCAAGTGATTCCGCTTTCTTTGGATCACAGAGTTAGATAGGTTGAGGTACATGGCAGAACTGCCCGAACCCTCCAGCTCAGAGTACGAATTCATTGTCCCAACAACAGCTACTGAAGCTGCAATGCTTTCTTTGCTAGGAAGGTTTGCTCTTCGCAGGAAGGTGGAAGTGGGTGGCTACCTCAGGAGCAATGCGGCAAGGGAAAAGGACAAGACGGTGGGTGATGCTGTGGAGCGCGAAGCCATGGCTAAGGGATTCGAGGCTGCGATGAATGAGATTGTGAAGGTGTGCAATGAGCTTTGTGATCCTCCTCCCCTTGCCATAGCCTAATGCCATTCACGAGCAGCCAATACTGGGAAGAGTTCTGTGACTGGGTAGCAGCCCAGGGGCCAGCGCAATCACAGCGCATCATGTCTGCCTACATCGAAGAGAACTTTGCCGACTTCATGCAGTTCGTGGAAAATTACAAAGTATTTCATCCCACCGAATAATATGTTCCTCCCACAGCGCGACACCATCGAGAAGTTCATGCGCGAAAGCAATGCCATTGAGGGTGAGTTCCCGTCCCTGAAGACGATCCGCTACAGAGGGGATAAGAACAACGATAAGAGCTACCACAGGCTTGGCCGCTTGAACAAGCACGACATGGAAGCAGCCTTCTGGTTTCTTGCGCAGGACACGCTTACTCAGGACATTGTTCGTGAGCTGCACAGGAAGCTTGCAAAGGAAAGGGACGATCTGAAGCCGCAACTGTCCAACCCTGGCGACTATCGCAAGTGGAACCTTGAGTTCCCTAAGAACACGAGCATGTGGACGCTGCTGCCAGCGCTTATGGGAAACTATTTCCTAGACATCGACAAGATGGATGCCTGGACAGCGCACTGGAAGTTTGAAAAGATCCACCCGTTTGAAGACCTGAACGGACGCACGGGCAGACTGATTTGGCTCCACAAGATGTTACAGACTGGAGATGATTGGTTCCTGAAGTATCCCTTCCAGCAGATGTACTACTATCAAACCCTGGATCATCAGAAACTATGAAGCTCCAACCCGTCCACGTTCGATTGATCGCCAATTGGTTCACTGCTGCCACGCAAGGGAAAGAGCTTGTCATACCGCTGCCTAACGATGAGGATACGCGAGAGCTGATGCTTGCACGTATGCGCGAGATCGCCATTTGCAATCCATCCCTCTTCCGTAATCATGGGAAACAGTGACCGCACAGCATTGGGTACACGCATGAAGAACAACTACGAGAAGCCTTTTCAGGTTACTCTTCCATGGAGGATGCCTGTGGTGATACGTGTAGACGGCAAAGCCTTTCACACGTTCACGAGGGACTTGGTGAAGCCGTTCTCTGTGCAGTTCCAGCTCTGCATGATGGATGTAGCACGGAACCTGTGCAAGGAGATACAGTCTGCCGTGTGTGCTTACGTGCAGAGCGATGAGATTTCAATCCTCCTCCATCCGTACAAACGTCTTGAATCACAGCCTTGGTACAGCAACAACCTACAGAAGATGGTGAGCGTTACTGCTGGCATGGCGAGTGCCCACTTCACTCAGGGATGGGGAAAGGTAGTTGTGTTTGATGGCCGTGCTTTTGTTCTGCCTGAGGAGGAAGTCGTGAACTACTTCATCTGGAGACAGCAGGATGCTGAGCGCAACAGTATCTCTATGGTGGCACAGAGCCTCTATATGCCACGGGAGCTGCACGGAAAGAAGTTCGCAGACCTCAAAGAAATGCTGCTGGCGAAGGAGTGGGATTGGGACAGTCTCCCTGCGCTGCAAAAGCGTGGTGTTTGCGTTATTAAGAGCGGTGGTGAGTGGCACACAGACAAGGACATCCCCCGTTTCGCTGAGTCCTGGGATTACATCAGATCACTTCTTGCAACAGAAGATCAGGACTGACAATTGATTTTCTGCAAACAACCTGACTATTCTCTTATCTCCTTACCCCACTTAGACATGATTCCGCAACTCACAGAAAGCGTTGAGCCTAAAGGCGACAAAGTTGTTTTGTTTCCTATCGACCCTGAAACGAAAACGAAGTCAGGTGTGGTGATCCCAGAGACTGTAGGCAAGGACAGCCCACAGCGTGCCATAGTCATGGCATTGGGAACGGGCAGCATGGGCAAGGACTGCGTGAACCCTAGCGACCACTATGCAGTGGGCGACACAGTTCTTATTCCGCGCTATCAGGAGCGCATCAAGATGAAGGACATGGATGGAAAAGAAGTCCTCATCTGCATCCTCCCTGTAAGCGTTATCCTTGGCAAAGTTACCCCCAACGCATGAACCTCCTCATTACAATGACCTCAGGCAACAGGCACATGGTGAATCTCAGTGCCAAAGAGTTTAAGACGCTCTACAGCGCTGCATCCGCAAAGATCAGCAAGGTACAGAACACAGAGCCTAATGCGGAGAGCATCGAGGGATATACGGAGTTTGCTCTCATGCCCTCTGACAATCCCAAGGAGTCGAAGCTCCAGAAAATCTATTTGCGCATCACTGAAATCGAATCTATCCAACCTATTTCTTAATTCCCCCTTATTGTTATGCCAGCGAAGAAACTTTTGTTTGGTGAGGAGGCACGCGCTGCCCTCTTCAAAGGCGAGTCGCAGCTTGCAAAGGCTGTTACTGCCACACTTGGCCCCAAAGGGCGCAATGCCGCTCTAGCACGCACCTACGGCTCTCCTACTGTCACCAAGGACGGCGTGACTGTTGCACGGGAGATAGAACTTGAAGACGCTTTCGAGAACATGGGCGCTCAGCTCGTGAAGGAAGCCGCTGAGAAGACGAACAGCACGGCAGGTGACGGCACCACGACTGCCACAGTTCTTGCGCACGCCATGATTGAGAAGGGCATGAAGCACTTGGGTGCAGGCAAGAACGCTATCCTCATCAAGCGCGGCATGGAAGCTGCTGTTGTTGAGGCAGTGCGCTACCTCGACTCAATCAAGTCAGACGTGAATACGAAAGAGCAGTATGCCGCAGTCGCCACGATCAGCGCTCAGGACAAAGACATTGGCGAAGTAATCGCTGAGGTTATTGACCACGTAGGCAAGGACGGCGTTGTTACTGTGGAAGCAGGACAGACTCTTGGCCTGGAGAAAGAGTTCGTAGAGGGTATGCAGTTCGATCAGGGTTATATCAGCCCGTACTTCGTGACTGACCCTGCGAAGATGGAAGTGTTGCATGAGAACGCCTACATCCTCATCACAGATCAGAAGGTGTCTCTTGCGACTGACCTTATTCCCGCGATTGAGATCGTGGCACAGGCAGGAGGCAAGAACTTGGTTATCATTGCTGAGGGCGTTGATGGCGATGCACTCACGACGATGGTAGTAAACAAGATGCGCGGTATCTTCCCCACTGTGGGCGTGAAGGCACCCGCCTTTGGTGACCGCAGAAAGGAAATCCTCAAAGACATTGCAGCCCTCACGGGTGGCCGTGTCATTAGCGAGGAGATAGGACTCAAGCTCTCTGCCGTGACGCTGGCAGACTTGGGCATGGCACGCAGCGTACACATCACAAAAGACTCTACGACGATCATCGACGGCAAGGGCGAGAAGGCAGATGTGGAAACACGCATTGAAGAGATCAAGTCTTTGATTGAAACGAGCAAGAGCGAATACGACAAAGAGAAGCTGAAGGAGCGCTTGGCTAAGCTCACAGGCGGTGTCGCAGTCGTGAAGGTGGGTGCAGCTACTGAAGTAGAACAGAAGGAGCGCCAGCACCGCGTGGAGGACGCTCTCAGCGCTACAAAGGCTGCTGTGGAGGAGGGAATCGTCGTGGGCGGTGGCTCTGCCCTGCTCGGTGCCTCTCGTAGCCTGGAAGCGCTCAAGGGCGCTACGGAGGACGAACAGATTGGCATCGACATTGTGCGCGAGGCTTTGAAGTCTCCTATCTCCAGCATTGCACAGAACTCAGGGGATAACGCACAGGAAGTTATTACGCAGGTGCTCAATGGACTTATCACGAACTCTAACTTTGGCTACAACGCTCTCACAGGAAAGTACGGCGACCTCGTGGTGGAGATGGTTATTGATCCCAAGAAAGTGACACGCTCTGCACTGGAAAATGCGTGCTCTGTCGCGTCGATGTTCTTGACGCTTGAGGTGGCTGTGGTGGATATTCCCAAGCAGAAAGATGGCGTGATTCGTGAGCCGTCTGATATGGGAATGTAATCCTATGATGTTTCTCTTGTTACTAGGGGCATACGCATTGGGTTACACCCAGTCTATGCCCCGTTGGGCACTCTTTATCCTCTTGGTCTTCGCACTCAGCAAAGACTGATTCCCCTCTCTCGTATGAACTCTCTGAACTTGGTACAGTTGATTGGAAACGTTACCCGCGACCCTGAAGTGAAAGTACTTACGAGCGGTGAGAAGCTTTGCACCTGCTCTGTCGCAACGAACCGCGAATGGAAAGACAAGACTACTGGCGAGAAGAAGAAAGAGGCTGACTTCCACAACCTTGTTATTTGGGGTGGGCTTGCTGAGGTGTTTGAGAAGTACGTCCACAAAGGCGATCCGCTCTACATCTCTGGTGAGCTGCGCACGCGCTCTTACGACGACAAGGACGGCAAGAAGCAGTACCGCACGGAGATTAACGTGAAGAACATGTCCATGCTTGGCTCACGCGGTGCCTCTCAGGGTGCTGAAGAGCCTGCTGTCGATCCTAACGCTGAAGTTCGCGCTGAAGACCTTCCCTTCTAATCTATGGCTACTGCAATAGGGCTGTTCATGCTGCCCTTCCTGTTCATCTCTGGCTGTGCCTGTGGTGGTGGCGTGGTTGCGCTCGTTGTCATGGGCTGTATGCGCCTTGCTCAGAAGTGGAAGCTATGACTACTTACCCGCGCTACCGCTTTTGGCTTATTGATGAGAAAGTTATGTCCACAACCTTTGGGCTTGTGGCAGTGGGTGACTTCATCCCTATGCTCGTGGCGTTGGGGCATGGGGAGTACATGACCATATTCATTGATAAAGAGCCGCGCAAGGTTATCCCAATGCTCTCTGCTGGCATACGTCTGAAGGGCGTGCAGGAGATATTCCTAGACGACATACTCCTCGTGCCAGACCAGTACACAGACGATGTGGATGGCTACGGCAATGGCCCTACTGAGCCGTGGAATCATTTGGCGCGTGTTGTGTTTAAGGACGGCAGCTTTGGCGTTGAGCTGACTGGGTCAGGTGACTTCCACAAAAAGGGCTTCCACTCCTTCGAGCAACTAAGTGATGATATGAACTTGGAAGAGCTGGAACTGCTTGGTAATATCCATGAGAACCCAGACCTTTATGATGCTCCCCCCACACAACTGGCAGGCGATGCAGCAGCCCAAGAAGAAGAAGCAGCCGTTCTGGAAGAAGCCCCTTCCAACGAAGCCGCAGCCCCTGACGCTGCAACTGCTAGCGCAGACGCTGGTGGAGGTAGCTGAGCACGATCACGAGTCAGACATCTTTGTGATACGCATGACTCCTGATGCCTATGCTGCACTCAAGAAGGCAGCTATACCGCCTTTGAATCCCCCTCCTCTTAACCAATGAAGGCAAAGCTTACGATCATAGATGAGACTGGCAAAGAGAAAGACATTGAGCTGATCGTGACTTCCATTGAGCAGTGCTGCATGTATCCTGGTGCTTCAACACGAGAGTACAACGTTCGCGGTGTTGAGGAGCTGCCTATCATCCCTTGGGTAGAGGATAAGCCCCAACTTCCCCCACTCAACCAATGATTACCAAGAAGCACATCGAAGAACTGCGCGATGCCTACCTGAGGCTGGAATACATCTATACGATGAATGAGCTGTGCGAAGACCAGGAATGGATCGAGAAGTTCATGGTGATTGCCAAGAGGAAGATTGGTCGCTCACTCAAAGCTTTGGAGCCTAAGCGCCGTCTGCCAAGCGTACTGCATGACACAAAGCTAGGCCGCAGCATCAAAGAGTCCCGCATTGAGCAGAAGCAGTGGGCAGCATGTGAGAAGAAATACGGCAAGCACGATCTCAAAACCTACAAGGCAAAGGGATTGGAATGGCTTAAAGGCGATTGGAAGCAGTGTTCTCGCTGCAAAATGACTACGACGAGCTTTGAGGAACAGGAGTGTATGTGCCAGTGCCACGCAGGAGGAGGGCAGGGTTGTCCTCTGAAGTGCTGTGCAATGAGAGGTAAATAAAAAGTCCACTTGCATTTGCGTAGGGGTCTATGGGGTGTATCCTGATTTCGTTTTGCCCCAGACTCTTCCTCCAATGCGGAAATTTCCACGCGGCTCCATCGAACACTACACGCAGATCAGAGAAATTGATTCGCGGTACAACGAAGTGCGTGACAAAGAGAAGTTGAAGTTCTTTCGACGACACCCAGCACTTACTGAGGAATCGCCTGAGTGGTTGGAGATAATCAACGACATTGAGGAACAGCGCCTGCACGAATTCTCTGTCATGCGGTCATTTATTATTGACTAAGCAGACAGGGGATGCAAGAACTGATAGAATTTCCCTATACATGGCCTCCCCCTTCCGTCCTGGTTCAGTACTGGCACGCGCATCTGACGCTTGGAATCTTCTGAGAGGCAGGGATGTTCGTAGTCCCGCTCCAGCGCCGTTCATTACGGCATTTGGCGGTGCATCTGGCATTCAACACCAGTTCAAGCCTATGGAGTCGCTGGAATACTACGGCGATAACCCTTGGCTCTACGGCGCAGTAAACGTTATTGCGCAGGAGTTCGCTCGTGTGAAGCTGTACCTGTATAGCGAGAAGAAGAACGGCGAGATTGAGAAGACCTACGATCACCAAGCGCTTGCAACAATCAATCGCCCTATGCCTATCGAAAAGGGGCGCTCAATCCTGACACACATGCAGCTCAAGTACTTGCTTGCGCAGCACTACCTGCTCAACGGAGAGGCTTTCTGGCTTCTGGACGGGCGTATCAAGGACTTTGGAGGTGCTCCTACAATGATTCACCCGCTCATGCCTGCGTTCGTTATGGAGCGTTTGGACAGTGAATTTAATATCGAGGCGTACTGGTACCGCGCAGCAGGGAAGCAGATAGAGCTTGATCCAATGGACGTTATCCACTTCAAGCTGCCTGATCCTAAGATGTGGTACAGAGGACACAGCCCTGTGAAGTCTGCACGTTTCGCTTTGGACAGCCACAAAGAAGCAGACATCCTCAACACACGACACTTTCAGAACAGCGCAGTGCCGTCTGGCGTGCTCTCTACTGATGCAAAGATTAGCCCAGAGGAACAGAAGCGTGTGGCAGACCAGTTCAACCAGAAGTACTCAGGTTCCGCAAACGCAGGCAAGACTGTGGCTCTGCCGTCTGGACTGAAGTACCAGCGCATCTCAGAAACGAACGCAGAGATGCAGTATCACGAGCTGAAGATGAATGCACGCGACGAAATCCTGGCTAACTACCGCGTAGGCATTGAAATGCTCGGCAAGACTGAGGGACAGACCCGTGCAAACGCTGACGCTGCCAACTATGTCTTCCAGCGCTTCACAGTGCTCCCAATGGTGGAGTTCATTGTGGACGTGCTCAATAACGACTACCTTCCTGCCTTCCCAGGCACTGAGGAATTGAAGTTTGGCTTTGAGGAGTTCGTGCCTGAGGACATGGAGAACAAGCGTGCCAACGCCACATCACTGTTTGGCATGGGTGGTCTTACGCCTAACGAGGCACGCAAGGAGTTCCAGAAAGAGCCTATCGAAGGTATGGAGCAGGCTGACGTGCCGTACACGCCATTCAACTTGGTGCCGCTCACGCAGCAGCAGATGGAGATTCCTGATATTGATCCTTCAACGGGATTGCCTTTCAGTGGTCACCTTGAGTCACCAGAGCCTGAGCAGAAGCCCAAGGACAAAGAGGGCGAGGAGATCAAGCCTAAGGATGGCGGGGGTGACGGCGCAAAGACTGATGAGGAGTCAGAGTCAAAAAAAAAAGTCTCTAAAGCCGTTCGTGCGGTGATAGATGATGGCTCTGACGGAAGCGAGAGCGACCTAGAGGACGATGAACTGCCACCAGCAGGCAAAATCTTCGACAAGAAGAAGGAAACAGACATCTTTGCAGCAGCTACGTTGCCCTTCCTGATTCAGGGCTTCAGCCGTGGCATTGATATTGCCAACAAGGAAACCCCAGGAGCTGACATTGCTCCAGAGGACATCTTCACGAAGAATGTACGCGAGAGTATCGCTACGAAGTCACTCAAGATGTCTGCCTTGGCTATGGATACCATGCAGGACGACTTGCGTAAGGTGATTGATAAGGCCATTGCTGACAAAGTGGGCGTGCAGGAACTCGCTAATAGAATCAACAACCTCTATGGCAGCAGCATGGGGTACAGATCGTTGCGTATCGCTCGTACAGAGCTGACGGGCAGTATCAATGACGGCGCAGTACAAACGTTTAGAGAGAAGGGCTTTGAGGCGAAGGAGTGGAGCACAGTTCTAGACGGACACGAGCGTGGCAACGAGCCGCACGATGAATTCGACCACCACAGCGCAGACGGAGAGGTAGTGCCTATCGACGAGCCGTTCATGGCTACAGGTGAAGCTCTTATGTTCCCAGGGGACTTTGGAGGCTCACCAGGCAACATCATCAACTGTCGCTGCCGCGCAGTGTATGCGGATTTGAAGGACGCGAATCGCTCTATAAAGAAACGGGCACGGGTTTCCCAGGCACAATACCTCACTTTCCACTCTCAGATCGAAGGACGTTTTATTTCGACCCTGAAATATCTCTTTACGAAACAACGTGATAGAATACTTTCACATTTCCCTCCGCTTGCATGAAGCAACGACAGTACTCTGATGTTCAAGTTCGCGCAGTTGATGAATCAAAATTGACTGTAGACATTATCGCGTCCACTCCGTCAGAGGACAGCTACGGTACTGTTATTGACCCAGATAGCTGGGATTTGGAGCAGTTTAAGCGTAACCCTGTTATCACATGGGCACACGATGATCGAGGAAACACCGCGTCTGCTGGACTGCCAATTGCTAATGCTATTCCAGAGACAGTAAAGGTTGTAGGAGGAAAGCTGAAGATGCGTCTTCGCTTTACTCCAGAGGACGTGAATCCATTTGGTTACAGAGTCTTCCGCATGATTAAAGAAGGGTTTATCCACGGCACATCCGTGGGCTTCGACCCTAAGGCTTCTGAGTGGCGCATTGATAAGAACGGCAAGAAGGTTGAGCACTACACGAATTCCAAACTGTTGGAAGTTGCTGTGGTGACTATCCCTTCTAACGACGATGCTCTTATTGAGAGCCGCGCACACAAGATGAGCAAGGAGTCACGCGTAGGAGAGTTTAAGAAGATGGCTCGTGAGATCGAGGAGGCTGCAACAAAGCTGACTACTTACGATCCTGTCACATGGAAGCGTGCCTTTGGCGAGAACTTCGATGTAACGATGGAGCCAGCACCACCAGCAATGATGGAGTTTGACTGGGTTGCACGCCACATCAAATGCGAAGTGAAAGAGATATTCCAGAACAGCTTTACTATCCCCCCTTACCGCTTTGGTGGGTTCCTTATGGGACTGCGCCATGCGCTTGCGGGTTCTAAGCTGGAGGAGGTGCGCAACCTGTGGGGCAGCTCAGAAGCACCCCCTGAGTACAACGTAATTGAATTGAACAGCCGTCAGAGCGAGGACTTCCTCATCAACGGCATCGCTTTCTACAAGAATGCTGACGTGGGTAACTTTGCCTACCGCATCTATCCAACGTGGCAGGGTCTGCATATTGATTTGTACTCGCACAGAGAGATCAAGGACTTCAACCGCTCAATCGTGGATGAAGCATGGAGATTTGCCAAAGAGGAAAACCCTTTGAAGGGCGAAGCATTCTCGTTGTCAGGTGACTTCATCCGCACAACGGACGAATCATGGGACGACTGCTTCTTGGACGACATCAACAAGAAGCCACTGAAGCGCATCGTTGAAAAGCTCAACACGAAGGGCAAGGCTACGCCCAACAGAGGTGTCGTGATGCTCGGCCCCCCAGGTACGGGCAAGACGCTCTCTGGCCGCATCATCCGCAACAACCTGAAGAACACATCGTTCATCTGGGTAAGCACGCGTGACTTCTTCTACGGAGGAGGCTTCATGCAGGCGTTTGAACTCGCACGCGAGATTGCGCCGTCAGTGCTGTTCCTCGAAGACATCGACGCATGGATTTCAGGCCGCACTGTGGACTTGCTGAAGACGGAGATGGACGGCATTGCACGCTCTAGCGGCGTTGTGACTATCCTAACGACGAACTTCCCAGAGCAGTTGCCTGCGGCTCTCCTAGACCGCCCAGGACGCTTCCATGACGTACTCAATTTTCACCTTCCAACAGACGACACTCGTCGCGCTATGATGAAGAAGTGGGTTGAGGGTCTGGATACAAAGACGCTTGATGAGGCCGTAAAGAAGACGAATGGTTACAGTGGCGCTCACATGTACGAGCTGTGTGCCTTCGCACGCAACTTGCAGGAGTCAGACGAACTCGCAGTTGGCGAGGCATTCACACAGGCTTTGAAAAAGGTTGAAGAGCAGAAAGAGCTTATCAACCAAATCCAACTTTCTGGAAGCAATTACATTCCCCACCGTTTTCTTATGAGTAAATCTGCACGCGCCCTCAGGGACGGCGCTCCTGAAGTAACCCCTGAAACTCCCGCAACAGTTGTTGTACCAGAGGCACCTGCCGAGGTCGGTGAAATCGCTACTGTTAGCGAAGAAACGACTGTCGCGGAAGTAGCTGCTGAAGTCGAGAAGACTGAGGACACTCCTGTCGTTGAGACAGAAGAAGTTGCTGCGAACCCAGACGGCACAGTTCCAGAAACTCCCGCTGCTCCTGTACAGCTCTCAAACTCTGATATAATTACCGACATGGACATGCCTGAAAACTACGAGCAGTACGTTCAGAAGTGCATTACGTACTTCGAGCGCAAGCAGCCTGCTAACAAGGCAGCAACTCGCGTGCTGAAGAAATTCTTCACCCTGCGTGGTGTTGAAGCTCCTAAGGACGAGTCTGAGGCATGGCAGAAGATGGGCACTCTCCTCGAAGAAATGTCTTCCCTGATTTCCAAGATGGCAGGCGATGAAGACGAAGAGGAAGATGGCTCTGAGGAGGAAGAGGTGAAGAAGGACGAGAAGGGCAACGTGATGAACGATCCTTCTGGAAAGAACAACGTTGAGAACGAACGCGCAGACGATGCACCTTGCACATGCGACAAGCCTGACTGCGAAGAGTGCAAGAAAAAGAAAGAAGAAAAGAATCCTAGCAACGTTGAGGACGAAAACGCCCACAACAATGTTCAGGACGCACGATCTCCTATGCCATCCACCCCAAAGCCTGCTGAAGCCCAGCAGCGTGTACAGAAAGCCTCTGTACAACTCCCGCTTCCTGTTCTTCTTGCCCTTAGCAGAGGCATCAAGAATACATTCAAGGAAGCAGGCGCAGAAGCCCTGCGCCAGGGTAAGTCCAAGGATTCCTTGGATGGAATCTTTGCTTCCATGGAGGATTCCCTCCGTGAGAAAATTTCATCTCATTTCTCTTCCTAACTATGGAACCAACAGCAGTGGTCGAGAAGGACGACTCAGTCGTATCCTCTCTCGTCACGAAAATGGAAGGCTTGGGGAAGGCCGAGCAAGCACGCTTGCTGAAGACCTTCTTGGATGAGGCTGGTAAGACAGCCGCTCCAGAAGTTCGCGCCCCAGTAATCACTATCTCTGACGAGCAGATCGCTCAGCTCATCAAGGGTGGTGCAGACGAAGCTAAGAGCTTCACAAAGAACGCCTCAGGCGCTATCGAGCGCAAGTACAACGTGTCCCCTGGCGAGGCCAAGGACATCGCTGAGCGCACAGTACAGTCAGAACTCTCCCGCAAGGCTCGTTTCCACGAGGACTGCAAGGTAGCCGCTAAGGTTTTCCGTGGCATTGCCCTCGCAGGCAGCTCACGCGCAAAGCATGGCGAACTCCAGGATGCGTATGACCAGGAAAAGGAATATATGTCTGCAACAGGCCGCGAAGTGCGTAACCTCGACGTAGGCACAGGCTCAGAAGGTGGCTACTTGGCTCCTGAGCTGTGGAACACGATGCTCTACGAAAACCTCGCACGCGTATCGTTGCTCCGCAAGTTTGGATACTGGTTCACGATGGACAACCAGATCATGCGTCTGCCTAAGCTCACGGCTAACGTAACAGGTAACACTGTTGCTGAGCTTTCAGCCGCCTCTTCTTCACAGCCTACGTTTGCACAGGCAACGTGGAACCTGAAGAAGCTCACTGTCCTCACAAACCCGTTCTCAATCGAACTCTTCGAGCACGCACGTCCTGAACTCGTTCAGATGTTGCTCAACGTTGCGACGATTGAAATGAACCGCAAGGAGGACGAGGTCTGTTTCAACACGACTGACTCTGGTTGGTCGGGACAGATCCTTGGATCTTCTACGAACGTTGTCACGATGGGCGCTGGCAAGACGGACTACAGCAACGCCACATTTGACGACATGGCTTCTCTCATCTTCCAGCTTGCTGAGCAGTACGTCCCAGACGAAGACGTAGGTGGCTCTGGAATCGTTGGTGGTGGTGAGGCTCAGTTCTGGGTCAACAAGAAGCTCATCCAGTCGCTCCTCCAGATCAAGGGTACTACGGCTCAGTACATCTGGGGTAACGTTCAGGACTTGGAGCTGCGCCGCAAGTTGTTCGGCCACCCAGTTCGCCGCGTTCTCTCGATGCCTTCTACGACAGCCGTAAGCACGAAGTTCGCAGCCTTTGGTAACCTTTCGTACCAGTGGGTCGGTTACCGCCCTGGATTCTTCATTGACTTGCTCAAGGAAGGCCAGATCAACGGAACAAACCTCGCTGCAACTTCTAGCTACGCCCTGCGTATCAACGAATTGCTCGACATTCAGACGATTGACGCTAACGCGTTCTCGTTGCTGAAGACGGCTGCTGCGTAAGCCTAAAGAGAGTTTCCCCCACTCATAGGTGGGTGGGGGGACTCTCGCGCAAAATCTCCTTACTTCCCTTATTTCTCCCTTACTACTATGCAGTCCAAGACACTCGTAAACACGCTTACGGACGGCGCAACAGTAGCTGTAGACTTTTCGATCAGCCAGAACCACAAGCTCACGGCTGCTGGTAACCGCACCCTGACATTCTCTAACCCTCAGGAAGGCGAGTACTACAACATCACGATCATTCAGGACGCTACGGGATCACGCACAATCACTTGGCCTTCAACGGTTAAGTGGGCAGGTGGCTCAGCTCCAACGCTGACGACAACTGCTGTGTACCGCGATCACATCACGTTCTTCTATGACGGCACGTACTACCGCGATGTTGCTATCGTTAAGAACTACGCTGCTTAAAGCGAATCTTCCCTCACCTCCCTACAGGGAGGCGGGATGAGGATTCCCCTCCAAAACTATGGCCGCTGATGATCGTTTCACAAAAGCATCTAGTCCCCTTGGCCCCTTCACCTATGGTGAGGCGGTAACGCCCCACGACACGACTCAACTTGCAGTTGTATCTAGTGCTATTTATGTAGGTGGATTGGGTGATGTAACTGTTCTTACGATTGGTGGACAAACGATCACCTTCAAAGCTGTCCCAGTTGGCACAATTCTTCCTATCCGCGCAGTGAGAGTTAATTCCACTGCTACTACTGCCACTCTTATGGTGGCTCTCGCATAATGGCTGATAACGTTGCTGTCACCGAAGGCGCAGGAAAGACTATCGCTGCTGAGAACATCAGCAATGTGCTGTATCAGCGCATCAAATTGATTGATCCCACAACAGCTTCAGTAGCTGCTATTGGTGTTTCTGCTAACCCGCTTTGGGTGAAGACAGGAGGCGCAAGCAAGACGGCAGTCGCGGCAGGAACAACATCCGCAGACTCCGTTGTCTCCGCAGCAGCAGGCAGACTGTACAAGATCATTGTAATCGCTACAGGAAGCGCAGCAGTGTCTATCTATGACAACGCTACTGCCTCTACGGGCACTGTGCTCTTTACTGTTCCAGCCAACGCTGCCACAGGTACTATCTACAACGTAGAACTGCCTGTATCCGCTGGTATCACTGTAGGGAAGGTGAATAATTCTCCTGCAATGCTATTGACTTACGACTGATAGTGATACACTCAGCAGGTACTACTTACCCCTTTTCCTATGACTAAGTACATCGCTACTCGCGCACACGACTTCACTGATTTTAATAAAATGGTTCACGATGGAACCGTAATCGACATGACTGCTGAGGAAGCATCTACTTTCAACGCTATCGCAGGTGGCATGTTCGTTGAGTACGATAAGTACATCCGCGAAGCAAAAGAGAAAGCAAAGAAAGAGCTTGAAGAGAAGGGGTTGAAGTCCGAGATTTTGGCTGACGGACGCGCAGAAGACGAACAAGCTTACGTAGGAGGAGTAGCTCAGAACGGCGCAACGATTAGCACTTCTGGTACGCCAGGATTTGTGGCAGGAGAGCCACCAGTTGCTCCCGCAAACGGCATGACGACAAAGGACTTCCCAGGCGCATCACAAAAGTAGTCTCTTTTTTCTGATATAATTCCTTTCACTTACCCCACCCACTCATGGACATGCTTAATTCTACAGACGGAGGTATCAACGGAGCGCTCTCAAAAGCGTGGAAGATAACTCTGACTAGCACGAACGGAACTCTCCGTTTCTTCAACTTTGACGCAGGCGACACAGTCACGCTGCTCGTTCAGGAAGACGCTTCAGGCAGCAACTTCACGCTGGCCTTCCCAAGCACTGTCCTCTTTGCCGCAGGTGCCCCGCCTAACCGCAACACTGCCGCTGGCACAGTTGCTGTGTACACATTCAAGTTCGATGGCACGAACTACCGCGATGTAAGTGGTGGTTCAGCAGGACTCATGTCCCGCATCTCAGCACGCGCTCTCTCCACAATCGCCCTGATTGGTGCTACAACATCTCTCGTTTTGAACCTTAGCTTGGGTGGAGGTCAGGGTGTCGGTGCTTTGCCAAATGCACTCGAAGTTCGTTCTAACTCTGGCGCTCAATTGAATACTCAGATCAATGGAACTGGTTCTCTTGCGATTGGTTCTGGAACGCTTATTGTTGGCTCTCTTGCGAATGATGCGTCTGCACAGTTCACTGTTCTGAATAATGGTGACACCACTATCCGTGGCAGCATGTCTGGATACTCGCTTCAGGTGTCTGCTCTCGGTGCTGCTACTACTATCGCAACAACTGGCGCTGTCCCATGTTTGAAGGCAGGAGGCTCTGTTGGCTGGATGGCACGTACAGCAACTGGAACACTTCTGGCAACCTGCAACTAATAGACTAGAATTCTAAAACAAGGGAGTCGGGGTTCGCCTCGGCTCCCTTTTGTGATAGGATTTGTCCATGCGCAATTTCTTCAAGAAGATCAAGAAGCTCTTTGAGAAGGAGGTTGATGGCCCTTGGGTGAAGCTAGAGAGCGGAGGAAAGGAGCAAAAGCGCAGAGTTACTATCCGCAAAGCCAAAGTTACCCGCTAATTCATGCCAGCACTCCCCACAGACCTCACTACAGTTGCAGACTTCAAACTCGTGTACAACGTGGCAGGGTCTTCTGACGACCAGCTTATCCAGCGCCTGATTACTGCAACGTCTGGATGGATGGAGCAGGAGTGCAACCGTAAGTTTGTGGCACGCAGATACAACGGAGCAGCCGCAGCAGCGCCTAACAACGTGCATCCAACAACCACAGTCTTCGATGAGGACTATCACTATTTCGATGGTGATCCTTCGCAGGTGGACAGGCACGGCGGCCTGTACTACTTGCCGCAGTATCCTGTGCAACCCAACTCCGTACTGACGTTTAACCTAGCTATCCTTACCTCTCGTGAGGCTGTCTCAGGCAACGGCGATACGTACAGCACTACACAGCTTGTGGAGGGACGCGACTACATCGTTGACCGCGCTCTGGGCTGTATACGCCTTCTAGGAGCGCCGTTTGAGTTTGGAGTGCGCAACTACCGCGTGACGTATGCAGCGGGATTCATGTTGCCTGGAAACTCACCAGCAGCCCCTTATGTGCCTACGGACTTGTCTCAGCTCTGCAACAACATGATGAATAACATCTATAGCGACAAGGCAAACCTGGCTTCTGAGTCCACATTTACTTGGAGCCGTTCGTATGACCTCAGCAAGGAAGACCCCTATGTTGCTGGAGTTCTTGGCAACTACAAGCGCTTTTCTATCTACCTGTGAGATTCTTTCCAGCTAACGCATCAGTGGCGGTGAAAATCTATCGCTGCCCCACTACTGGGGACAGAAAGTATCCTGACTCGCCCACGTACCAAACAGAGGGCAGCTTGATTAAGGCAGAGCGCAAGCCATTGGATAATGAGGGAGGATTGTTTGTGGTGTCGAACGTGCTCTACTTGAACGTGAATACTGACATACAGGCAGGCGACAAGCTTGATCTCAACGGGATTACATACTATGCGCAGAAGGTGGAAGCGCTGGACTATGTGCATCGCCCGTACAAGATCGCGTATGTCGCTACAGAGGCATAGCTGATAGAATAAGGGCGTGACTCTCAACATATCAATTAAGGTGTTTGGCTTGGATGAACTGGCTGAGAAGATGAAGGACATGGCTTCAGAAATCCCCAAGGCTCTTGATCGTGGGGTGGATAAGGCTGCTGAGAACATCGTAAAGCTTACGCAGAAGATGCCCCCTGTGAACGTGGCTAGCAGTGGCTACGGCGCTCTGGGTATCCCCGTTGCCCCTAAATATGGCGGCACCATGCGACAAATGATCCACGTCAATAACCTGGGGAGACTGCGAAAAGAGATTCTTGCAGACACAGATTATGCCGTGTACGTGCATGACGGGACGTACAAGATGCAGGCTAGACCCTTCTTTAAGTGGGCTTTGGAGGAGTTTGGAGGAATGGAAATCATCGAAGCAACTATTCAGGAGGAACTGGATAAGCTGGTTGGCGGCTCTTCAGGCACCTCCGTTTCAGCTAGAATGGTTTAGACATGGCGAACAAAGCTATCGCAGGCATCCGCAATTACCTTGAAGCACAGTTCTCCACGCTGCTGCCAGACGCTGACGATGCAACGCCAGGAAGCCCCATGGGAATGCTTCTCTGTCTTACGTACTCCAACAACGCAGGACAGCTCATGGACGTGAAGAGGGGGCATAAGATTGCGTTTGCGGGGTATCCAGCGCTGCGTTACTACTTCCAGATTTCAAACGAGGTCTTGGGTGACCAGAAGAACAAGTGGCGCACCTACATCTTCAAAGCAGACCTCATCTATATGATTGGGAAGATGGACAAGGATACGGCTGAGCAGATACTCGAAGACGCTATGGAGGCCGTACTGAACGTTATTGACGCTGATTACACGCTCGGTGGGTATGCAGACAACAGCGACATTTCCACTGACCCCATCAGGGAGATTGATTCACCCTACGGGAATGCCCTTCTTCTTCCTATCACCATACAGGCGCAAGTGCTCCTGTACTTCTAAAAGTGTGATAGAATGTATCCATTCTCCACCTCACTATGCCTTCTGAAAAGTCAAAGCCAGCAGTCCAAGTAAAGGAAGAAAAGCAGCTCACGCTCTTTACCTTCCCCACTCTCGGTATCAGCGTTATGGCTGTGGACATGAAGGAGGCCACAAAGGAGGCCGAGCGTATCCGCGATGCTCTCGCTGAAGAAGCAGCTAAGAACGCCTAAGTCCTTATTTCCCTTATAACCTATGGCTAACGAACACATTGGTCGAAAACAGAGTATTGGACTCGGCGTTGAAACAACGTCAGGCACTGCTGTCTCTGCATCCGCTTGGATTCCAAAGATCGACGGAGAATTCACGCCTGCCAACACAACGGCAGACGACACTGGTGCCTATGGAGTTATCGACGCTCTGAAGGATCAGCAAACAGTGAAGACAATCACAGCTATCGACTTCTCAGCCTTCTTCCGTGATGTGTACTCAGGACATCTCTTCAAGGCTCTCTTTGGCAATGCCTACTCATGTGTCCGTATCCCCATCCCTGGTTCCATCACTGGCACCTTCACGGTAGGTGAAACGATCACTGAAACAACCTCATCAGCTACAGGAACTCTGCGCCGCGCAGATGTCCTTGGAACATCCAAGCTTCTCTTCATCGTTCCTCTCTCAGGAACATTTACAGGAAGCCTTCTCCTCACAGGAGGCACATCAGGCGCAACGGCAACGGGCGGTGCTATCGAATCACCTGCCTCTGTTCGCTCACACGTCTTTCCTCTTGCGAACACGAACACTCACAACACGTACACCATCTACGGGTCTGACCCAGTGGGTGATTCACGCGCTGCGTACTGTATGATGGATTCCTTCGACATGGACATCGTTTCTGGTGACTATGCGAAGTTCAAGACGAAGTTCGTGGGAAAGAAGTTGGCAGCTCCTTCAGCGCAAACTCCTACTTACACTGCGCAGAACGGATTCCTCGCTAAGTTTGCGAACTTCTACGCGGCCTCTGCTTACTCTGGACTCGATGCTGCGTCTGTAACATCTATCAAGAGCGCAAAGATCAACTTTAAGAAGAACGCTATAGACTTCCAAGCATGGGGTGCTACGGACGTTTCAAGCTTCTTTAATCGCCAGTTCGAGGTGTCGGGTGAATTCACCCTGCTCTACAACGCCACAACGTTCCGTGATTACATGTTGGCTTCTACGAAGCAGGCGTTCCGCATCAAGCTGGCAAACACTGACGTAACGATTGGCTCTGCTGCTAACCCAACAATCCAGATCGACCTTCCTCTCTGCTCATTCAAGGAATTCAAGCGCACGACGAGCAACAACGACATTGTGGAACAGACGCTTATGTTTAAGGCTGAGTACGATGTCACGACTCTTATGACGGCAAACTGCCTCCTCCAGAACTCGACTACAACTGCATACTAATACTGAAATTTGACTATGGACAGAGGTTACCTCTAGGGGTAGCCTCTTTTAGATGTCTGAAGCCGCTCCAAGAAGAAAGTGGTCACTCATCATTCCTACTGCGGTCTGTATCCTAGTACTCACAATACAGATGATGCAGTTCCCAGGAATGTGAGTGTTGCGCTTGCGTTGGCTTTTACGATGTGAAATCATGGTGATGCTATGGCATCAACCCCTAAAAGCGTTAAGCTTTCTACAGGCGAAGTAGTCACATTCAAGGCTTACTTCAATCACAAGGCAGAGCGCGTCTACAACACTACTCTCCGTGAGGGCATCCTCTCAGAGCGCATGGAAGACGGCACTGTTCGCATTGCTGCTATCCCTCTGGATAACTTTGATAAGGCATGGGACGCGTGTATGCAGTACACAATTGAGAGCATTGAGCTTGGTGGCAACACACAGAGCTTTACGCAGAACTGGCTGGATAACCTCCACCCTAAAGACCACGAGCTGCTGCTCTCCTCAGCACAAACGCTGAAAGCTGAGAACGATCTAAAAGTCGAAGAGGGGAAAAAAAATAGTTGAAGAATTTGAGCTTGATCTGATGAAAACCATTGGAGATCGAATGTTCCCCTGGGACTACATTGATTTCCAGTTGTGCCGCGAACTACATTACACTCCGCAAGAACTCGACGATATGCCTGAAGCGACCTACCAGCTCTGGGTTGGTTTCATGCAGGCAGAGGCTCATAATGATAGAATGGAGAAAGAACGACAAGCGTTTCTCCACTCTAAATGAGCGAATCCAAGGCACATATTGTCCTGTCGGCAGAAGATCAAGCCTCTGGAGCCTTTAAGGAGGCCACCCTGAACATCGTGCGCTACCAGAAAGAAGTAGCAAACGCTGCTGATATTGCGAACAAATTCCCCAAGACAAAGCTTATCCCTGTGGATAATGATGGAGTACGCGCTACGGAGGACATGGCAAAGGCCATGAAGAGCATGGACGGAGCCGCTAAAGGCGCTACAGGAAGCCTTGGAAGCTTTGGCGCTACAGCGTTTAGCGTAGCCGCAGGCTTTGGAATCGCACAGATTGGCGAGAAGGCGCTGCAAGCCTTCCGTCAGGTGGTCGTAGGCTCACTGCAAGCCGCAGACGCGCTACAGGCCGTACACAACCGCGCAGAGGCCGTCTTTGGAGAGGACGCACAGAGAATGATTGCATCTACGGATGCCATGGCTGCTGCGCTGCACAGAAACGGAAGCGACTTGCTGAACTCAGTAACTCAATTGAGCATGGTGGGAGAGGGCTTGGGAATGACCTCCGAGGCTGCACAAACCATGAGCCAGGATTTGACGGAGCTTGGTGTGGCGTTTGGCCGTGCATTCAACTCATCAGATGAAGACGCTATCACCGCTATCGAACGCGCCTTGCAGGGCAACACGCGTGGACTGAAGGAGTACGGCATCGTAATGACTGACTCAACGCTGAAGCAGTACGCTGAAGCAGAGGGCATCAAGGTGAAGCTGGAGAACATGTCCTCAGAGCAAAAGGCCATCCTCACGTATCACTACTTGATGGACAAGACTGAGGCTATCCAGAAGGCAGCCCAGAAGAACACAGGCAACATGAGTGATGCTATCAAGGGGCTGAAGGCTGCATGGAACGACTTGGAGGAGAACTTGGGCAAGGTGTTCATGCCTATCGCCAAAACGGTCATTGAGATGTTGGCTAGCTGGATTAGCATGGCTAACTCCGCAGCAGCAGCCACAAAGAACCTCACGATCACATTGGGTCTTATGATCCGTGACCTTGCAACGGGCCAGAACAACACAGACGCGTTCCTGAGTGCTAAATTCAAGGCAGCGAACCCTCAGATGAACTACGGCCCCAAACTTTCAGGCAAAGATTTGGGACTGGAAGACCTGAATGCAGCCCTTGAAAAGAACGGCGAGGCAGGCAAGAAATGGTCTGAGGGCTGGAAGGATACATCTGGCAGTGCAGGAGGTGCGGCAGACGACATGGCGACTGCGATGGAAGAACTGGGCAAGTCGTATGAGGAGGTTACCGCCAGCATCAGCCAAAAACTCATTGACCTTGATCGCAACCATAAGAACGCTCTGGCGAACATCAAGACTTCCATGTCTGAACTCCAGGCATCGCACAGAGAGAAGATGCTTAGTATCAACGAGGGCATCGCTGATACAAAGGCAAAGCTGATCGAATTGGCGAACACGTACAAGGAAAAGGTTGCGGAAATGAACGGCCAAACCTTCGACAAAGTAGGTGAGCAGTTCACAAAGATTCAGGGATTGTTCCAGAACGTGCAGGACGGCTTCAACAAGCTGGGAGGACTAAGTGCTGACCAGATCGCAAGCGTTATCGCCAACCGCCAAGACAAGGACACGAGCAAAGTCTCTGAGAGAGACAAGATGGCATTCAACCTCACGTCTGACGGAGCAAAGCAGGTGGAAGACGTTATTGCCCTGAACAAAGAGGAGGCAGCTCTCAACATGTGGCTCACAAAGAACCTGAAGCTCACTGAGGATCAGAAGTCCTCTATCGCCGTGGGCAGCAAGGACTATACGAAAAATGTAGCAGCTCTCCTTGCAGCTAACCCTGATACAAAGGTCGGAGTCACGAACGCCAACCAGACGGACTTTGAGAGATTTATGAAGGAGCAGGATAAGAAGTCTGCTGCCCTGGATAAGGACAACAAGAAGCAAACGACTGAGCAGCAGAAGGCGCTCGACAAAGCTAATGATAATGCACGCAAGGAGATCAAGAACGTGCAGGATCAAATGGAGAAGCTGAACGAGAAGAAAGCAGTAGAAGACGCTGCATACACGGCACAGCGAAACCAATTGGTAATGACACAGATCGCCCTGAATGCCTTCCATGATGATTACGTAGCGAAGCTGAAAGATATGACGAAGGTAACGAAGTCAGAGCTTGCAGCCATGAAGGAAGCTCTCTCACAACTCACGCAGGTGATGAGTGATGCGCAGGCGAAGTCTCTTGGTCAAAACAAGGTGAACAACGCTAAGGCGAAGGCATACGGAGGCTCTACGGAAGGACTGACGCTTGTGGGTGAGAACGGCCCAGAACTTCTCAACCTGCCTGCGGGAACATTTGTACATGGCACTCGTGAGTCTGCGGAGAAGCTGAGCGGCGGTGGAGGAGTTACGTTCTCTGCTCCTATCATTGGCACTGTTCACGTACACAACGAAGCTGATGAAGATCGCCTCGTTCAGAAAATCACTCGAATGATACAATTGCAGCGTCAAGGTTCCTCTAACGCCCACTAATCATGCCAGCATTTAACAGCTTCCCTTACAATTACAATATCTACAACGGAAGTTTGTCGAACGTAGAAATCCTGTCTACGGACATTGTTGTTTTCGACGGCTTCAGCATTAGTGACGGCACTGCGATGATTGTGCAGGAGCTTATTGAGAGCGAACCCACGCGTGAAATCCTTGGCGGCCCCGTGCCCCGTGACGATGGTCTGTACACGATTGCTGACTACTGGCGCGAGAAAGAGATCACTGTGAGCGGCATTATTACGCGTGACACGAAGCAGGCACTGGACAACTACCTGGATACTATTCGCCAAAACCTCCGCACGCGTGAAGCGAACCTGGATATTACGCGCCTAAATGACGATGGCACGATCAACTATGTGCGCCGCTATATCGCTACTCTGAAGAACCCAGAAGCCCTGTTTGCAGACCGCGCAGGATGGAACATCACTATCTGCCCCTTCACGGCAGTGTTTACGTGCCGCACGCCGTTCGCAAAGTCTCGTGACTACACTTCTGCCACGGACACGCTTACAAGCTCTCCTACGACCCTTACAGCAACGCCCACAGGCACGTACAAGTCGAAGATGGTTGTTACTTTGACATTCAACTCTGCTTCCTCAGTCACAAGCGTGAACATCAATAACCAAACGACTTCTGAGCAAATCGCTTACTCTGGCGCAATTTCAGCCGCAGACATTCTGGAGTTCGACAGCGAATTGAAAACAGTAACGAAGAACAGTGTGCTCGTGGACTACACAGGCATCTTTCCAAACCTTGAATTGGGCGAGAACAGCATCCTGTTTACCATCAACGGCACATTCAACATCACCTGCACCATCAAGTATAAGAACACGTATCTGTGATACAATTATCGCATCCCTGATCGCTTTCTATGGCTAACGCTCCAATTCTCTTCAGAGTCAAAGACAACGCCGCAAGCCAGCTTACGTCTGGTATTGCTTCCAATGGACTCTCCATTCCTCTTACAGGAGGCACTGGGGCGCTCTTTCCGCAGCCCTATCACTCAACCTGCACCTCTTTGGGCACTGCGTCCACGCTGAACTGCACTGGGATTTCAGCAACTATTGGAGGGTCTGCGCAAGTCGGTAAACCAATCCGCAACTACACTGATGGCTCTTGGGCTTTCATTACAGCAGTTGCAACAGACGCTGTCACAACAACTGCCCTGCAAGGAGGTACACTGAACCTCTGGAGCAACGCCGACGAATGGAGAATTGACGAATTCATTCTTACGATTGAATCACATGATGCCTCAGTCCCTTACAACGTCACAGCACGAGAGAAAGTTCTGATCTATGGACGCTCCACTGATACTCTCTCTGTTAAACAGGCAGGAGATCGTGGCTACGATGGTTCCACAGCTCAAGCTTGGCTCACAAACGACTATGTATATTTGCACGTTGTTTCACTTTCAGTCCAAAAGATCATTGAGCAACTAAGCGAAATCCACCGCCTGAGCGATTCAAGCATCTCTACTATTGCAGCTATCTTGAAGTCCACGCCGTACTACGCGGCAGACACAGGAGCAGCAGACGCGTATGTAGTGACTTTGTCGCCAGTGCCTGCGGCTTACACGACTGGAATGGTTGTGCGCTTTAAGGCTGCGAACACGAACACGACGACTTCAACAGTGAACGTGAACGGCCTTGGCACTAAGACTATCAAGCGCCTTGGAGGTACAACTGATATGTCTGTTGGAGACATCGCAAGCGGCCAAATGATTACTATAGTGTATGACGGCACGAATTTCCAGATGGTCAATCCTAGTGCTGTAGACCCTCTCTCCTCGCTCGGCAACGGCCCCTACGGAAGCGCCGCCCTGGGTAACGTCACGTTCGACGGAACAACTGCTACGTCTGGAGGTAACTACACAAGAGTGGACTCAACTCACTACCGCCTTGATTCAGACTGTAACTTTGGCTCTCTCACACTCGACAGCGGCATTGACCTGAACCCCAATGGATACAAGTTCCGCTGCACAACAACATTCACCCAAAACGGAACTGTTACTGCCAATGGAGGCACTGGAGGAAACGGCAATACTGGAGTTGGAAACAACGGAGGATCGAACACGGCTGTTGTCGGCACTGCGGGTGCAGCAGGAACGACTGGTGGCTCACTGCCTAACGCGAAAGCTGGAGGAGTGGGAGGCACTGGAGGAAATAGCGGCTCACCAGGCGGTACAGGACAGTCGGGAGGAGCAGGCGCATCAAACTCTGAAACTGTTGGCTATGGCTCTAATGGCGTAGCTGGTGGTGCAGGAGGCGCTGGAGGAAACGCTGGCCCCTCTCCTGGCTCGGGTGGCTCTTCATCTGGAGGAACGACATCAATCACTGCGTATGACAACATGCTCAACACGCAGCGCCTGACAGGGCTTGTCACACAAAACATTACGTGTGGCTGGAACTCAGGCTCTGGTGGAGGTGGAGGTGGAGGTGGCGGTTCTGGGGCTGCCTCTGACAACGGAGCTGGAGGCGGTGGCTCTGGCGGTGGCGCAGGCGGTAACGGAGGAAACTTCTTCTGTGTTGTAAAGACATGGGCTGGCAACGGCACGTACAACTTCAACGGCGGTAACGGAGGAAACGGAGGAAACGGCCTCTCCAAGAACAACACGAACGGAGGAGGCGGTGGTGGAGGTGGAACAGGCGCTGGTGGCAACGGAGGATTCATTGTCCACGCTTACAAGACAAAGACGTTCTCTGGCACTATCAACGTTGCAGGAGGAACAAAGGGCGCAACTGTTGGAACTGCTGGAACAGGAGATAGCCCAAGCGCAGGTAACCTTGGAACTGATGGTGTCGTCGGTAAGTCTCTTGAAATCATCCTTGCCTCATAATGTCTTATGGCTCTTCAGAAACAGTGGCTCATAAAAATCTATGGGCGTGACGGCACAACTCTCAAGAAGACTGTCGTCTGGGACACTGTGAAATCCAAGCCAACGTTTAGCTGCCGCATCAACGGCGGCTACGGCGAGTGCGTTCTTGATCTCACGGGAACATCCTTTAAGTTCGACAACTTTGGAGAAGGCACAATCATCGACTTCACGTTCATCGTGGACATCTATGAAGCAGACCCCACAAACGCCGCTACGGGACGCAGAATCTATCGTGGCTTCATCTCTAAGTACGAGCCGTACATCGAGCAAGGAGGCTTTGAAGGAGTGCGCGTGACATGCCTTGGTTTGATCTCTTTGCTGACAAGAGATTACTACGGGCAGTTCACGGATCAGGTAAAATCAGGAGTAGACCCTCGCGCTATTGGTGAGTCCATTATCGACAACTACAATACGATCTTTGGAGGCTCGTTGCTCAGTTACACGAGCGGCACATCCACAAGCACTGTAGGAACTAACGTGTCATACACGTTCTCAAACATGAAGTGGTTTGACTCGCTTACGCAGGTCGGGATGCTGGCAGGTACAAACTGGTGGTGGAAAATCGACGAGAACGGTTTGTACTGGCTCCAAGCAAAGCCCTCTACGGCAACTCACAAGTTCACCATTGGACTCAACGTGAACTCCATCCAGGCACCTAAGGACGGAGAAAAGGTTATCAACTATGTGCGTGTTGTACGCAGTGGTGGCACGATCACGAACTATTCTGATGCTCCCAGCCAAGCTATCTTTGGCACAGGTGGTACACCCACAGGCCGCAACAGCGTGCTTATTAGCGACTCAGCTATCACAGACGCGAATGGAGCAGACCAGCGTGGCAACACAGAACTGGGAAACTTTAAGAACGCTGTGAACAGCGCCGTGATTACTGTGAACTCCAAGTACGACCTTGAATCAATCAAAGTGGGGCAAACATGCAAAGTTATGCACTACAACAAGGATTCAACATTCTTTGGCAGCAACCTGATGATCGTAGGAACGACTTACGATGGAGACACTTGCAGAGTTGAGACTGAGCGCCCACCTTCCGACTTTGGGCTGGAGCTGAACAAGTTCGTAAATCCCTGAGTTTAGTTTGTAAAAAGGTACCTGGTAGATATACTTCAGGCCATGATCTCAATTGTGATTCCTTCACGGAACGAGCCGTTTCTAACGAAGACTATTGAAGACCTTTTGGCAAACGCAGAGGGCGACATCGAAATCATCATCACGCTTGACGGCTGGTGGGATAAGATCAAGAAGAAAGACGCAGCGGGGAAGGAGTACATCATCGACGTTCCTATCGTGAATGACCCGCGTGTTCACTACATCCACAAGGGCAAAGGAATGGGCATGAGAGCAGGAATCAACTCCGCAGCAGCACTTGCGAAAGGAGAATACTTGATGAAGATTGATGCTCACTGCATGGTGGGTAAGGGTTTTGACAAGATTTTGGCTAACGACTGCGAAGACAACTGGGTAGTAATTCCGCGCCGCAAAAGGCTTGATGCAGACAAGTGGTGCATACAGGATGTAGGCAAGATTGATATTGACTATGAGTACCTGAGTTTCCCTGGCAATCCCGCAGACTGGGGAGGAGCAGGACTTCACGGGATGCAGTGGAATGATCGCTCGAAAGAACGCACGGGAAAAGATGAATTCCTGATCGACGAGAACATGAGCTTCCAGGGTTCTTGCTGGTTTATGAAGCGCAAGTATTTTGACTTCTTGGAGTTGATGGACGACGAAACGTATGGGGTATTTGCCAACGAAGCGCAGGAGATTGGGCTGAAGTGTTGGCTGTCTGGAGGGAAAATAATGACGAACAAGAAAACTTGGTACGCGCACTTGCACAAGGGCAAGACCCACGGACGCGGGTATTATGTGCAGGAGTCAGAACTGATTAAAGGCAACCAAGCTGTGAACAAATGGCTTACCAATGAGGCAAACTGGAAAAAGCAAACACTGCCTACATCATGGATCATCGAACATTTTTGGCCTGTTCCTTCTTGGCCTGAAGACTGGAAGAAAAGACTTACCCGCATTAGCACACTATGAAACTCTTTCTTGAAAACACCATCCGCTCACGCGGCATCGAAAGAGCTGTGCAAGCTCTTGAAGACTACGCGCCTGCGGGGGTAGAATTCACTACGGCTTCGGAGGCTGACGTTGTTGTGATTCAGGTAAACGGCAGGCTACAACATCTCAAGAAAAAGATCGCTGCTTATAACAAGCCATACGTGATTGTGCAGCACGCTTGGCGCAGCACCATGAACCCTGATCCGCAGGACTGGATGGAAGTCTGGAAGGATGCGGTACTCGTATGGAGTCACTACGATCTCCCTATCGTACATAACTTCTTCCGCTCTCCGTTTGGAGTCACGAAAGAATTTATACATCCTACCGCAAAGAAGGACATTCTTGTTTGTACGACTGGTCTTTCGTATCTGACTGAAGGGGTACGCGAGTGCATTATCGCGGCACAGGCGCTAGGAGATGTTCTCCACCTTGGCCCTGACGTAGGACGCGGCTTCCCCCACGTCACCTGCGTAAGCGGCATCACTGATAAGGCGTTGGCTGGTTTGTATGCACGCTGCAAGTACGTGTGTGGCCTGCGGAGAGTGGAAGGGTTTGAAATCCCCTGTGCCGAGGGAATACTGTGCGGCGCAAGACCTATCCTGTTCGATCAGCCACACTATAGAGACTGGTTTGATGGCATTGCGGAGTTTGTTCCTGAACGCCCAAGAGATGAAGTGCTTACGTCACTCAATATTCTCTTCAGACAGCCGTATCACCCTGTCACAAACGATGAGAAGAAATACGCCCAGAACCTTTTTAATTGGGATACAATCATCCAAGACTTTTATGGACACCTTGCAGACAATCTTCAGTAAGTACGCTGTTGAGAAAAAGACAGGCACGATAGAACTTCCAAACATGGATCGCTACGATCTCGCTGAGTTGTTTTGCGAACTAGGTTTGAATGTGGGTGCTGAGATTGGCACAGAAAGAGCCGTCTACGCAAAAGCCATGATTAGCAGGAACCCTAAACTCAAACTGTATTGTGTAGACCCGTGGACAGCGTACAAGGGCTACAGGGAGCATGTGTCGCAAGATAAGCTTGATACGTTCTACGGAGAAGCGGAAGAGCGCCTGAAGGCATTCCCAGGGCAATCCGTCATGGTGAGAAAGTTCAGCCACGATGCAGTAAATGACTTTGAGGATGGTTCACTCGACTTCGTGTACATCGACGGCAACCATTCGTTCAGACATGTAGTGAACGATATTTGCGATTGGACACCCAAGGTACGCAAGGGCGGTATTGTATCAGGCCACGACTACATCCAAAGAAAAGACCCGCACTATCTCATGGGAGTTGTTGAAGCTGTCACTGGTTACGTTGCGGCGTATCATATTGATCCTCTCTTCCTTGTTGGCAGGAAAGAACCGCCACCAGGCGAGAAGAGGGATAAGCCCCGTTCCTGGTTCTTCGTTGTATGAAGTACGACCTCTCAATCCTCATCCCCGCGCGAAATGAACAATTTCTGAAACGCACAGTTGAGGATATTCTCGAACACAAGCGCGGCAACACGGAGATCATTGTCGTGCTAGACGGGCAATTTGCAGACCCCCCTCTTGAGCAGAACGAGCATGTGACTGTCATTTATCATTCACAGCCTGTAGGACAGCGTGCAGCGACAAACGAAGCTGCGAAGCTGGCACGCGGGAAGTACGTGATGAAGGTTGATGCGCACTGTTCATTCGCTAAGGGGTTTGATGTAGAGATGATTGCGGGTATGCAGGACGACTGGACAATGGTTCCGCTAATGAAGAATCTTCATGCCTTCGATTTGGTTTGCGTAAAGTGCGCGTATCGAAAATACCAAGGCCCAACGAAGAAGAAAGAGACTGTAAACGGAAAAGAAGTGGAAGTTCTGACGAAGTGTGACAAGTGCGGCAGCACTGAATGGAAGCAGGATGTTGTTTGGAAAGCCAAAGGCAGCCCCAAGAGCACATCGTACTGCTTCGATCCTACTCCGCATTTTCAGTACTTCGAGGATTTCGAGAAGCGCCCAGAAGGAAAAGGCGACATTACGCCTACGATGTCGCTGCAAGGATCATGTTTCATGTGTACGAAAGAGAGATACTTTGCATTGAACCTTTGTGATGAGGAACTTGGAAGCTGGGGAAGCCAAGGAATCGAGGTTGCGTGCAAGACGTGGCTCTCTGGAGGACAGGTTATGTGCAACAGAAAGACGTGGTATGCTCACATGTTCCGTACTCAGGGCGGCAATTTTGGCTTTCCATACCCACAACAGTGGAGAAAGGTCGAGGAAGCGAAGAAAAAAGCGAAGGATATGTTCTTCAATAACAAATGGCCGCACCAGAAATACCCTCTGTACTGGCTTGTTGAGAAGTTTTGGCCTATCACTTGCAAGGTTTCATGGACGCAGGCAGACCTGGATGCCCTGAAGAAGGTTGATTCAATGCCCAAACAGAAGAAGCCCTCCAAAGGAATCGTGTATTACACGCACAACGTTGGCCCCGCAGAGCTGCTTACAGGCGTTCGACAGCAGATTCTCACAGGGATGAAGGAGAAACACATCGTTTCCGTGTCCACTTTGCCTATAAGTTTTGGCAAAAATCTCATTCGTAAGAAGGCAGAAGAGGAGTCTGGATGGATGGATATGTTCCAAAAGATTCTTATGGGACTGGAAGCATCCACAGCAGACGTGATTTTCTTCTGTGAGCACGATGTGTACTACCATCCTAAGCACTTTGACTTCGTTCCTCCTCGAAAAGACGCGTTTTACTACAACATAAACGTGTGGAAGATACGTCTGGAGGACGGATTTGCGCTGAAAGTGGACGATTGCAAACAGCTTTCTGGCCTCGTTGCGCACAGGGAATTGCTCCTAAATCACTATAAAGAGCGCATAAAACGCATAAAAGAGCAGGGTTTTACGCGAGGAAACGGCTTTGAACCTGGCACAAGATCGCTGAAAAACGGCGGGTATGACGATGTTCCAGCGTTCTCCTACAGCGCTGAATACCCAAACCTCGACATACGGCACGGCACAAATGCCACGCAGAACAGGTGGCGCAAGGATCAGTTCCGCAACCAGAAGTACACAGTAGGCTGGACGGAATCTCATGTGAGCAAAATTCGCGGGTGGGAGTCCTTCAGTGATATACTGGACATACACCCCTAAGAAACTATGGCAGACGTTAAAATTGCGTATGGAAACTCGTCGGCACTCACTATCACGCTTGCTTCGCTTGCGACTGATGCGAACCTTCTTGCTGGCCGCGAGGCTACAGCAGTCGATAACACGACTGACAAGTACCTTGATTACCTCCTTGGAGGCAAGATAACCACGGGCACATCGCCTACAGACCTAAAGGAAATTCGTGTATATGTGGGCGCTCTGGTGGACGATACGACCTATCCAGACGTTTTGGACGGCACAGACTCCAACGAAACACTAACGAACTCCAGCATCCGTGATGCGGCCCTGAAAATCGCAGCCGTTATCACAACGAACAGCACCTCAAACGTCACGTACTGGTTTGGCCCCATCTCCGTTGCAGCTCTGTTTGGAGGAGTTCTTCCCAAGAAATTCGTCGTCTTTGTTGTTCACAACACCGCTGTAAACCTGAACTCTACTGGCGGGAACCACGCTATCTCGATCACGCCTATCTACGAAACTGTCGCGTAACGATACCCCTAACTTCGACATTAGAGGGGTATAACAGGTAAAATCACATTATGCGAAATTTCCTGAAGCGGCTCTTCGAGAAGGCCACGGGCAAGCCACGCTACTTCCCAGAGATCAAATGGGCAGACTCACCTTCATGGACGCATGATACTTTCCGTTGTTATGAGTGGCTGGTAGGCCGCAGAACAGGGATTAAGGCAGAAATGACGGCGCAGTGGGTGAAAGACCCCGAGACAGGGAAGATGCACGTTTGGTATACATGCCACTCATTCGAGTCGTGTTTTGCCCTTACTGAACAGATAATCCGTGGATGGTTTTCTGGCCTAAAGCCCGTTCCTATAAAGATTTGGGTTCCAGCATTCAACATTGGAGGAGCCGCACCAGCGGAATTCAGGCTGCCGTACATGCTGGCTATTGCCCTTGATGCAACATCGAATAGCGCAGCGGATGGAACCAGCCCGACTGCGTGGACGCATACGGTGACGGGTTCTAACCCCCTTATCGCCATCGCATGTGGAGTGCAATCAACTACTTCTGCTACTCCATCAATTACTGCCGCTACCTATAACTCTACCTCAGCTACAAAAGCTGACGAGCAGACAGTATTGGGATCAAGCAACAGGTCTTCAGTAGCTGTCTTCCTTTTGGGTGCCCCCTCAACAGGTGCCAATTCTGCATCTGTAACATGGACAGCAGGTAGCTCACCAAGCTCAGGAGGCAGTTCTACTTCCTATACAGGAGCACAGGGAACGAACACAGCAGACGCTACCAGCAAAACATCTGGAACTACAAGCGGTTCACACAGTATAACTGTTACGACAATTGCTGATAACTGCTGGGTGTACGCAGCGGGCGTGGGCTGCGCACTCGGAAGCACGACTTACACCGCCAACCAGACGACCCGTGGCACAGTCTCATATACAGGTGGAGGACTGCCAGCAGTTTTGAGAACTGAAGACAACGGCGCAGCCAAAACCCCAGCAGGAGGAGTCACAATGGGCTTCACAGGTGGAGGCTCCATTTTTCAGAACTATGCGATGGTTGGGGCTTCTTTTGTCCCATTTGGAGGCTCCTCATCTGTTTCGCCTTCACAGTCGCCTTCAGCTTCCACATCGCCCAGTGCCTCGGTATCGCCTTCGAGTTCGTCTTCGCTTTCGCAATCTCCATCAGCTTCACAAAGCCCATCTTCTTCAACGTCAAAATCAGTCTCACCTTCAGCTTCTGTATCGCCTAGCTCTTCAAGCTCTCTTTCAGTTTCACCCTCTGCTAGCACAAGCCCATCCGCTTCCGTAAGCCCTTCCAGCAGCAGCTCTGCTTCTACATCTCCATCTGCCTCAGTCAGCCCCTCATCATCAACCTCACCAAGCAGCAGCGCTAGCGCTTCAGTTTCACCCTCTGCAAGCACCAGTCCAAGTGCATCCGTAAGCCCAAGTTCCAGCTCTTCCGCTTCTGTCTCACCTTCAGCGTCTACAAGCCCAAGCAGCAGCTCAAGCTTGTCTCAATCTCCTAGCGCGTCCGTTTCACCTTCAGCCAGCGTAAGCCCATCTCCTGCGATGATCGCAGCGGCTGTAAAACTTCGCTTCAGCCAACGTTACTTCGCAAACGAACAAATCGACTCACGTATTAAAGCAGGACTTGTGGGTTACTGGGTCGGCCATGGATCAGGCACAACGCTGCATGACCGCTCTGGGTACAATCACCACGCCTCGTTCAGCAGCTCACCGCTCTGGGTACTGGGCTACGAAGGCAAGCGACACGCGCTTCGTTTCGATGGTGTAGACGACTACGTTGATACGAACGATTCAGCATTCTTCGACTTTGCAAACGAAAGCTTCTCCGTAGCGATGTGGGTGAACATCATCTCTGGTAACAAACCTTTGTTTGGAACCTTTGGAGCAGGCGGTAGAGGTTACGGAGGATACATCTATTCAACAGGTAACATGAACCTGTTCGCGTATGGAGCAAGCGGCTCAAGTGATACGCAAAAGACAGCCAGCATCGTTGGCACTGGGTGGCACCACCTCGCAGGTACTTACACGCGCAGCGGCACAGGTGTCGTGATTGAATTCTGGCTTGATGGTAATTCTTTGGGCACGAGCAGCGCAACAGTTGGAGATATTTCAAGCCCCCAGACTCTCAGGATTGGTACGTATGCTGGTGGGAATACGGATGGCATCATCGACGGCTTCAGCATCTATAACCGCGTTCTTTCGCAAGCTGAAGTCAAACTTTTGTCTACGCCCACATTCCTGCCCATCATCCCTTTGCGTCAGGTGTTGGGTATTTCGCAGGGAAGCCCATCAGCTTCTGTATCGCCTAGTTCTAGCGCTTCAGCCTCAGTCTCTCCTTCCGCGTCTGTAAGCCCATCAAGCAGCACCAGCCCTAGCTCTTCGACTAGCCCATCAAGCAGTGCCTCCGCTTCCGTTTCGCCCAGTGCCTCTGTCTCACCATCGTCTTCCGCATCACTTTCTGTCTCGCCTTCAGCCAGCGTTTCTCCAAGCAGCTCCGCATCCGCATCCGTATCGCCATCATCAAGCACCTCGCCCAGTGCTTCTGTATCGCCTAGTTCCTCAACAAGCCCGTCTTCTTCCGCATCTGCTTCCGTTTCGCCCAGCGCCTCGGTAAGCCCTTCCAGCAGTGAATCGCCATCAGTTTCTCCAAGCGCTTCCGTAAGTCCATCAGCATCAGTCTCTCCTAGCTCCAGCGCATCTGCGTCTGTAAGCCCCTCCGCTTCCGTTTCGCCCTCAAGCAGCGTCAGTCCATCTGTATCACCTAGCGCATCAGTATCGCCCAGTGCTTCTGTAAGCCCTTCATCGTCTGACTCACCCAGCGTTTCACCTTCAGCTAGCGTAAGTCCTTCGAGCAGCGTCAGTCCGTCCGTTTCACCATCTGCATCTGTCTCGCCTTCTGCAAGCGTATCGCCTTCGTCCTCCGCATCTGCCTCCGTAAGTCCTTCTGCAAGCGTATCGCCTTCGAGCAGTGCCTCCGCATCTGTCAGTCCGTCTGCCTCGGTTTCTCCAAGCGCCTCTGTCTCACCTTCATCAAGCGTTTCTCCAAGCGTATCGCCCTCTGCGTCTGTCTCTCCTAGCAGCAGCGAGTCGCCGTCAGTGTCACCTAGTGCGTCCGTTTCTCCAAGCTCCTCACAAAGCCCCAGCAGCTCCGTATCACCCTCAGTCAGCCCCTCAGCGTCAGTATCGCCTTCGAGCAGCGTAAGCCCGTCTGTATCACCCAGTGCTTCAGTCTCTCCTAGTGCATCTGTTTCACCTAGCTCTTCTGCATCAGCTTCCGTATCACCATCTGCTTCCGTTTCTCCAAGTAGCAGTGCATCAGCAAGCGTCAGTCCCTCGGCATCTGTTAGCCCCAGTGCATCAGTAAGCCCCTCTGCTTCCGTCAGCCCTTCTTCATCAGCAAGCGCCTCTGTATCGCCGTCTGCATCTGTATCGCCTTCAAGCTCAGAATCTCCGTCCGTCAGTCCATCAGCTTCCGTATCACCTAGTGCAAGCGTTTCACCTAGCTCTTCAGCTTCAGCCAGCATATCGCCTAGCGCAAGCGTATCGCCTAGCAGCTCTGTAAGCCCAAGCGTTAGTCCTAGCGCGTCCGTTTCTCCTAGTGCTTCAGTATCACCAAGCTCTTCAGAATCGCCGTCTGTTAGCCCTTCTGCGTCCGTTTCTCCTTCATCAAGCGCAAGCGCATCAGTCTCTCCAAGCGCATCAGTCAGCCCTTCCAGCTCTGTCTCTCCTAGCAGCAGCGCTAGCGCCAGCATATCGCCTAGTGCATCCGTGTCTCCTTCAAGCAGCGCATCTGCCTCGGTTTCACCTTCAGCTTCAGTTTCACCAAGTGCATCCGTAAGCCCCAGCTCTAGTGCATCTGCCAGCGTTAGCCCCTCAGCCTCGGTTTCACCTTCTAGCTCTGTTAGCCCAAGCGTGTCACCAAGCGCTTCTGTTAGCCCATCTTCAAGTGCCAGTGCGTCCGTATCACCTAGTGCTTCCGTTTCTCCTTCGTCTTCCGCAAGCGCCTCTGTATCGCCTAGCGCAAGCGTCAGCCCATCTTCAAGCGTATCGCCTTCGATCTCACCAAGCAGCAGCGTTTCGCCTAGCGCAAGCGTCAGCCCATCCGTGTCACCCAGTGCCTCGGTGTCGCCTAGCAGCTCGGCATCTGCTTCAGTAAGCCCCAGCGCATCTCAATCACCATCAAGCTCAGTATCGCCGTCTGTGTCACCAAGCGCCAGCGTAAGTCCTTCCAGCTCTGCTAGCGCCTCGGTATCACCTTCAGCTTCAGTTTCACCTTCAAGCTCGGCATCAGCAAGCGTAAGCCCTTCTGCGTCCGTTTCTCCTAGTGCTTCAGTATCGCCTTCATCCTCAGCCTCTGCTAGCACCTCTCCTAGCGCGTCCGTTTCTCCATCACAAAGCCCCAGCGCATCAGTCTCTCCAAGCGTATCGCCGTCTGTTAGCCCTTCTGAGGGCATAGGCAGAATCATCAAACTCACTGTGGGCATCGCTGACATTGTGTACAAGGAAACGATTTACTTGGTAAACCAGCACGCTGCGATAGATGGCCTCTCAGATCAGTTCCCGACTAAACAGGGTGCCGCAGACGTTCAGAACATTTCCATTCCCCTGAAAGACGACAACCCTCAATCAATTAGTCTCTAAGTTTGATATACTAGAGCCATGAATGACATTGCTATCTACGAAGGCGACTCCTCAAAGATTGACCTCACGCTGTACTACTCACAGCTCTGGTCAGTAGCCGCCAAGCGCGGAACACCTGTTCTGCAAGCAGATGTCACAACTCTCTATTTGTACGCGAAGGAGTTTGTGTCGGATACAACTGCATGGTTGCAGCTCTCCACAGCCTCAGCCTCACAAATCGCTTGGCTCTCACCCACAACAGGACAAGTGCGCATTTATTTTCCCGCCACAACATCAGGACACGCGGGTGACAACCAGGTCTATGAGATACGTGCAAAAATGGCTGACGGCTCGTACAACACGATCATCTCTGGGAACCTTCATGTCCTCGCCAGTGTTGTAGGGCAGGCTTAACCCTCTACAACATGGCAGTTCCAGAAATTACTACAGCACATATAATCAGTCTTCTCTCTGGAGGGACTATTGTTGCCCTCATTGGTTGGCTAGCCAATCGCAAAAAGATGAACGCTGACACGCGCTTGTCGAATGTGAAGGCTGAAACAGAGATGGCGAGTTCTGCGCTGTCCTATGCGGCAATGCTGCGACAGGAGCTGAACACGATGAAAAACGACATCAGCCAGATGTCCACGCGTGCCAAGAACTTCGAGAAATACATCATTGCGCTGGAAGCACACATCCTTTTGCAATTTTCCTACACCGCAAAGTTGCGCGAGGCCCTAAAGGGGTATAATCCAGACCATCCACTTCTCAAAGAAGTGATGCCCAAACCCCCAGAACTCTCTATATGATCTTCAACCCTGTCCCAGGAACGATCCCCCAAAGCTTCCATGTCTCGCAGTGGCACGGGCAAAACCCTGGCTACTATAAGAAGTACGGGCTGAAAGGGCACAACGGCATCGACTTTGCCATTCCTGTAGGGACTCCCTTGTACGCGCCGTTTGAAGGCTACGTGCATTTTGGCAACGATGGCGCAAAAGTAGGATACGGCACGTACTGCGAGATTTGGTCTGAGCCTTTCAAGAAGGACGGCACGAAGCGCTTCTGCGTTCTCGCGCACCTGAGCAAGACGAAAAAGGAGCTGGAAGGAAAGTACGTTTCAGCAGGAACACTGGTTTGCTACTCAGGAAACACAGGCGACTCCACGGGGCCGCACCTGCATCTAACGTACAAGAACAAGGATTCTAAGGGCAATACACTAGAGTATAATAACGGGTACAAAGGTTCGATTGACGTTTCCTCTTACATTGAGCTGTGGCTCTTGAACAACGTCCTCCGTCCCGTTATCTCTTAACCATCACACTATGATTACCCCTGAAGTTACTGGTTCCGTTGAGTACATCGTCCCATTCGTTACAGGCGTAACGTCCTTGGTGAAGAAGCTCGGAATCAAAGGAGATTGGCTGATTCTCGTCTGTTGCGTCACAGGCGGCCTTGCAACGTACCTCTCCACATATCAGCCACAGCTTTGGTCTTCTGCCCCAATGATTATTGCGGGTATCACGGCCATTGCTAGCGGAAACGTGTCTCTTCTGACTGACTTCGTCACAAAGCTGACGACCCCTCAGAAGTAGGACAGTCGAGAGGGTTAGCCTTTCTTGCCTTACGGGGCTAGTAAGCACGGCAATAGCCTGCTTCTCCCCTAAGGACGGATTGGCGTTGCCCTTCCATAAAGAGAGCCTGTGCCATGAAGGACAGACCCTCTTGGTGTCGAATCCTCCCGAAGGAGGGACACGAGAGCGATTCTAAACCTCTTTGCCTTCCAGCTCCAGTAATTGTAAATGTGGTAGGGGATTTTTACGATCTGCAAGCCCCATTTAGACAGCAGGTACAAGATTCTGCATCTGCGTTGCTCACGCTCCTCTAGTGGGTGCGCGTCATTATGCAGCGAACACACGCAAATAAGATCGTCTGGGCGCTCACAGCCAAGAACGGATTTCCCGTTTCTTTCGTAGCGAACGTGCTTTGCGCGTAGCGGTATCATCTTGTATCTCCAGTCGAACCTACAAATCCTGCATTTCCGCTTCTCTCGTCTGACCACTATTTCCTCTATCAGCTTCCATCTTTCAGACTTCAAATACGTATGGAAGTCCAGTATGATTTTTGGCTTCATAGAGGTAAAGACTACCTGAAACCAGACCGCGAAGGTAGGCACTTTATCTTGACACAGAAAGCGTAGAATATATCTGCCCCAGACACATCGTTTGCGGCGACCCGTTTCTTCAACTCGGAGGCAGTATGAGCCGTCACCCCAGCAAGCCCCGCTACTACAGGGCGTTCGTCGTCAGGTTCCGCGTCAATCGCGGCCACATGGTCAAGAACATGCCCTGCAAGAAGTGGTGGGCAAGGAAGTGGGCTTAGTGCCCTACCGTCGAAGAGGCACCCCTGTCAGGACGCTGGCAGGGGATTTCTCTACGCTGCGTAAGGTGATGGAGTCTTAATGATGTGCTTTAGGCGCTTCGCCTTGTGCTTCAGCTCACGGATGCGCTCCTGCAAGATATGCTTACGCTTTGGCTTAGAGGTAAAAATGTCTTTCGTGATACGCATGTCCTTGATTTGCCTCTCATAGTGCGCAAGCAACGACAAGCGGCGCTGCATAACTCCCAAACGCTTTTCTGCTGGTGTCTTCTTCATGCGCCGACTGTATCATCCGCAACAACGATGTCAAAGCAATTCCCAATATTCTGGCGGTAGTACAGCTCTTTGTACGCAGGGTAGGCAGCACGCAGGGTCGTAAAGATGCCCCTTCTGCCATCATGCGGCATAAACATCAGCATCAGATATTTACCGCGCTTGGGGAGTTTGTACTTCCCGTAGTCCGTATCGTAATTTAGGAATTGCTGGTGCAAGTCTTTGAGATCAATCTTGAGCACTTCAATCAGTACAGCCTTCCCATCCTCCACAATCCCCAGCTTCCCGTAGCGGTGCGAAAACTTAATTGAGGGCATATCCCAATACTGCAATAGTCGCAAGAGCCAGTAAAGCACAAATGATATGTTTACGAAGCATTTTCCCTGGGGGTACAGATTTCAGGTATCCCCTCCTTGATGCGATGGTACTCCATGCTTCTTCCTGAATTATAGAAGTGCTGGAAGCTTGCCTTGCAGTCCTTGCAATTCACTCGCGTCCACGCATCACGAAACGTGGATTGCTTGTCATTTTTCCACTGCACAGACTCTCCGTTCTCCCAGCGATGTTGCTTAAACCCCATCGTTGAAGACACGGAAGTCGTGGGGTTGATTCCTCCTGCTGTCTGCCTAACCTCCACTATCTTCTCGCAGTCCTGACAAATTTGTACTTCGCGTGACGTGAAGTGTCCTGGTGCCCACATCTCATCCATCCACTCGCTTCTCTTCTCATGCAAGCAGCTCTCCTGTAACAGGGTCAAATTTTTCTCGAACTGCTGCCTTAGCTGCTGCGCTTTGCTTGGCTTCTCTGACACTGGGGAGTTGGGAAACTGTTATCTGTAGGTTCGCAAGTTTACGTGCGGAAGTAAATTGATTTTCCAGCTCGTGTAGGTCGATCTCTGCTAGCTTCACGGCAGTTACAGCTTCTATCAAGGCAGTTTCGTACTTTACAACATCAACATCAATAGAGACAAGAGCCTCCAAAATCTTCTGGTTCTTGGCAATCGTTCGCCCCTTCACTGTTGCCATGGCGCGTGCTACCTCCAAGTTGTGCTCAATCAGCTTCATCTCGCGCTGCTTCTGCGTCACGATTTCCTCGTACTGCGCGATCAGCATGGGAGCGTTCTCTAGGACTTCGACTACGTGCATGTGCGGATATTACCAGTTGGCACATGTGGCACAACCAAACAGACTTGCAAATACTCAGGGGTGTCGCAGGATGAAATCCACGGCACGCTTTAGTTCTCCATTCAGGTATCGCTCTTGTGCTTCTTGCAACAATCCAATATCAGTGAACATATCCCCCTTGCCCTTGTAATAACACTCAAACACCTTCTTGCGATCAAGTTCCAGGAAGTTCAGCATCCAGTCGTTCCACACACGAGTATCAGCCGTGCCCTTAAAGTCGTCACGAAAGTCCCACAGCCCTTCCGCGCAGCAGTAGCTATTGCTGTGGTTGTAGTGTGGCTTGCCCTTGTACCCGTTCTTCAGGAGCACCTGGTACAACTCACGGACTGTAATGCGTGCCTTAGCTTTTGGCTTTGGCTCCTTCTTTTTTTTCATTGGTGAGGAGAGGAACTTCAGTGAGGATGATAGGAGAGATAAACTTATATCCCTTCTTTTCCATGTGAATAGACCTCACAGCATAGCCGCCCTCAAACATTTTGCGAAGCCATTTCATCAGCTTCTTTTCATCTTGGGAGAGTCTTTTCTTCAAAGTCGTAAGGGGTAAAAAGTAGATTGTCTGACAGGAAGCACCACATCTCCGAGGCAGCATCAGCAAGGGAAGTTGTGTTGTAGAACCTCTTCAGAGGGACAGTGTGCCCTTCCATCTCAGGCATGTATGTCGCTGGCTCGTACTCTATCTCCCAACCGCAAGAACTTCTGGAAATCTTGAGATCGAACACCGAGGGTTCTTCCTGTGTGTGGCCTGAATAGCAATTGCCTACCAGTTCCATTCCACGTTCACCATTCAAATAGATCGAAGTAGGCAGCAACGTCAGAATCTCCTGTGCTGTGGGCGCTGCATAGCACTGCTTCTGCCCAGGGTTCATTGTGATTGCGGGTATCACTGCATAGCCATGCCCGTGTGCCTTCCGCGCTACGCTCTTTGTCTTCCTGCGGCCATTGGGCTTACTCCACGCGAAGATACAATCGTTCTGCGGCCAGTTGGACATCGCCAGCTTCTTCGCAGCCTTCAGCGATACAGTGATCTCATCGTTGTGTTTCACGTTGCTTCAGGAACTGGAAGTAAAACAACACCGCGTACCCAGCTAAGTCTTTCTTGGGGTCTTCGTGGAATGCGTTCTCCAGTGTCGCTATGCGCTTCATCTTGTTAAACATTTGTACAAACGCTTGCACGTTGTCATACTGATCCACTGGGACTCCGTTTGGATACAGGAGCTTAATGAAAGCGCCCGTGGTGCCGAACGAGTCCCCATAGGCGATGTTCTTCTCATCGAGCATAATGCCCAGTTCTTTCCCGCACTGCTCCATATCCACAGTCAGTGTTTTGAAGCACTCCTCACAGTACGTATTGTTCCACACGCTCGTACCAAACAAAACATCCTTGCTGCACTTGTGGCAAGGAGTGTATGCAGGTTCTGAAGGAGTAGCACTCATCTTCCGTCGAGTAAATCATCTATATCCTCGCCTATGCGTTCCACCTGCCGTTTCGTGCGCTTGTTCTTCCCTGGCTCTACCACGTCCTGCACAACGGCCACAGGGATACAGACAGTGTTTACCGCAGCCTGCAAGAGACAACCAAACATACCCATAGCTAATAAGAGGAAGCAGATTCACCCACATCAGGCAGCACGCGCTCCAGACCCGCTCTGTTGCAGTGAATTTGACAGAGCATGAAGATTTGCATACGCCCAGGCCCAACATCCGCAGAGTTGTTTGTAAACCCTCCGCAGCCTGGAAACTGGCACTCTGTGGGTTTGTCCCACTTGCTGCCGTAGACTGCCGTATCGAGCAAATACGCGCGATAGTGGGCACATGCCTCGTTCGCGCTGGGGTGACCAGGGCACTCAAATGCCTTGCCCCCTGCTCCTCCGCACATAGGGCACCTGCTCTTGTTCTCCTTGTCCTCGCAGAGCTGGCAGACAATCCATTGCGGGTTCTGCTTCGAGCAGTAGCCCACAGGACGCGTCATGTCGTCATTGGTCACTGTGTAGTGCCAGAGGCCACATCCTTTGCCGTCACGTTGCAGTTCAAGGGCTTGATAGTAGTTCATGGGGCGCTTTGGTCGGTAAGTGCGGGGTTCGTGCCGTAGTGTAGCGCATAGGGGTTCTCTGAGTTGTAGACTGCGTTCGTGTGCTCTTGATGGATTCTCAGGGCTTCTTGTTCGCCCATGAACATGGGGTTGCACTTGTTTTCACAGAAGGAGCATTCAACCCAGACGCGGCCTTCCATGGTGACAAAGCGCACATCTCGACAACAACAATGACTGACGGCATGGTGTCTTCCTTTTCGGGCAGGGTCTACCTGAAAACGAATCACAATGTCCTTCATACAACGAAGGGTTCGGGATTCTTCGAGAGCGTTACTTCGTCGTCTGTTTTGCCCAGCTTCCCTACAATCTCTTCAAACGTGAGATCGCAGAACTCATCCTCCCACTCGTCGATGAAGTACAAGCGGTTGTTTTCGCGGATGGTGCCAAACAGAACAGGGTCACGCATCTTTGCCTTTTCCTCTCCGTCCATCTTTTCACCCTTCTCTTCCTTCTTGCGCATTGCGTCCTCATTCCAGTAGTGATAGATCACATAATCATCGAACAAGCCTTCAGACCTCTTCTTGGAAGCAAGAACGCTCTCAGGAATGATTCGTGTGAAATCCTCAAACGCAGTGTCAGAGATATGCCCACCACGAATGTTTCTCTTGTGCTTGTTTAGGTCTTCACGCTCAATGAACAGCTTGAACCCTCGTGCGTACATAGCAGACTCTTTTGCCTGCGTGAGAAGCTGCGACAAGATTTTGCTTCCCAGAAGCTCCTGTCCATTCGAGGCTGCTGCGTTAAACGCTGCTTCTAACTTCTTCATACGCGAATCAAGGCGCTGGCGCTGCAAGATGCCAAACTTACTCTTCACGTACTTGAAGTACAAAATAGGGCTAATGCCTGTGCGTTGCTGTACGCGAAGCTCTGTTACATCAGAAGGATAGACATTCTCCCTCGAAGAAGCAGACATGCCAGCGACTACTCCACTGACGTATCTCCAGTCAATAGTTCCCGTTGCGGTGCTGGATGTACCATCAGTACCTATGGAGATTCCTGTGTCTGGCATAACTGTTTGGGGAAAGCTAATAGAATGTAACGATTGACTGCGTAAGATTCAATTGACGAAGAGGGACTAGATTGAACTCTAATCCCCCCTCGGTCTTCCCTTTACTTCCCTGTTTCCACCAAGTCGTCGATATTATTCTTAGTGCCCTTAAAGGCGCGGAACTTACTTGCTTCGCTTGCACCTCCTCCAGCGCCAGCGTTCGCAACACAGGACAGGCTCACTGTAGCCATAGAAATGGCACGCATCGTCTTCTGCATTCCCTGAGCTGTAGGCGTGAACGTGGCGGTGTTCTGTACGTTGATACCCATATTCTTGCCCGTAATCCATGAGTCCTTGTTAGCTCCCAGGAAGATGAATGAGTAGTTACCGTCTTTGGTCTTCTCATCTATAAGCTTCTTCACTGCGTCCAGCGTGAATTCCCTTGAGGCGTTTTCGTAGCCATCCGTCAGAATGACAAACAGAACAGCAGGAGTCTGCTTCATTTTTTCCACCTTCTCTTCGGCATAGCGGAGAGCATTCCCAATCCCGTCATACAAAGCAGTCATGTCATACGTCTTAAACTCCTTCATCTCTTTCACTTTCTTGATGTCCTCCATGTCATACGTGCGCTCCATGACAGTCGTGGAGAACGGAGTGAGCGAGAATAGGAACTCTCCCTTCTGTTTCTTCAGGGAGTTGATGTACTCATTAAAGGAGCTGATAACAGAATCGCGCAACGATCCCATCGAGCCAGAACAGTCGAGGACAAAATTCACAATCGTCTTCACATTCTTCTTTGCAGCCTTCACGCGCACCTTCTTCATGGCGCGGTTGGACTTCTTTACGATAGGCTTTTTGGCTGTCTTCCGAGCAGCCTTCTTCACGGGTTTCTTGAGCTTTTTCTTCGTAGCCATAATTTATAAAGGGGAAATAGTATTCACACTGTAGGATTGCACCTTGAAATATGCAATGTAATTCTCTTGCAAGTACCAGGAAAACAATGCAGGACAGTTTATTGGTTGAGCGGCGGGGGATTCAAAGAAGGGGCGCTAGCTCCGCTTCCTCCTGCCATACCTCCACCCCCTCCTCCACCACTCGGATAGCGCATGATCGAAACAGTGAGGTTCCCTGTCATTCTTTGCTGCACAACTTTGTCCTTAAAGACAATAGCATCCAACATCTCCTGCACTTCCTTCTGCTTTACTGCCCTCAACTGCTTCTCACCAATAAGCTTATTGTGCTCCTTGTACGCCTTCCACATCTTGCGGCGCTGTCTGAACGTCAGCTTGATTTCCTTTGGCCTGTAGAAAGCCATGCTGCTCCTGCCGTTGCATACCCACAACTCCACACCAGTAGTGTGGTCAAGTGTGTGCCTTCCCTCTTGCCTCCATTCCTCAGGACGTTCAAGAATTGATTTCGTAGTCTCGTCCACAAGTCTCTGCTGCGGATCAAATGCGTCAGGGGAGAGAAAGCCTTTGATGTCTTTAAGGATTCCCATATCAGCCACCAGTATCGCCATTAAGCTCTTTGATCGTCCAGTTTGGAACCTTGTTCCCGTATTTATCGACCTTCATCTCCCTATCCTCCACGTTCACATCACACTGGAACGGGCAGCGTGAGACAGGGCAAATCCAAATCTGGGGATTGTCTGTCTTCTCCATTGGCACGGCGTGGTTGGGGCATGGCGGTGTGTACATGGCTACTTATTGGAATGGTTAGATGCGGCAGCAATCATGTCGCGCTTCATGGTTTTTCCTAGCGTCTTCCCTCCGCTCTGTACAACATCTTCGCTGTATCCCATGCGAATGTGCGGCTCCTTCTTGTGTGCCTCTTTGAACTCCTGAATGGACTCGTACTCGCGCTCGATAGCGTAGAGGAAGCAATCAAGATCAATCATCGACTTCTCTTTGTACGCTGCTCTGCGTGCGGCAGTAAGGACGCAGTTCTTGATATGTCCTCCTGAGAACTCTACGTCAGCAAGATCATCCAAGTTTAGTTTTGGGTCAAGAGGAGCTTCTTTAGGGATCATGCGCCTCCAAATAGCTTTGCGCTGTTCAAGGTCTGGCGGTGGGAAGTGAATCTTGGCACTCACACGGCGCTCAAAGGCAGCGTCCATTTTGCCAAGCCTGTTGGTCGTAAAGATGGCAATGCCCGTAAACGTTTCAAGCGAAGACAGCAGCGCGTTGATTTCTGCTGCCAAGATCATGCCCACTTCCGAGCGCTCATAGATCAACGAGTCGCACTCATCGAACAGGAGAAGCCAGTTGTGCTGCATCGCCTGCTGGAACATGCCCTTAATGTTGCGCTCCGTTCCACCTGGCTCTGACGACTGTACTTCTGCTGTCTGGATTACTTTAAGCAGCATCCCATTCTCTTCCGCGATTGCCTGCGCAACCATTGTTTTGCCCGTTCCTGGTGGCCCGTAGAAGAGCAAAGACACTGCTGTGCCTTTCTCCATCGTCTTGCCAAAGCCCCACTTGTTGAAAATCAAGTCTGAGTGCTTCAACTGTGACACTGCTTCCATGATGTGCTCACGCTTCTCATCAGACATGATTACGGAGTTCAGCGTGATCTTGGGCGCGATGTCTGCGGCCTTCAGGCAGTGGAAGTTCTCGGAACCAATCAAATAGGTTTTCTTTCCGTTGGGATCGTCCTTCGTTGAAGTGTCGATCACAATATGCAGTCTCTCGTACTGATCGTTGCGTATCTCTAGCACACGATATTTTTCTCCTGCCATGAAAGCTCTTCCATCTTGGATGCAAGAGGTTACGAATACTACATGCTGTCCTACTTTGATTCCGTTGGATTCCATAGTGGTAGCGGGGGCTTGATAGGGGATCAAATCTGAAGTTTTGTAGCAGCCAGGTGCGCAGCAGTCAGCCATGACATCGCCGTCTGTGTCGATGAAATCCCACATGTAACCATCATCGTCATGGCCTGTGATTTCAAGATGTGAGAACTTTTCTTCGTTGATGCTTCTCCACTGGCAGCACTTTCTGCGCGAGGAAAGCTTTGGAAGAACCTTATCCCCATCCTGATACTTGCGTGACATGTGAGAGAGGGGTTATTTCTGCTCATCCTTAGACTCTTCAGAACCCAGGACTCCAGAAGAAAGGTTGGGATTGTTATGCAGGATGTCCCGCTTAATGATGTCGGGAACAGACTCATACACCTCAATCATCCCTGTCTCTTCGTTGTACGCTAGGCCGTTCGTGTACATGCCCAGCTCAATCTCCACGCCTCCCCAGAAGTGGTCGCGGTGCGTCTTGTGCTTCATCTTGGCAGAGATCGAATCCACGAGCATATCCAAGGATGCTTCAAACTTCTTATCTGCTTCCTCTTCCAGCTCACGAAGGAGTTCCTGCCCCTTCTTTTGCTCTTCAGTTGCAGGAATCTCCTTAATGAGTTTCCCCATGTTCTTGTCGTCCTTACGCAGACGAGCATCCACTTTGCCGAGCGTTTTCCTCAACGCCTCCTTGATGTTCAATTCTGGTTCCATATAATAGGTAGGGGACAAGGGTAACAGAAAGGCTCTTCTTGGCGGGGGAGCCTTTTACTATTTCTGGAGATTGTCGATCAACTTTTTGATCGTGCAAACGTTGGACTCTGCTTCTGCGAGTGAGCGCTGCATACCTGAAACCATAGGGCGCATCTTCGCAACCTTAGCCTCTTCCTTCCTCAGAAGCTCCGTGAGATCAACGTTCATTGGCTTGACTGCCTTGGGTGTCTTCTCTGCCTTTACCTGCGCGACAGGCTTTACAACATCCAAAGGAATCGTCTTGCGTGGGCGACCAACAGGGCGCTTCACAGTGAGAGCAACGGGCGCACCATCAATATCCAGAGCGTTCTCGTTTACAATCTTGTAGTGCTGCCGTCCGTTCTCCACGAACGTTTCCGCAATGCTCAAGCCCTTTGTGCTCTTCACTGCCCTGTTTACCAGGCGCATGAATACGTGAGGAGCAGACGCAAGCGGCCTGTCAGCGTGCATCGAAAGAACAGTACGGAGTTTCTTCACTGAGCCGTTCCACTCAGATACCCCTGAGAGCGCCTTTAGAAGAGGCTCAACAATGGGGCTGGAAGCGCCTGCATCCACAGGCTTTTCAATTGTGGCGGTCTGCGCCATAGAAAAAGGGGGGAGTGAGTAAGGATTACTTTTTCGTATAGTTGGTGAATTCTTTCTGGAGAGTTTCCAGGATGGAATCCGCTTGTTTCTGCGTCATGTTCTTGCTCGTGACTCCGTGGTCTTTCAGGAGCTTTTGCTTCTCCTTCGACCCGTACTCCATCGCGCCCGTAAGCTTCCCAATCTGCTCAATCGTTTCTGGACTGGCAGCAGCAGGAGTATTAAGTGGCGGTGCTGTTTTCTTTGGCGGTGCTGTCGTCTTCGTTTTGTCCTCGCCCTCGTTTGTCGCATCAGAGTCTGCGCTGTCGTCGATGCCAAAGAGTCCGTTCAAGGCGTACTTACGAGCATAGGAAGATGCAGCGCCCGTGATCTGGCTGGCATCCATACCCTTCTTTGTTTCCTCTTCCCTCGCATAGCCAAACGTACTAATAGAGGCACTGCCGTCTGAAAGCGTTGCGCACGACTTTACATAGGTGCGATTGCCACACAGCCAAATATCATCAGAGAGCGTTACAGTTACATTCTCAGACTTAATAAAAGGCTTCACGGCTTCCATAATGTCCTCGCAGCTTCGATACTTATATTTCCCAAAAGTGTTTTCGTTGCTCTTGGGCGCTTTGAGTTCGCCCTGAATCTTTACAAGCTTATCGTGCAACGGAGTTTTCACTTCAGGAGAAACTGACATGTGGTAAGCAGGGGAAAGTGCTTACGGACTGTAGGGTTACACCTTCCAAAGTGCAAGACTTTCTTGCCAAACAAACCTTGCACTAACGCGGTACTGTGACGTTAGACATTATGTAGTACCCTGTAACCTTTTTCTCCTGCACTACGCGCACCTTTTTGCGCTTCTTCTTTGCAGGAATTTTCTTCTTATTAGCCATATCAATAGCTGTGCGATACGGGACATCGTTCTGTGTTGCCCACGCACGCAACTGAATCTCACTGGGGGCGGTTGCGGTCATGCCCTATTAGTACCACCATCTAAACTGCAACACAACAAAAAGCCCTGGTGTTTAGTCAGGGCTTTGAGATATTACTGGCAGTACTTAGGCGTGTCCCATGTGTCTCCCTTTCCTGTGACTTCCACTTTCAGTGCTTCACAGGCTTGGCGCAGCTTCTCTCTTTCCATGCCCACATTCACACTGCGGAAGGAGTTAGCGACTGAGACAAAGAGCGCGAGGACGGCAATGAGTGCGGCTACGATAGCAAGATAATAGTTGTGGTTCATGGCGGTGGGGGAAATTTAGTCTATGGTACCTTGCAGCACTTTTTTTGCAACCGTAATTTGTCCTCTTACTTGTCCCAAGTATTTGGGGTTCGCATTCCAGACATCCACAGCGTCAATATACGCTTGGCGGTAGTTCGCATCGCTTTCTCCAAAGTGCTCAATCTTGCCATCAGCGTACCCCTTAATCTCGCGGATGTAGCGTTTGACCTGGTTGCGCCACTCCTTCATCTCTGGGTGTTCCGCGAAGAACTTGTTACGCACTTTTTCAATATCAATGTTCCAGCGGCACTGTTTGCGGCCTGTGCTGTCGTAGTACGCCCAGCCGTTCTCCTTGAGCCAGTCCCACTCGCGGTAACACAGGTGCCACTGAGCCATGCCAATCGCCCAGCCTCCATCGTTACTCTCTTTGCCCTTTGTCCAACCGCAGTACTCGCTGAGCTGTCCACACTCACGCAGCAGATGCGCAAGAAGGAAGTCACGAAGTGTGTAGGACTGTCCTGCAAAGTCCTTGCCCATATCAAGAGTGATAGGGATGCCAGCCTCTTCAAACATCTTTGTGGTTTCCCACAGGCGAAGCTTGCGGTAACTCACCTCTTCATCAGTCTCCTCCTTCTTCTCCTCCTTTTTTGCGGGTGGAGGAACCTCCTTCTTTGGAACAGGCTTGGGAACTGCGGCGACAACAGCAGGCTTAGAACTGCTGGCACCTTTGAGTTCAATTTTTACATCAGGAAGTTTGTCTGTGAACAACAGGTCTGCGGCCTCAACTTGCAGCGCAAGATGAAAGCCACGCACGGCTGAACCCAGGGTTGCGCAGAGCAGCAGAGGGATAACTAGATAGTTCACCCACAGGCTGATCTTTGCTTTCGTAGTCTTGCCAATGATGGAGTTGATTTTGTTTTTCATACGTTCTTTTGGTGAGTAAACGTGTCGTTTAGTAAAAGTCATAAAAGCAGGGTAGGAGTTAAAAAGTGCGAATAACGCATACTTTCTTTGCTTCCTCGGTTGCTGCTTGCGCAGTCTCGCCTCCTCTTATTAAGTACAACGAAGCCCGTTCAATACAGTTGTTCTGTTCATGCGAGTACGCAACGAAACAACTACGAGCTAGGCCAGCCGCCATTGACACTATTACGAGACAAATGGCAATTGGCCTGAGATAAGAGGGTGCAGGAGTGTCCTTCTTGTTGGACAATTTTCTGCGGTTAAAACGTGTTTTCATATGGATGTTGGTTAGGAAATAACTGTTACTAGTATAGCTTAACTAGTACCTGTTATCAATGGTGAAATACCTACCCAAATCGCTGTTTTAACGCAGTTTACGCACAGCAGAAACCTTCCTGTGGTGTAAAAGGGCGGGGGCTTGCAACAGGTAAACAGCGTACTCTTCACAGAAAGTGAACGCAATATCCATAGGAAAAGTAATGTTGTTTGGTCAGATAAGACCCTTGCCAACGACTTAGTATGCAGTGACAGTGTTTTACCTACTTCATTCCTTTCATACTTATATGATGAAACGTTCGTACCTCCTTACAAACCTTCGGCAGAAGCAAGACCTCAAACAGAAAGAAGCTGCAAAGAGAGCACGCATGTCGCCTACGTATCTCTCGCTTGTCGAAAACGGCAAGAAGGAAGCCAGCGTGCAAGTGCTGCGCAGACTAAGCAAGCTGTACGGAATCCCGTATGTTGTTCTTGCGTGGGAGAAGCCAGAAACGAAATCCCTTGGCAAGAAAGAAAAGGCAATCATCAGGAACATTGATTCACAAATGCACGAGCTAGTAGGTACGCTCGTTGCGTAAGCAGTGTTTCTTGCACAATGGCGGCAACTCTGTTTGTCGCCATTGTTTGTACGCTAGAGTGAGGGGGTGGAAGAACTCCCTTGCTTGAAATGCGGCACGCCTTCTGGCACCTCACTTGTCTGCCGTAACTGCCGACACGATCTTACTGACAGCGAGAAGAAGGAGTTCATCATTGTGTGGCACGAAATCATTGTTGCCAGGTCTTTCGATCCCAAGAGAAACAAGCACCAATGTCACCATTGCCAACTGTGGTTCGTTCGTGAGAAAGTATGTGGCGATCACTTCCCCCACACAAAAGGGGCGCGTCCTGATCTCCGTTTCGACATATTGAATGGAGTCACTTCGTGCGCTGGATGCAATACGTCTGGGTCGAAGCATCGTTCTATTTCCACTGGGCGCAAGGGCGGGTGTCTACATTGTAGAATCCTCACGCCACTTGCGAACGGCTACTGCGTACAACACCAATGCTATTCTTCTCCAAAGAAAACTTCAGAACCATCACCAAGGATACAAGAAGACTCCACATAAATAAGTACTGTTCCGTTTGCAAAACTATCACGGCATGGTTGAATGACTCCTGCACCTGCCATGTCGTTCCAGAAATTCACAATCCCAGGGGAACCAGTGGGAAAAGGCCGTCCTAAATTCACCGCAAGGGGAGGATTCGCCCGTGCGTACACGCCAGAGAAAACAAGGAACTACGAAGCATACGTCAAAGTGTGCGCTGGCACAGCGGGGATCAGACTAGTCGATAGACCAGTCTACATGACGATCAAAGCGTACTTCCGCTTGCCCAAGAAGAAGGAGAACCTTTCTCCTGCTACAAAGCGCCCAGACATCGACAACGTGATTAAGATCATCTGCGACAGCCTAAACGGAGTCGCATACAAAGACGATGCGCTTGTGTACAGGGTGGATGCGCAAAAGCTCTACTCACACAATCCACGCGTGGAAGTAATCATCAGCTAGAGATTGTTCCTCTTCCTCCGAGGTACTTCATCGTCCAGTAGTCACTGGGCAGCCCGTAGTCGATAGCTACCTGAAACCTGTGTTTGCCTGTTATTCCGTACTGCAAGCCAGTCTTGGTATCATCAGGAGGTGGCGCTGCCACAGGCAGTGGCTTGTACGTGTCGAAACTTATTGAGGCGATGTCACCGCTTGGTATTGTGTGTACTGAAAGTTTAGGAAGCTCAAGCTGTGCTTTGCACAAGAACTCCACTACCAACGGAGAGCTGTTCCCTTTTGCATCCATCATTTCAAGATCATCCATGCTGAGCGTAAAAGGGCATCCACTACACTCAAACTTCCCGCCTGGTGGCGTGTATTGCAGCTTCTGTTCCACGTTCACGCAGCAAGGACACTTACCCGTTTCAGAGGCTATCTTGATGAGCAGCTTGGGGTCGCTTGGCATAAGGAGGAACGCGAATATTTACTTTCGCAAGTTTAACATCTTCGTCGTCGAATGATATATCAATTTGCGGGTTCTTCAGATCAAAGCTTGACCGCATTTCCTTTGCCTTGATATGTGTCACATAAGGATTCAAGTTCAAGTGACGCACAATGCGCTCCGCATAATCAGCGCCACCGCCAGACCACACAGTGATCTCGCATCCTATTCCTGAGAAGTACAGAAGCTGGTTGATTACGTCCCAACGAGGTCTGTCGTCAAAATCCCAAAGAGTGCCGTCCACATCGAAAGCTACCCTAATCATAGGACTCATCGTTAGGAGCGTACTGGGCACGCAGCTTTTCTATGCGATCCATGTCACACAGTTCTGGATCACCACCCCACACCAGATCAAACTGGTGCATGAGAAACTGTAAGTCGGCCTGCATTTGGTCGGGAGTGTCACTCATAAACTCTTTCAATCGTAAATGTTCCACAAATGGCATCTCCTTTCCAGTGGTCAGCTCCAGTCTTGTGAAAATTTACACACGAACCCTGGCTGTCCTTTGTGTACCAGCCGTGCTGCTGTTTGCATTCTCCGTTTTGGCAAATCTTGTACAGAGCTTCACTGCACCCAGAAAGGAGTAGGCACAGCGCAATGACTGCGAGAGGGGTGCGTGGAAACTTCATATGCGGAACGCTACTGCCACACGCTTCAAAGTGCAATTGACTAACCCTTGATTATCTCTCCGTTAAACTCACACTCTCCATCAATGATGAAATGCGGGGTGCAGAAGAAGTGCCCGCTCTTCTTGTCGATGTACAGAGTAAGGAAGCCGTTCGACCAATCAGGAAGATCGCCGTGTGGCAGGTATTCAATCGCCTTGGTCGTGCGCAAACATCCAGACTCCCACCATCCCTGAACGCTGCCTTGGAACACCTGCGTCCATGCGTTCATGCGGTGGCTGTGGCCGCTTGTTCCTGAGCCGTAGCGGATCAAGTTTGCCTTAGCGACACCTGGCGAGGTCTTTACTCCATGGACAACTGTGAACGTGTTGTACAAGATGTCCTGGTGCGCGTAGCTGAGTTTGATTTTGTACTTGTCCAGCTCCAGAACACCCTCCAAGTAGATGCTCTGCGTTTCGCGCATCGTCTTTAGTAGCTCCGCAAGGGCAGACGGGTTATTATCCGCAATCATCAGGAAGCGGATTTCATGGTTGCCCAGTCGCATCATAATTGGGGTCTTACCTGCGGCTCGTCTGAGCGGTGCAAGAATCTCTTGCTTAATGAATCGAATTTCACTGGGGAGCGTTATCTCATCATGGAACTCGCGGTCAAACGATCCTATTTTTTTGTCGTGGCTTGAGAGCTGTGCGAAGTCGGCAATGTCTCCGTTGAGGATGATTCTGTCCCAATCGCGGCTGGCAATATTCAGAAAGCAATTGTATGCTTTGTGATCCACGTAGGGGCCGTGAATGTCGCTACCAATAAGGATTTTCTCGTACTTGGACTTCTTCAAAATTTCAAGCATACGCGGGGGGAGAAAGTTACAAAAATCCCGTGTCGCGTATTCCAGCAACTATTGGTTTGCATTGCGAAACGAGGGGGCAGTCGCTTCATTGCGGATCACGCTACCTCGTCCACATTTTTTGTGCAAGCTAAACTACACACAAAGGAAGCCCCAGCCCCCTGAGGCTCCTTTGCCTCCCCTGAAGTTTTTGATATTCAGGAGAGGACGGCATGTTACAAACTTCAGAAGTTTCATCAAGATCATTCGTATTTGAGTCCTCTGAAGTTTCAGAGACTTCAGAAGTTGTTGATTGCGAAATGCACATCGTTCACTGTTCACATCAACAGAATCTAGGTAAGAGGTTTTGTTTCTGTACGGCGGTAGGGTAAGTTGTGTTCCCGTGAAGCCCCACGGAAATCCGCAGCCAGAAAACGGCACTGTTCGCATTGCAACAGAACTCTTTGAAGCCATGATGCGCCTTCGCCTAAACAGCGAATCTCGGCAGGTGTTTGACTGTATTGTGCGGTACACGTATGGGTTCAACAAGAAGAGGGCTGACATTGCCCTGACGTGGTTCATGCAAAACACAGGACTGGAAAGAAACCAAGTACGGCGCAGCCTGAAAAAACTCTTGGCACTCAACATGATTGAGAGGAATGAAGGGAATGAAATGTTTGAGTTTTCCATCAACAAGAAATATAAGACCTGGAAACCTTTTGAGAAGGTGTCTAGGGGACAGCCCTGTCTTCTGCCAACAGGGGACAGCCCTGTACCCTCTACAGGGGACAGCCCTGTCCCATTTGAGGGGACAGCCCTGTACCCCATAATAGACAACTCTAAAGACAACTCTAAAGACAACTGTTCAGATTCGCCTGCGGCAGAATCTGGGAAGACCCTCAAGAAACCGCGTAAGCACGCTAAAAAAGCTCGACGCGGTGAAGTGAAGCCAGATAAGCCACTTGTGAAGGAATTGTACCCGTTGTGCATGTTTGCGATCATGGATGAGCAGTTCTTCAACAACGGCGATGAGATCAGTTTCTACATTGGACGTAACGCCGCTGTCAGTCGTGACCTGTCTGTCTTCACGCCAGAGCAGATTGCCGTCACGTACTTGTACTGCAAGACTGAGAGCGAGGCGATGGCACGCAAGCAAGGCCGTGGGTACGCTGTGAAGCTGGAAAGCATTATGAAGAACATCATGGCGTACAAAGACAAGAAGCCTACGATGCAGAAGAACATTGACAGGATCAAGGCAGCCTGTGAGCGTTTCGAGCGTGAGAAGGAAATCATCCTCTCGACAAAAAAATCCCCGTTCCTGAAGCAAGCCCCATGAAGTTCCCCAACCAAGTCTACGTGCGGATACACGACAAGAAGCTCGTGCCTGGTGCTGTGCAGTTCCAGAAGTACGATGAGGAGACTTTCAAGAAGTACAATGTCCTCGACTGGGGCATTTACTTCACGCCCAACTCTTTTCGTTCCGTCACTGCGGAAGAGCACCGCGCAAACAAGACGCTTCAGAACCGCAACGAGCGCTATTTGGAGAAGATCAACTTCGTGTACGGCGACCTCGATGTGTGCAAACAGGACGAAGGCGTGTCAGCGACTGTAATTGCAGACCGTAAATTTGCCCTTCTAAGCGCCCTACAAGCTCACGTACCCCCAACTTACGTGATAGACACTCGGAACGGATTGCAACCGCTCTGGCGCGTCAATACAGCGATGGATAAAACAACTTGCTTGCAGGCGAAGAAAGTCATGCAAGGAATCGTTGATTGGAGCATGAAGCACGGAGGCATGGGAGATGCTGTGTACGACCTTGCACGCGTGCTACGCCTGCCAAACTTTGAACATCGAAAAGGTGATCCGTATTTGTGCCAAGTGGTTTTTACGGACGAGTCGCAGTATGTGTACAACCTTGACGAGCTGGAAAAGTATTTCCCGTCCGTATCCAAAGACACGGCTCCGCAGAAGACGATTGATTCGCTCGACATAGCAACTGTGCTGCGAGATGTAGCAGCTACGAAAGGCATCACAGTAACATACCGCAAGCTGCATGACGGCTCACAGCGCATTCTTGAGAACGGCAAGGAAACCTCTGGATTCATTTCCTCGCGTGGGAACTTTGTATACTCGCCGTCAGGCAAGGATCGCAAGGGTGGTTGTGTGAAGATCGTGCAGTTCTATCTCAACTGCAACTACGCGAAAGCGAAAGAGTGGCTTGAAAAAAAGTACGGCATCTTGGCGACCAAGTTCACTACGCTGCCGTTCAAGCGCATGGGTGACATCATCGAAGAGACTGCGAAATACATGGACACGATAGACCCTGCAAAGATTTTTTCGTTTGGATACAGTCCACTCGACGATCATTTGGGTGGCATCTATCCTGGTGAGCTGGTGCTGGTGGGCGGCGAGACAGGAACAGGCAAAACCACATTCCTCACAAGCGTACTCAAGCGCAATGCACGCAAACACGAAGTGGTGTTCTTCTCTCTGGAAGACACTGTGAACGAGTTCGCCATGAAGCAGTTGTACTTTGAGATTGGCAAAGTGCGGAAGCAACGCGACCTCAAGAACTTTCCTTGGAAAGATTTCCGCAACAACACCATCAGACTGAAGGACGAGTTTAACGCAGACCGCCTGAAAGCGATGGATCAAATCAAAGATGATCGCCTGCTTCTGTATGATCGCGGCCACGAGCACGCCCCAGATCAAATGGACATGGACACGCTGGAAGAAGTAATTGCGATTTCCGCGATGCGCGGGATCAAGCTTTTTGGAATCGACCACCTGCACTTTTTCAACACAAGCAACGGCTCCAAGGACAGCAAGGCAGATCGTCTGGAGGAAGTCATGCAGCGCATCAAGACGCTTGCTCTGGAGTATGATGTTGCGATTGTGCTGCTGGCGCACTACCACAAGCTTCGCGGAGAGAAGCCCACGCTCGACAGCTTCAAGGATTCCAGTGCGATAGCACAGACGGCCTCCGTAGTGATAAACCTGTGGCGTGACCGCAGCGACGATTTTGGCGGCGACATCTACAAGACGGAATTCCTTTTGCCAAAAGTCCGTTCGCCAGTCGGAGAAAAAACCATTACCATGCAGTTCAATCCGTACACGTTTGAGTACGAGCTGATTGGGGAGAAGCCAGGGACGGCGCACACTGTCAGCGAGACAAAGCGTGCGCAAATCCAGCAGCAGCGCAACGATCAGTTTGGTGAATGGCTTGGGTTCTCCAAGAGCAGGGATCGTGAAATGGTGTCACGGGTATTTGATTCGCAAGTTGAAAAAGTATGATTCTTTCCTTCATGGTTGCGGCCTCTGAGAACAATGTCATTGCTCACAATGGCGAGATTCCTTGGCACCTGCCAAACGATCTAAAGTGGCTTCAGAACAAGAGCAGCGGATGCACGATCATTATGGGCAGGAAGACGTATGAACCTATTGGGAAGCCCCTTCCTTTGCGCAGGAACATTGTGATTTCCCGCACCATGCAGGAAACTACAGGCTGCCATGTAGCGCGTGATATTGCTGAGGCGACATTCATTGCGGGACGGATAGCTGACTCAGATGATGAAGAAGTATTTGTGTTTGGAGGAGAGCAAATTTTTAGGGAGATGCTGGGCATGGCACGGCGCATCTATCTCACTCGTGTACATGCGACTCTCGAAGGGGATACGTTCTTCCCTGAGTTGCCAGCAGCAGAGTGGAAGCGGGTATGGGCTGAGCCAAACAAAGCAGACAGATGGCATGAGTACGACTACACATTTGAGATTTGGGAACGCACATATCCTTGGCTGTAAAATTTCCTTCGTGCCTCGCTTGCGTAATGGGTTCCACATTGGCATCATGGCCGCATGGACACCTCTGTACAGATCAAGCAAACGGCAATTAAGAGTCTAAATCCAGCTCCCTATAATCCTCGCAAAATGACTGAGGAGGAGTTTGAAAACCTGAAACGCTCCATCCAAAGTTTTGGCTTCGCAGAGAACGTTGTTGCCAACAAGGACGGGACGATAATCTCAGGCCACCAGCGCATTCGTGCTGCTGAGGCGCTGGGTATGGAAATGGTGCCCGTCTACTTTGTAGACCTGAGCAAGGAAATGGAGAAGGCGATGAACATCGCTATGAACAAGATTCGTGGCGACTGGGATTTGGAGAAGCTGACTGAAGTGCTGAACGAGCTGCCAGCTCCCATCATCGAGCTTGCGGGTTACACGGCAGACGAACTTCAAGACCTCAATTTCATCAAAGACTTCACAATCGACGGAGAGAACAAAAAGCAGGAAGCGAAGGAGGCGAAGGAACCCCAAGAAGTTACATGCCCGTCCTGCGGTCACGCGTTTTTCCTTAATCCTTCCCAAGAAACAGAATGATTATCTCTAAAAAGTTCACGCTTGAATGCGCTCACCAGCTCCCGCACAGCACGCCTGAAGAGTGCGAAACCTACGGCAAGTGCTCCCGTTTGCACGGACACAGCTACAAAGTTCACCTGAAGGTGCGCGGTGATACGTGTGCTGACGGCTGGGTACTCAACTTCTCGACAGTCAGCGATTGGGCGAAAGAGAACATCGAGAACAAGTGCGACCACTACTTCCTGAATGATGTCTATCCAGACATGATTACAACCGCAGAGAACCTTGCTACGCTCTGGGGTAAGATGCTACAGGAGTGGCTGAACAGTACGTATCCTGATCGCAAGCTCTATGTGCAGGAAGTGGAGGTTTGGGAGACTGAGAAGTGCCGCGCTATTGCTACGCAAGAAGATATTACTCCCCCTTCCACAAACGTATGAAAGTCGATCCCAACCCACAGCCCACTGAGCCAGAAGTAAAGATGGTAGACACGAGCGGATGCGGATGCAATGGTTGCGCCTGTGGCCGCAATGCCGCTGCCGACATGGGCAAGACCCCTGACGCTGTTTCAGATGGCAAGCGCTACATCCAGCAGGCTGAGTTTGAAAAGGACATTGCTGCGTTCGCTGACAAGCTTCCGCTCTTCACGGAGAACGGAGTATCGCCAGAAGGCGTGACCCGCGAACAGGCTAAGCCTGTAGGCGAACCAAAGGCACGCACAACGATTTACGGCATTCCTAAGAACGGAACTATCGTTGCACATCATGTTGTGAAGTATCTTCAGTCCCAGGGTAAGGACGTGCAGATCACATACAACCCAGATCATGCAAACTTCATTGTGGATGATTTGATCGACAGTGGACGCACTGCTGCTAAGTATGAGAAGCGTTGGAGCGTTCCCGTGTACGCCATGTACGTGAAGAAAGAAGTGCGCCCTGAGATCGCGGAGAAGTCCGTTTCAAATCTCACGGGCCAGTGGATTGTGTTCCCTTGGGAAGCTGACGTTCTCTCAGAACAAACGGAGAGTGACGCAGTGACTCGCCTTATCGAGATGATAGGCGAAGACCCAAACCGCAACGGACTTCTGGAAACGCCGCAGCGCTACATCAAGGCGTTTAAGGAAATGACTCGTGGCTACACCATGAAGCCGAATCTCACAATGTTTGAGAAGGATGGTTTTGACCAGATTGTGCTGCTGAAAGATATTCCATTTCACTCTCTGTGTGAGCACCACCTGCTGCCCTTCTTTGGCAAGATGCACATTGCGTATGTGCCAAACAAGAAGATTATTGGACTCTCCAAGTTGGCACGCGTTGCAGACAAGTACGCTTGCCGCCTGCAAAACCAGGAGAGAATTGGAGAGCAGATCGTTACTGAACTTATTGAAGCTCTTGATCCACTTGGCGTAGCGGTCATAATTGAAGGAGTCCACCACTGCGCACAAGGCAGGGGAGTGTTGAAAGAGGGAATGAAAATGGTTACAAGTAAATTGACAGGTGTGTTCAGGGACAGTGACAATCAGGCACGTACTGAGCTTCTTCACCTGCTGAAGTAAATGGTTATTTCTGAGATTTTCCACACTGTGCAAGGCGAGGGATACACGACTGGGCGACCAGCCGTGTTTGTAAGATTGGGAATGTGTAACTTGAAATGCAACTTCTGCGATACTCCGTATACGTGGAAGGCGGGGCATGAAGACTACAGCGACGAGGTAAACGAAAGGGTCATGGAAGCGATTGCAAAGTTTCTTGAGGAGTTCCCGTATACGCAGATCGTTGTCTGGACGGGCGGTGAGCCTATGATGCAGCAGCGCGACATTGTGGCTGCTATTGATTACTTGAATCAGCGCTTCCCAGATCGACAACTTGAATACGAAGTGGAAACAAACGGGACGATTCCCCCTCAGAAGCCTTTCGACGAGCGCATCCATCGTTACAACTGCTCTCCAAAGACTGAGCTGTCAGGCAACAGCCAGTACTCTGTGAGGGTAAAGGACTTCGCAAAGACCACGTACAAATACGTTGTGGGTGACAAGGCGCACTGTGAAGAGGCGCTTGCTGAGATTGTGAGACAGGGTCTTCCTCGTAATCGTTGCTTCTTTATGGTGCTGGGCACCTCGGCAAAGGAAATGGAAGAACGCTCTCCCGCCATTGCAGAAGTCTGCAAAAAAGAAGGCATCTCACTTTGCATCCGTATGCAGTGCATCCTTTGGGGCGCTGTACGCGGTGTTTAATTTTTTCCCCCTTTCCCTATGCGCACAACACAGGAACTCGTCGCGCAGTTCACGGACGTAAGCATCCTCCCGCCAGAGGGTTCTAAGGTCGTTCAAATCATTTCTGGCGGTATGGATTCTGTGACGCTTCTCCATTTTCTGACGAAGCATCTCAAGTGTGAAGTCACTACGCTGTCCTTCAACTACGGACAGAAGCATGTTCGTGAGTTGCAGATGGCAAAGGCGAACGCTGCCGCGTGCGGAGTGAATCACCAGATCATTGATCTTCCGTTCATCAGTGAGTTGTTCAAGAGCGACCTGCTATCTAGCGGTGGGGCTATCCCTGAGGGTCACTACGAAGCGGAGAACATGAAGCAGACCGTAGTGCCTAACCGCAACATGATTATGGCTTCCATCGCCGTAGGCTATGGACAGAGCTTGGGCTTCCAATACTTGTCACTGGGCGTACACGCTGGCGACCACGCTATCTATCCTGACTGCCGCGCTGAGTTTATCGAAGCATTCAAGGGTGCAGTAGAGCTGTCAGACTGGAATCCGTTTTCGATCCGCGCTCCATTCCAGAGAATGACCAAGGTGGAGATTCTGGAGATGGGCCTGAGTTTGTCTCCTGCTGTTGATTACTCGACTACATGGACGTGCTACAAGGGCGAAGAAAGCGCCTGTGGTGTCTGTGGTTCCTGCCAAGAGCGTTTGGCGGCTTTCGCGGCTTGCGGAATGGAAGACCCGCTGCCGTACACTGACCGCGAAACGTGGAAGCAACACGTAAAGTGAAGACACGCCTCTACTTCGCAGGCCAAGGAAGCATGGGTTCCAAGTGGGCTTACCAACTTGGGGCGAAGCGCAGACTGTTTGTGTTCACCGACACGAATACAATGAGGAAAGAACCCCCTGAGAATTACCAGGAATCATTCTTGGACTCAGGGGCTTTCTCTGTGTTCACAGGTAAGGCAAAAATTGATGTGCATCAGTACGGAGAGTGGCTGAAGACGGGCGCTCGTCGTTTCACTGTGTACGCGAATCTCGACGTGATTGGCAACCCTGAGGCTACGCAGCGCAACCAAATCATCCTTGAGCAGATGGGTTTGAACCCACTTCCTACGTGGCACATCTCTTCCGACCCAAAGCACTTGCAGGAACTTGTGCGCAAGTACGACTACATAGGCATAGGAGGCATGGTGGGCGTGCCACGCGTTACGCGCGATGCTCGTATGCGCGTGGCGTTTAAGATACGCGAGGAGGAAGGAAAGCATAACAAGTTCCATGGCTGGGGAATGACTGACTTTACGCTGCTGAAGAAGTATCCGTTCTACAGCGTAGACTCAACTTCATGGCTCGGAGCGTTTAGGTTTGGACGGCTGCCCTATGATAAGAAGGGGCACATCATTCAAATGAAGAAAAATTATGTAGGGCTGAAGGTTGGCGGCAAAGCGTCTGCTGACTTGCTCAACCAGTACACAATACGTTTCTATCAGGGTTTTATTGAGAAATACGGCTGCGAAATCACGGATATTCAAGAGTAGCGTAAACCTAGAGTATTAGCTGTTTTGCGCTATTTTATAGTGGATCAAGAACACCATCCTTAGATGTGTCTCCCGTTTCCCCTGGCATAACTAGTACCTGTTATATATACTAGTTTCATACCGCTGCTTAGCAGCACCCCCCCCTTACTTGTATGGACTACCAGATCACCACCATCACGGACAAGTCCGACCACTACGAGCGTATCACGTTCCGCGCACAGAATAAGGATGGATTCATCTTTGGTGCAGATGCTGACTTGTACCGCCGCACGGACTTCAAGGGAAACTGGGAAGCCTGGAAAATCAACTACGGCTCCTGCGGTGAGGACACCTACGAAGGCAAGATGCCCCACGTTGCTGCCATCAATGCAGCCATGGAGAAACTGAAGGAACTCTCAATCTAAATCCCCTCCTCCTTTCCTATGAAACCTCATGTTGCGCAGGAAATGGCTCTCATGCTTATGAGGCAGCATGGGCTGCATGACTGGACATTCGAGCTAAGAGAGCTGAAATCGTACTTTGGATTTTGCTACTGGCACAAGAGACACATTGTACTTTCGCGTCCACTCACTGAACTGAATGATGAGTCGCATGTGCGCAACACGATTCTCCATGAGATCGCGCACGCGCTTACTCCCCGCCATGAGCGCTGCCACGGCAAGGAGTGGAAGAGGATAGCTATAAGTATTGGCTGCAATGGTCAGCGCTGCTACAGCAAGGAAGTAACGAAGCCTATAAGCAAGTACATAGGGACGTGTCCTACTTGCAGCAAGAAGTTTAACGCGCACCGCAGGACGACATGCTCCTGCCCCAACTGCTCTGGAGGCACGTTTTGTATCAAGCATCTTATAACCTGGGAGGAAAGAACCTCAATAGTTTCTGCTTGAATAACTAGTACTTGTTACTGTATTATAAAGGCACATTTACCCCCGCCAAACATGCCAACTTCTACCGCTCCTGTCTCTGTTTACCAAATCATCACCGACGAAATCATCAAGAAACTTGATGAAGGAGTCGTTCCCTGGAGGCAGCCGTGGAAGAACGGAATGATGCCTATGAACTTTGTCAGCAAGCGCCCGTACAGTGGCATCAACGCCTTCCTCCTTTGGTGCTCCGAGTACGACAGCCCGTACTGGCTTACATTCAAGCAGTGCAGCGACCTCGGAGGCAAAGTGAAGAAAGGTGAGCACGGCACGATGGTTGTGTACTGGAAAGTGTCCGACTACAAAGCGAAGAATGAGGACGGCAAGATCGAAGAGAAGAAGGGCTTCCTCCTCCGCTACTTCCGTGTTTTCAATACTGAGCAGTGTGAAGGATTGACCATGCCCAAAGAAGAGCCACGCGTTGTGAATCACCTAAGCGAGTGCGAGAAGATCATCAAAGGATACAAGAAGGCTCCTACTGTCATTATTGCTGGCAGCAGGGCTAGCTACTCGCCCAAGCTGGACGAGGTACACATGCCGCCGCGCAAGGACTTCGAGAGTGATGAAGCGTTTTACGCTACGCTGTTCCACGAGTTCACGCATTCTACAGGGCACGAGAAGCGCCTGAAGCGCGAGGGCATTATGGAGCAGCACTTCTTTGGTGACGCAGTGTACAGCAAGGAAGAGTTGATCGCTGAGTTCGGAAGCGCGTTCCTGTGTGGTACGGCTGGCATTGCACCCTCAACCCTCATTGCTTCCGCTTCGTACATCAAGCACTGGAAGGAGGCTCTGAAGGCTGACAACAAGATGCTTATCTCCGCAGCAAGCAAGGCGCAGAAAGCTACGGAGCACATCCTTGGGATCGAAAAAGACTATACGCAGAAGCCCAAAGCAAAGGCCAAGAGCAAGAAGAAGTAATTCCTTCCTCCTCACTATATGGACGCTATCGAAACCTTTGACTCATACGGAAACTCTGTCAGCATCTATTCTGATGAGGATGCACAGAATCCCCGAACTGAGTGCGACCATTTTGGACACATGATTTGTTTCCACGGGAGGCACAACCTTGGCGATGAACATAAGCTTTCCATCGAGGAGGCTTTGGAAATCGAAGAGCGCACGGATGTTGTCTGCATCGCTCTCTACCTGTACGACCACAGCGGAATCACTATGAGGGCTAGCACTAAGGGGAATCCGTTCACTTGTCCTTGGGACAGTGGCAAGGTTGGAATCATTTATGTGACGCATGATGAAATCAAAAAGGAGTATGGAGCGGTAGATGGCACAAGCATTGAGAAGGCTGCGAAGCTGCTCTTAGCAGAAGTACAAGAGTACGATCAGTACCTTACGGGTGATGTGTATGGCTATGTGGTAACTGATAAGGATGGCGAGGAGATTGATTCTTGTTGGGGCATCTATGGATTGGAGGAGGCAAGGAAGCAGGCCAAGGAAGTCTCTTCCCCTGTTTCACAATGAGGTACTGCGTACAGTGCGGCAAGAAGTGCCTGGAAGATCAGCCCAACTGGAAGACCCGCTGCCCTGAGTGTTTCAAGAATCGTGCTGAGCTACTCAGACAGGGAAAGGCGGGAGGGCAGAAGGATTGGAAGTGGGTACATGGGCACTGGGGCACGATTCCCGTTTCCCATGCAGAGCCGCAATCTTGGACGGCGCAGTACTGCACGCTGTGCGGCCACGCTATCGACATTAAAAAGATTAGGTACGCTGTCGTTAATAGGAATGAGTGCAAAGGACGCGTTCAGTTCGCAGAAGCCAAGTACTGTGGCGATTGCGAAGTGGAAGCTCGTCGCCTCTACACTTACCCCTAATACCATGAAAAAATGTCCATATTGCGCTGAAGGGATTCAGCCAGAGGCTGTGAAGTGCCGCCATTGCGGAGAGTTCCTAACTGCCGAGTTGCGCTCAGGCCAAGCAGTTGAGAAGAAGTGGAACCCTGGATTGGCAGCAGTGCTGTCCTTCTTTATCCCTGGTCTAGGGCAACTGTACAAAGGGCAGTTCCTAGAGGGCGTTCTTGCGTTCATTATTACGCTTATTGCGTACATGTTCTTCGTCGTACCTGGCCTCATCATGCACGGGGCAGTCGTGTACAAGGCGTACACAGCACCAGTCTCACTACCGAAGACCAAGCAATGAAGTCTCTGGGCAGCATCACTTTTGGCTTTTACAATGAGAACACTGCAAGCAATGCCCCGTACTTGTATATCAACGGAGTGCGCTTCTACTTCTCATACCGCACGCTTGTAGCCGTGCATCACTCCAAGGGCTTGTGCGTGAGCGAGAACAGGTGGACTACGACAACAGGGAAGCACTTGAACTGGTTAGACGGGGGCAGTTATGCCAGCAAGAAAGAGCGCTGCAACGAACTGCGCTTTAGGAAGGAGCTGAAAAGGGCGCTGCGGGAAGCCAGAATCACAGAGCTTCCTGAGATAAGAATATGAGAACCATCTAGTGTTTAGGCCACCAGAACACCTTGATTAACTAGTACCTGTTATATATACTGTATGCAGTTCGTTCGACAGTACGTTGCATGGTTCATGCGGCATAACGTCCCAGCGACATGCGTAAAAGTCTAGCCCGTGGTTGAACGAACTTCCTTCGCAATTTATTCCTCCCTTTCCTCATGGAACCAGTCTACTCACAGTTCACACCAGGGCAGCGCGTTCGTGACAGGTATGGCAAGGAACATGTTGTTGCAGACCAAAGTGGCTGCCAAGTTTTCACCGAGGGTGCTCCAAACTGGATTCATCCTTCTAACCTTACCCCACTTCAAGATGGCTCTGCACATTAAAGTTGATGGCACTGAACAGTTCGTTGAACCTAAAGATAAGGTTCTAGGATTCACTTGTGAGGAGTTGTATCCTATTATTGGATGCACCATGGTTGAGGCTCAAAGTATCCACGAGGAAAAATACACCACGATGGTGCTCGATGAAGAGGGTCGCATGAGTGATAAGAAAATTAACAAAAAGGCCACCGAGGTTTGGGCGCGTGCGAATGGCATGACTCCTGAGCAGCTTGTGCAGATGGGGCATGAGATTGTTGGAGATGTTGTTCTTTGCACCTACGCAGAATTCCAATGAACTATCGCCTCCAGCGCAGGCACGAAAACCGCGTAAAAAATGGACTACTTTTTGTTTCCTGCATTGTAGGAAGCATTGCTCTATTTCTTTCCTAACACACACATGAAAAATCTTTGTCTCATTGTTGGCCTTCTCTTGCTTTCTGGTTGCTCAAATCCTCCTGAGAAGAAAGTATCACTTTCACAAGTGAAGGACTGTATCAAGCACGCGGCTGACGCTGAGTATCTTGATCTTCCTACGTTGCGCATGGCTACAACTAACTGCGTGATGGCTCTCGACAACGACGAGAAAATCAATGATCCGTATGATCCGTTCTACCTGTGCGCCATGCAATACATTGCGCCTATGGATTTGACTCCTGAGGTTACGAGCTTCAGCTACCGCGACGACATGCGGCGTTGCATTGCTGAGTACCCAGGCGAGGACTACGTGCAAGGAATCCAGACGGCACTGCTAAAGGAAGATCAGCAAGTCAGAGTGCTTGTGCATGGAAACGAATTGATGGATTGTTACTTCAAGCCTACCGCAACGCACTACGCTGAGGATATTCGTTGCGACTAACCCCTATTTTATGTCACACTTCGTTGTTTACGTTCTTACGGACAAAGTTCCTGCAACTGCTAATGAGGCAGAGTCAGAACTCATGGAAAGCTTCCTTCCTTTCCAAGAGGAGGCAGATGAAGAGTATATGGAGTTTGTGGACATCGAAGACGAATATCGTGAGAAGTATAAGACGCAAACTCGCACGATGCTGCGTCACAGGGTAACAAAGATTGTGGAAGACCCGTATGCAAAAAGGTTTGAAAACCCTATGGACATTGGCACGCGGATACGCATGAAAGCCCCGCAGCACATTGTGCCACCTGAGTACGAGGAGATTGAGATGCCTATGAACCAGATATACAAAACGTTCGATAAGTTTATGAAGGATTACGGGGGACATGAGAAGCCAGACGGACGCGATAGGTATGGCTACTACGCAAACCCAAACGCGAAGTGGGATTGGTTTGTGGTCGGTGGGCGCTGGATGGGCTGTCTCGAAGAGAACTATGATCCCAGGAAAGACCCAGAGAACCTTGAAACATGCACGTACTGCAACGGCACAGGTAGGAGAACTGATGAAGTAGGGCGTGCGAACAAGCACCTACAAGAGAAGTGCAACGGCTGTGAGGGCACTGGCAAGAAGCTGAAGTGGCATCTCAGAGAGATTGGGTGGAGTGCGCCTGTGAGCCGCCTTGCTGCGTACAAGGGTGACAAATTCAAAGAGATGTCAATGCCCTTTGCGTTTCTTACCCCTGACGGAGAGTGGATTGAGGAGGGCGAAATGGGTTGGTGGGGTTGTGTTTCAAGCCAAAAAAAGAAGTCTGACTGGAAGGCAGATGTGAAGAGAGTGTATAAGAAGTATCCGAACCACTACGTGATTGCGGTTGATTGTCACATTTGATTCCAGAATCTCGTAGTTGTCCTTTCCAAACTTTGATTCACCCGCTAACGTACAGGAACCCAATATATGTCACGACCACGAATGTACATCAAAGGCAGACGCAAGATGATGCTTGAAATGACGCTAGCCAAAGCCATGGAGAAGGTCAGCAAGCGCACGAAAATCCCTATGACTACACTTCTTGACGATGCGATAAGCGTCTGGAAGGAAACACGAGCAAAGGCACTTCTTGATTCCAAGGAACCCAAGAAGATGCTATCCTTGCCGTATGGACGAAGCGCAGAACCCGCAACCACAGCCGCAGCAGCCACCCCAGTTGCCGCCCTCGCCGCCTGAGGCAATCATTCCTGAGGTAGTTACGTCAGACGAGGAACTGAAGCGCAGACAGAAGAACCCGCGCCGTTATACGGTGATTACGGAGGCAATCATCGAGAAGCTGGAAGCAGCGTTTTCGATTGATGCAACTGACGGAGAAGCCTGTGCGTATGCGCAAATCTCGGAAGCTTCTTATTATGGGCACATGAAGAGTGACCAGACTTTTGCTGATCGCATGGCCGCAGCCAAGTACATGTCCATTCTTCGCGTCAAGAAGGTTGTTTCTAGAGTGATCCAAGAGGGAGATGGAAAGCTTGCTTTGAAGTTCCTAGAACTCAGACAGCGTGAAAACTACCACAAGAAGATCGAGGAAGAGGTTACTCAGAACACTGTTGAGCAGCTTCTTGATGATGTGGAAAAGGGTACCGAATACCCCAAGCAGAAGGGGAAAGATGTAGAATCCCACCATGAGCCTGAACAGAATCCTGGAACACCAGTGGCGACTTGAGCACCTCTACTGGTTCAAACCCAAGGAAGGAGGCAGATCAACGTTCATCCCAAACAAGTTCCAGCAGGCGCGTTATGATCGAATCTATCCCAAGTTCCAGTCAAAGAAGGGGCACAAGGAAATCGAACTCAAGTCGCGCAAGTTTGGATCGACAACAGGGTGCGTATTCATGTGCCTTGACTGTACAGCGTACAGGAAGAGTACTGAAGCCGTTACTATGGCGCACAAGAGTGAGAAGGCAACGGAGATTTTCAATACGATTGTTCGCCCAGCGTGGGATGAGATACCACGGGCACTGAAGCCCCGTGATCGTTTCAACAACAGAACGGAGATCGACTTGATGAAGTCCATCCGCAGCAAGTACATCGTGTCTGGAGACTTGAAATCTTCCACTCCTGACATCCTGCACTTGACTGAGGTCGCGTACTTTGAGGACGACGAAAAGATCAAGGAAGCGCTTGCCGCCCTTTCACAGTCGCATGGGATATGTGTTGCTGAGTCTACAGGGCACGGCGTAGGCAACTGGTTTGAAACCATCTTCATGGAGGCGTACAAGGCGCTGAAGCAGGGCAAATATCACGAGTGGCTGGCAGTGTTTAACCCGTGGTTTGACGACTCTTGGAACCGCGTCATGGTGCATCCTGAAATGACACTGAAGTACGAATCTGAGGCGCGTGAGCTGCAAGCCAGACACAAGCTTACAGATGCACAGATTTTCTGGTGGGATCAGCGTAAGCAGGAGCACCGCGATCTTGTGTACCAGTACTACCCTGCTGAGCCTGAAGAGGCGTTCTTGCAGTCTGGCCGCCAAGTCTTCAGCCAATTGATTATCAAGGCTATGTCTGAGCGCTACGAGCGTCCGTGCTTGCGCGAGGAGAATGACATCCAGGTTTTCCAAGAGCCAGACGAAAATGAATTTTATGGATTTGGCGTGGACACTGCTGAGGGTCTTGCGCACGGCGACAACTCCGTAATCTCCGTTATGAAGAAGTCCACAGGCGAGGAAGTGGCACAGTGTGCAGGTCACATTTCTCCTCACGAACTTGCCAAGAAGTTGGGGCTACTGGCACGCATGTATCGCAATCACATTTGTATCATTGAGCGCAACAACCACGGCCATACAGTGATTGCCTACGCGAAAGAGGACGATCAGCTCAACCTGTACCAGAAGGAAGTGACAGACTTGGTGCTGAACAAGATCACGAAGAAGATTGGTTGGGATACTACTGAGAGCAGCAAGAGCTTGGCAATTGATACGCTGTCACGCGACCTTGAAGACGGAGTCTGCATCCCGTACTGCATTGAAACGTATGATGAGTTGCGCACCTACGTACACGGAGAGCGCGGCAAGATGGGTGGCCTTCCTGGGAAGCATGACGACAGAGTTATCGCACTTGCGCTAGCGAACATGGCCGCAAAGGAAAGTCGCATGGGCGATATTATCTCTTGATTCTAATAGGGACGTGATATAGTGGCGGCATGAAAGCCAGCCACCACGTATCGCAAGAACCGTTTTTCCCAGAGAGCATCATCAACGCGAAGCTCACAAACTTCGTGCATGAGGGCAACTTCTACATCCATGGAGGTTTCGATGCTACGCTTTCTCTGGAAGTAATCCCGCAGCTTGTGCAGCAGATCAATCTGAAGTCTGGATGCAAGGCAGGAGGGAAGATCAGCATCTATGTAGAATCCTCTGGGGGGTTCTCCAGCTACGCCTACAACATCATCGCTCTTATGGAGCGTGCAAAGGCGTGGGGTATCACAGTGGAAACGTATGTGTTTGGCGATGCGTTCTCTTGCGGATCGCTTGTGGCCTGCGCAGGTTCCCCTGGCAGCCGTTTCATTGGCCCGTATGCAGAGCACCTGTGCCACTTGGGACGAGCCAGCACGGGCTACTCTTCAAATGACGTTATCCACCAGCGCAACGCAGACACTGTTCAGGAGCACTTCAATCGCATTCGTGCGATCTACATGAAGTACGCAAAGATCAAGAACCTGAAGAAACTTATCCATGATGATGGCCTCACTTTCCGTGGACAAGAGATCATCAAGAATGGTTTGGCTGATAAGATGATCTAATTGCAATTGCATTTCCCAAGGTGCGAAACTACAATCTCCCTGGACTCACGGGCGGTAGCCCTCGTTCGGCCTGATGGTTTCAGAGCGGAACAGTGAGTCCGTTTACGCCCAATGGACACAGTTACCACAGATGTACGCTATGAGGTTTACAAGCGTGACAACTATCAATGCCAGAATCCCTTCTGCAAAACTCCCAAAGAGAAGCAGTACATCACTCTGCACCACTGCATTTTCAAGTCGCAGTACAGAGAGCCAGACCGCGACAGCCCGTGGAACCTGATGGTTTTGTGCGGATACTGCCACAGAAGCATCCACAGAAGACCTGACCGCAACGTGGGCCTTCGTGAATACTGCGTGGAGATCGCCATTCGCCGCAGAACGTTTGGAACAATTCCTGAGCAGTGGGCGACAGGGCAGTACTGGCGCAGGAGGATCAAGCGTGCCTACGTTGCGCGTGTGCTAGGCAGAGAGCGAGAGTTCGTGCTTACGCCTTCCCAGGGCTTGCTTATCAAGAACAGGTTTGTTGCTATTTCCAGGTTTGCATCGTGTCTGGAACAGATCACAAAGCTGAAAGCACAGGGACAAGAACAGGAAATTGTTGTCCAAGAACCTTTGGATCAATCATTGGAGAATGGGTTGGAAATCGTGGCTCCACAAGTTTCTCCCCTTCTGGCGGTAAGTAGTTGATACTGCCGCCAGATCATTGATAACACAGGCAGGACGGGGGAAACCTTTATCTCCAAACGTTTCCCTTTACTCTCCCTTATGTACACAACACTTGTAACTGTGGAGTACGAAGACCCGTACCCAATCAAGAAGGAGTTCCGCATCAAAGCGTGGAAGCTCCACACCTGCATCTCTCGTGCCATGCGTCAGTTCAAAGCTGAAAACAAGCCGAGCCGCAGCGTGAAGTCGTTCCGCATCCGCACGGATGTGCTCGACCATCTCAGCCAGCGTGCATTCAAGAAGCTTCAGGATGGCGAAGAGCCTGTTGCCAAGGAGCCTAAGGCTGAAAAGAAGGCTGCTCCCAAGAAGGTGAAGGCCGTGAAAGCGGTGAAGCCTTTGAAGGTTGTGGCCGAGAAGAAAGCCAAGGTGAAAGCGCCTGTGGTGAAGAAGCGCCTCGAAAAGGCCAAGGAGGAAAAGAAAGAGGCTGCTCCAGTCGTGAGCGAGAAAAAGGAAGGCAACACTGTCTTCCAGAATCTCTTCGCAAAGAAATGACACTATCTCCCGTCCTGCTACTTGCAAACAACACACACCCGTACTATTATTTATCCGTGAACGGAAGCACCTACAACCGCTGGCGACTCTAATCAACAACGCTCATACGTCAGTGGTGTAACGGTAGCACAAAAGCCTCCAAAACTTTTAGCGTTGGTTCGACTCCAACCTGACGTGCCAAACATCTTGTCAACGCTTTTGCAGTTGCAATCCTGTTTCCTCGTGCTAGACTGTCGCCATGGCTCACGCAAATGCCATTAGCGGCTCGGTCAAATTTAGCTCATCCATGTGCAGTTATTTGCTAATCAAGCGAATACTGACAAGCGGGTTTATAGGAAGCTAGAAGATACGAGTGCCGTTACTTCCCAACCCGCAAAGCAAGGCGGGTTTTTTGTTTCTTGGAATCATAGGCAACCTTGGAGGGCGGCGACCATGGTGGTTGAACTGTCTTGAAAACAGTGCTATCCGCAAAGGATAAGGGTTCAATTCCTTCGCCCTCCGCCATTTTTTTGGAGGAATGACAGAGCGGTAACTGTGTCAGCTTGCTAAGCTGAAGCCTACCGAAAGGTAGCGTAGGTTCAATCCCTACTTCCTCCGCCATACGGTGCAGTAGCCAAGTGGTAAGGCGTTTGCCTGCAAAGCATTCACGCATGGGTTCGATTCCCATCTGCACCTCCAACATTTACGTGATTCGTAAGGCAGCCAAGCTGTAGCAGCTCAAACATTGCTTGGCGCTCAGCAGCCATTGCTTCGCCTAGATTGCGCTTACGCGCACATGCTCCCTTTTCCACCCGCGTGGCAGCCATCATACATTCGTCTGTCTCAGGAACCTTGACCTTAAATTCGCAGTCTTCGCATTCAAAGTGTGGCATATCCACACTCTACACCTCATGCCCAAGTGATGAAACTGGCAAACATGTTGCTCTCAGAAAGCAAATTTTGTGGGTTCGACTCCCACCTTGGGCACCAATTTAGATAGAATACAGACATGGACATGGGCGAATACATGAAGGATTACAGGGCAAGACGAAGAGCCAGGGCAATCGTCCTCTTGGGAGGAAAGTGCGTTGAGTGCTCTTCGACTAAGAACCTGGAGTTCGATCACAAAGACCCAGCCACAAAAGACAAAGAGGTTTCCAAACATCTTTGGGATCAGAAGCCAAGCGTCATTGCGGCTGAGCTGCGCAAGTGCCAGCTCCTCTGTGAGGACTGCCACAAGAAGAAAACAAAGAAAAACGGCGACATCTCTCGTGAACGTGAAGCTGCGCAACATGGATCACTGAGGATGTACAAAGCGTACAAGTGCCGCTGCAACGCCTGCACAGAAAACCACAGACAATGGCGCAGGGGATACAACGCAAAGAGAAAGCTCATGGGTCGTTATACCGCTATGGACGCGGGGCAGCCTGTAAAACTGTCGTCTTAGGGCAGGGAGAGTTCGATTCTCTCACGGCCCACCATGAGGGTAGGTGGTGGAATGGTATACACGTAGCGTTGAGAACGCTATGCCTAACGGATTGAGGGTTCAAATCCCTCCCTACTCACCATAATTTCATCGACAAACACAAATGCTGTGATAGCCTGTTTCCATGCAGGAGAAGAAGATGAATGCCAACGGAGTCAAAGCAAGGCAGCGCTCAGACAATGTTGATCGCGCTCAGGCTTATCGTGAGTGGTGCAGGGATACGGGTACGAAAGGAGATTACATGGGCGATATTGATTCAGTGGAATGGAGAGGCATAGGAGGAAAACTGCTTCCCGTAGCCATTATCGAGATCACCATGGCAGAAAAACACATAACAGTGAACGACAAGTACTTGGAGACAATCATTTGGAGAGTCTTCACACGCGATCACTGGCAGGGGGAAATGGCTACGTATGCAGCAAAAGCGCTGAATGTACGAGCATACCTCACTCTGTATCGAGAGGGCTGTACGGAGTTCTGGGTCTACAGCTTCGCAAGGAAGGAGTGGAAACACTTCACGCCAGAGCAATACCAGGTCTTCAGGCACAACCTGAAGCCAATCCAAGGGTCAGTAACTCAGTCGGTCTAGAGTGCCAAGCTCTTAACTTGGAAGTCGCGGGTTCGATTCCCGCCTGACCCACCATAAGCCCCGTTGGTATAACGGCTATTACAGTGAGCTTACATCTCATAGAAGCGGGTTCAACTCCTGCACGGGGCACCAACTATTTGCTTTGGGATTCAAACGTGTGATACGATTGGGATACTAGTTATTTCCCTATCTCACTTATGTCACTCGCAACTATCTCAAACAAGATCACTGTAGACGTAAAAAACGTGAAGCAGATCACTGAAAACCTCGCTGTTATCTCGTACACAAACGAGAAGCACGAGCGCCAGGACAACCTGTACAACGTTCGCTCAGCAGAGGTCATGGACACGCTTCTCCTTGTTCCTGCGGGAAAGAAGGTCACAGCCGTCCTTGCTCCTAACGAAGGCACGTCTGACTTCAATGGTCACCCTGACTGCGTAGCCGCAACTGTTGTTGGCGCTGAGGAAGCTCCTGCACCTGAGGCTCCAGTTGAGGAGGAAACACCACCTGCTCCAGAAGCTCCCGTTGAGACAACGGAAGAGGCTCCAGCAGCGTAACTAACAGCACACACTGGCTTCGAGGATAAGGCTTACCCGCACGGGTAGCCTTTCCGTTTATGCGGGTGTAGCACAATGGTTAGTGCAAACGTCTTATACACGTAAGGTTGAGGGTTCAAATCCTTCCACCCGCACCAAAAAATACATGGGTCTGTAGCTCAATGGTTCGAGTACCCGCCTTTTAAGCGGAGGGATGTGGGTTCAAGTCCCACCAGACCCACCATGCGGCGCGGCTGGCAGTGTCTTACGAGCGTTTCATAAGCGTTCCAAGTGGGTGCAATTCCCACCCGCGCTACCACTTAAAACACAGCAAAACAGCGATTTGTGACAGTATATCACCATTGATAACTAGTACTAGAAATGCTATACTGTTTACAGTTATTTCATACCCACATACATATATGTTCCCTCGCAGAATGGCGTACAGCTTTAACTGGAAACAGAAAGCTCTCTACGCCGCAATCGTTCTTTTCTTCCTGTGGATGGGCGTAAAAGTGTACGCTGCCAACGTGGAAACGCGTGCTAATCAGCGCACTGCGTGCATCACGAAGGCTGAATCACTTCTGGTTTCTGTTGCCGCAGGCGACGACCAGCTAGCTGCTGCGCTCACAAGTGCGGCACACAAGGGCGCTCAGGACTATTGTCTGAGCAAGTTCTAAAGGAAACGCAAGAGCGACTAGGTACTGGCATTGCTACAATGCTGGTGCCTATGTCCGTTCCTAAAGGATTCTTTGGCCCCAAGGCAAGAGGGAAACACATGACTTTCATCAAGTCGTACATCCCGTTCCTTCGGGCGCTCCAAAGGGAGGACTGGCTCAGCTCCTTCCGCGCAGGCATCATTGATGGCAGCGCAGGAAACGGAGAGCGGTTTATCACTGTAGAGCTGCAAGATTCAGTGTCATTCAGGCTCAAGCTTAAAGGGGACGGCGCAGTACAGAATGTCTTCATCAAGACCAACATGCCGTTCGATACAGACACCATAACTCTAAGGATTGCGAACTTGCTTCACGAAAGGAAGTTCACTAACATAGGAGTCAGAGCAAGGAAAATCGTGAGGGCGTAGCACAATGGTAGTGCGTTTGATTGCCAATCAAGATGCGCGAGTTCAATTCTCGTCGCCCTCTCCAATTCAACTCTATGGAAATCGAGCGAAAATATCTCGTGAAAGAGTTACCGAATCTCCGCACGTTGCAGTCAGCACGTATCAGACAAGCATATCTATTTATCACTGAAGACGCTGAACTAAGACTGCGCGAGATCAACGGACATTACTTTGCGACCATGAAGGGTCGAGGCACATACCAAAGGGAGGAGATAGAAACACAAATCGCCCCTAAGGTCTTCAAGACACTTTGGAAGCACTCACATGGTTGCATCGTAAAAGAGAGATACATATTCCCCTACGCGGGTCACGCAATTGAGATCGACATCTTCAAAGAGAAGCACGAAGGTTTGATCCTTGCAGAGATCGAATTCCTAAACCTCGAAGAGTACAGGCAGTTCGTAAAGCCTTCGTTTCTTGGAGAGGATGTGACGGAATACCCGCAGTACCAAAACAGACACCTATCTCAAAACGCACAGCCCTAGAGCCGTGCGTTGTCGCGCTAAGAAACGCGAACGAGTACACACATTGTATCATGCTTGCGTGACGGAACGGTATACGTAGTGGTTTCAAAAACCACCGCCTGAAACATGGATTGTGGGTTCGATTCCCACCGCAAGCACCATATGGGAGCGTAGCAAAATGGTTACTGCACTCGTCTGATACACGAGAGATATGTGAGTTCAAGTCTCACCGCTCCCACCATATACCCCTGTAGTTTAATGGAAGAACGCAAGTGTTCTAAACTTGCTGTGCGGGTTCGATTCCTGCCAGGGGTACCATTATCTTCGCGTCTGATCGAACTCTTGGATTCTTTGCAGCAGACTAGCAACATCATCATTCATTGCTCCTGCATCACTGTCGAAGAGCGCCGCAAAACGCTTGCGCACTTCTTCTACAGCAGCTTCCCAGTGTTCCGCATGGCCGCGATTGCGGTCAATCTTCTCAGCCGCCCTCACGAGTTCGCGGTGAGTCACTTCCATACATTCATTATACACCTTGGGCTGTAAGCTAAACTGGTGCTAGCGCTGCATTGAAGACGCAGAGTAGTGGGTTCGATTCCCTCACAGCCCACCAATTGCCCTGTTAGTTCAACGGACAGAATACGTGGTTTCGACCCACACGATGAGGGTTCAATTCCTTCACAGGGCACCATTACATATTGATTCTTCCTTCACAGGAGATATACTAAGTGCGAGAGGACGTTCAATGCTGCGGTTCACGTCCCCAGACTGTCTCCTGAGGTAGCTATAACCCTCCTGAGAACCCCCTCTTGCTTATTCTTTCCACCCCTCGACGTGAGAGTATGGAACATCGCCTAATCCACAGACACAGACGTATGCCTATCCACGCCAAGCCTTCATCAGACTGGGCGGGGAGGCTCGACACAAATGATTTGGTTGCCGACGATGCCATTGAAGACTGGAAGCGCGAAGGTTTTGTAAGTGAAGCTGCGTGCCAAAAGTTCCATGACAGCATTACCAAGAGAGCAGCGAAGAGCCTGAGAAAGGCTCGTATTAGTGATAGGGATAAGAAGAAGTACAGGGAGAAGCGCGACAGGCTGAACGAACAAGTCCTGAAAGGTTTCCGCTTGAAATGGTCTGGGCAGGAGTGCTAGAATGATCGCAGCGCGGTAGTGAAAGCTGGCATCACACGAGGCTCATAACCTCGAATACAAGGTTCAAATCCTTGCTGCGCAACCAAAGCAATCAACTACGCCTCGCACAACGGGGCGTTTTTTGTGTCAATCACAATCTGCTTGCAATCCTTTTTCCACCTGTGTAGCATAACGCACGTACTCATGTTCTCTAATTTCTTCCATCCAACGGCACCGACAGCAACCGAGCGTCCAGCCACGGAAGGAGGGGATTGCGGAGGTGGGTGCTGCAAGCGGTAATCCGACGATACCACTTGAATAAGCTGCCCACCTCCCGCAAGGGAAGATGGGTGTTCTTTGTTTCCAACGGCAACTTTCCTCTCATCGTATAGTGGTTATTACGTTGGCTTGTCACGCCAGATACGCGAGTTCAATTCTCGCTGGGAGGGCCATATCAGGGAGTAGCTCAGCTAGTGAAGAGCGCGCGGTTTGGAACCGTGAGGCCGCAGGTTCAATTCCTGTCTCCCTGACCAATTAAGAGCGCATAGTTCAATGGACAGAACATAGCCCTGCGAAGGCTGAAACGAAGGTTCGACTCCTTCTGCGCTCACCATACATGCGGGTGTCGTATAACGGCTATTACCTTGGTTTTCCAAACCAAAGACGAGGGTTCAACTCCCTCTACCCGCTCCATCTCCAAGTAGTGTAAGCGCACAGCCAGAGTAATTACCTGGATAGAGTCAGCTAGCGTCTGACTGCGGAGGCCAACATGGGCTGATAGTGTAGATGCACGGCGCACTTGTGCGTTAGGCTGAGTGTAACTCTCAGTAAGCCATCCAACCAAACTCTCGACGGCGGGGTCGAATGATGAGTATGTCCTGTCCTATTCGCCAGGAAACAGCTCTAACCTCGCTACGTCACGCACGGAAAAATGTTGAGAGTACTTATGCCGCGTTAGGCGACTCTGGTAGAGCCACCTCGTTCTCATCGAGGAGTTAGCGGGTTCGATTCCCGCACGCGGTACCAATGTGGGGAGAACAGCGAAAGCTGCCTATTCCCGCTCCAAATGCCCCGTTCGTCTAATGGCTAGGATTCGTCCCTTTCAAGGACAGAAAATGGGTTCAATTCCCATACGGGGTACCATCAAGGGGCTGACGCTGAGGTAGCGATGCACTTTTGCAAAGTGAATGCAGCGGGTTCGATTCCCGCCAGCTCCACCAAATTTCCCTTAATGGGGGTGACAGGTATCGACAGCGTGAATCTGTCTGGAACCTGCTTCTGTCGGGGTTTCGCACGTTTTGCCCCTTACCCACAACGCGCATCATAAATGCAGAATCTACGATTCTCGGTGTCGCTGAGATGATTGCGAACGCAGTGGAACTGCCTTCGTATCAGTCTGAGCTGGCATACGCCTAAGCAATACTTGGGCTTGGCTCCCTTTGACCCCTGCTACAAGGAACAGCCAACATAGCAGGAAAATCAGTTGTCCAACTGCAACAAATGGACTGGTGGACGCGAAAGCACGGGAGCCATAATTCGAGCAGCCATGCGGTGACAGGCAATGTGGTGTCACAGAAAGCTCCTAAGAGAGTGTCCTCTCTCCAAAAGGACATGACAGTACAAGCAATCCATTCACACGTTGGACGTGGGTTCAATTCCCACCACCTCCACCATTATGGTGATCGTCGTCTATTGGTAAGACATAGGTCTGTGAACCCTAGAAAGGCGGTTCGATCCCGCTCGATCACCCCATACATGCCTCCTAATCTTAGACAGCGAAGAGTCGCACTTGTAATGCGAATAGCAGGGCGCAAGTCCCTGAGGAGGCTCCACAATGCCGCTATAGCTCAATGGTGGAGCAATGGTATCGTAAACCAAAGGTTGCGAGTTCGACTCTCGCTAGCGGCTCCATTCTGCTAACATATAGGTGTCTTTAAGACCGTCCTGCCCACAACGTTATGGGGCCATGGGAGAACATCACTGCTGATGAAGCACTACTATCACTCGGAGTTGATAGACCGAGACTACTAGGAGTTCTTCCCATTGCGCTTCTTTGCTGCCTTCTTAGGCGGCTTTTTGCTGTATTCCTTGCACTGTCTGAACAGCTCCAGCAGCTCCATTCTGCGATCCTCAGGGGAAAGCAAAAGGAGGAAGTTGCCGTACTCCTTAAAGTTCTTGTGCCTGTCCACGGAAAACTTGATCGCAAGTTGTAGATCACTGTTTACCTGTTCCTCCCAGCTAGTAAGCAACGCCTCGAAGATCATGTCTATTAGTATACGCTTGCAACGCCCTCAGGATTTGCTACACTAGGGGCATGTTCGTAGCTTCTACGCGCACAGGCCCACAAAATACACAGCAGCGCTAAGCGCTGCCCAAACACCATATCCGCAGAAGTCCTCATTCCCTTGTCGTATAAAGGTAATACAAGTGACTGTTAATCACTGAATCTTGGTTCGATTCCAAGCGAGGGAGCCAATATAGGAAATGTTCTTTACAATATAGGCATGAAACTCTGCCCTAAGTGCAAGCACGAAAACACTACATCTTCGTCTTACTGTCGAGACTGTAGGAACACTTATCAGGCAGGGTGGTATAAAAAACATCCCTTCTCTATAAATGCTTCTGCGCAGCGAAGAAAGAAGGCGATCAGGGATTTGATTGTTGCAGCTAAAAGCATTCCATGTTGCGACTGCAACACACCATACCCGTACTATGTCATGGACTTCGATCACGTCAGAGGTGAAAAGAAGTTCAACATTTCTATCGCAGCCGTAAAGCTAATGAGCATCGCAATCGTACAGTCTGAGATCGAGAAGTGTGATGTGGTATGTGCCAACTGCCACCGCGAAAGAACATTCAAGCGCATTCTGGGGTCTGCTAAAGGTAGGCAAACAGTCTCTGAAACTGTGAACGCTGGTTCGAGTCCAGCCCCCAGAGCCAATGATCCCAGGTCTTCTAAAGGTAGGAATGCGGCCTTTGAACCCGCTAATGTTGGTTCGATTCCAACCCTGGGAACCAAATAACAAGTACTTCCTATTGATTTTCCTGAAAGTTTGAAGGACAATCTCAGCATGAGTATCGTTACTAAAGGAGGCGACCACGGCGAAACATCGCTCTATGAGGGTCGCATCCGCAAGGACAATCCCATCATCGAAGCCTACGGCACAGTGGATGAGCTGAACTCCTTTGTAGGAGGACTCGTGGAGGAGCGCATACAGAACATCCTCTTTAAGATGGGTGCGCAGTTGTGTGGTGCCAACAAAAGTGTTTCCCAGGAAGACGTAGAGTACGTGGAGGGTCTGATTAAGGAAGTGGAAAAGAAACTGCCGCCCCTGAAGAAGTTTATCCTTCCTTCTGGGCAGCTTCATATAGCACGCGCAGTCTGTCGCCGCGCTGAACGCCGTGTCGTTGCTATAGGAGTCACAGGCGCTGCAATCGTATTCTTGAATCGTCTGAGCGACTATCTTTTCCTTTTGGCACGGAAACCTAATGATAAGTCAGTGGAATACTGAGCCGTCAAGACGTTCACGCTCAGGAAAGATTGACTATCTGGTACCTCGTAATACACTCCTGAACATTCCCCTCTCCGCACTATGATGTACTTTGGTATCGCCATTGGATTCGTCATGGGTGTCCTTGCGACACTCCTCATCACCGCTCTTGTTGAAATCGTAAATATGAAGGGTGGTGAGGTGAAAAAGAAATAGCGTTTTATTTCCTTTACTCTTTTTCTCCCCCGCCCAGTATGAATGCACAATTCAAACTGATTGCGTCAGGTGCCGCGCTTCTCGTCGCTCTGATCGCTGTAATACTTCTGAAGCCTTTCACGATCATCCAGACCTATGAACGTGGAGTTGTTTTGCACTTTGGTGCCTTTGAAGGTCAGGTCATGCAGCCAGGTCTGAACTGGTACAACCCTATCACAAAGGATGTTGTGACTATTGATGTGCGAACGCAGAAGTTCCAGATCGACAAGTCGCAGGCGTACAGCAAAGACCTCCAGGTAGTAACTATCGAAAGCGTGCTGAACTACAACCTTGATCCAATGCAGGTTGGAAAGATTTATCAGACCATTGGAACGGATATCGAAGGAAAGGTGATTCGTCCCTCCACAGAAGCATCCGTTAAAGAAGTAATCGCGCAGTACACTGCTGAGCAAATCTTGGCACAGCGCGGTAAGGTTCAGGATGAAATCCAGGCAGCCATCGTAGAGCGCATGACACCAGTGAACGTTGTCGTGACGCAGTTCTCCATGGTGAATGAGGATTTCTCTGACCAGTTCGAGGCAGCTATCGAGCGCAAGCAGGTAGCAGCGCAGGACGCAGAAGCACAGGCTAACGTCACGAAGCAGGAAGAGCAGAAGAAGAAGCAGGAAATCTTGAAGGCTGAAGCTCTTGCTGAGAAGTCACGTTTGGAAGCCCAGGCTCTGAACAACCAGGCATCCGCAGACACGCTGATCCGTTTGCGTCAGGCCGAGGCACAGCTTGAAATGGCGAAGCACTACAAGGGTGATGTCCCTGCTACGCTTATCATCAATGGCGAAGGTAACAACGGCGCAGTGCCTTTCTTGCCAATCAACATTAAGTAGTTATGCAACACTTCCTCAACATCCTCGGCCTTGCCCTAATCTCAGGGCTTCTCAGCTTCGCACTTGCTTCGTGTAAGTACACAAAGAAGAGCGAGTACAACGGCGAGTGGGGATTCAACCCAGAAATGACTCCCGTTAAAGTGGGTTTCTGTGGCCTCATGTCGTTGTCGATCTTCTTCTTGTTCATCTAAATGTTCGCCCTGAATCAGGTTCTGGCAGCCGTGCTGATAGACAGCGCCCTGCCAGACCTGGTTCCTGAGGAAAAGGATTTCCTGCTGTACAGACTCGCAGGAGGAACTTTGCAAAATATGTCAGAGATCACGGGTGTGAAAACGTCAGAACTTGCGCAGGAGGAACGCAAAATAATGAGTAGGCTCCGCGGAGAAGTTCCCGTGCATCTCACAAAGAAAGAATAATCCTTCAGCTTCGCCATTGTAACTATGGAACGAACAGCACTATTGTCCGTCTACGCCCCCTGTTTATATGGCTGTAAGCCTTTATCCAACACACCGACTTCAGTGGAAAATACTGGCTCTCGCACAGGAGAAGGACATTGGCGAGTTCACGCTCAAGGCGATCAATGAGGCTATTGGAGGGAACTCCTCTCCGCAGATTATTCGTCACCATGTCGCGCACCTGATTAAGCTTGGTTACCTGAAGTTTTATACGGATCAAGAAACGTTCGAGAGCAAGTGTGTGGTGGACAAGGACAAGGTGACTGGGGCTAAAAAGTTCCTTAAAGATCAGCAACCATGACCGCTTCACGACTTGCTGCTATTGGGGTCACTATCAACATGTCAGTGTTTTGCCTGAATGCGTTCCTGGGACTCTTCAATCTTTTCTTTGGCAACCCGTGGCTGGCACTCCTTGTACAATTCCCGTTCTGCCTGTTTAACGGCTACATGGCTGTTCGATCACTGGGTGGCAAACTCCTTCCTTTCTAATTATGGCTATCGTCAGTGCAGCGCATCTCAACTGCAATCTCCCCAAGTACGATGTGAAGAACATGGTGAAGGCGCTTCGTAAGTGCCGCAAGGAAACCTTTATTCGTGAAGTAGTGTGTGGCACGTACACATGGAGCAGATTCCAGACAATGCGTAACAGTCAGAAGAAGCAAAATGTCCGTGTCCTCACGGGAAGCTTTTTTGGAATACCCGCAAGGATTGACACAAAAATGGAACGCGGGGCATGGCAATTTATTGACAATAAGGGTAGGGTAGTGACGCAAGGCATCATCCGTCCCCCTTTCATAGAATGACCCCAAGAAAGAATACGATCACGTTCTGCAACGGCACAAAGTACATGTCCGTTGAAGTCCCGTCTGGAACGTTCCGTATTCCGCATGTTGAAGCTGATCTTTGCTTCTCTTGCTATTGGCTGCTCTTCCTCAAGATGAAGCTGGCACTCCTCACTCGTTCCTTCAAAGGAGGAAAGTATGCGGATGCTAGTTTTAAGCTGTGCCACGATTGTGCTGAGAATTTTGAGTCTGTTATTCCCACAGGTAAAATCACATCACAGGAAACCGCATAGTCAAGATTAAAGCTTTGCATTCTTCTAGGTGCAGAGCTACAGTCGTTTTCCTATGCGACTCAACTCAAAGACCACAGGCACACGCCGTCCAGCTCCTATCAAGAACCGCGCAGGCGGTGAGGCGTACAGCATGACTGCTCCTCTGGAACTTTATGCTGCGGTTTGCACGTCAGCTTTGTCTGACAAGTTTTATGAAAGCTCTGATGAGAGACTTGAGCGTATCCTTAGACTGCTTCCGCAGGTGAAGCCTCACTTCGCCATGAAGTTGGCTGTGTATGCACGCGAACAGATGCACCTCCGTACAATCCCCGTTGTGCTGGCTGTTGAGATTGCTAAGCTCTGCAACGAGCAGGACTACGGCATCTACGAGCGTCAGATGGTGGGCAAGACTGTGAATCGCATCGTGCAACGCGCTGATGAAATCACGGAACTTCTTTCGTACTACCAGACAGCCAATGACCGCACAGGCACGAAGAAGCTCAACAAGCTTTCCAAGCAGGTGCAGAAAGGTCTGTCGCAGGCGTTCAACAAGTTCAACGAATACCAGTTCGCCAAGTATGATCGTGGCACAGCCGTGAAGCTTCGTGATGCCCTGTTCCTTGTTCACCCAAAGCCCAAGAATGCCGAGCAGCAAATCATCTTCAACAAGATCGCTGACAAGGACTTGGATACTCCTGAAACGTGGGAAGTGGGCTTGTCAGGTGCAGGGCAGGGTTTGGATAACGATGAGGAGAAGATGGAAGCTAAGAAGGAAGTTTGGGAAGCACTCGTAGCTGAGGAACAGTTGGGATACATGGCTATGATGCGCAACCTTCGCAACATGCTCCAGGCAGGCGTATCACGAAAGACGATTGATAAGGTATGTGAGTTCCTTGCAGACCCTGAACAGGTCGCCAAGAGCAAGCAGTTCCCTTTCCGCTTCCTCGCTGCACACCGCGAGATTGCGAACATCAGCTCCGTTGATACTGCCCCTCTGATGGAAGCGCTTGAAAAGGCTATGGACGCTTCAGCAGCCAATATTCAGGGCTTTGACCGCGATACAAGCGTATTCATTTCCACCGACTTCTCTGGTTCCATGGGATCAATGCTGTCTGAAAAGAGCAGCATCCACATGTGGGAAGTGGCCTTGGTACTCGCAATGTTGATGCGTGATCGCTGCAAGTCAGTAATCACGAGCGTGTTTGGAACAACGCACCAGGTGTTGAATCTGAGTAACCGCAGTGGTATACTGTCGAACTGCGCAAAGCTCAGTGTAGACCAGCGTAACGACATTGTAGGAAGTTCTACGAACGGGCACTTGGTCATTCAGCACCTCCTTGATGAAAAGATCGTTATGGACAAAGTAATGCTGTTCTCTGACATGCAGCTCTGGAACAGTGGATACGATTCGCGCAGCTTTGCGTCCAAGTGGCACGACTACAAGCGTTTCAACCCAAAAGCTAAGCTGTATCTATTCGATCTCCAGGGATATGGAGACACCCCCCTTTCCACAGCAGAGCAGGACGTGTACCTTATCGCAGGTTGGTCAGAAAAGATATTTGGAATCCTTGCAGCCCTCGAACGCGGTTCCAACGCAGTAGCAGAAATCGAGGCAATCGAACTTTGATCCTTTACATCATTAGAACCCTCAGTCTTGGTTTGGTCGAATAACGTTCCAACCCGTGACGTAAGACGCAGCACTGCACCCAGGCATGGGAGAGTGCTGGCACTCTGAAGCTTTTTTCTACTCTAATGGGAAGTAGGAGTTGCAGGTAAAATGTGGAAGTCGTACTCCGCATGAGAGATTCCTGTGACTAAGACTGAGGGTTCTAATAATGAATTTGTTTGGTAGGCGGTGGCGTAGATTAGGGTTACTTCCTCTTGATAAGGAGAGATGTGGGTTCGACTCCCGCCGAGTGGCGCATTATGTCACTCGTGGCCTAACGGCAAGGCGCTTTGTTCTCCCTGGTCGCTTTTACCCCGACTACCAAACTTTGTTTCCTTGAGAGGCATTAGCTCTCTGTAGCATAAGGTTGCAATGCGCACCTGTGCATACGATTTACTAGCTAGGGGTCGTATGAGAACACGGGTGAGATGCGATTTGGGGTTGAAGCGTGACGCAAGTAGTCCTTGCGAGGCGTGGATAACGAGTCAGGGTGGTTGGTGGTTACGGCTCCACAAGTAGCGCATAACATGCGTGAGGGGTGGAAGTCCCAGCCCAACGGTCTGAGTCTACCTACATAGGCCAATCGTCAGGCACGAGTGCGCCTCAAGGAAATAAATATAGTGGTGCCGTAGACGAGAGTTACTTCTTGGTTCGATTCCAAATTCCCCCGCCTTCATGGGGGAACAGCGCTGGACTGGCTTCCAGTACGGAGCAATCCGTGTCTGCTCTCCTCACCTGTTGCCCACTTACAAATGTAAATATAGGGCGTGTCGTATGCGAGGGTTACTTCTGCAACTTAGTCCCTCACAGCTTGTTACCGCCTTTAATTGCTCCTTAAAACACAGGGCGTGCCGTAGGGTAGAGATACTTCATTTTTCTTCACCTAGAAAATCAAAAGACCCTCTCTATTCGATTGTTGCCGCCTTAAAATATGTTTGGGGAGTTCGCTCCTTCACGGCTTCTAAGCTGTAGCCAAACACTCTGATCTTTCGATGGTGTCGTAGAAGAGAGTTACTTCTTGGTTAAAATCGCTCTTCGGAGCGATGAACGGGTTCAAACCCCGTAGCAGTATCTGGTTAAACCCAGCCCTGCTTAGTCTCTCCTCGCTTGTTACCCATCATTATAATGCTGCCTCCACAGGACTGGTTGATAACTGACACACACTTCAACCACGCTAAAATCATTGAGCTTTGCAGTCGCCCACAGAACTCCCAGCAACTCATCATAGAGAACTGGCAGCGCTTGGTACGCCCTGAGGATACTGTTTTCCATCTAGGAGATGTGATCTTTAGCCGTGCCTCAGAGCTGAAGCCAATTCTTGATTCGCTTCCTGGGAAGAAGATTTTGGTCAGAGGAAATCACGACATGAACAAGAGCCAATGGTATGTAGATAGAGGTTTTACTTTCGTGTGCTACGGGCTGGAACACCAGCACGCGTACATGACGCATAAGCCCTCTAAGCACCTGCCTGAAGGCTGCACAGTGAACATCCACGGGCACCTGCACAACACCCCGCATCGTGATGCTGAATACGAGCCACGTCCCTATCACCGACTGCTGTCAATTGAATTGGAGAACTACACGCCTATACTCTTAAGTGATTTCCTCAAACGAGGATAATCTTTCCCCTCTCCTATGAAGATGCTGTACAAGCTCCTTGGTGGGTTCGTCCTCGTAATAGGCTTTGTGGCTATCGCCGCGATCCTTTGTGCGCTGCCCACAATGCTTTTGTGGAACTGGTTGATGCCTGACATCTTCCACTTGGACACGATTACTTTCTGGCAAGCGCTTGGCCTGAACTTCCTGTGCGGCATTTTGTTTAAGAGTTCCGTTTCCAGTTCCAAGGATAAATAATGTTTCTCTCTCCCTGCTGCCAATGGCCTCTCGCGGAAAAGTGGACGCTGCTAGGGAAAAAAAGCTACTGCCGTCGATGCGAGAAGAAGGTGGTTCCCACTTGCTACGTAACGAACTGCTGTCAGTCACAGTTGTTCAGGACTGAGTTTGTAAACAAAGCCCTCTGCCAGAAGTGCTGCAAGTGCAAGCGCTACTGCAAGATCATCCCCCTTGAAGCATGAAGCACGCTAGAAGAAAAACACCAGAAGAGATTGATGATGAGGCCACTCTTGAGGAAATGACTGTTGAGGCATACAACACGAAACATCGTGGGTATGGTTATGAACCCTGGTATTGCAGCTCCTGCCATGTTTTGCACGAGCGTGATGATAAGATAATCGTGCGCACACATAAGGGCAAAGTTGATGTCCTGTGTCCGAGACAGAAGTATTTTGTAGCAAGAAGGTTTTGGGGGCGTGAACAAGTACACGGACGCGCCTGCAAAAATATGCTCAGCACGGGCACCATGGAGTACTTTGAGAAAGAGTACCATCTTGACGATCCCATCATTGTTTAATCACCACTATGGAGCAGACCCGCTTCCTCTTTATAGGCGGCTGCATGGATGGTGAGCATGTTGAAGTGCGCCCTGAGGATTTCCAGTTTGATAAGTACATAACAATGCGGAAGCCACCCGACCCTACAATCGCACGCTACGCCTCAAGCATGATGTCTTGGCAAACGATCAACCCAAGACTCCTGCGTGAAGAGCAGAGCATGTACAGAAGAGAGCGTATCCGTTCGAGCGATGGACACATGAATTACGATTTTGTTTTCTTTGTGGAGCGCAGCCTTAGAACAGACCAGGCTATAGGGATGATGTTGATGAACTACTGGCCTCCCAAGAGGATCAACAACATGTGCAGGCGCGAAATGGACGACCACTTCCGCGAAGAAATGGACAAGATATTTAACGCCAAGAACCAATAGCTTGGCAACAATCAATAGTTGATTCCTGCTATACTCTGGGCTACGTTTCAATCATTATTTCTTCCTCACTTACCCTATGAAGCGCACCGCTTCGTTCCTCGCCGCCGCTGCGGTTCTTATCCCTTCCCTGGCGTTTGCCGCAACGCTCACGCCGACGACCCAGACGTTTAAGGTCGATCTCTGCACTCGCAGCGTGCAAATCTACGGAGCTACGATCAACAAGCTCCCAGCTTCCACATGCACCTTCGTGCATCCTGTGAACGCTACGTTCGCAACATCTCTCCTGTGCGCAGGAAAAATCAAGGTGTTCAACGGTGCTGTGAACGTCACCGCTCCGCTTGTCGCAGCTAACTGCCAGTAAGCTGGCTTTCATTGTAGCTAACCTAAAAGGGTATCCATAATACGGGTACCCTTTTCTGTCTAGGAAATTTCCTTGAATAACAAGTACCCGTTAAATATAATACAAACACTTACTTCCCCACCCTCCATGTCCCGTTCTCCCAAGATGAGTGACATCAGTAACGTTACCGAGCGCGAACTCGCAACGCTCGAAAAGGAAATCCTTCAGTTCGCCTTCAAGCCCCTCGAAGTGATCGAGGAGAAGGCTGAGGAACTTGCGCTCCGCACGATGGAGAAGAACCACCTGCACCGCGTGGATGCAGACGAACTGTTCAGCTATTTGCGCACCACGGCAGTTCTGGGTGTTTGAATAGTATTATTCAATGTTTCAATAGCTTCAGTCATACCAATTTCCCTAGCTCAGGGCTAGTGTCCTCACATGACTGAGGAAGCCACAATCACTGGGACAATGACCCTTGCGCAGATCAGGGAAACAGTGAAGGCAGCAGATGAGAAAGTGAATTACAAAGATCCTGCCTTCCGTGCAGGAGTGATACTGCTCTCCATTTGCGAAGTAGGGGCAGACCCTGCCAAGCTGAAAGAGTTCACGAAGTTCTCGCTGACGTTTATTAAGTCTTGCGTAAAGAACTTGCGTGAGAACAAGGTAATTCAAACTGATGCACTTGGTATAGAGAGGCTGGCAGTGAACTGGGAGAATGATCTTGCATTCTGGTGTGACGTAAATGTAGCTCTTGGCCGCCTGTCACGTACAAGCTCTTAACTTTTACCAACGAAATCTATGCTTCGCAAAGGCTTTACCCTGATAGAAACCTTACTTGTCGTGGGCATTGTCGCCATCCTCGCGTCCATTGTTCTTGTGGCTATCAATCCTGTGAAGCAGATGTACGAAGCGTGCAAGAAGGACATCAATGCTACTGATGATTGCGATGAGATTATTCGCAAGCATGACGAAGAGGCATCCTCTCAGAGCGATGGAGGAAGGAAATGTTTGAAGGTTTCTGATTCTGGATGCTGCGTAGAGGGACACGATCAAATGGATGAAAGCACAAACACCCCAGTTTTTCTGTGCGACAAGTACGCTCCGCTCCCATGACTGAAGACGAAATACTTGATGCAGTGGCACAGCTAGCACTCACGCTGCAAAGCGTTGACCCCTCCATGCACCTTGTGTTCCTGGCTATCCTTGCTGAGATGCAGGAGAGAGGAGCGAACTGTGATAGGGCTAAAAAGGCACTAGAAAGGCTTGTGGCGATTGCTCCCAAGTCAGTGGAGTATGGAGACTGGCCTGAGCTGCAACGCGCTGTAGAGCAGGCACGCACTGTCATTTCCAAACTTCCTCTTTATGCCGTCACTCCACGAAAGACTAAAGCACATAGCTGAAATAGCAGACTCAGGATCACACATGGCTGAACTCATGGATGAGTTTAGTGGCTCGGAGCTAAGCGAATTAGTCCATGCGTATCTTGATGCAGAGAAGACCGCAGACGCTGCGTATATTAAGGGTATGAAATACGGTGTGAGGCGTTTTGCTTGGTGGAAAGACGGAGTACAATATGTCGGCACTACGGGCAGAACACTACAGGAAGCCCTTGCGGATATTGACAAAGGTTCTGATGTCTCTTGAATAACTAGTACGTGTAATGTAGTGTCGCGCCATCAAGTAACCACTTATTTTCTCCCCTTTTTCTTCCCATGAAGAAATTCCTTGCACCCGTTGCGTTGGGAGGCATCATGTTCCTTAGCGTTGCGCAAGCATTCGCAGACGAGGAACCCCTGCCGCCTGAAACGCTCACCTATGAGTCCAGCAGCTCTGCTGTCTCAGAGGAATCAAGTTCTAGCTCCGTTGAGGAGTCCAGTTCCAGTTCTGAGGAAAGTTCTGCCAGCAGCGAGTCCTCTTCAGTATCGTCTGAGGAGTCTTCATCCAGCTCCGAGGCATCCTCAGTGAGTTCCGAGTCTTCCTCTACTTCGTCTGAGGCAAGCTCTGTCTCTTCCGAGAGTTCTTCGTCTTCAAGTGAGGCTAGCTCGGAAGCTTCAAGTTCGTCTGAAAGCTCTGTCTCCTCTTCCTCTAGTGAGGCATCCTCCTCTAGCACCCCTGTGCTTGTCGAGAGTGCTCCGCAGAGCAACGGAGGCGGTGGTGGAGGTGGCAGTAACGGCGCTTGCCGTGGAAGCAACTGCAAGCCCTACACAGGCGCGTACAGCAGCTCCAGCTCGTCTTACCCTTCCAATGTTCCTCCTCCTGCATACGACTACGATGATGAGGGTGGGTTTGAAATCCCGCTGCCTGGTCGCTGCAAGATCGTAATGAGCATGTTCAAGATCAAGCTGAGTTGCATCAAGCGCGTCACTTCATACGGTTTGCAACCCTAAAGAGTTGTCCATAAGGGAAAGATGGGGCATCCTCACGGGTGCCCTTTCTTATGTCTCTACAGCTTGTAAAGATAGGCGATGCGAACGACTCTGTGCTGCGCACGAGGGCAGTTGAGATTCCCAAGGTGGATAAGGAGATCAGGAAGCATATCTTCAGCATGGATTGGATTGTGCGTGAGCATAAGGCGCTAGGGCTTGCTGCAAACCAGGTAGGCTTGGGCATAAGGCTTATCCTTGTGCGTTTGGATGGGCGTATCACGCCTATGGTGAACCCTGTGTTTGAGTGGAAGTCCAAGGAGAAGTATGAGGACGATGAGGGGTGCCTCAGTATCCCTGGAAAAAGGTTCTGGGTGCCGAGGCATTTGGCAGTGGGTCTGAAGTACACGGATCAGGACGGACGTGACAAAAATGTAGAATTGTATGAACTGAACGCACGCATAGTTCAGCACGAGATTGACCATTTGGATGGAATTATGATTTCTGATTACGAGTCTCTTGTTATGGAAAAGTGAGAGCGTAGAATTGGGAGTCCATCATCTCCTATTTACCCCAACCTTTTATGGAGGCCGCTGTCTCTTCAGTTTCAATTCCTACACAAACAGACGCAAAGTGCGCAAGCTGTGGCTCGTGCCGCATGATGCAGGCGGGTGCTTGCAAGTGCTGCATGGACTGTGGCACGGCTAACTCTTGCGGATAAACAGCAGTATCCACAGTAACTGACCGCCTCTTTTCAGGGGCGGTTTTTTACACAACATTCTTGGAAACGCACCATTGAACGTAACAGGTACTTCGTAGACACTACGCACATGCACGAGGAAGCAGCCATCATCAAGGACTTCGACATCTTCATCGAAGACCACGGCCTACTAACGTTCTTCATCACTGTTGATTACGATGATTACGGAACGCAGGGCATTGGAGGGTACTGCCTCGATACTGTTGAAAGCGATGCTGATGGGAAGTTTGTGCGCCGCATAGGGCACAGGGCTGGATCAGACATCATCCTTGCTGTGTGCCGTGCCTTTAACGTCACAAATCCGTTCACTCAGCTTAAAGGAAAGCCGTGCTTTGTCCTGAAGGAAAGAGCAGGCTCAAACGAGAAGGTGCTGGGCATTCGCGGTTTCAAGGGAAAGAAGGACTCCATTATCTTCTCTGAAATCTTCCATGACTAAGACACCCAAAGCGCGGGGCAGAGAAGTGTCAGCTAGGCTTGATGAGCTGTCAGACGACACGCTCTCTATAGATGCTGATGAGGTGGGTGACGAAATCTCCTACACGGAGCAGGACGCAATGAACGCTCTGCAAATCTTCATGCACGTTTGCAGCAACATCTCCATTCACCACTACATGAAGTCTGGTATCCCTTTGCATGACACAGTTCCAGCTCACGTTAAGAAGGCAAAGAAGCTTTCCATCCTGTTCAAGGAATTCACGGGCATTGACTCACGCACCTTTTATAATCCCCCCTCACAACATGGCAAAGGAAAATGACATGAAGGCACAAGACTGGTGGAACCTTGGTTTCTTTGTAGAGATCTCCATCATCGCTGTCTTCGTGCTCTTCAACTGGTTCCGTGTCAGTGGCGCGTACAGCAATGAGACACGGCAGGACACCCGCATTACGCGCATAGAGAGCTACCTGTCTGAAGACGAATTGAAGCAGGACAACTACGATCTTCCCTCAACAATCTCTCTTCTGAAGGGTGACATCAAAGAGCTGTGGGGGCAGGTGGATGCCATTCCTTTGGAGCTGAAGCCTTTCGATGAGGACTCTTGGAAGCGTGAGTACGAGAAGACGGAGCAGTACGTTAAAGACTGTTTCACTTGGCAGAAGAAGCACCCAGAGTTAGTAAAAAAAACTGCGCTGACTACTTGCGAGAATGGCCTGTGTGTGACCTGCGACAGCGGCCAACAGAACGGCGTTCTCTGTACGTACAATATGCGGAAGAAGGCAACTGATGGGAATATCTATGACGTGTGGTGTACGGAACAAAAAGACGCTACTGATTTTATTCCTTAATCTCCATCACTATGAACCGCGTACTGAAGTTTGGAACAGGATGGGAAGTCCCATTTGGCTCTCTCTTTCTCTCGACGCAGGTTGAGAAGACAGTTGAGCGCCACACAGCCAAGAACTCACCTGAGCGTGAGACACACAACAACACGCTTGTGTGGCACTACTTCCTGGTTGAGTGCGATTCCAAGGGCAACCCTCCTCCTACGAAGGAGCATGAGTCTCCTAACTACAAGAAAGATGAAGAAGCCGAGTAACGAATTTATCACCACCATGAAGGGCGAAGCTGAGCGCATCATGCTGCTCATTGCTCCTCACATGACAGACATGGGCAGCAACGATGCCTCCTTCGACTGCACACTTGTACATCCTCTCACGAAAGAAAAGTATTCCATTACCCTTTCCGTCCTCAAACCATGAGTACTGCTGAAGCCACTCTCCTCCACTACGAGATCATCAATCCTTCAGATTGTGTGACGTTCGTTTGTGAGAACGAAACCATCGCGTGCAACGTCCTGACGCTGCTTGGCAGTGGGCAGTACGGAGGTGACTGTCTCGAAGACAGCACTAAGGATATTCCTATCTTCATGCTTGGAGGCTTCGATGCTTGGTGGAAGCAGAGGCATGGGGACAAGGAGGTAGGCGTAGTTCTGAAAGAGAACCTGGAGCCTACGTGTGTCGCCCTTGAGTCGTGTATGTGTCTGGGTTTCAACGAGCGCAAGGAGGTAGAGACTGCCGTTGCAGGAATGACCCCAGAGGAGCGCACTATGTACATCAAGGACGCTAATGACAAGAAGCGCTCCAGCATGAACGATATTTGCGGCAGGGCGTTTGAGATTGCAAAGAAAATTCGCGCGAACAACCCAGACCTTCCTCAGCCCCCTCAGCAAGTTTTCTCCTCACTATGAAAAAATTTGAATTCGATTATCAGCGCGAGATCGAAGAGAAGTGGCAGGCAAAGAAGCTCTTTCTCAAGCTGGATAGGCAGTGGCAGGAAGAGATCGCAACGCTTGATTCTCTTCGTGAGAAACAATTCCTTACGATCCTCGCAAAGGAAGTAATGGGATGGGAGGACGGCAAGTATGACGCTGCAATCTGGCACCCGCACATCAACTGGAACGATGTGCATAAGGTGGAAGCTGAAGTACGAGCGTGCGCATACGACGATATATACATTGAACGGCTTTGGTACGTTGTGTACAGAGACACGCTGTACAGCTACCACCAAGTTGGCATAGGGGTTGCAGGTGAGGTTATTCGCAGCCGTGGATGGCACTTCCTTAATGCACATCCTAAGAAGCGCTGTATAGCTGCGATCATCGCTGCACGCTGGAAGAAAAAGAACAAGGTTCACTATCCCGACCAGGGAGCTATCAACTACCCCTAAATCTTATGCGCCTCTATGCTATCAAGTTCCTTCACGGCGCTCCCAAATCTTCAGCCGAGGGCATCAAGGGCTATCTTTTAGCTAAGGACGATCAGGAAGTGTTTGATTGGTTCGCTTCCGACCCAGGCGGTATTTACTCAGGCTGGGATGATCTTGAGGATGATGCACTGGAAGAAGGAGAGGAGAAGGACAAGTACTGGAAGAGCAGGGAGATGAAAAGGCAGGAGATTATCAAGCACAGAGGTGACTTCCAAAATGACGATTGGGCAGACGCGTACTACGGTATCCACAGGTACGGCTGGAAGGACTTAGGCGAGGTCACAAAGGAGGAGATTGCTGTTCTTAGAAAGTTCAAAGCAATACTTCCCAACAAGAAGAAATGAAGTGTTTCTCCTGCCAAGGTGAAGGCTATCTTGTGTCGTTTGATTCTGTCACGCGCCAGAAGTTTAAGGATCGCTGTGTTGTTTGTGACGGCAGAGGCCAGTCCTCAACCTGGAAGAACTGGGTGCAGCTCTGGAAAATCTTGCGAGAGATTCCGAGCATCCTTCTCGCAAGTAAGGCTGAAGAGCGTGACTGGGAAAAGGATTGGGATGAGAAGGTAAGAAAAGCAAAGGAAAACACTCAGTGGCAGAAGCAATATGGACAGATACCATTGTCGGATAATGACGGCTATTGTGTACATGATCTAAGGGAATGTGAGCATCCTCAGTGCTTCAGGCTCGACCTCAAGGTCTGCCAGAAGTGCGGCAATCACTTCCATCACTATTCCGACCAATATGAACAGGGCAAAATGCTCCTGCTAAGACACGACTCTATTCCTTCCCCCGCAGCCCCATGAGTATTTACTACACGGATTATCTCCTTGCAGGCATCAAGATAGACATGGACTTGCTGAAGGAGAACAACCCAGAGGCAGCGAAAACGATTTGGGGTCTGTACATGGTGGACGACAGGCGCGAAGCGAAGCAGGACGTACAGATGATTTGCGATCAAATGTCAGGGCATTACTGCGTCATTGGACAGGTGTTTGCGAGACTGCACCCCAAGGAAGACACGCAGTTCGTAGAAGTGCCGTCCATGATGAATACAGCGATTGCCTTTGAAGCAATCATCCATGAGTACCCAGAGCTGATCGACATTCTGAAACTGGAAGACATGCGCTGCTACCTTTTCTCCCACCACTCGTGAGCATCGAAGTACACGGATTCGCACACTCAAAGGGCTGGAAGCCTGAGGCAATCACCAAGAAGCAGTTTGATTCGTATGTACGCGTGCAGGAATCAGGCGTGACAAACATGTGGGACTTTTCGCAGGTGATTCTGTTCTCACGAATGCCTAAACTTACGCACAACCAGGTTCTCTGCATCATCCAGAACTACGATTTCCTGAAGTCCAAGTACTATCCCAAAACAAAAAAGGAGAAGATGGAAGCAGTGCGCAAGAAGTTGCTGCAACTTGCAGGTGACAGGGAAGATGCCGAGTTAAAGGTTGATGAAATGATTTCGCTTCTCTACCCTGAGGTACATGACTAATCCACTTATCCGCGTTTCAGAGTGCTGCAAAGCCTGTACAACAGAGCATTGGGGCACTGTAGACCCCCAAGGGTACATCCGTGAACGCACAGCTCTTGGCAAGGAAGGCCCAACGTTCTACTACGAATGCAACGCTTGCCGCAAGCCCTGCGCCCTGGGACAGGTCGATTTGCCCACCTCCAAGTAAGGTAGAATAGGGTTTCCCCCTATGCTGCCTGCTTCCATCAAGATTGGCGCGAAGAAGTATGCCGTCCGTGTGGTCAAAAAGGGCTTGGGAAGCGATTATGGCGACTTCAACCCAGAGAAGCACTTGATCCGCATCAATGCCAACAGCAAGTACGAGGAGCAGGTAGAAACGCTCCTGCACGAAATCCTGCACGCTTGTTGTGCCTTCGCTGGAGTAGCAGAGAATGAAACCCTGACAGAAGAACAGTTTGTGTCAAGAGTAACTCCCATCCTGCACTCTGTCCTAAAGGAAAACGAACTCGTATCATTGCGCTATGAAGTTCCTGTTTCTGGACATAGACGGCGTTCTTAACAACACAGTCCCTGTTGATTACAGAGGAGGAATGATTAAGCGCGAAAACGTGGAGAACCTAAACATCATCCTAAAGGGTGTTCCTGAGTGTCAGGTTGTTTTGTCCTCAGCATGGAGATACATGATCCTGAGCGGTGACATGTCGCTGCGCGGCTTTGAACAGTTGCTTATGACGCACGGCGCAGACATCTGGTGCCGCCTGCACGGGCATACTATTGACGATAATCAATTTGATGATAGGGGGCTACAAATCAAGGAGTACCTTGACAGACACGATCATACCCACTTTGCGATACTTGATGATTGCCCAACGGGAATGAACTTTCACCCGCTATCAGAGCGCCTAGTCCGTACAAACAGCAAGCACGGGCTTACGGCTGCAAACGCTCGTAAAGCGCTTAAGCTGCTCAGTTAGGTTCGTGCAGGTCGCAGGTGGTCTGACCCTAACGACCCTATTGACGGGGGATTCATATATTTGAACCCCTTCGCTGTTTTAAGCCATTCTTTCCCCTGGCATAACTAGTACCTGTTATATATAATGTATTCATACAGTTACTTCCCCCCAGTAGTATGAACAACTCCTCCACTCTCGTCGTTTACACCATCATGCGCAGCACGTTCGTAGGCCGCTTCGCAATCGCGTACTTCAAGACGCACGAGCAGGCAGTTGCTTTCACTAAGCGTTGTGGACACAAGAACCTCGAAATTGTCGAAAAGGATGGAGTGTACAACGGCATCATCAAGATCAAGAGCGCAGAGCAGTTCCATGGAGTCCCTGCTGGCAAGGCATATCAGGTCTGGCACTTCTCCTTCAGCAGCGCAAAGCAGGGCAGTTTGGTATCTGAGTTTGCAACCAAGGAGGAAGCACAGGCTCGTGCTAAGGAACTCCAGGCTAAGAATGCAATCGCTAAGTACCGCGTTTTCGCCAAGTAATTATGACAACCACTTGTTTCCGCTGCGGCCAAGCCATCCAGAACATCTACGAGTTCCAGGGGCATGACTACGGCCCAGACTGCATTGGCGTAGTCACAGGCAAGAACGTTGAGAGCTGGTCAACGAAGCGTGTGTCTGGCAAGAAGGTGATTGATGAGAAGGAAACACTGCGATTGCAGCAAGTGCGTGAAGCTAACATGGCACTGGAAGCACGCAGGCAAGCAGACATTGAACTGTGCCAGAAAGAAAACGCCGAGCTTATCGAAGCCATGAAGGAAATGGGCGTTCGGTACTACGAAACGTTTGGTGGCAACTTCGAGTTTGTTTGGCAGAGTTCCTTCTGCAAATCAATGCACGATATGTTGCAAGTGCGGCATCTGAATGAGTTTAGTGAAAAGCAGGTGGCCGCTATGCAGAACGTTCTCGCTAAATGGAAGAAGAAGCCCAAGAAGTAAAGGTCTTTCTCTTGAATAACTAGTACGTGTTATATATATTAAGTTCATTACCACTTCCCCACTTTCCTTTCTTCTCTATGTCCACCCGCTCACACATTGGCATCTACGATGCCGCACCGCCTGTTGATCCTACCACTACATGCAAGACCCCTGATTGCCTGTTATATCGCCACAGCGATGGCTATCCCACAGGAATGCTTCCTGAGCTTGTGCCAGCAGTGCAGGCAATGAAAGGACGCTGGACTGACACGGAGTACTTCGCAGCGCGTGTGCTGCATCACCTCATGGTTCAGTACGACACGCATACTTCTATTTGGGATGAGCAGCGCAAAACAGATACGCCTCCTCTGTTTACGAAGCAACAGGTCTATGAGGACATGCTGAAGAAAATGCCTGAGACTGGATACGGTATCAGCTACGACAAAGTGCCGCACAGTGACATTGAGTATTACTACGCTGTGTACAACAACGGCATCATTCACTGCTATGCCGCGCACGGCGATGAGTTTGGAACGTTCAAGTACATGGGGCAGGTAGACGTTGAGGGTTTGGATAAGGCAGGAATCGAGAAGTTGGCAAAGGAGTTAGAGAGTAAATAACTTTCCTGTCTATTGAATAAGTAGTACGTGTAATGTAGCTTTCTCGCGTCCATTTCCCCCGCCAATCATGTTCAAATTCGACCTCCGCGATACAGTCAAAGATGAAATTACGGGCTTCACTGGTGTTGTCATTGGACGAACTGAGTGGCTCAACGGCTGCATCCGCTACATCGTTCAGTCCACCAAGCTGAAGGACGGAAAGATCACGGACGGCGAGAACATCGACGAGGATCAGTTGGTGCTTGTAAAGAAAGGCAAGAGCAAGGCTGAGAAGCCCCGCACTGGCGGCCCTTTTCCCTCTCCTCAGATGATGAGGAACCCCAAGAGATGAGTACTGCAATTCGCCCCATGCGTGCCAGGATAGGCAAAGAGAATGTAGAAGCCTACCTGCGAGGCTGCAACCTACAGCAAGAGTACATCAACTGGTTGCGTCAGAACTTTGGGGACATGCTTGCGCGGGACGTAATCAAGTTTGGCAACGCCACCTACGTCCTTACCTTCATCCGCTACAACGCTCCGCAATTCACACGCTCATTCCTGAGCTACGTTGAACAGCTTCCCTAACTTCTTACCCCTGTCCCATGTCCGTCACAGTCGCAGAACGCCAGCACTTCCGTTCCTCCATTGAGAAGCGCATCAACGAAAAGATTCAGGCTCTCCACAGGTCTGACCCGACTTACAAGCAGCGCAAAGCTTCAGAAGCCAGGGCAGCCATTGTGAAGGAGCTGTCTTTGCAAAAGGACATTGATGAAACCAATAAGCTTGTGAAGGAGTGGCGTGAGCTGGGCAAGAAGATCACCCGCAAGCGTGCCACCATGCTGGCAAAAGTAAAAGGAAAGACAATTGAGGAGTGTGAGAATGACTACGGCTGCCGTCCTGATCGTGGAGATGAGGATGCTGCGAAGTGGATCAGCAGTGAAGTTGGTGAGCACATTGAGGGCAAGATCAATGAGCTAATGAAGAAGGACAAACTAGGCAAAGAGATTCTTCGTCTTCAAAACGAAAAGTCCACAATCAACGATGCTATTTGGATGGCGACTTCTCCCGCTGCTCTCACTGAGTTGTACCAGAAGGCCATGACAGCTATTGGTGAACCAGCAGCTCGTTCAGAGATTGAGAAGACTTCTATGGAACAGGGATTGCGCAACGCGTAGTATCAGAGTAATCCCTTACCCCTTTCTCTATGAGTCACCCTCAGTACAATATCGCAACCCTTATTGATATGGCACGCGTGCCCGTAGAACGTGTCCCAGAGCTTATCAAACAGCTCCCTCGCCTGCTCGATCAGATCAGACCCCTCGTACTCGCTACTGATGCGATGAAAGAGGAGGATGCAAAGCTCATCGCTAAGCAGCTTGTGTGGGTGGACGATGGCATCGAAGACGGCAGTGCAGACGATTCCAAGATTATTGTTACCATCAAGAAACCATGACGAACAAATGCACCCCTGGCGTTTGGTACGCAGACATAGGCAAGACGGAAACCTTCAATGGCTATCCCATTACTCCTATCGCTGTGGACTCCCCAGAGGGGCAGCGCATTGTTGCGGTAGTCATGGGGCCAGAGAATGTTGAGGAGCCGTTCTTTAACGCGCACGCAGTCGCAGCAACCAAAGAACTCCTAGAGGCGTGCAAGGAAGCGCTCACGATGATCCCTAGTGGCTTCCTAGAGTGCAACGGCGACAAGTGCCGCCTGCAACACTGCCGTTCTTGTTACGGAGATGAGGCAGTGGAGTACGACACTATGAAGATACGCGCTGCTATCGCTAAGGCTGAACCCAAACTCCCTGACGCTCTATGACAGACCCTCGTCGCCTGTGCATCGCCATAACCAAAACGAAGCTCACGGGCTTCTCCATCTCCGCGCCTGATAAGCCCACGGAAGATGATGGAACGGCCAAGAAGCCCACAGCCATGATTCACTTGGACTTAATGACTGAGTACGGCCACAAGGTGACCTCCGTCTGTTACAACAACGCCTACTCGTGGCAGAAAGATCAGATGTTTGACATCCCAGAACGCGCACTCGAACTGATACAGGAGCTTGCCATGATCTTCCATCAAGTAGGTGAAGCCAAGGTACAAAACGTGTCAGCCCTTCTTGCGACTCCTCCCCCGCTCAACTGATGCTTAGCACTATCGCTTTCTATGTTGGTTGCTTCGTTGTTGGCTTTGCGGCAGGTGCAGGAGCAGCAGACCTCATTTACTCCAAGAAGAAATGATCTGGGAAGACAAGCCCACAGAGCACATCCTAGACCTTCTGCCTACGTCTGTGAGGACAGGAAACAGGGGACATCACACCTCAGCAGACCTTATCATCAAGCACTACAGTGACGGCTGGTACATCGTCTACGAAAGCTTCTGCTGCGGAGGCTCAGACGACTTCCTCTCAGAGCGCCGTTCCACCCTTAGGGCGGCAGCCATAGCCATGTACGAAGAACTTGATCGCCAAAAACTCCTATGAAGAAACTCCTACTCCTCACAGCGCTTATTCTTACGGGTTGTGCCACCCAAGTACAGACGCTCTCTGTGCCACCCGACAGGTCTGGCGATGCGCTCAAGGCAATGGATAACTGCGAACGCTCTCTAAAGAACCAGCAGCAGACGAATGACCTTAGCCCTCAGTGCTACTGCGTTTGGCAGCCTGACAATGAGTTTAACGCTCGTAGAGGCACGTTCCCCAATCGTTACACAGAGGAAGCCGTTGTGCAGTGCGACACCTGCGATCCGTTTCAGGTAGGAGGAATTGAGTGCGGAGATACTTCCCAACTGCCATGAAGAAAGACGTTGAGTATCTAGTAACGGCAATGCCCAATGGTGAGCTGAACGAAGAGGCAAACTTCCTCCGTAACTATGGCAGACAGGGCTGGGAACTCGTTTCCATTATGCCGCCTACTCTTGTGACAGGAGGACGCTACTTTTTCAAGAGATATTATGAAGGCGACCCTTGGTACCCGTGATACAATCCTCCTATGGACGAAGCAGTACAACGCGAACTGACGGCATACGACAAGAGCGTTCAGGCAGAGATTGCCGCACGCCACCTCGCAGCGCCTGAAATCCCGCACGACAAGCTGCTGGCAGCCATCAAGCAAGAGCGTAGAGCGGAATACCTGGGCATCCTCGCCAAGATCAACGGCCCCGTATACCCCATTCCCTTCCCCGCCAATGACCAAACGACCCACGCAGCTTCTCAAGGAAATGTGGCATCAGTGCAATAATGGACTAGGCTTCCCTGTTTCCAGAGCAGAAGGCAGGAACATCGTCCTCTACATTGAGCATCTGGAAGCCAGAAACGACAAGAAAGAGGCCAAGAGAACGAAGAAGAAAGAGTATGCCATGCTTGGCATGGGCATCTGGGTCGCGGTACAGGACATGATTCATTACGATATGAGCCATGATAGAGATCAAATTGCCTACGAAATCTGCCGTGGTGCAGGGATAAACAGAAAGGAAGCCATGCGTCTTCAGCGACTGAATGGCTGTTTTGAGGAAACCATGAAGGAATGGATTGAAAAATACTTTCCTCTCAACTAGACTGTCTCCGTGTCTGAAGCGGCAGCAGAACTTTGGCTAAAATTCTTCCACGACTCCATTCGCATGGTGCGTGAGGCTAGACGTGACGCTCGACGCAATACAGCCCTGCTCTCGCCTGATCCAGACCTTGCTCCCGACATTCGTGACGTTCCCTATGCCACAGCCAAGAACATCCGTAAGCGCGAAGCTCAGAAGTCCAGAGTGTAACGAGCACCACATATTTGTTAAAGGAGAGAAGTCCTGCCAATGCAAGGCATTTTCGTGGAAAGAGAGGCCAGAGCAGTACATACTGTTCACACCTTCCTCCTCTCCACATGACCGCAAAAAAGCCTAAGAAGAAAGTAGCTCAGAAGCAGCCAGAAACAATCATTCAGAAAGAAGTGGTCTTCATGGATCGTGACATTCCTGACGAGTGTTCTTTGCATTGTGACTCTTGTTGCCCCTTCAGTGTTGAGCGAGAGCGCCATTTCGCAGACATCTTCCTTGCAGTTTTTCTTACGTCACTTGTCTGCACTGCTTTTCTGACGCTACTGGCTACTGTTTCCTGTGCTCCAAGAGGCTATTACTACTACCCTGACCATCACCACTCGCACCACCAGTCCCATCACTATTACCGCCACCGCTAAATGGCTAAGCCTCTCAAGCACACCATCAAGCGCTCTCCGAACGATGAGCTGCGTTGGGTAGCGCATGAAGTCATTATTAAGCTTTGGGAGGCAAAAGATAGGACAGCAATCAATCTCCTGAAGATGCACTGTGATAACGCTCTGAAAGCTCTCCCAGACCCGCTATGAAGGAAGCACGACTCATTCACTACA